>Ga0163144_10000023_pt1 | contig 344308 bp, 299 predicted proteins | sample OliLak19BULKMAT1_FD_123175 | JGI IMG/M metagenome (GOLD analysis project Ga0163144, IMG submission 123175) | Freshwater microbial mat bacterial communities from Lake Vanda, McMurdo Dry Valleys, Antarctica - Oligotrophic Lake LV.19.BULKMAT1 | ecosystem: Environmental > Aquatic > Freshwater >...
CCCGGGCCGGGGGTAGGCGGGGGGCGCCGGGCGGTGCGCTCTCGCTCTTGATTGCTCCTGGGTGCGGGGGGGGGGGGGGGGGATACTCTTCGGACGCCGCAATCAGGCACCGTGCGACAGAGTGCTGTGGAACCTGCGGCGATGCGGCGGCTGTTTCTGGCCCGGACCGAAGTACCAGTGACCCCCAATGCGCGGTTGGGTTCTCTTGCCTCGTAGTCATGAGCTGTCCAGCCTGCCCACCAGCGACGTTCCCTTGGGCAGTACCTTGGTCGTGTTGCTCCCCACCGGCGCTGCGCGCGAGCTCCCCGCCGAACTGAGCGACCGGCAGTTCCTCCCGTGGTGTGCCTGCTGCGTGGTCCTCACTGACCCGCGGGTGGAGCCGGAACTGATGGCTGCCCTGCATCATGGCCGCCGGCAAGTCGCCAGGCTGGTGCTCCGCCAGGGCGCGGCACCCGATGCAAATGCGGTGCGGGCCGCGGTCCGGCAGCGACAGCTCCCCAATCACATTACTCTCTCGGCGTATGTCGCTCGCCGAAGCAACGCGAGTCCCGAGGTCCGCAGCGCGCTCGACTATTGCCTCAATACCGAGGCCAATGGAGATGCACTCTCCCGCAGTGCCCTGAGCCGCCGGCTGCACGGCTTCGGGCCGCTCACCGCCCGTGACTGGCGCGCCATCGCCCGAGTGATAGCGGTCCTGCACCATGCGAAGGGAAGCGTTGAAGCCACTGGATGGTTGGCCGGGATGGACCCGCGTTCTCTCCGCGGACAATGCGCCCGGTACTTCGACGCCTCGGCATCCCAGGCCTTGGAGATTCCGGGCTGGGAATGGAAGCTGGAAGCGGCACTCAGAAAAGCTGGCTATGTCCGCGGGGAGGGGATCGCCTCGGAGGAGGGTTCGAACGACCTTCAGCTCCTGTAGGGGACCCAGGCCGAATCCTGGGAACACAGGTGACGACACGAACCATTCAGGTGATCGGCATGGCCGGTACTCATCACGGAAAGCCCCATCTCCACACCGCGAGAAGGGGCTCTCATCATGACCCACCGTGCCACCATGCCAGAAACCGCCTGCCCCTCACCCCCCCACGCGGTACCGCACCAGCACCGGCACGTCGTCCGGATCGCCCTCGACGCCCCAGAGCGTGTTGCGGTCCGCTTCCAGCAGCCGGAAGCCGGCCGGGGTCGTCACCCGGACGATCTCCTTGCCGTCGGTCCCCAGGGCCAGCCATTCGGCCCGGCCGGGCTTGCCGTCGGCAAAGTTCACCTTGAGCCATACGATGCCGTCCTGCCCCACCACCGCCCGCTCCACCGGCGGGAGATAGCGCGGGCGATACAGCCGCCGGAGCACCGAGTCGGCGGTGAGCGGGGAGCGGGGCCCGGTGGGATCGACCGGCTGGACCAGCAGGGCCACCGCGCTGTCCACGGCGCGATCGGTCAGGGGGCGCGACCGATAGCGGACACGATGGCTATACACGGGCACCCGCCCGTTGCGCATGAGGCTGACGGTAAACTCGCCCTGCCGCCCGTCCGCGGCGTCCCGCTGCACCAGGGCGAAGTACTGGCCATCGGCGGAGAAGGCCGGGATCGGATCGTCGGTGAACGGCTGATTGAGGTGGGCCTCGCCCTCCCGGAACCGGAAGTGCATCGCCCGGTGCAGGAACGAGTAGCGCGCCACGGTATCCAGCACCTGGAGATCCCGGGTGGTGCGGAGCAGGAGCGCATGGGTGGCGCCGGCGGCGGGGTTGTCCCGGGCAACCACGGCCTCCTCAACCAGGAAACCGCCGTCCGGCAGAAGGGCCAGCGGCATCCCTACCCTCGCTACGGGCCGGGTCGAGGCGGGAAGCTCCCGGGCAAAGGGGCCGAACGGGATGGTCGTGACGCCGCGCCCGCCCTGCGGGAAGAGGCTGACCCGCACCCGGCCCGGGTCCAGCGCCCACATCGAGTCGCCGTGGACACCCACCTGCATCACGGCATGGAATTCCCCGGGCCCGGCACCGCTGCGGCCGATGATCCGGCGGAGCGCCCCCGAGGGCTCCAGTTGCAGGACCGCGGGAAAACGGTGGTCGGCAAGGTAGAGACTGCCGTCCGGCGCCCGCGCCAGGTCATCGACCCAGGACAGTTGTACCAGGACGCTGTCGGGTACGGCAAAGGTCGGGTCGCGTTGGAGGTCTCGCCGGATCAGATCATCAACGGGCAGGCCTGTGCCCGCGAGCACTACCGCGACCAGCCCGGCACGGAGGAGTGTGGGAGACATGGGGAGGGTCCGGGACCGGGAATCAGAGCGACAGGGATTCGGTATGCGACCGCACGTCGGCAATGCTGGCCGGCGACTGGTAGCGTGCCACGACGACGCCGTCACAGTTCCGCCTGACGGGCTCGCCGGCTTCGGCGAGTGCCTGACTTACCCCGGCCGCCGCGCCGCGGGAGACATACTGCGTGGCACCGTCCAGGTCAACCGGCAGCGAGGCCCCGGCGCCACAGCCCGGGCTGCTGGCGGTGCAGCCGGCGATGGTGTAGTTGCAGTTCCAGTACCCCGGCACCTGGCCGCCGGCACAGAACATCCCCATAGACGAACCCAGACAGGCCCAGCAGCCGGGCGGCAGCTTGAGCGCAAGGCTGGCGGCGGACGGCAGTGCCGCCGCGAGCGAGGCAACGACTTGCGAGTAGGCGGGAGCGGCGCCCAGGAACAGGAGGGCGGCGAGGGCCGCGCCCGCGCGAGCGAGGATACGAGACATCAGGATCTCCTTCATTGTGAGGAAACGGCCGGGTCCCGAACCCAGCGCCACGTATACCACACCAGTTCCAGCTCGCCGACCCGGCGCGCCGCCAGCAGGGAGGCGTCGCCCAGCGTCGCGACCATGCCCAGCGGCGCCTCCAGCGGTGTGACCCGCGCCACCCGACCGGTCGCATCGTACCGCACCAGCAACCGGTGGTCGCTGCCGAGGTCCGTGAGCGTGAGCAGCACGGCGCAATCGAGGGCCACGGCCGGCAGGGCCCGCCAATGGAAGAGGGAGTCAGGTGGGATGACCGCCGCGGAATGGCCGAGCACCGCCGCCAGCGTATCGGCCCGCCCGGAGCCCGGGTCCACCCGGACCAGCCGGAACGGCGCCATGAGATCGGTGACCAGCACGGCGTCCCCGGCGGGCGAGAGCTGAATCCGCCGCAGGGCGGCGGGGTCACCTGAGGCCGCGACCCGGTACCGTGCCCGGGAGTTGGCGCCGTAGACCAGCGCCGCGCCGGTGGCCACTTCCCGCACCGCCACGACCCACTGGTTGCCCAGCCACACCGCCTGCTCCAGCAGAATTTCGGGCGAAAGCGCGACGCCCCCGCCTGTCAACTCAACATTCCCCGCCACCACCCGGTACTCCCGTCCGCTGGCCAGGTCCAGGAACCGCAGCGTATCGCCCGAGAGTGCCAGGCCGGCGGGCGTGAGCACGTCCGGGAGCCGGGTGCGCGCCAGCGCGTGGCTGGCGTTGATGGACAGGAGTTCTCCGGCCACCGACCACAGGGCCACCGCCCCGCGGCCGTCCCCGGCCGATCCCTGGATCCCGAAGGTGGCCGGCAGGGGCAGGGCGCCGACCTCGGCCAGGGCCAGTCGTTCGGACCCGCAGGCCTGAGCCGGCAGGGGACCCACGGTGAGGAGGGTGCCCAGAAGGGCGCCGACCGAGCGCCAGCCGGCGGTGGCGACCGCCGTGAAGTGTTGCATGGAGCGAGGATAGGGGTCGTTGCGGCTCCCGGCCATGCAGTTTCAGGCCAGATCCGGCGGCATCACGCGTCCCCGGCCTGGGGCGGTGAGGTTGACGTACGCGCCCAGCGGTGCACTCTACTGGTCCCCCTGCCGACCTGCCCCGGGGGGCGACCCGGGGCCTGGGAGTGCCCGCGTGACCCTACTTCAGATGGAGCCCGCTCTCGAGCGGATCGACCCGGCTCGACCAGTTCCAGCCCTCGGCGCCCTGCTCATCGCCGACCTCGCCCCCGGCATCCCGGCGCTGGCCGAGGCCGTGGTGAGCCTGCGCGCCGCCCCCTGGTGCCCGCTGGTCCTGCTGGTACCGGACCACCGGGTCTCCGGACGGACGCTCGCCGCCTTCGAGCCCGTCCCCGGCATCTTTGCCACGCTCTACTCGGCCGACCGGCCAGCGCTCCCCCTGGGGCAGCGCTGCCTGGCAGCGGTACGCCGGCGGCCGGTGCCGCAACGGACTGCCCTGGCCTCCTGGATCGAGGGCCGGCTCCGCCGGACGGGCGTGGGCAGCACCCTCACGGCGTGTTTCCATTGCGCCGCGGGCATCCAGCCGCCGCGTACGCTCACCCGCCGGCTGCAGGCACTGGGGCGTTTCGAGGTGAGGGATTGGCGTGGCCTGGCGCGACTGGCCCAGCTGCTCGGGGCTACCGGGCATTGGCCACCGGCATCGCTCGAAACCACCGCCCTGCTGGCCGGGATCGATCCGAGGACCCTGCGGCGATGGCTCCGCCTGGCCACGGATCTGTCCTGGGCCGAGGCCACCCACCGGCCGGGCTGGGAATGGATCCTCGAGTCGGCGCTCCGCGCCGGCGGCTATCTCCGGAGGGAGGCCACTGCGCTTCCGGCGGCGCACGCCGGCATCTCGGTGGCGGGATGACCAAGGGCCCGTGACGGCGGGCCCCGGGGATGCTGCGGGATAGCGGAGAGGGGCCAGTTCAGGGGTGCTTGAAGGCGAGCAGGTATTGCAGGCCGTCTTCGTCGGTTCGGGTGGCGTAGACCACGCCGGGGCCGAAACCCACGACCCGCTGCGTCACCGGCAGCGATGCGACGGCCACACGGGCGCCGGTCTGGTCAAAGACATCATAGAGGCGGGTGGTGGCGCTGGCGGGCTGGGCCCGCAGCACCCAAAGCCGGTTGCCGGGAGCGATCAGCACGGCCCGGAAGCTGAACGGCGGCATGTATTCGGGCCATTCCATGTCGTCGGCGGTCGGCTCAGGGGGCCGCGCGTCCGGGGCTCCCCGTCCGGGTCCCCCCTGATTCACGACAATCCGGTTGCGGGGATTCCGCATCGCCGCCAGCAGGGCCTCCTTCTCTGCCGGCCCGACCTTGACCCGATCGTACCGCACCGCCGCGCCCCGGACGGGACGGTCTCCTCCGATCCACTCGACGTGATAGTCGCCCTCGCGGACCACGCCCACGGCGCCCCGCTCGGTCACTCCCCAGGCGTCGGCGGGGGCGTACGGCTGGGTGCGCATCATCACCGTCCGGGAGTTCTCGCTGCCTGACACCTGCATCTTAATTGCCGGGATGCGCACCCGACCCACGGTGTCCACCTTGCCGCTGGCGGGATCCCAGCGGAGAATCGGCACGGTGTCAGGCAGCGCGCCGGGCATCCGGGTGGCGCCGGGCTCGCCCCGGACGGGGCTGGCCTGAAAGTACACCCGGCCGGCCCGGTCCGCCCCGCGCGCGTCGGGCAGCCCGCCCAGGCCATCGGGGAACGGCAGCGTCCGCCCCATCTTGCCGTCGGGCGTGATCACCAGGAACCGACGGCTGGCCCGATCGACCAGCAGCAGGCTGTCCCCCCGCCATGCCAGAAGATCACCGGGGAACTGGTACTCACCCGGCCCCTGTCCCTGCCTACCCACCAGCTCTCGCGACCCCGCCTTGGGGTCCACGTGATAGACCTGACGGCCGCCCACATCGGCGACCATCAGTTTGCCGGAAGGGAGCGGCTGCACGCTGGCGACGGAATCGAACTCGTCCGGCAGCTCCCAGAGTGGTGCGGTCAGCCGCCACTGGGCCTCCTGGGCCGAGGCGGGTCCCGCGAGGAGCAGGGCGATCACGGGCACACGAAGCAATCGATGCACAGGAAACTCCCGGAGGATGAAACGCCTGAAACGTGGAGGAACTACGGGCAAGGATGCCCGCGCGTACACCGAGGTCGCAGCCTGAATCCAACCCTTCCTGCTCCCCGTCTGTCAGAATGTTCATCCTGACTATGTGGGGTCCTGTATGCTGCTCGCGACCGCGGGCCTGGCGATGCTGTTCCTGCAGACCGCCAGCACGCCGATCAATCCGGCAATGCCGGCCAGCCCCGCCTCGGTGCAGACCATCCGGCTGCATGCGCCTATTACCCTGGATGGGGCGTTGACTGATCCAGCCTGGGCGCAGGCCACCGTCATCAGCGGATTCCGGCAGCGCGACCCCGACGAAGGCCAGCCCGCCACGCTCCCCACGGAAGTGCGCCTGCTGTACGACGACGCCGCGCTGTACGTCGGGGCGCGCATGCATGACACCGCCCCCGACTCCATCGTGGCCCGGCTGGCGCGGCGCGACAACTGGGTGACCAGCGACCGCTTCATGGTGTTCATCGATGCCTACCTCGACCGCCGCACCGGTTTCTTCTTCGGGGTCAACGCGGCCGGGACGCTGTACGACGGCACCATGATGAACGACGACTGGGACGACGATACCTGGGACGGCATCTGGGATGCCAAGGTGCGCCGGGACTCCACCGGCTGGACCGCGGAGTTCCGGATTCCCTACAGCCAGTTGCGCTTCCGCCGGGCCGACCAGATGACTTGGGGGGTGAACTTCAAGCGGGAAGTGGCCCGCCGCAACGAATCCAGCTATCTCATCTATACGCCGCGGGGCGAGAGCGGCTTCGTCTCCCACTTTACCCTGATGACCGGCCTGGAGCACATCCAGCCGCCCCGCCGGCTGGAACTGACACCGTACGTGACCAGCCGGGCCGAGCTGCTGCAGCGCCAAGACGGCGATCCGTTCAACGACGGATCTCGCATCCGGGGAACGGCCGGCGTGGACCTCAAGCTGGGCCTGGGGAGCAATCTGACCCTCGACGCCACGGTGAATCCCGACTTCGGCCAGGTCGAGGTCGACCCTGCCGTGGTCAACCTGAGCGACGTGGAGACCTTCTACCCCGAAAAGCGGCCGTTCTTCATTGAAGGCTCCAACATCTTCGATTTCGGCTTTGGCGGCGCCAACAACTACTGGGGCTTCAACTGGCCCGGCCCGGATTTCTTCTACAGCCGCCGGATCGGCCGGCCACCGCAGGGTGGCTTGCCGGCCGCGGACCATGCGGACGTGCCGTCAGGCGCCACAATTCTTGGCGCCGCCAAACTCTCCGGCAAGATGGCCGGCACCAATGTCGGCGTGCTCAGCGCGCTGACCGACCGTGAGCAGGCCCGGCTCTCGGGACCGGGCGGGCGTTTCGAGGCGGAGGTCGAGCCGCTTACCACCTACAACATGGTGCGGGCCCAGCGTGAGTTCGCCGAGGGCCGGCAGAGCATCGGCGTGCTGGCCACCGGGATGCACCGCGACCTGAGCGACCCGGCGCTTCGCGATCAGCTCAACCAGGACGCACTGAGCCTCGGCCTCGACGGCTGGACTTTCCTGGACCGGGACAAGATGTGGGTCATCACCGGCTGGACCGGTGCCACCCGGGTGAGCGGCACCCGGGCCCGGATCACCGATCTGCAGCAGAACTCCACCCACTACTTCCAGCGGCCCGACACCGACGCCACCAGCCTCAGCGGCTGGGCCGGCCGGATGAGCCTCAACAAGCAGCGCGGGGACTGGCTGATGAACACCGGCCGAGACACTGGATCAGTTCCTTCGATCGACTCAAACAGGCGGTGTTGCGACGACCAGTTGAATCTGGGAACTATCATGATGTCGGCCTCTGGTTCTCCTACAACCCCGACCGGTTCAGCGCCCGGCAGACCCGGGGCGGCCCGGTGATGGTGCTCCCCAAAGGCTGGGAAACCAACGTCGAGTACAGCACCGACGACCGGAAGCCGGTGATCCTCTCCACCTCCGCCTACCACAGCGCCAACGTGCGGGGAGCCGCCGAGTCCTGGAACCTGGGCTTCGGGATCGAGTGGAAGCCGGCCTCCACGGTATCGCTCCAGCTCTCTCCCCAGATCGACTGGAGCGGGAGCGGCGCCCAGTACGTCGGCACTTATGACGATGCCCTGGCCACGCGGACGTTCGCCCGGCGATATGTCTTTGCGAATCTGGACCAGACCACGGTGAGTTCCAGCGTCCGACTCAACTGGACCTTCTCGCCGACGCTGAGCCTGGAGTTGTACGCCCAGCCGCTCATCTCCTCGGGCGACTACCGCGGATTGAAGGAACTGACTCGCCCCCGAAGCTTCGACTTCCTGCGCTACGGGACCCACGGCTCCACCATCGCGCCAGTAACCGACCCGAAGGGCCAGGTCACCGGATATACCGCCGACCCCGACGGCCCGGGGGCGGCGCCGGCGCTCGACCTGCCCAACCCGGACTTCAGCTTCGCCTCACTGCGGGGCAATGCGGTCCTCCGCTGGGAATATCTGCCGGGCTCGACCCTGTTCCTGGTCTGGACTCAGGATCGCTCCGACGCGATCGGCAACGGTGATTTCTCGCTCGGACGCTCGCTGCGCCGGCTGGGCCGGGCATCCGGAAATCACATCTTTGCGGTCAAGGTGAGCTACTGGTGGCATCCGTAGTCGGTTGAGCCTCGTCCGCGTTCCGCGCGGACTCTGGCGGCGGCGGATTCGAAGGCGATCACGTGCAGCCCACCCGATCGGGTGGGCTTTTCTCTGATGGGGTGGCCTGCCGGCGGGGTTAGATTCTCCCCCCATGTTCTCCCGCTCCCACGCCCACGTCGCGATGCTGCTGGCCGGGGTCACCGCGCTCTGGGGCTGTCCCGGCCCCCCACGCCCGGTTCCCACCTCGGCCTTCGTCCCCACTGGCGACACACTCATTGCGCCGGTGCAGGAAGTGGCCGACGCGGTCTGGCTGGACGGGGCGCGCTGGGCCATCCTCTCACCACTGGATCATGCGGTCCTCGAGGTGGATCTCGAGCACCGCCGGAGCGCCCCGTTCGGCGGGACCAGCGCCGGAGAGATCGAACAGCCATTTCACGTTTTCCGGGACGGGGCCACGGTGTGGATCGCCGACTGGCTGCGCCGGCGATCCACCCAGTGGTCGCTGGACGGGCGCTTCCTAGGCGAGCTGCCGGCGGCGGACCCTCTGCGCGGCGCACTCCCGCGGGCGCGTGAGGCCGGTGGGGCCTGGTACTACGAGGTGCGCAGCCCGCCTGGCCGGGATGGCAGCGGCAACCGTGACTCCGCCGCGATCATCCGGCTCGCCGGTGCCACGCTCGATACCGTCGGCCGGCTGGCGCCGTTCGATCTGGCCCAGGTGGTGAGCGACGGCCGGGCCCGTCTCGAGCGACGCTTGCTCTCGGGCCAGGACCGGTGGGGCGTGACCTCGGGCCGGGGGCTCTGGATCGCGCGCGTGGATCGGAACCGGGTGGACTGGCGGCTGGCCGACGGCCGGCGGGTGCAGGGAGCACAACTCCCCGACCGGGTCCTCCCGGTCACCCAGAACGACCGGGACCTGTTCCTGAATCGGTTTGAACCCGGGCTTCGCTCCACCGTGGAAGCGATTCCTTTTGCGGCAATCAAGCCACCCTTCGATTTTGCCCAGTCGGGCCCGGACGAGACGGTCTGGCTCACCAAGAACCGCGCCGTGGGCGACACCACCCGGTACTATCAGGTCGTGGGCGCCGACGGCACCCTGCGCGCCGAACTGTCCCATCCCGGACTGGGACGCGTGGTGGCCATCGGCGGGGCGCACGTGCTGGTCGCCGAGACCTTCGAGCAAGGCGTTCGCCTCCTGCTGTACCGGATGCCGGCGCCGGCCACGGACCAGGGTCCCTGAGCCGCGACCACCCGCCCACCCACACACTGTATCGTCGTGCTGACCCCGACCATTGGAGTCTCGATGCCGTTTCTGACCCGAGGCCTTCTCCTCGCCGCAGCCCTCCCGCTCGCTGCCTGCGCCGATGCGCCGGCGCCGGTGCTGGTCCTGGACCAGCCCGAGACGACGCTCGGCCGGAGCTTCCTGCAGGTAAGCAACGTGGTCGAGCTCGGCGACGGGCGGATCGCCCTCGCGGAACTCAGGGACAAGACCTTCCTGTTCGCGGATTTTGCCACGGGAGAGGCAACCCCGGTCGGTGTCCACGCCGATACCATCGCCAACCCGGAGGGGTCTCCGGGCATGCACAAGTATCCGGGCTACGTGCTCCGGCTCTGGGGCGACACCCTCGGGCTGATTGACTTTGCGACCGAGCGCACCACGCTCTGGAACGAACGGGGGGAGTTTCTCGGAGTCCTGGGCGGGCGCAAGGTCGGGGGCCAGAACCAGCCGCTCTATTACGACCACCTGGGCCGCGGCTACAAGGAAGACGTGCGCGGCGTGCTGGGCGGCCTGGAGCCGGGCGACGAACTGCGATTCGACAGCCTCAACGTCCTGCGCATCGCCCCAGGCGATACCGTCGCCGACACCGTGGCCCGGCTCAAGCTGCCGGTCTGGGGGCGGGGCCAGTTTGGCGAGACGATGAAGATCGTCTCCACCATCTTCTCGGGCCGGGACATCTTCGGCGTCTTGCCGGATGGCTCGATCTGGGTGGCCCGGGCCGGCAACTATTCGGTCGACTGGCGGTCGCCGTCAGGGGACTGGACCCATGGCTCGGCCCGTTCCTTCACCAAGGTGCCGGTCTCCCAGGTGGAGAAGGACACCTTCCTCGAACGGCTGCGGCAGCAGATGGCCCAGATGGGCGCGCCGGCAGGCATCGAGCTCTCCTACCCGTTTGCCGATGAGAAACCGCCGTTCGTCGCCGGGTCCACCAATCCCGCTGGCGAGGTCTGGCTCCAGCGATCCCGCGCGTATGAGGACTCGGTGCCGGTATACGATGTGGTGGGCCGGGACGGCGGGTATGTGCGGACGGTTCAGCTGCCCCGCAACGCCACGCTGGGCGGCTTCGGGCGTGACGGGCGGGTGTACCTGATCCTGCGCGAGGCCGACCGGCAACTGGTGGCGCGTTACGTCGTGAAGTAGGCGGACCCCGTGGGGCGGCCTACTCCGGCTGGTGGTCGGGCCCCGGCTCGGACTCGGGCGGGTCGCCGGCCCGGCGATTCCGGCGGCGGCCTTCTTCATACCACCGGCGGGTCAGTTCGCCCGCCAGCTGCCGGTTCCCCAAGCCGAAGGCCAGTCCGGCCGCGAGGGCGATCGCGCCGAGAATGAGGGTGAAGGCCGCGGTCACCAGTTCCTCGCTGACCCCCACCTGCTGCAGCGCCATGAACACGGCGATGGTCACCATGGCGCCCTTGGTGAGCTTGGCGACGGTCACCACGCCTTCGACCCCCCCGGCGGAGGCCACGATGAGCGCCCGCACGAACTCGCCGATGATCATGCCCAGGATGATGATCACCGTCCCCGAGATCAGCGTGGGGATGAAGGCCAGCATCCGGCTGAACATCTCGCGGACATTTTCGAGTCCCAGGGCCGAACTGGCCAGCAACACGGCGACGAGTACGGTCAGCCAGAAGATCAGGTTGCCCACCGCGCGCACCGGGTCCATGCGCACCCGGCCGGCCGCCTCAGTAAGACCCCCGGCATCGGCCAGCCGCCTGAACTCCAGGCGCTGCAGCGTGCGGTCCGTCCAGCGCCGGAGCTGGCGGGCCACGAAGTAGCCGGCGAGCATGATGACGGCGGCCGCCAGGAGTCCCGGCAGCACGTCCATCAGTTCGCTCCAGCCGATCAGCAGGCGATCCAGCAAGTCTCTCATGACGCCACCTCGATGACGATCTTGCCGAGCTGCTCGCCCCGGGAGAGCCGGGCCAGCGCGGCACCGGCCTCGGCCAGTGGATAACACCGGTCCAGCTCAGGCCGCAAACTGCCCTCTTCGGCCAGCCGCGCAATGGCCTCGAACTCGGAGTCGCTGCCCATGGTGGAGCCCAGGATGCTCCACTGGTACCAGAACAGTTTCCGGACATCGATGCTGACCATGGGCCCGGTGGTGGCGCCGCAGGTCACCAGCCGGCCCCGGCGGGCCAGGCAGCGCAGCGACTGGTCCCAGGTCTCCAGCCCGACGGTATCCACCACCACGTCCGCCCCCCGCCGCGCGGTCAGCGCCCGAACCTCCTTGGCGAGGTCGGGTCCATCCGAGCGGAGGGCATGATCGGCGCCCAGTGCCCTGGCGCGGGCCAGCTTTGCTTCGGAGCGGCTGGTGACGATGGTGGTGGCCCCGGCCAGCCTGGCGATGGCCAGCGCCGCCTGCGCCACACCGCCGCCGATCCCCCAGATCAGCACCGTCTCGCCGGGCTGGAGCCGGGCCCGGGTGGTCAGCATCCGCCAAGCGGTCAGGGTCGCCAGCGGGAACGCGGCGGCCTCCGCCCAGGAAAAGCCGCTCGGCACCGGTCTCAGGTTCCGGGCCGGGACCACGACGAACTCGGCGATGGTGCCGGGAAGGTGCTCCCCCAGCACGCCGAACGATGGACAGAGCGGCTGGTCGTCCGCCCGGCACCATTCGCACTGACCGCACGACACGCCGGGATTGATCATGACTCGGTCCCCCGCCGAGAGACCCTGGACCGCCGAGCTGGTCGATACGACTACGCCGGCGCCGTCGGCGCCGAGGATGTGGGGGAAGTGATAGCGGATGCCGGGGAGTCCTTCGGCCACCCAGAGATCGAGGCGATTGAGGGCGGCCGCGTGCATCCGGACCAGCACGTCTTCGGGGGCGACGATGACCGGGTCGGGCCGGACCTGCAGCGAGACGTGCCCAAGACCGCCCGTGGCGGAGAGGGTCAGCGCTTTCAAAAAGAGGGGCTCGTAATCCGTTCTCCGGGCAGCAGCCGAACCACCGTCTCGGCGCCGTTGGTGAGTGAACGCCACTGCAATGTAAACTCGACCCGGTTGCGGTCGCCGGTGCGGCTGCCGATCCAGGCAATGCGGGAACCGTCGAAGGCGATGGCGACGTCGTTCACGGCAAGTTCGGTGGACACCAGCGGGACCGGGCTGATGCCCGCGCCCGACTGCCGCACCACCTGGTCGGGGTCGCGTTTATCCGTGCGCCGCTGCACCCAGGTCAGGTCTCCGTTGGGCAGGTAGGCCGGCCGGCTCTCGTAGCGGTCCGGCGTCTGCGTGAGCGGGCGGGGCGGGCCGCCGGTGAACGGCACCGCGTAGATGTCCCCCGCCCGATCCCGGCCATGCGGATAGCCGGTGTATACCACGGTGCTGCCATCCGGCGAGAGCGCCGGCTCCTCGGCGCCGCCAGGCACTGCGGTCAGGGCGCGCACCTCGCTGCCATCGGGGGCCAGGACGTAGAGCTGGCGGGAACCGGTGCGCCCGGAGCTGATCACCAGCGCGCCGCCATCCGGGGTCCACACGGGCTGCAGGTCCACTCCCGGGTCGGTGGTGAGCCGCACCGGATTCCTTCCATCGGCATCCGCCACGAAGACGTCGTAGTTGCCGAAGCGATCGGAGACGTAGGCCAGGCGACTGCGATCGGGCGAGTAGGCGCCGTGCAGGTAGTTGGCGAAGCTGTCGGCCAGGATGGGCACGAACGCCTCCGGCGCCGAGCCGGTGATGGCGTAGATGCCGAACTTGCCCCCCCGGGTGGAGGCGAAGAGCAGATCCCCGGTCACCAGCACCGTGAGCTGCGCCGCCCGACCTCCCGGCGGCTCGGCGACGATCGTCGATCGCCCGGGGCCGAGCGCCTCGATAGTTCCCTCGGGCGTGACTCGCGCCACCGCCGGGTTGCTGCTGCTCCAACGCAGTCCGCTGGCGCGGGCCAGGGGCTGCCCCTGGTCGTTGATGTAGTTCACCACCGGGGCGTGCTGCTCCCCGGGACGGAGGGAGAGCCGGGGGCGGTCGAAGCCGACGCTGCCGGGCAGCACCTCGACGGTCCACCCCTTGGGCACATACCCGCGGGCCGCGAACGTCAGCGTGGTGGTGCCGGAACCGCGGGCCGTGAGGGTTCCGCTGGCAGGGTCGAATCCGGCGATCGCCGTGTCGCCGACAGCCCAGGCGATCGGGACACCGTCGACCGGGAGAGAATCCGATGTCTGCGGAATCAGGGTGATCTCGCGGGTGCTGTTGAGCGGGAGGCGAATCGGGTCGCCCAGCCGCGGCGCGGCCAGGAAGTGAGCGATCCGCTGGTGCACCAAGATCACCACCCGCCGTTCCTGCAGGAACCCGCGGATCACCACCTCCGCTCGTCCCGCGGCGACGGCCCGCACGGCCCCCTCGGACGTGACCTGGACGACACCGGGATCGGAACTGCTCCACTGCAGGTCCTCACCGCGCAGGCGGCGATTGCCCTGGGTCGGGACCGTGACGACCAGACTATCGCTCTCGCCGGGCGCGAGGGTCAGGGTGGCGCGATCGGCGCCCAATTCCGCCAGCGCGACCGAGACCAGGATCCGCACCGAGACGCCGCTGGCCGCGGTGGCCTGCACCGCCCCCTGCCCCGTGGCGAGGGCGGTGATGGTGCCCAGGCTGTCGTCGACCGCGACCACCTCGGGCCGCAACGACTTCCACACCACGCGGACCGGCAGAGTGGCGGAACCATCCAGCCGGGCGGCCCGGAGGGTCACCCGGGCATGTTCGGTGGGCAGGAGCGAAAGCCCCGCCGGATCGGCCGCCAGGAGCGCGATGTCGGCGTCCGCCGCCAGCCCGGCCGCCGGGGCAATGGCCGCGCGTGGAGCGGACGGAGCAGTCCCGCCCGTGACGACGATCACGATCCCACGCGTCTTGCGCCCGGCGGTGACGGCCACCTCGGTCCGGCCGCGGCGGACGCCGGTCACGGTGCCGTTGACCGCCACCCGGGCCACGGTGCTGTCGGCCACACGGTAGCGGATCGCCAGGACCGCGTTGCCGGCTTCGTCGAAGGCCTGGGATGTCAGCCCCTGGCGTCCGCCGGCGTCCACCCGGACCGTGTCCGGCGACACGTAGAGTTCCGTGACGTTCTGCCCCAGCGCGGGGGAGGCGAGCAGCGCCTCCCCCAGCAGCAGGAGCAGGGCGGGCATGGCGGACAGTCGCAAGCATGGCATCAGGATGGTCCCGGTTAATGGGGAGTCATTTGAGCAAGCGGCAGACCACGCTGTGCGATGGCTTAACATGTTGCTATTACTAGACTTGCTGATGTGGCAGTGGCCGGGTGGTTCAGTCCGAATCGCAAAGCGGCGAACCCTCCGGCAGGATGAGAGAACCGCCCGGCGGGGCCGGCGGGACACCCGACGACCGAGACCGGAAAACCCGGCGGCGCGACCGTGGGAATCCAACGCATCGGTGTCTTGCAGAAGCCCGGAAGAAGTGCATCTTATGCAAGTTCGCGTCACGGGCATCTGCCCGTGCACCTGCGGCGGGTGTCGCGCCGCGGCAGTCCCTGGAGGAAGCACCCATGGCCGAGCAGCACGATATGGAAATGAGCTGGACGGACTCGGGGTGGATGGATCCCGCGCCGACGCCGATGGAACCCATCGTCACGCCGCCCCCGGCGATGGCTGCGGAGCCGGCCGCACCGAGGCCCGCGGCCCGGCCGCCCGCGCCAAAGAAGGCGGCCGCCCGGAAGCCCGCCAAGAAGCCTGCGAAGAAGAAGGCCGCCAAGAAGCCGGCAAAGAAAAAGGCGGCCAGGAAGAAGCCCGCCAAGAAGGGTGGCGGAAAGAAGAAGGCCGGCAAGAAGAAACGCAGATAGGACAACGGGCTTCCCCACTGCCGCCGACGGTCGGTCGCGCCAGATGCTGCGCGGCGATCGTCGGCGGCGTCTTTTTCTCCACCCGGCGCACCAAAGGCCGGGACCGCCGGTTCAGCTGGCGACCGGGCGGTCCCGGCGAGCCCGCGCCAGTCGCTCCAGCCACGCCGCGAAGCTGCCGGGACTCCGGGTGCGGAGCGCCGCCTGCACCGGCCGCGGCCCGACTGCGATCGTAATGCCTCGACGGCGCAGCGCCACGAAGGCATCCTCGTCGGTGGTATCGTCTCCGGCGTACAGCACGGCGTCGGCTCCCCGCTCCCGCTCCAGCCACCGGAGCACCCCGCGACCCTTGTCCACCCCAGGCAGCTGCCCGTCCACCACCCGGTGGCCCAGCAGGGTCCGGAGCCCCTCCGCGCGAAGCAGCGCGGCGATGGCCCGCTGCTCCTGGCGCTCCCGCCCCTCGGCCACCCGCAGGTGCACGGCCAGCGATCGATCCTTCACCTCCAGCCGGACTCCGGGCCGACCCTTCAGCCGTTGGTGGACCCGCCGTGCCGCCGCCACAAAGGTGGCTTCACCGGCCTGGAGCAGCGGCCGCACCTGTGCATTCACGCTGTAGCGCCCACCGTGATCTCCCAGTATGGCGTCCACCGGAAACCGTGCCACGTGGCGCACCTGGGCCACCGAGCGCCCCGACACCAGCACCACCCGGGCGCCGGTGCGGCGCAGGGTGGCGATGGCGTGGCGAGTGCGGGCGGGGACCCGGGCGTCCTCCGGCCGATCCACAAATGGGGCGAGCGTGCCGTCGAGATCCAGAAAGAGCAGCGGCTGCCGAGCCGAGGACAGGGCGGCGAATGCGGCGCGCCCGCGCCGGCTGAGCGGCACACTCATGGGCCGCGCCATGCCGTCGGGATCCGGCGTCCTGCGGCCGGGCGTGGGGTGGTGCCGAAAATTCGTTCGGGCATCGTACCAGCATCGTTGGGGTGGATCGGCAGGCGCAGTATCGCCAGGCGGCACAGGCACGGTACACGGGCGGTGCGCCATGAGCAAAGGTCCCGCTCGCGCTTGCGCCACCGCGGGGGCGGAGGCACGTTTACCACGCGTTGTTGCCCGTAGACGCCCCTGACCGCCGATACGTCCTGACCCGCGATGGCCGCACCACGGCGAGTGACCCGTTCACTCTGGTGATGCAGCGGCCGCCGGAAGGATGGAGGATTCCGCATGATCGTCTTTCGTCCGACGGAATTTCGCGTACTCCGGCGCCTGCCCGGGCGTCTGGCCTTCGGCCTGCTGGCGGGACTGGCGATCGCCGCCTGCGGCAAGGTGGAAAAAGACCGCATCGCACTGGTGGGCGGGAACGTCATTACCGGCGCGGGCGACCCGGTCCAGCGGGACATGGTCGTCATGGTCCGGCAGGGTCGGATCGAGACCGTGGCGCCCCGCGAGGGCTTCGATATCCCGCGCAATGCCGAGGAGATTGACGTCACCGGGCTCTTCATCCTGCCGGGATTCATCGACGGGCACGCGCACGTCGAACGGTGGGCGCTGCCGAAATACCTCGCGGCGGGGGTCACCAGCGTCCGGGACGTGCACGGCGCGATGGATTCGATCCTCGCGATCCGCGAGGAGGCCAGCCTCGGTGGCCTGGTGGCACCGCGGGTCTACAGCGCCGGCGCCATGCTGGATGGCGAGCCGCCCACCTATCCCGACGCCACGGTCATCACCAATGCCAAGGAAGCGCGCCGGGCGGTGGATGCCCGCGCCGTGGTCGGGGTTGACTACATCAAGATCTACACCCGGATTACACCGGAACTGCTCAAGCCCCTCCTGGACGAGGCCGCGACCTTCAATCTGAAGGTGACGGGACACCTTGGCCTCATCGACGCACTCACCGCCGCCCGCCTCGGCGTCACCTCCATCGAGCACCTGACCGGTGTACCGGAGGCGGCCAGCGCCAATCCGGCCAAGTTCTTCGCTGAGCACCGCGTCTCGTTCTTCCGGGGCTGGAACTACTTCGAGCGAAGCTGGGCATCGCTCGACAGCGCCGCGCTGACCCGGGTCGCCATCGCCCTCGCCGAGCAGCGGGTGGCCATGATCCCGACGCTGGTGCTGCACGAGACGTACAGCCGCCTGGATGATCCGGTCATCCTGACCCACCCGGATCTCCGGACGGTGCCGGACTCCCAGATCGCCAAATGGAATGTGCCCGACCTCAAGGCCCGGGCCGGCTGGACCGAGGCGGACTTCGCCGCCTTCCGCGCCTCGCGGGCCAATCAAGATCTTTTTCTGAGAGCGTTCCGCGCGGCGGGCGGCCGGATCATCGCGGGGACGGACGCGAGCAACCAGATGCTGGTGCCGGGATGGAGCCTGCACACGGAAATGGAATTGCTGGTGCTGGCAGGCCTCACCCCGGCCGACGCCATCGCCACCGCTACCATCAACACGGCCGAGTTACTCGGGGCGGACTCCGTCGGTGTGGTGAGCCCGGGCAAGGTGGCCGACCTGGTCCTGCTGAAGGCCAACCCCCTGATCGACATCCGGAATACCCGGACCGTGGTGCAGGTGATGGTACGCGGCCAGCTGTATCGGGCCGACTCGCTCGCCGGAGTGGACTGACCGGTGGCCTTTGCGCGGGTCGTCGCGGCCTGGATCGTGGTGCTCATCGCCATCGCACTCTGGAATGAGCTGGAGCACCGAATCCGGCCCCGCGCCGTCCCGGCCAGACTACAATCCCTTCGGATTGTCGCCGTAGAAGCGGGACTCCTGGTCCTGCTGGCCGCGCTCTGGTTTGCCAGCCTGGGCAGCGGCGCGGGCTGGCTGGTCTTTCTGCTGGTGGGCCTGCTCCTGGAGCTGCCGGCCGCCCTGCGAACTCGTGCCGCCACCGGGGACCCGATCTACTGGGCGCCGCTCGCCGGCCGGGTGGTCCGGACGGTGCTCGCGGGCGCGGGGGCCGGCGTGGTGCTGACCCGCTAGCGAGGATCTTCATGGGCGCCCGCGACCCGCGAAGTGGCGACACTCGCCCCGCTCCCGGGGCCCGAGGATCTCGCCCGGGCACTGCGGCGTGCCCCCGCGGCGCGACGCACGTTTGAGGAATTCAGTCCGAGCCACCGCCGGGAGTACGTCGAGTGGATCGTGAATACCTGCCCCGGAAATCCTAGACCCGCCCAGGCCGGTCGCCGACCTTACCTCAACTCCACCCGCCCATGCTCGACGCGATCCGTGCCTTTGCCACCCGCCGCCTGCGCCCCGCCGTCGGGCAGGAACCCAGCGCCGCCCGACCCACGATCGAGCTGGCCGCGTGCGCGCTGCTGCTGGAGCTGGCGCATGCCGACGGGGAGTTCAACGACGCCGAGCGGCGGCAGATCGAGGGCGCCCTGGGCCGACACTTCAGCCTCGATGAGGCGACCACCCGGGAGCTGCTGGCTCTCGCCGACGCCGAGCGGCGGCAGTCCATCGATCATTTCCAGTTCACCCGCCTGATCAACGAGCAATACGACCTGGGGCAGAAAATGGTGCTGGCAGAGGTGATGTGGGGGGTGATCCTGGCCGACGGTACCATCGCGGAGCACGAAGCCTACCTGGTCCGCAAGCTGGCCAACCTGCTTGAACTGGAGCCCGGGTATCTGAGCCAGGCCCGGCGCGCCGCCCAGGACCGCTCGCCGCCGCCGAAGAAGGGGTAGCGCTGCGACCGTGGCTTTTCAGGACTATTTCTCGGGGCGTTCCGCAGAGTATGCCAGGCACCGACCGGCCTATCCCGCCGCCCTGTTTGAGTTTCTCGCCGGTAGCGCGCTGAGCCGGAAACTGGCGTGGGACGCGGGCACCGGCAGCGGTCAGGCGGCCACGGGTCTGGCGGAGCACTTCGCGGCAGTCCGGGCCACCGATCCCAGCCGGGCCCAGTTGGCGGCGGCCCGGCAGCATCCGCGAGTGACGTACCTGGTGGGCGACGAGGGCGAAAGCGGACTGGCGGATCACTCCTGTGATCTCGTGACCGCCGCGCAGGCCGCGCACTGGTTTGACATGGACCGCTTTGCCCGGGAAGCACAGCGGGTGCTCCGGAGTGGCGGGCTGGTGGCAGTCTGGGGGTACGGGCTGTGTACAATCGATCCCGGCACGGACGAGGTCATCCGCCGGTTTTACACCCAGACCACCGGCCCCTTCTGGCCACCGGATCGGCGGCATGTGGACGAGGCGTATCGCGAATTGGCTTTTCCATTTTCCGAGCGCACCTTCCCGGCGTGGGCCATCGAGGCCACGCTCGACCTTGGCGGGCTGTGCGACTACCTCCGGACCTGGTCCGCGGTCCAGCGGATGATCGCAGCTGGCCAGGGTGATCCGGTGGGCCCGTTGCGCTGGGAGTTGGCGCCGGGTTGGGGTGATCCGGCCCTCCGGCGGATGGTGCGCTGGCCGCTCTTCGGCCGAATCGGGGTCGCCCGGGGCTAGCACCCACTGCCGTTTTCCTCTATCGGCCCCCGGAGTCCGGCATGCGGCTGGTACAGCAGATTCTCGAGACCACTCTCTATTGCGACGACCTGCCGGGCGCCGCGCGATTCTACCGCGAGGTGCTCGGGCTGGCCCCGCTGTACGAGGATGACCGGCTGATCGCGCTGGATGCGGGGGGCGGCACAGTCCTGCTGCTGTTCCGCCGGGGCGGCTCGGCCGGCGGCGCCCGGACCCCTGGAGGGTTCATCCCGCCGCACGACGGCGCCGGTCCGGCGCATATTGCCTTCTCGGTGACTCCCGAACGCCTGGACCTGCTGCGCGACCGGCTGGCCGGCCGCGGAATCCTCATCGAAAGCGAAGTCTCCTGGCCCTCCGGCGCGACCAGCGTCTACTTCCGGGATCCGGAGCGTCACTCGGTGGAGCTGGCCACACCGGTGATGTGGGGGACGCGCTGATCCGCCAACCGAGCTCACTGCGAGCCGATGCCATGCCGGAACCCATCGACCCCCGCGTCACCATCGGGCACGTGCATCTCAAGGTGGCGGACCTCGAGCGCGCCCTGGGTTTCTATTGCGGGGTGCTGGGATTCACGCTGATGCAACGGATGGGAGACCAGGCGGCGTTCGTGAGCGCGGGCGGGTACCATCATCACCTCGGGCTCAACACGCGGGAGAGCCGGGGTGGCAACCCGCCGCCGCCGGAAAGCACCGGCCTCTATCATGTCGCAATTCTGTATCCTGACCGCCGGACCCTGGCGGAAGCGCTGCGCCGGGTGCTGGCGGCCGGGATCGCGCTCGACGGGGCCGCCGATCACGGCGTAAGCGAGGCGCTCTACCTCCGCGACCCTGACGACAACGGCGTGGAACTCTACCGCGATCGGCCCAGGGCCGAGTGGCCGGTCCATCCGGACGGCACCCTGGAGATGTTTTCCCGGAGACTCGACGTGGCACGCCTGCTCGAGGAGTGATCCGTCCGTTCCTCGCCCATCGGGCGAGCCCGGCTCCGCCGGTTTGCGCTCTCCGTTTCCGGACTGCACCTTCTCCGGATCATGGGCCTGCGCGATCAGCTGGCCGGCTTCCGGCCGGCCAAGACCGAGTATCACTGGGAACCGTGCTGCTATTGCGGGCAGCCGATCCGGACCAGCTCGACGGAACCGTGCCGAGTCTGGCTGGAGTACGGCTCGGAAGCGCGCGAGCGGATGGTGGCGGAATACTGGTGCCATACCGCGTGTTTCCAAGCGCGCCTGGACCCCGCCCTCCGGCGCACCACGGGTCCCGAAATCCACCGCAGCCCCGACGGGATGATCACCAATGCTGCCGAGCTGGTCGCCGATCAACTCACCGGCCAGCGGGTCCTCTGTCCGGCGTGCCGGGAGATGATCTTTTCGAGCTGGCCCGACGGATGGGATGCCCACGCGGCCCACAAGTGCACCGGCCTTGCCACCGATGGCACCCGGGCCCGCAAGGCGGAATTCAAGCGCCGGTTCGCCGGCCTGTTTCAGTCCTGAGGGGGACTGCAGGTCCCGGCCCTCGCGCCGCTAGCCCCCCGCCGCCCGGACCACCCACCATCCGCCCACCAGGATGCCGGCCACGCCGACCGCCAGCGCCATGCGCTGTCCCCAGACGACCGATCGCGCCGCCGCCTGCCGCATCGCGTACGCGGCCAGGGTGGCGTAGACCACCATCCCCGTGGTGACCCCTACGCCGAACGCGGCCAGGTAGGCGAACCCCACATCCCGCCGATCGATCAGCGTGACGGGAATCAACGCCACCACCGCGCTCGTCCCGGCAAGCCCGTGCAGCAGGCCGACCAGGGTGATGCCAAGCGTCGGACCGGCGCCGGCCCCGCGGGCCGCCACGCCGGGGTGCTCGTGGCGGCCGGCGTGCTCGTGGTGGTGGTGGTCCTTCCGGTGCTCGTGCGGGGCCGCAGCCGGCGGGCCGTGGTGGTGATGCGCCGCCCCGGCTCCGCCGTGCAGGTGGAGGTGGGCGTGATCCCCGTGCTCTTCCGGAGGGTGCAGATGCAGCCGGCGGCTGGACCGGATCGCCCAGATACCCAGGCCGACCAGCATGACACCCACCAGACCTTCGCCGACCGCTTCGAAACGCTGCGGCCAGCTCAGCCCCGTCAGCAGCAGCCCGCCGCCGAGGAGGAGAACCGCGAGGGAGTGGCCCACGCCCCAGCGGAACCCGAATCTGGCCGCGCCCGCCAGCGACGGCCGGCCCGTCACGAAGGTCGTGACGGCCACCATGTGGTCCACCTCCAGCGCGTGCAGAAAGCCCAGCATGAGCGCGGTGAGGACGGGGATCATCAGGAACCGGGAATGGGAGCGGCCGACGGACGGAGCGGGGAAGATCCACCGGTTCCGGCGGGAGGGCAAATGGCCCGCTTCCCCTATCGGCCTCAGGCCATGATCTTGAGGCACGACCGGAACGCCGTCGCCCATCTCTCTTTTCCTGTGATCAGCCATGCCCGCACCCGCCGATCAGCGCCCGCGGATCCGCCTGACGACGCTTTCCCACGGCTCGGGTTGAGCCTGCAAGCTCGGCGTGAGTGAGCTGGCGCAGGTGCTGCGCCACGTGCCGATGCTCGGGGATCCCCGGATCCTCGTCGACGCGGCCACCCGGGACGATGCGGCGGTCTGGCAACTCAGCCCCGACCGCGCCCTGGTAGCCACGGTGGACTTCTTCACGCCCATCGTCGACGACGCCGCGACCTGGGGCCGCATCACCGCCGCGAACGCGCTGAGCGACCTGTATGCCATGGGCGCGACCCCGCTCTTCGGGCTCAACCTCGTCGGCTGGCCCCGCGACACACTGCCCTTCGAGCTGCTCGGCGAGGTGCTGGGCGGAATCGCGGAGGTCACGACGGCCGCGGGCTGTCCCATCGTGGGTGGCCATTCGGTGGACGCCCTCGAGCCGCACGTCGGGCTGGTGGCCATCGGCGAGGCCCATCCCGATCGGCTGCTGACCAACGCCGCCGCCCGTCCCGGCGACCGGCTCGTCCTCACCAAGCCCCTGGGCACCGGCATTCTGGCCACGGCCCTGAAACGGGAGCGCATCACCGAAGCGGACATGGCCGACGCCATCCGCAGCATGACCACGCTCAATGCCGGGGGGATGCGCGCCGCGCTCGCCGGCGGCGTGCGTGCCGCGACGGACATCACCGGCTTCGGGCTGCTGGGCCACCTCGGGAACGTGCTGACCGGGAGCGGCGTCGGCGCACGGCTCTGGGTCGACCGGATCCCGCGCTTCGACTCGGCCCTGGCGCTCGCCAAGGAGGGTTTCGTCTCCGGCGGCAGCCGGAGAAACCTCGAGTCGGCCAAGGGAGTGACCTGGTCCGACGACGTGACGCCGGAAGAGCGGGTGCTGCTCGCCGACGCCCAGACGTCGGGCGGCATGCTGCTGGCCGTGGCGCCCGCCGCCGCCGAGCAGCTGCAGGCGCTGCTCCGTCAGGAAGCGACGCTCAGCAGCGCCGTCATCGGCGAACTCACCGACCAGGCGGGCGTCGTCTCGGTCTCCCGGACCCCCTGAGCGTGGGCATCCGGTGGAGCCCCGAGCGGCTGGACCAACTTGAACGCGCCGTCCGGGATCGGCGCCGGGTGGCCCTCTCCCGCCGCGGGAGCGAGTTCATCGTGGTCGCGGTGGCGCTCAAGAGCGCCGACCGGCAGGAGGTCTTCGTCGGCCACCTGCCCATGACCGGCGAGGAACTGGAGTTCGTGCTCGGAGATATCGACTGGTTTCAGGTGGTGTAGGGATCGCGCTGCGGGGAGTGCGGTGAGGAGCGAGGAAGCCCAGCGAGCGAGCGCCCCAGATGCCGGATTCCCCCGATTCCCTTGACACCTCCGTCCCCTGCCCCCACCCTCAACTCATGTTCACGTCCCTCCTCGTCGGGCTGGATGGCTCCCCCCAGGCGCAGGTGGCGCTGTCGCAGGCCATTCTCATCGGCCGGCAGTTCCATTCCCGCATCGTGGTGGCGCACATCTCCCCTTCCCCGGGGCACACTGCCGAGATGGCGCTCGGCGCCCCGTGGATGGAATGGAAGTCGGGGCACGCGCCGGTGACCCGCGCCGAGCACGAGGAGGCCGCCCACCGCATGCTGGACGATGCGGCGGGCGCGGTCCGGCGCGCCGGCCTCCAGGCCGAGACCGCGTGGCGGAGTGGCGATACGGTCGAGTCCCTGCGGGATCTCGCCGGCGAAGTGGGGGTGGTGTGTGTCGGGAGGCTGGGGAACCGGGGGAAGGCCAGCGGCGATGCGCTTGGGCCGGATCTGCGCGCCTTGATCCGCCGCTCCCCGCGGCCGGTCCTGGTCTGCGGGAGTCAGCCGACACCGATGGACCGGGTGCTCGTGGCGTACGGCGGCGGCTCGGCCAGCGAAGGCGCGCTGGCATTCGCGGCGCGGTTTGCGGGCATCACCGGCGCCCACCTGGACGTACTCCATGTCACGGAGGACTCGGAGGAAGGCAAGCGCACCGCGGCGCGCGCCTCGGGCTCGCTCTCCATGACGCCGCTGGATTACGACATTCACCTGATCGAGGGCAACCTGGAGACCGCGGTCGCCGCCACGGTGGAGCGGCTGGTGTCCAACGCCCTGTTCGCCGGGGCACACCGGGAAGAGGCCGGCTGGTTGGTACCGTCCCACACCGAGGCTATCTTGCGCGCCACCGACATCCCCGTCCTGGTCCACATGCAACCCGCCGGTCCCGGTGCCCGCATCTCCGCTGCCTATCGCAGTCCTGCACCTTGATGAAAGCTGCCTCGGCAACGGCCGGGAAGGCGCCACCCCCGGGGGCGCGGCCGGCCTGATCGAGGTTCGCGTCCGCGGCGCCGTGCAGCGCCGCGATTTCTACATCCACGCCCCCGACACCACCAACAACCGGATGGCGCTTTCCAGCGCGATTGCCGGCCTCCAGCTGCTGGCCGCGAAAGGCAAGCGCCTGCGCGTGCTGCTGGTGTCGGATTCGGAGTACCTGATCAAGGGGATGCGCGAGTGGGTGCCGGGCTGGATGGCGCGGGGCTGGACCCGGAAGGGCGGCACCATCGAGAATCTGGAGCTCTGGCGGGTCCTGGTGGACACGGCCCGGCGCCACGAGGTGCAGTGGACCTGGGTCCGCGGCCATCAGGGTCATGCCAAGAACGAATACGCCAACGACCTGGCCGTGCAGGCCGCCACTGAGCAGATCACCAGTCGCGGAGCCGTGGAATCGGGCTTCCTGGAGTGGCTCGAGGCCAAGCGGGTGAAGGGGAAATACGCCGGGTACGATCCCGATCTGGTCTTCTCCGCCCTGGAGCAGCGGCTCGCCGCTGGAGAAAACTTCGCGCTGGCGGGCGCCGCCGACTAGCCGCAGCCCGTCTTACCGCCGCACCCCACCGAGCAGCAGTGTCACCCGCGCTCGCGCCGTCACCAGGTCGGAGGGCGTGGCGTAGGCCTCACCGGTGAGCATCAGATCGCGGGACGGGGCATAGGTGGCGCCGCCGAACAGTGCCACCCGGCTCAGGTTGACCTCGACCTTGCGCTTGTCCAGGTCGCCGACCGCGTTGCGGAAGTGGACCTGGAACCGGGGATGCAGGATGTTGTAGCCGGTCCCGAAATAGGGCCGGAACCGACCCCGGGCCATCGGAAAGCCCAGCGCCAGCTCCACGCCGAAGATGTTCGGGGAATACTGATCGGAGGACCGGGTGCCGCCGGAACACTCGCTCACCGTATCTGGTAGTACGAGCGCTTCGTCCGGACAGGTAAACGGGGCCTTCATGCTGCCGACCGTCGCGTGAATCCGCCCCATGAGGAGGGCGCCCTTCTGATTGAACGGGACCACCCGGGACAGCGCGAAGCTCCACAGATTCGGCTTGACACCTGAGATCGTGATCGGCGGGGTCCAACTCGCCTCGAGCAGCACCCCATTCATCAGCGCGTACGCGATGCGGGGCCGGGGGAAGGCGGGCAGGATGTTCACATTCTCCGGGCCCTTGCCGGGCCGGCAGGTGGTCGGTGTCGCGATCCGGTCACTCGCATCCGGCAGGAGCGTCCCTTCCAGGCCGAGCTGGATGGAGCCCGGGGGGTAGATCCACGGCGCCTGGGCAGCGCTGAACGCCAGCGGCACCGAGAAATGGGCGAAGAGATCCGCCTCCCGTGAATCCGTGGCCGGCGAACAATCGCCCTGGGCCGAGAGTGACGAGGTCCCGGCGAGCAGGGCGGCCACGATGGAGAGAAATCGACGCATGGGGACGGCCTGGAGGAGAAGGGGGAGGGCGCGGCTTGCTTGACACCCCGTCGGGGCTGCTCTACTCTGCCCTGTCAGATGACCGACCTTGAGCGGCTGTTCCGCCGGCTGGTGGATAACCTAATCGCGATTGATCCGGCCCGCCTGCATCGGCCGCTCGCGCTCGGGGATCTGCTCAGCTCGGTCATCCCCTACCGTACCACCCGCCGGGCGCTCAACATCGACTCCGCCGAAGACTACGACACGCTGATTCTCCGCTTGTGTGCCGGAGAAGGCGGCTTCGTGCGCATGCAGTCCGAGGATATCGGCCAGCTGTTCCGGGATCAGCTGGAGAGCCCCAATCCGGATCTCTCGGTGCTGGGTGACCACGCCAAGGCCGAGATGGTGCTGGGCACCGAGCCGCTGGCCCACGCGCTGGGTCCGGGCCCGGATGAAGCCTACGCTCCGCCGGAGGAAGACCAGGTTCTCAGCGACGACGAACCGCTGGATCTTCCCCCGAGCCGGCCCGCCCTGGTGCCGAGCGCGCCGACACCCCGGCCGCTGACCTTCACTGCGGACCCCACCCCGCCGAGCGTGCCGATGATACCGCCGCCGCCACGGATGACGGCCGAGCCCGAACCGCCGCCCCGGCGCCGCGATTCCGGCGTCCGCTGCGGGTTCTGCGGGGGCAGACTGCCCGGCGGGCGCGCCGTGAATTTCTGTCCGCATTGCGGCGAGAACCAGGCCTTTACCCGATGCCCGGAATGCCAGTCGGAACTGGAGCTGGGCTGGCGCCACTGCATCAACTGCGGTCACACGGTGAGCGAGGGGTAGTCACACCACGCCCCTCCGCCTTGTCCCCACTCTCCCGTCCCCCACATATTCTCCCGTTGCAGCCGGTTTTTCCCCCTTTCCTTATATAGGGAGTCGCCATGCCCGCCCCCACGGGAATCTGGATTGTCGCCGGAGCTCGTACCGGCTTCGGGGCCTTTGGAGGCACGCTCAAGGACTTGAGCGCCACGGATCTGGCCGTCGCCGCGGCGACCAGCGCGATCGCGCGCGCGCGCGTCGAGCCGGTGTTCATCGACAATGTCATCGTCGGCAATGCCCTGCAGACCAGCGCGGACGCGATCTACCTGGCCCGGCACGTCGCGCTCCGGAGCGGCTGCCGGGTGGAGACGCCAGCCGTCACCGTCAACCGGCTGTGTGGCTCCGGATTCGAAGCCATCATCCAGGCGGCCCGGCAGATCATGACGGGCGAGTCCCGCGTCGCCCTGGCAGGCGGCACCGAGTCCATGAGTCAGGCGCCGCACGCCGTCCGCGGCGCGCGCTGGGGTCTCCGCCTCGGCCCCGCCCCGCCGCTCGAGGACACCTTGTGGGAGGCCCTGCGCGATACGCAGTGCAACCTCTCCATGGCCGAGACCGCGGAAAAACTGGCGGCGGAACACCAGGTGGCGCGCGCCGAGGTGGATGCGGTCGCGCTGGCCAGCCAGCAGCGGGCCCGGGACGCGTGGGACAACGGGGCCTTCACGGACGAGATTACTCCGATCCCCATCACCAACCGCAAGACCAAACAGAGCGAGCCCTGGGGCCGGGACGAGCACATGCGGCCCGACACCACCGCGGAAGGGCTGGCCAGGCTGGCGCCCTACTTCAAGAAGGACGGAGTGGTCACTGCGGGCAACGCCTCGGGGATCGCCGACGGCGCCGCCATGGTCGTCCTCGCCGATGACGACATGGTCGAGCGCTGGGGGCTCAAACCCCTGGGCCGGATCCTCGGGTGGGGCGTCACCGGCGTCGATCCGTCCATCATGGGGATCGGTCCCGTGCCCGCCGCCCGGCTGGCGCTGGAACGGTCCAAGAAGCAGCTCGAGGACATGGAGCTGGTGGAAATCAACGAAGCCTTTGCCGCCCAGTATCTCGCGGTGGAACGCGAGCTCGGCCTGAACCGGGAGATCACCAACGTGGATGGCGGTGCCATTGCCATCGGTCATCCGCTCGCCGCCAGCGGAGCGCGCCTGACATTGCATCTCCTGCATGCGCTCCGGAAGCGCGGCAAGCGCCTCGGGCTCGCCGCGGCCTGCATCGGGGGAGGACAGGGCCAGGCGGTGGTGGTGGACGCCACCGGCCGCCCGTAGACCGAGGCCCGGCGCCGTCGGTGCCGGGGCGTTAGACTATACCCCGATGACCAACCTGCCCTCGCCGATCGACCGCGCCGCGATCGAGCGGATCATCCAGCGCGCCACCGAGCTGCAGACCGGTGAAAAGGACATCGCCGACGGCCTGACGCCGGACGAGGTGCTGGCGCTCGGCAAGGAAGTCGGGATCCCGGATCGCTTCCTCCGGCAGGCGATGCTCGAGGAACAGGGCAAGGCCGACCTCCCCGCCCCGACCGGCCTGCTGGACCGGACCATCGGGCCGGGGGTCGTCTCCTCGCAGCGCGTGATCAGCGGCGACCCCGAGGGCATCGCGGCATTGCTGCTCCGCTGGATGGAGGACGAGGAGCTGGTCGAGGTGCAGCGGCAGCAGGCCGGCCGGATTACCTGGGAGCCGCTCCGCCCCGGCCGCGCCACCCTGCGCCGGTTCACCAGCCGCCGGCCCTTCATGCTCTCCCGTGCCGGCCTGGTCGCCGCCACCATCACCGCGCTGGAACCGGGGTTCTGCCACGTGGCCATGAGCGCTGATATCCGGCCCGCTCGCGGCGGTGTGATCGGAGGCATGGCCGCCGTCGCCTCGTTCGGCCTGGCCGGCACGGTCATCCTGGCGGTCATGTCGCCTCTGGTCTGGGTGGCCGTGGCACCGCTGCCGCTCGCCGCGGGCTGGGCGTGGGGGATTTCCCGCGGGCACCGGCGGATCGCGGAGCGGGCACTGCTGGGCTTGGAGCGGGCGCTGGACCACCTCGAGCGCGGATCAGTGAAGCCGAGCCACCAGCTGCCGCCGCGTGCCGGCGGCCTGGGCGCGGTCCTTGAGGAAGTCCGCCGGGTGCTCGGGGCGTAGGTGCCGGCCACCGACACCATCGCCGTGGTCGGCGCGGGGCTGATGGGCAGCGGGATCGCGCAGGTGTCGGCCATGGCAGGGTTCCGCACCGTGGTCCGAGATACCAACCCGGCGCAGCTCGACCAGGCCCGGGCCACGATCACCGCATCGCTCGCCAAGTTGGAGGAAAAGGGAAAGCTTGCGGCCGGCGCGGGGCGTTCGGCCCTGGCGGCGCTCGAGTTCACCACCGACCTGCCGGCGGCGGCGAGCGCCGGGATCATTATCGAGGCGGTACCCGAAGACCTGGCCCTCAAGAACCGCCTCTGGCAGGACCTCAGCGCACTGGCCCCGGCCGCCACGATCTTTGCCTCCAACACCTCCAGCCTGTCGATCGCCCAGATGGCGTCCGCCACGGGCCGGGCGGACCGTCTGGTCGGGCTGCATTTCTTCAACCCCGTGCCCATGATGCCGCTGGTGGAGGTGGTCCGCGGCGAGGCGACCAGCGGCGCAACGCTTGAGCGGGCCATCGCCTTTGTCAGGCGACTCGGCAAGGAGCCGGTGGTGGCGCGCGACCGGTCGGGGTTCATCGTCAACCGGCTGCTGGTTCCCTACCTGCTGGACGCGATCCGGGCACTGGAAGAGGGCGTCGCGTCGATCCCCGACCTCGATACCGCCATGCGCCTGGGCGCCGCCCACCCGATGGGGCCGCTGAGCCTGGCCGACTTTGTGGGGCTGGACACGCTCGTCCGCATCGGCGAGATCATGGTCGAGGAATACCACGAGCCGCGCTACGCACCGCCGGCGCTGCTGCGCCGGCTGGTCGCGACCGGTGCGTACGGGCGCAAGTCGGGCCGGGGGTTCTATGACTATCGGACCGACCCGCCCACACCGATGGATCCGGGGACCTGAGGAGCCAGCATGCGATTGCGAGGATCGGCTGTTTTCATCGTTGGGCTGCTGGCGTTGGGTTGCCGGCCGTATTCGCCCCGCCCCTCCTTCCCGCCGGTCACCGGCGCGCCGATGGGAGAAATCAACCTTGAGGTGGCGGCGGCCACCGAGGCGCTGGCGGACGTGTTCCGCTCGGATTCGCTGCCGCTCCGGCGGGTCGAATTGCGCGATGGCTATCTCGAAACCGACTGGTTCGACGTCGGCAGCAAGCAGCCGACCAGGACCCGCCGGCTCGGCCCGGCGGTGGTGCAGATCCGCGCGTGGGTCGATCCCTCCAAACCGGGCAGCAGCCGGATGACCGTCGAGACCGTCTTCCGGCCGCTCGCCGATCCCAGCCTCCCGGCCAGGGACCTGGACCGCCAGGTTCCCAGAGACCACCCGACCGCCAAGCGAGTGGCCGAGGTCGTGGAGGAGCTGGTGAAGCTGTATGCTCCAGGGGGCACGTAGACGAAGCGCGGGGACCGACCGGCACCAACGGCGACGGGCCAGGATCCGATCCTGGCCCGTTGTTTTCCTTCCAAGTGCCCGCGACGCTACTTGGCGACGTAGGCCCTGACCCACTCCTCCAGCTTGCCCAGATCGATCCCGGCGTCCTTGCAGGGTCCGGACGGCAGCGTCATGGTCAGGCCCAGCACCGGCACCTTGCCGGCGACGTCGTGCAATCCGCTCACCATATCCCGCTCGCAGGCCACCGCCACGACCGCCCGCGGCCGGCGTTCACGAATCACACGACGGGCGAGCTGGCCCCGGGTGGCGACGAAGACCGGCACCTCGTACTTGCCGGCGATGGACAGGACGCCGTCGATGGCCGCTTTCGAGAGACAGCGGGGGATGAGGAGCAGCAGCTCCCCCTTCCCCACCGTCCGGCCGCGCATGAGCGCCAGCGCGTCATAGACCTTCACCGCCGCGTTCTCCACCCAGTCCCGTCGCCCGAACCGGTCGGCGACTCTCGAGGTCCAGCGCATGAGGCGGAGGAGGGGGCCCCGCTCTGCGAGGGCTTCCGGGAGGATCGGACGGTTCTGCGCAAAGGCGAGCACCACCAAGCAGAACCACAGCCAGGTGAGACTGGAGACGGCGGCGAGGCCCAGCCAGAGCAGCCCCGGCAGGGCGGGATGCAGGAGGGCGGTCCGGGGGCCCAGCAGGAAGATCAGCAGAGCCCCGGAGCCGAGGCCCAACCCAAGGGTCAGCGCCGCCCACGGGAAGAAGAGCGAGGGCGGGCTGTCGAAGTTGCCGGTGTTCGGCAGCGGCTGGCCGTCCCACTCATCCCACTCGTGGCCCAGCCTCCGGTCAACGTCTATGTGAATGAGCTGCGCTCGCGGGGCTTCCGACATGGCGGGAAGGGTTCCCCGCCCGCCATTCCTTGTCAAGGTGCGGCGCTCTACAATTCCGGGCATGCTCACCCCGCTGGATTCTGCTGGATCCCTGGTGCAGACCGATCTCCGCCTGCGGGCGGCCTATTCCGAGGGGGCCGGGATCTACCGCATGGTGCCTGCGGGCGTCGCCCTGCCCCGAAACATCACCGAATTGCAGGCCATTGTTCGCTGGGCCATTGAGACCGGCGCGGCACTCACCGCACGGGGCGCGGGCAGCGGAATTCCGGGAAGTGCCGTGGGCGGAGGAGTCGTGGTCGATGTCCGGGAGCGCATGCCCAGGCTGCTCCGGATTGATCCCGGCCGGCGCGAAGCCATCACCAGCGCCAACATCACCCAGGCGGAGTTGAACCACGAGGCGCAGCGGTCGGGCCTCAGGCTGCCACCCGATCCCTCCAGCAGCGCCTGGGCGACGCTGGGCGGAATGGCCGCGACCAATGCGGCCGGGGCGCGATCGGTGCGCTACGGGCCGGTCCGGTCGTGGCTGCTAGCCGCCGACCTGGTCGATGGCCGCGGCGAGGGGTGGCGGATGACGCGCGCCGGGAGGGACCCCTCGGGTCGTGGGACCGGGGGCGACCCGGAGACCGCCGGTTGGCGCGAGGGCAGTCCGCTGGGGCCGGACCTGCGCCAGAAGCTTCAGGGCTCCGCCGATATCATCCGCACCCACTTCCCGCAGGTGCGCAAGAACACCGCCGGCTACGCCCTGGATCAATGGCTGGCCTCCGGGGATGACCTGGATCTGCTGATCGGCTCGGAGGGCACGCTCGGCTTCATCACCTCGATGGTGTGGCAGCTGCAACCCATCCCCCCCGCCCGATCCGGGCTGCGCATTGCGCTCGGTAGCCTGGATGATCTCGAACCGGCCGTCCGGGCGCTGCAGGCACTCCACCCGTCGGCGCTGGAACTGCTGGACCGGACCTTCCTGGAGTTGGTCGGTCTCCAGCGGCAGTCACCACCCGCTGCGCAGCCGCAGGAGCGGGAGGCAGTGGCCGACGCACTCCCGGTCCATCTCCCCGCGGGTACCGAGGCGCTGCTCCTGGTGGAGTTCGAGCGGGAGACCGAGGCCGCGGCTCGGGGCGCCGCCGGGGACGGAGCGCGTCAGGTCCGGGATCTCGCCCTGGACGTGGTCACCGCCCTCAATCCGGAGGAGGAGCGTGACCTCTGGGCCCTGCGCCATGCCGCGAGTCCCATTCTGGCCCGGCAGCCGCCCGGCCGCCGGTCCATGCAGGTGGTCGAGGATGGCTGCGTCCCGATCCCCCGGCTGGGGGAGTATGTGCGTGCCATCCGGGACGCGGCCCATTCGATCGGGATGACGGTCGTCATCTTCGGTCACGCGGGCGATGGCCACCTGCACGTCAACGCCCTGGCGGATCTGGAACGACCGGGCTGGGAGGCGAAGCTGCAGGCGCTCTACGACTCGGTGAACCGGGCCGCGATCGCGCTGGGTGGGACGATCAGCGGGGAGCACGGCGACGGCCGGCTCCGGGCCTCGCTGCTCCACGCACTCTACGGCACCGAGGTCATGGAGCTGTTCCACGAGGTGAAGCGAGCCTTTGACCCCCATGGTATCTTGAACCCCGGCGTCAAACTCCCTGACGGGATGTCCCCGCTCTCCCGGCTCAAGGCCGGGCCGGCCGCCGACCCGATTCCCGAGGATATCGCCGAGGCGCTCAGGGACATCGAGCGTTCGGGAGGGTATGCTCGGAGCCGGGTGGAGATTGCCGGCTCACAGCGGCCGTGAACGACCGACCACCTGAATGGCTGCGCGCTGCCAGCCGATCGCCCACTCCCGACGACCACCATGGAAATCCTTCGTACCCCCCGCATCACCCTCATCGGCCGTCCCCAGTTCCTGGAACCCGCCCACCTCCCGGTACAGTGGAAGGGGGAGTCCTCGGACGGGGAGCGCCTGGCCGAATTCGCCGGGCGGATCTGCTATATGAGCCAGCAGAATCCCGCCGGCCGGACCACCGGGGAATACCTGGAGAACATCCTAAAACAGGGCCACGGGTCGGTGTTCGAGCATGCGGTGTACGTGCTGCTGATCGAGGGGATCAGCCGGTCCTGCAGTCACGAGCTGGTGCGGCACCGGGCGGGGTTCGGCTACTCCCAACTGTCCCAGCGCTACGTGGACGAGTCCAAGGCCGCCTTCGTCATGCCCCCGGCCATTCTCGGCGATGCCGGCCTCGAGACCGAGTGGACCACCCAGGTGGAGGGGGCCCAGGCGGCCTACATCCACGCCGTGGAGCGCCTGATGGAGAAGTACGGCTGGGTGGAGGACAAGGTCCACCGTCGCAAGATGGCCCGCGAGGCGGCCCGCAGCGTCCTCCCCAACGCCACGGAGGTGAAGATCGTCGTGAGCGGGAACATCCGTGCCTGGCGCACCATGCTGGAGCTCCGGCTGGGTGAGGGGGCAGAACTGGAGATCCGCCGGATGGCGGTGGCCTGCCTGCGGGCGCTCCAGCAGCAGGCGCCCGCGTTCTTCGCGGACTTCGAGGTCTATCGGGGGGAAGACGGGACGGAGGCGGGTCGGGTGGGATACCACAAGGTCTGACGGCCGTATCGGGCGGGGTGCATCCGCCATCCGAGTAGAGAGCCCACCGCGTTCACGAGCCTCGCGAACCCACGTGCCCGATGAGATAACGCACCTCTGCACTGAGCAGGGGGGGGTTCTTGCGAAGTGCACGATCCATGGGCGAAGTAAGGGTCCGAGAGCCGCCGCCACGGTCCGGCCGGCAGTCGGGGGAGCGATGCGCGGGACGCATCGGCCGATGGTCGCATCACCACAGCGGCCGACATCCCGCATAGGTCAGCACTTCCTCCGAATAAACTCTCAAAAAACTATTGTGCGATTGCATGCAATTTCTTAACTTAGGTGCGGTTCCTGCAACACACCGCGATCTGGATCGCTGCTTTGCTGATCCACCGGCCGTCATCACGCGGTGACCCGATACCCCGAGGGACCGTTTGGCAGTTCGCATCGGACTAGCCTTCAACCTCAGACCGGAAGCGCCGGCCAAGTCCGCCGGGGCCAGTATCGTCTCCCCACCTTCCGGTTCGCGCGCCCTCCGCTACGATCTTTCCCAGCCCGATCTCTACGCCGAATGGGATGAGCCGGCCACCATTGACGCGGTAGAGCGCGCGCTGCATCCCCTGGGAGAGGTCATCCGCCTCGAGGCCGTCGCCGATTTCCCGGTCCGCCTCGGCAAGGCGCGCCCCGACTTCGTCTTCAACATCGCCGAGGGGCTGTACGGTCCCAATCGCGAGGGCCACGTCCCGGCCATCTGCGAGTTTCTGGGCGTGCCCTACAGCGCCTCGGATCCGCTGACGCTCTCCCTGGCGCTCCACAAGAGCCGGGCCAAGGAGATCATGCAGCTGCGCGGGGTGCCCACGGCCCCGTTCATCCTGGCCCGAAGCCCGGCCGATGCGCGCGCCTGCAGCCTGCCCTTCCCGGTCTTTGCCAAGCCGGCCTTCGAGGGCTCCGGCAAGGGCGTCAGCGTCAAGAGCCTCTGCGCCACCCGCAAGGAGCTGGTCAAGCAGGTGGACTACCTGCTGACCACCTACCGGGAGCCGGTGCTGGTGGAGACCTACCTGCCCGGCGCCGAGTTCACGGTGGCCATCATGGGGAATGGCAAGGAGGCACGCTGCCTGCCCATCGTCGCCATGCGGTTTGACGAGCTGCCCAGCGGCGCCCCCCCGATCTACGGCTATGAGGCCAAGTGGATCTGGGACGACCCCTCCGACCCGCTGGAGATCTTCGAATGCCCGGCCCGGGTCCCGGCCCGGGTGGCCGCCCAGATCCGGACGGCCGCCCTTGGCGCGTACCATGCGCTGGAATGCCGGGACTGGTGTCGCGTGGACATCCGGTGCGACGCCGAGGGTGTGCCCAATGTGGTGGAACTGAACCCCTTGCCCGGGATCCTTCCGGATCCCCGCGACAACTCCTGCTTCCCCAAGGCGGCACGGGCGGCCGGCATGTCGTACGATGAGCTGATCCGGTCCGTGGCGGATATCGCCTGGCGGCGGATCAGCGGGCGTTCCCTGCTCGCGGAGGCGGCTGCGTGAAGATTGCGGTCTTGTACGATGGCGGGTGGGATACCTGGGATGCCAAGGACGTCGCCTCGGTCTGGCAGAGCGTCAAGGAAGTGCAGCTCGCCCTCAAGGCCCACGGCTACGAAACCAGCCTGGTGCCGGTGCGCGCGCCCAACGATTTCAGCTGGCTGCAGCGGGTGCGGCGGGTCGATTGCGTCTTCAACCTGTGTGAAGGCATCGGCGGGCACGCCCGGTTCGAGGATTTTGTCGTGGCCACCCTGGAACTCACCGGGGTCCCCTATACCGGATGCAAGCCGTGGGCGGTCACCGTCACCCATCGCAAGCACGTCGCCAATACGCTGCTGGCGCGCTCCGGCACGCCCATCCCGGCCTTCGTGGTCTGTGATGGCAACAAGATCCCGGCCGACCTGACCCTCCCCGTCATCGTCAAGCCGGCGGCCGAGGATGCCAGCGTCGGAATCGACGCGGGCTCCGTCTGCACCAGCAAGAAGGCCCTCAAGAAGCGCCTGGCGGAAATGGTGGAGCAGTGGGACGAGGTCCTGGTGCAGGAGTACGTCGCCGGCCGGGAGTTCAACGTCGGCTTCATCGGAGACCAGGTCCTGCCCATCGCGGAGCTGTGTTTCGACAACATGCCCGAGGGCAGCTGGCCCATCCTCACCTACGCCGCCAAATGGGACGTGGGCAGCCCGGAGGACCTGGGATCGGTGCCCCTCTGCCCGGTGGACCTGCCCCCAGAGCTGTACAAGCGGATTGTGGCCGTTGCCCGCCAGGCGTGGGAGAGTCTGTGCGGCGGCGAGGGCTACGGCCGGGTGGACCTGAGAGTAGACGCCCAGGGCCAGCCGTTTGTCCTGGAAGTGAACCCCAATCCCGACATCTCCGATTCGGCGGGCCTCTCCCGGATGGCCAAGGCCGCCGGGTGGGAATACGGGGACCTCGTGGCCAGGATCGTCGACGAGGCGCTCAGCCGCTCCTCCTCCCGTGAGGCCGCGGCCGCGCTGGCCGGGGTCCCCGCAGAAACCAGATGACCACGCGGGTCCGCGCTCGTCTCAGAGACCTGACGAGCGCGGACACCGACCGGATCCTCGCCCTGACCCGGGCCACCGGGGTGTTCCGGGACGAGGAGATGGAGATCGCCGCGGAAGTGTTCCGCGACGCGGTCGCCGCGCCCGGACCGTCGGGCGGGTCCACGCCCTCCACGGACCGCCCCTACTACGCCCTCGGCGCCGAGCTCGACGATGGGCTGGTCGGCTGGATCTGCTGGGGCCAGACCCCCTGCACAGACGGCACCTGGGACCTGTACTGGCTGGCGGTCGATCCGGCCGCGTATGGGATGGGGGTGGGGACCGCGCTGGTGGAAGAGATGGAACGCCGACTGGCCGGGACCGCCCGCCTGATCTCCGTGGACACCTCCGGCCGGGCCGACTACGGCCCCACGCGGGCCTTCTACCTTGCCCGGGCGTACCTGGCGGTGGCCCGCGTGCCGGATTTCTACGCCCCCGGCGACGACCAGGTCATCTTCACCAAGGTCCTCGCTCCCCCTCCCTGATCGGCCCCGCCCACCACTGTGTCAGCTGCCCCGCCGCTCCCCGACCCCCGGCCTCCGTTTGACAGACCGCCCGGGACGGCGCAGATTCGCGAATCCCGACTCTCCATCCCCTGTCAAGGACGTCGTATGACTCTCTGCTCCGTTCGACGGGCGCTCTCGGCGTTGGCCGTGCTGCTGGCTGTCATGGCGTCGGGACTGGCCGCCCAGGCGGGCCGGCTCAGTGGCCGGATCACCGATGCGGCCACGGGTGAGGCGCTCGAGGGCGCCCGGGTCCAGGTGGTCCGGACTTCCATCCTGGAAACCGCCGACGCCGACGGCCGCTACACCGTCCGCAGCCTGCCGCCCGGCACCTGGGAGGTCCGGGTGCTCCGGATCGGCTACCAGCCGGCCAAGAAGACGGTGACAGTCACCGCCAGCGAAACCGCAGCGCTCGACTTCGGGCTGACCGCCTCGCCGGTGCAGCTCGACGAGATCGTCACCACCGCCACGGGAGAACAGCGCAAACTCGAGGTGGCCAATGCCGTTTCCACCATCGATGCCGCGGGGGTGACCGCGACCCAGCCCATCACCGAGATCGGCGACATCCTCTCGGGCCGGGCCGCGGGCGTCCAGATCCTCAAGAGTGGCGGCACCACCGGCACCGGCACCCGGATCCGGATCCGGGGCTCCAACTCCATCTCCCTGTCCAACGACCCCCTCATCTACCTGGACGGGGTCCGGGTCGAGAGCAACTCATCGTCGCTCTCCATTGACGTGGGCGGCGGGATCGGCGGCGGCGCCACCTCCGCCATCAACGACATCAACCCCGAGGACATCGAGGACATCGAAATCGTGAAGGGGCCGGCCGCCGCGACCCTCTACGGCATCCAGGCCTCCAACGGGGTCATCCGCATCACCACCAAGCGGGGTCGTCCCGGGAAGCCACGCTGGAACGTGAGCACCGAACAGGGGGCGGCGGTCGACAACAACACCTACCCGCTCAACTACTTCGGTCGCGATACGCTCAATCCCGCCTTCGACGGCTTCTGCACCCTGCAGGACGAACTCGACGGTAACTGCCAGCAGACGGGCATCGACAAGTTCTCTCCCTTGTCCGAGAAGCGGACCCGTCCATTCAAGGCGGGCCACCGCCAGCAGTACGGGGTGAACGTCTCCGGAGGCACTGATCTCATCACCTACTTCCTGTCCGCCGACTACGAGAACCAGGACGGGGTCTTCCGGCTGCCCAAGGTCGAGGAGGACTCGATCCGCCGGGTGCGCGGCGATGTCCGCGCCAGCCAGATCCGGCCCAATGCCCTCGAAAAGACCAGCCTTCGCCTGAACCTTGGCGCCAACGTGGCCCGGAACGCCGAGGTGACCGCATCCATCGGCTATGTCTCGAGCGACATGCGGCTGACCGAGAACGACAACAGCTTCCTGACCGTGACCGGGAGCGCCGAGGCCAGCTCCTACCTGAAGGATTTCCAGGACGGCTGGTTCTACGTGCCGTCGCAGCTCTTCGCGGCCGAGAACACCCAGGCGGTCGAGCGATTCCTCGGCTCCGTGGCCGGCAACTGGCGGCCCTCCGGCTGGCTCTCCTTCCGCGGCGCGCTCGGGTACGATGTGGCCAACCGGGTCGATGGCCAGTTCTTCCCGACCAACGAGGTGGCCGACTACCTCGACAACCTGGCGGGGGCGCGGCTGGAAAACCGGATCCAGGTGGCGCAGACCAGCGTCGACTTCGGTGCCACGGCCCGCACCCGGTTCTCGCCTTCGTGGGGATCCAAGACCTCGGTGGGGGCCCAGTTCTTCCGCAACGTCAGCGACGGGACATTCCTGGTTGGCCGGGGCCTGGCCGTCGGGGCCCGGACGATCCTCAATGCCCGGGACACCGAGGGCAGCTCGCGGACCATCGAGGAGCGGTCGATCGGTACCTACATTGAACAAGAGGTGAGCCACAAGGACCGGTTGTTCCTGACCGGCGCGGTCCGGTTCGATGATCACAGCGCCTTCGGCAAGAACTTCAACGCCACCGCCTACCCCAAGGCCAGCGCCTCCTGGCTGCTCTCCGAGGAGCCCTGGTTCCACACCAACTGGCTCTCGACTTTCCGGCTCCGGAGCGCCTACGGCGTGTCCGGTCGACAGCCCGGCACGGCCGACGCGCTGGCCTACTCGGTACAGACGCCCGGCAAGAAGAACGCGACGAATATCGTGGGCGTCACCGCGGCGGCCCTGGGCAACCCCAACCTCAAGCCGGAACGGTCCCGCGAGCTGGAGCTGGGTGCCGATGGCCAGCTGTTCGGCGGCCGGGTCGCGCTGGAGCTGACCTACTACACCAAGAAGACGGTGGACGGGCTGGTCCAGCGGCAGGTGGACCCGGGGACCGGCCTCGATCAGCCGCAATTCTTCAACCAGGCCACCAGCCGCGAGCGGGGATTCGAGTTTGCGCTGGACAGCCGGATCATCGACCGGCCGGGACTCATCTGGGACTTCACGCTGTCCGGCTCCACCACCAGCTCCAAGCTCCTGGACCTGGGGGACGATGACACGCCGATCGTGCTCGGCTTCTACCAGCAGCAGCGGGTGGGCTACCCCCTCGGCGGCTACTGGAGCAAGAAGCTGACGGGGTTCAACGATGCCGACGGCAACGGCATCATCGACAACACCGAATACACGGTAAGCGACTCCTTGGAGTTCATCGGACCGGCCCTTCCCACCAAGGAACTGTCCCTCAACACCGGCGTGACCGTGTTCAAGGGGCGCCTCCGTCTCGGGGCCCAGTTCGACTATCGCGGCGGCCACAAGGTGGACAACGCCATCGAGAACTTCCGCTGCACCCCGGTGTTCAACTGCCGTGGGCTGTATGACAAGAACGCCCCTCTGAAGGAACAGGCCCGCGCCCAGGCGGTGGTGAACGAGGGTGGCAACAACTTCGGCTTCTTCGAGAACGGCTGGTTCATCAAGCTACGGGAACTGGCGCTGACCTGGACCGCCCCGGAGCGGCTGGCCGGGACCTTCGGCGCCAGCCGAATGACCGTCACGCTGGCGGGCCGGAACCTGTGGACCATCACCGACTACAGCGGGGTGGACCCGGAGGTCAACGCCTTCGGACAGAGCAACTTCTCGACCAGCGACTTCGAGTCCCAGCCCCAGGTCACCACCTGGATCACCCGCGTCAGTCTGAGCTTCTAGGAGAGCCACCATGTCCAAGATCATCACGACCGTGGGCGTCGGCGCGCTCCTCCTGACGGGGTGCGGCCTGCTCGACACCAATCGTCCCGACATCATCGATCCGGGCGACCTCGACAACCCCAACGGCGCCGAGGCCATGTACAACGGGGCCATCGCCAATTTCAACTTTGCCAAGGACGGCGACGGCGACGTGAACGCCGGCACCGGTACGGAGGGCCAGGTCATTCTCTCGGGCTGGTTTGCCGACGAATTCCTGCACTCCACCACGCCGCCGAGCCAGCAGGAGATCGATCAGCGGGCGATCGCCTTCGAGACCAACGGCAGCATCGACGCGCTCTACGTCCAGCTCCACAAGGCCCGCAACGGCGCCGAAAAGGCGGTCGCGGCCCTGCAGCGCTTCTCCCCCGACAGCACCGACGATGCCCGGATCCCCGAGCTGTGGGCGCTGGCCGGTTACACCTACCTCTATTTCGGGGAGAACTTCTGCGCCGGGGTGGCCTACAGCACCTTCCAGGGCAGCCGGGTGGCGCACGACACCTCGCACACCGCCCTCGAGACCCTGACCCGGGCGGTGGAGCGGTTTGACAGTGCCCTGGCCAGCCCATCGTTGCCCATCGAAATCCAGTACCTGGCCAGCGTGGGCAAGGCTCGGGCCTACCTGGACCTGAGCAGCGATTCCGCCGACGCCGCCCGCACACTGGTCGGGGCGGTGCCGGACGGCTTCGTCTTCGCCTCGGAACACGGCGCTTCGCCGGCGGTGCTCCGCAACGCCGTGTTCACCTTCAGCGAGGGAAACCTCCTGTCCGTGGCGGACAATGAGGGCGGCACCGGCCTGGCCTTCCGCTCCGATACGTACCGGGTGCCCACCGACAGCATCCTCGATGACGACGGCAATGTGCTTCCGGGCCTCGACCTCAGCACGCCGCAGTTCTACCAGCGGAAGTACCTGACCAACGCGGATGACATTCCGGTGGCCACCGGTACCGAGGCCCGGCTGATCGAGGCAGAGGCCGAACTGATGAACGGCGCCTACGGCGCCATGAATACCATCCTGAACAACCTGCGGATGGGGACCCCGCTGCTGCCGCTGGCGGTCCCGGCCACACAGACCGAGGCCGAAGATCAGCTCTTCTCGGAACGGGCGTTCTGGCTCTTCGCCACCGGTCACCGGATGGGCGACCTCCGCCGGCTGGTGCGCGACTATGGCCGGCTGCCCGATGCGGTGTTCCCGACCGGAACCTATTTCAAGGGCGGCGCCTATGGCACCAACGTCGCCATGCCCATTCCTTTCTCTGCGGAGAACAACCCGCGGTTCAACCGGACGATGTGCAATCCGGATACGCCCTAGCCGGGGCGCGGGTCCCGCCGGTGACCCGACCGGCATGCCTGAAGAAACGGGGGCGCTTCGGCGCCCCCGTTTCTGTCTGGCGGTCAGAAATGACCGCGCGCATCCCCAGGAATCCGCGCTCCCTAGAAGATCGCTACACTCGACATGCCAAGGGTAGCCGCCAGCGTCCAGCGCACCAGCTGGCCGGGCTGCACCCGAATCTCCTCCGACACCACCCGCTCCGCCGAACCGATAACTTCCGCACGCAGCCGGAACACCCCGTCGGGACCGACCCGTCGCCATGGCAATACGAAGGCCGGCGATCCCTGTGCCGAGACCTTGCCCAGGCGGAGCGAGGTCCCGTGCGCATCGAGGTAGATCGTCAGGGTCCCTGCAAAGTGATTCTCGATGCTGACGCCCACCTCGCCCGTCACCGCCGGCGGGGGGGCTTCGGCCACCGAGGGCCCACCACAGGCCAGGAGGACGAGGCCGAGGAACACGTTCGAGACGCTGCCTCGCGTGGCTGTAGGCCGTCTCGCCGGCGACCTCATTCGTCGCGCTTGACCACGGCCCCGCCCTTCATCACCCAGCGCACCCGCTGCATGATGGCGATGTCCGCCAGCGGGTCGCCCTCGACCGCGATCAGGTCGGCATACTTCCCCGCGGTGATCGAGCCCACCCGGCCTTCCCAGCCCATCACCCGCGCCGCCTGCAGCGTCGCCGACTGGAGCGCCTGCATGGCGGTCATCCCGAACTTGACCATGTAGGGGAGCTGTGCGGCGTTCATGCCGTGCGGATAGATCCCGCTGTCGGTCCCGTACCCCAGGTTGACACCCATCGCCACCGCCTTGCGGAAGGCGACCCGCTGGGTCTCCGTGGTCTCGCGATTCTTCCGCAGGATCTCCGGATGCCAACCCTCCAGGGTCCCGACGGAGTCGGTGTAGTCGCCGTTGTAGATGTCCGCCACGAGCCAGGTGCCGTGCGCCTTCATCAGCTGGAGGGCCTCGTCGTCGGCGAGCGAGCCGTGCTCGATGCTCCGGACCCCGGCCCGCACCGCCCGCTTGATCCCTTCGGCGCCATGCGCGTGGGCAGCCACGAACGCGCCGTAGTTGGCGGCCTCCTCCACCGCGGCACGGATCTCCGCCTCGGTGTATTCCGGCGCCCCCGGCTGGGTCCCCAGCGTAAATACTGCTCCGGTGGCAATCACCTTGATGAAATCGGCGCCGCCGTTCAACAGCTCCCGTACCCGCTGGCGCACCTCGTCGGCGGAGTTGGCCACCCCGCGGCGCATCTCCGCCGGCACCTGCACGTCCGAGGCAACACCGGTGACCTCGCCGCCGCCACTGGATACCGTCACGTACGCCCCGGCCACCTGCATGCGTGGCCCCGGCACCGTGCCGTCATTGATGGCGTTGCGGAGCGCCACGTCCACAAAGGCGCGGTAGGTCCCGATGTCTCGCACCGTGGTGAATCCGGCCAGCAGCGTCGCGCGGGCGTTCCGGACCCCGGCCAGCGCGTCCTCGGCGCCGGACTTGGTCAGGGGCGCCGTGGGGATGGCGGAAGCGATGTCGCCGATCAGGTGGGTGTGCAGGTCGATCAGCCCGGGAAGGACCGTCTGGCGCGAGAGATCGATGATCCGGGCACCGCGAGGAATGGGCGCCGACGCCGGCTGGACCGCTTCGATCCGTTCGCCGCGAACCAGGATCACCTGGTTGGTCAGGACCCTCCCCTGCTCGACATCCACCAGCCGCCCGGCACGGATGGCCGTCAGCTCCTGAGCGGGCAGCGCGGACACCCCTAGGCCTGCGAGCAGCAGGGCGATGCTCAAAGATTTCACGTACGGGTCCTTTCCATTCTGCCGGGTGCTGGCGGGAGGCTACCGCCTGGCCTCAAACACTTCGCGGGCCCGCTGGATCCGCCCCATCACTTCCCGCTTCTCCTGACGGGTATTCCATCCGGTGTGCGCCTCGGACGCCCACTCCAGGCGGGAAATCCACTCGAGGAAGTAGGCGATGTCCCGAGGGTTGTAGCGGGGCGCCTCGCCACCGATCGTCACGTAGACCGGGCTGGTGGTGCCAAAGGGATAGAGGTCCAGCACCGGGTCGGTGGCCTGCTCGGCGTACGCCCGGAGAAGGTACCAGCCGCTCCGCGGCACGTCGACCATCAGCGTGGTGTCCACTCGGCTCCGGTCCCCCGTCAACGGGACCTCGGCCACCACTTCGCCATTGCCGATGATCTGCAGATGATCCACCGGCACATACGAGCGGAGCGTCACGTGCATGGCCAGCCGGTGCTTCCCGGCCGGCAACTTGAGCTCCCCGCCGATGCCCGTGGTGCCCACCGCAAACTTGAGCAGGGGGCCGTTGGTGGCAAAGCTCTTCCCGGCCTTGAGGGCCGCGTACCAGCGCTCCCGGCTGAGCGGCGCGCCGGATTCCACATAGACCCGGTTGGTCCCGACCGGCCCGCGCAGACTGGCAAAGTTGGTCATCGCGTCCGTGCCGGCACCGGCCGGGATGCGGAACCCGGAGTTGAGCAGCTGATACCATACGCGGGACGTGGCCAGGTGGTCGCTGAACCCCACTACCTCCATGTAGTCGATCATCCCCAGGGCGGCATCCACCGGCAGGGCGTTGGTAAGCGCCGTGGTGGTATCGTACGGATCGGGATAGACGTCAAAGGGGTGCACGTATCCGAGCAGGCCCCCCTGGGCCCGGGTCATGGCGCTGACCGTCGCATTGTCTGGAAAGAGGCTCGCCGCGGCGGTGCCGACGTACCCTGCGTAGCCCGGTAGAACCAGGTGGCGGGTCAGGCCCAGCAGGCCGGTGTGCCCCCAGAAAGAGGTGTGGTATTCCTGGTCGTGCAGGATCAGCAGGTCGGACGTGGAGGCCGGGTCTGGCGCGCCGGTGAAGTAACCCACATCCGGCACTCGGTCCTCTTTGTTGACAATGAGGTTTTCCACCACGCTCAGCCCCTCCGCCCGCGCCTGCAAGGCGAGCGTGGCCGGCGTGGCGCGGTAGTGCCCGCCGTAGTTCATGTGGACATGGAGGTCGCCCGAGGTCCAGCCCGGCAGCGGGAGCAGGCGGTGGAGTGCGATCCGCGCGGTGAGCGTCTGGCCTGCCGTCACCGACACTCGCTGGCGTTCCACGCCGAACTCCGGCCCCCGGCTCACCTCCACCGATACCTCCCCCGCCGGAATCGTCACCCGGCTCGTCCCCGCCGTGTGGAAGTAGCCATACTCGAACTTCCGCCGAGTCCGGTCGAACGAATCATCCGCGTGTCGCCAGGCATCGTCGGGGGCCGCACTCCGTCCATCCGGCAGGGTGAGGGAGACCCGCGCCGGCACAGGCCGCCCGGTGAGGGCATCAACCACTTCGACCTGGAGCGTACCGACCGGCTCGCGATAGACCCGGCGCTTCGGTGTGATCCGTTGCCGCGCGCCCCCCGGGACGTCCATGACCCACAGCGAGGTATTGCCGCTCTCATTGCTGATGTAGGCGACCCTGCCGCCGTCCGGAGCCCAGCGTGCGTTGGTGATGTCGAAGTCGCCGTAGGTGAGCTGGAAGGGATCGTCGCCGGCGACCGTGGTGAGCCAGAGCTGGTGCCATTGGCGGCCGAGGTAGCTCGAGTAGAGGATACGTCCTCCGTCCGGCGACCAGTCCGGACTCATCCGCCAGGTGGACTCTTCGTCATGGACCGGATGCAGCTCCGCCCCCACACGCGGGGCCATCCGCCAGATCTCGCCGCTGCCCCAGATCTTGCCCCGGTTGCTGACCAGCAGCAGCTCCGTGCCGTCGGGAGACCAGGCGGGATGCAGGTAGTGATCGTACCGGCCGTAGTAGTATCTCGGCAGCCGGGAATCGACGTCGGGGGTAAGCCGCATCGGCTCGGCCGGCACTGCGCGGTCGCCTTCGCGACTCGGGGCCGTCACCAGCCAGATATGAAAGCGACCCTCGTAGGCGGTGGACACAAAGGCGATGCTGCGGCCGTCGGGCGACCAGCGGGGTTCGACGTTCACGGCCCCGTTGCGGACCAGGGTGGTCGTGACCAGGGTTTGCAGATCGAGCACCCGCAGTGCGACCTGGTCCTCGTCATAGGCGCTGTAGACCACCCGCCCGCCGTCCGGGGAGAGATCCGGCTGGTGCGCGTAGCCCGGACCGGTCGTGAGCTGCGTGGCCACCGAGTCCCCGATCCGCTGCCGCCAGAGGCTCCCCTGCATGGCGTAGATCAGCGACTTCCCGTCCGGCAGCCAGGCCACCGACGCCGGGCCGCTGGTCACCTGCGGCAGGTACATCTCGCGGAAGTAGTAGTTGTGCGGAACCAGCACCTGCTTGAGCACCGGCTCGCGCTGCGCCGGGAGGGCGGCGGGTAGCGCCAGCAGCAGGGCCAGATAGTTTACGGTCGCGCCGGGCGCGGCCCGCTGACGCAGGATCGTTGCTCGCTGCACCACGTCCCTCACTTGGCTCGGGAAGATCGCCATGCCCCGTCTGTTCCGGTCAGTAGTTTGCGCCCTCGCTGCCCTCTCCGCCAGCAGCCCCCTCCAGGCCCAGGGAACCGCCGACCCCCTGGTGGACCCCTATCGTGAGGCCGCCAGCCGGCTCATCTCGGCGGCCACCGCCGACAGCGCTGCGTGGGAGCGGCTGGCCCGGCTCACCGACACCTTCGGCCACCGGCTGAGCGGCTCCAGGAGCCTGGAACAGGCCATCGACTGGGTCCTGGCCGAAATGCGCAGGGATGGACTGGACAATCCCCGCACCCAGCCGGTGATGGTACCGCACTGGGTGCGGGGTGTGGAATCCGCAGAACTGGTCTCCCCCCGCCGGGTGGCTCTCCCGATGCTCGGCCTGGGCGGAAGCATCGGAACACCGGCCCGCGGCATCACCGCCGAGGTACTCGTGGTCTCCAGCTTCGAGGAGCTTACGGCACGGGCGGGCGAGGCCAAGGGGAAGATCGTGCTCTTCGATCCCGAGTGGCGGAACTACGGCGAGACCGGCCGCTATCGTCGCGCCGGCGCGATCGCCGCGGCCAAGGCCGGCGCGATCGCACTGCTGATCCGGTCAGTCGGCCCGTACGGCATCCGGACACCGCACACCGGCAGCATGGGCTACGACAGCACCGTCACCCGGATCCCGGCGGCGGCGATCACCATGGAGGACGCCATGATGCTCCACCGGATGCAGGACCGGGGCGAGCGCGTGGTCGTCACCCTCAGGATGCAGGCGAAGACCCTGCCCGATGCCCTGAGCCGGAACGTCATGGCGGAGGTGACCGGCTCCGAACGGCCGGAGGAGGTCGTGGTGCTGGGCGGCCATATTGATTCTTGGGACGTCGGCACCGGCGCCATGGACGACGCCGGCGGGGTGGTGGCGGCCTGGGAGGCGGTGCGGCTCATCCAGCGGCTGGGCCTCAAGCCCCGGCGCACCATCCGGGTAGTGGGGTGGACCAACGAGGAGAACGGGCTCCGCGGCGCGGCCGCCTATCGTGATTCGTTGGGAGACCTGGTCGGCAACCACGTGCTGGCCATCGAGTCCGACGGAGGGGTATTCCAGCCGCTCGGGTTCGGCATGACGGGTAGCGACAGCGCGGTCGGGATTGTGCGCCGGGTGGCGGCGCTGCTGGCGCCGATCGGGTCGGACAGCATCGCCACCCCCGGCGGCGGGGCGGACATCGGACCGCTGATGGAACGGGGTGTGCCCGGCCTGGGACTGATGGTGGAGGGAGAACGCTACTTCTGGTACCACCACACGCCGGGAGACATGGTGGACAAGCTCGACCCCGCCGAGGTGGCGCGCTGCGTGGCCACCCTGGCGGTGATGGCGTATGTCATGGCCGATCTGCCGGAGCGACTGCCGCAGACCGCGCCGGCCGCCAGGTAGGACTCAGCCCAGGTACAGCTTCTGCGGGTCCAGCGTGTTCCGGAGCAGATCCAGCTCCCGCGCGCTGGGCGGGGTGACGCCGCCGAGTGTGTCACGCACCCGGAGCGGCCAGCCGACGTTGGCCTTCACGTCCTCCACGGTCACCCCGGGATAGAGCGCCGTCAGCGTCATCTCCCCCGATTCGGGGTCGCTCTCCAGGATGCCCTTGTCGGTCACCACCTTGACCGGGCCGGCGCCAGGCATCCCAAGCTCCTTGCGCGACTTCCCCTTGCAGCGCTGGCCCGGACTGGTGAGGAAATCAATCTCGGCGGGGAACGCCCGCGGGTTGAGCCGGCTGATGATCAGCACCCGCTGGGCGTGGATGGCAATCTCGGCGGCGCCGCCGGAGCCGGGCAGGCGCACCTTGGGCTTGTCGTAGCTGCCGATCACCGTGGTGTTGATGTTGCCGTAGCGGTCCACCTGGGCCCCGCCCAGGAAGCCCACCTCGATCTTGCCGTTCTGCAGGAAGAGCTGGAACACATCGGCCATGGAACAGACCATCAGCGAGCCGGTCACCAGCGACGGATCGCCGATGGAAACGGGCAGGCGCTCGGGGATGGCACCGACCGCGCCGGACTCGTAGATCAGCACCAACTCGGGGGCGTGGAGCGCCCGGGCCAGGTTGCAGGCCAGGTTGGGCAGCCCGATGCCGACGAACACCACCTCGCCATCACCCAATTCCCGGGCGGCGACGGCGGCCATCATCTCCGAGGGAGAGTACTCAGAAGCCATAGTTCACCCCCTCGCAGAAGTGATCCTTGGCCTTCAGCCGTTCGATCAGCCCGCGCTGATTGCCGACGTACTCCGCGCGGTCCTTCACCCCGTAGACCCACTCGTCCAGGTATCCCTGCAGCTTGGCGGGGTCCCGCGAGATATCCTCCCACGCCACGTAGAAATCGTTGTCCCGGTCGTAGAACCCCTGGGCATAGGAGGGATGGCAACCCCACGGCTCGACCACCACCGCGTCCACGATCATGCCGGGAATGAGTGTCCGGTTGGGGTCGGCGCGGATCACCGACTCATCCACCAGCTCCTCCACCACCACGATCACCCGCTTCGAGGCAAAGGCCGCTTCCTTCTGGACGCCGAGCAGGCCCCAGACCTGGGCGTTGCCGTTCTGGTCGGCGCGCTGGGCGGCGATGATTGTCACATCGGGGTTGAGCGCGGGGACGGTGGCCAGGACCTCACCGGTGTACGGGCAGGTCACCGTCTTGATCCGCGGGTTGGCCACCGGCAGGTCGGTCCCCATGTAGTTCCGCATGGTCCAGAACGGTAGGCTGGCCGCCCCGGCCGACATCCGCGCCACCATCCCGAAGTGGCTGTACTCCTCGATCTCCAGCTTCGGCGTCCCCTTCTCCACCGCCCGCCGGAAGGCGTGCAGCGAGCCCGCGCCGGGGTTGCCGGCCCAGGAGAAGACCAGCTTCCGGGCGCAGCCGGCGGCGATCATCTGGTCGTAGATGATGTCCGGGGTGAGCCGGCAGAGGGTGAGGTCCTTCCGCCGCTGGCGGATGATCTCGTGGCCGGCGGCGAAGTTGATGAGGTGGGTAAAGCCTTCGATCACGACCGTGTCGCCGTCCCGGACGTGGGCGGCGATGGCGTCCTTCATTGATGCGAGCTTGCTCATGGGTGACCCGTCGATGCGTGGTCCACGAAGTCGGCAGTCGGGCAGGAAGGGAAATCAGGCAGCGCCTGGCGCACCGGTGCCCAGACCCACCCGCTCCAGCTCCGCCACCAGCAGCTCCGAGGCCCCGGTCAGGTGCTTTTCAAGCAGTCCCGCCGCCGCGTCGGCGTTTCGCGCCCGGAGCGCGGCGAGCAGCGCCCGGTGGTCCCGCTCGAACTCCGAACGATGCGTCAACATCAGGCCGTGGGTCAGCCAGTAGCGGTCCACCCGCCGGAGCAATCCGTCAATGAGCTCCCGCAGCCGCGGGCGGTCGTCGAGGGCGTAGATCAGCCGGTGGAAATCCACGTCCTGTGACCCCCAGGCCGCGCCGTCCACCGTGGCCTCGGCAGCATCCAGGATGCGCTCAGCCTGCGCCAGCTGGGCCGGGGTGAGACGCGGTGTGGCCCCCCGGATGGCGGCGGTCTCGAGGATGGCCCGGATCTCGTAGATCTCGTGAATCTCGTCGGCCGTCAGGGCGCTGACCTGCGCCCCCCGGTTCTGCTGGTAGGTGACCAGCCCCTCCGACTGGAGTTGCCGGAGCGCCTCGCGGACCGGGATGTGGCTGACTCGAAGCTGCTGGGCAATCCAGTCCTGTGGCAGCGGCTGGTTGGCCTTCAGCAGTCCATTGGTAATGGCCTCGCGGAGCACCGCCGCCACCATCTCGTGGGTGGCCTGCTTGCGCGTTCGGGGCATCTGCTCCAGTACCGCTTCCAGCTCCACACCCATCATCGCGGACTCTCTCTCCGTAACAGGACCGGGATCCTTGGACCGAGGCTCGGCGCTTATTCTAGTAGGTGGCTCCCCCGACGACCGCTGGCCACGCCCCCTACCGCCCCTCGGCTTGCGAGATCATATATTATATATTATCCTACCCAACGTCAAGCAGGGCATACATATCTATGCATGCCGCTGCCCGCCCCAGTACACCGGTTGAGGTGCCCATGGACGCGCATCACTCAGCGGCAAAGGGCCAGAAAGTCGGCCAGCCCATTCCCTACCCCCCGACCCGCGAGTACGCGGAGCCGGACTGGACCCGCCTGCCCGGCTACCACGGGGTGAGCGCGGCCGACTGGGAAAACGCCACCTGGCAGCGCAAGCACACCGTCAAGAATCTGCGGGAACTCAAGGACGCCCTCGGCGCCCTGCTTCCCGATGACCTGGCGGAAAACATTGCGCTGGACATGGAGCAGCGGGCCACGATGTCCATGCTGATCCCGCCGCACATGCTCAATACCATGAACGGGGCGGACCTCTGGGCCGATCCGGTGCGCCGCTACATGGCCCCCGCCCTGGCCGACCGCCGCACCGACTGGCCCAATCATCCGATGGCCAGCCGGGACAGCCTGCACGAGCACGACATGTGGGTGGCGGAGGGCCTGACCCACCGGTATCCCACCAAGGTGCTGGCGGAGCTGCTCTCCACCTGCCCCCAGTACTGCGGCCACTGCACCCGCATGGACCTGGTGGGCAACGACGTGCCCCAGGTGGCCAAGCTCAAGTTCCAGGCCCCGCAGAAGGACCGGCATCAGCAGATGCTGGACTACCTGCGGAAGACCCCCAGCGTCCGCGACGTGGTGGTCTCCGGCGGGGACATCGCCAACCTGCACATCTCGCAGCTCGAGCCGTTCGTGAGCGCGCTGATGGACATTCCCAACATCAAGGACATCCGGCTGGCCTCCAAGGGCCTCATCGGCCTGCCTCAGCACTTCCTGCAGGACAGTGTGCTGGCCGGCCTGGAGCGGCTCGCCAAGAAGGGCATCGAGCGGGGCGTGGACCTGGCGCTCCACACCCACGCCAACACCGCCCAGCAGGTGACGCCGCTGGTGGGCAAGGCCACCCGGAAGCTGCTCGACATGGGATTCCGCGACGTCCGCAACCAGGGCGTGCTGCTGCGGGGCGTCAACGCGACCGCCCCGGAGCTGCTGGACCTCTGCTTCATGCTGCTGGATCACGCCAAGATCCTGCCGTACTACTTCTACATGTGCGACATGATCCCCAACTCCGAGCACTGGCGGGTGACCGTCGCGGAGGCGCAGCAGCTCCAGCACGACATCATGGGCTACCTGCCCGGCTTCGCCACGCCGCGCATCGTCTGCGACGTACCGTTCGTCGGCAAGCGCTGGGTGCACCAGCTGGCCGACTACGACCGCGAGAAGGGCATCAGCTACTGGACCAAGAACTACCTCACCAGCATCGAGTGGGGCGACAGCTCGGCGCTGGGCCAGAAGCACGAGTACTACGACCCGATCTACGCGCTGCCCGAGTCGGGCCAGCGCTGGTGGCAGCAGCATGCCGCCGAACTGAAGCAGGAAGCCACCCACGCCGTGCACGCCTAGATAGGCGATTGGGCGATTAGGCGATTAGGCGATTTGATATTGAACCGTGAGGAATGAGCCATGACCGCAACAGCCGCGCAGCAGAAGATCACCTACACCTCCACCAACGTGGATCTCGGCGCCTTTCACCGGGCGTACGACGAGGCCCTGGCGGCGGTGCGGAAGAACACCGGCAAGCGCTACCCGCTGTACATCAACGGCAAGCCGGTCGAGGTGCCGAGCCGGGAGCCGATCACCGATGTCTCGCCGATTGATACCAGCCTGGTGCTCGGCCTGTTCACCTGTGCCGGGCCCGAAGAGGTGGATCAGGCGGTGCGGGCGGCCAAGGCCGCCCAGCCGGCGTGGGCCAAACTGCCCTGGCAGGAGCGGGTGCGCATCCTGCACCGCGCGGCCGAGTTGATCCGGGAGCGGAAGTTCGAACTCTCGGCGATCATGAGCTATGAGGTCGGCAAGAATCGCTTCGAAGCCATGGGAGACACCGAGGAATCGGCCGACCTGATCGACTACTACTGCCAGCAGGTGGAAGATCACAACGGCTTCACCCGGCCCATGGTCAACCTCACGCCCATCGAGCGCAACACCGAGACCCTCCGGCCCTACGGCGTCTTCACCTGCATTGCCCCGTTCAACTTTCCGCTGGCGCTCTCCACCGGGATGTCTTCCGCTGCGCTCATGAGCGGCAACACGGTCGTGTACAAGCCAGCCGAGGACACGCCGTGGACTGGCCTGAAGCTGTATGAGGTGTACCGGGACGCGGGCGTGCCGGCGGGGGTGTTCAACTTTGTCAGCGGTCACGGCCGGGAGATCGGCGATGCGCTCTGGCAGCACCCGGGTGTGGACGGGGTGGTCTTCACCGGCTCCAAGCCGGTGGGCATGCGGATCTTCCACGGCCTGTCACAGAAGTGGGTCAAGCCCTGCCTCATGGAGTTGGGCGGCAAGAATGCTGCCATCGTGATGGAGAGCGCCGACCTCGAGGCCGCGGCGGAAGGCGTGATGCGCTCTGCCTTCGGGCTCCAGAACCAGAAGTGCAGCGCCACCAGCCGGGCGTACATCCACCGGTCGGTCTACCAGTCCTTCGTCGAGAAGCTGATCGAGAAGACCAAGGCCGTCCGCATGGGAGACGTCACCGAGAAGGATGTCTGGTTCGGTCCCGTCATCAACGAGCGGGCCGTGCAGCGCTGGGAAAAGGCGGTGGCCCAGGCCGGCCGGGAGGGCAAGGTCCTCCACGGCGGCAACCGGCTGCGGGGCGAGGTGTTCGACAAGGGGCACTTCGTGGCGCCGACCATCGCGGAGCTGCCGCTCGGCAGCACGCTGTTCCTCGAGGAGCTGTTCGCCCCGTTCCTGGCCTTGGCGCCCGTGGACAGCTTTGATCAAGCCATCGCCGAGTCCAACAAGGTGGAGTACGGGCTCACGGCGGGGTTGTTCTCGAAGCAGCAGAACGAAATCGACCGGTTCTTCGACGAGGTCGAGGCCGGCGTCTGCTACGTCAACAAGAAGAGCGGGGCCACCACCGGCGCGTGGCCGGGCGCCCAGGCCTTCACCGGCTGGAAGGGCAGCGGCGGCAGCGGCAAGGGCGGCTGCGGACCGTGGTACGTGCAGCAGTTCATGCGGGAGCAGAGCCGCACCGTGATCGAAGACCAGAGGGCATGACCATGACCAGCCGCAACTATCCCAAGATCCTCACCGCGCCGCCAGGCCCCAAGGCCAGAGCGGTGATCGAGCGCGACCAGGCCTGGACCTCTCCCTCGTACATCAAGGAGTATCCGCTGGTCATCGGCGGCGGCCAGGGCGCCATGATCGAGGACGTGGACGGCAACCGGTTCATCGACTACATGGCCGGCATCGCCGTCAGCTCCACGGGGTACAACCACCCCGAGGTGGTGAAGGCCATCCAGGAGCAGGCCGGCAAGTTCCTGCATATCTGTGCCACCGACTTCTACTTCGACGGCTTTGCCCGGCTGGCAGAGCGGCTGGCCCAGCTGGCGCCGGGGCCGAGCAAGAAGCGGGTGTTCCTGTCCAACTCGGGCACCGAGGCCATCGAGGGCGCGATCAAGCTGGTCCGCTACCACACCCGCCGGCCGGCACTCATCGCCTTTCACGGCTCGTTCCACGGCCGGACCTACGGCGCGATGTCGCTCACGTCCAGCAAGATGAAACAGCACAAGCATTTCGGTCCGTTCCTGCCGGAAGTGCACCACGTGCCCTACGCCAATCCCTATCGCAGCGCCGATCCGATCGGCCTGTCGCTCGGTGCGCTGCACGACCTGTTCGAGCGCCACGTGTCCCCCGACGATGTCGCCGCGATCTTCGTGGAGCCGATCCAGGGAGAGGGCGGGTACGTCATTCCGCCGGCCGGTTTTCTCCGGGCGCTGCGCGAACTGTGCGATCGCCACGGCATCCTGCTGGTGGCCGATGAAGTGCAGAGCGGCGTGGGCCGCACCGGGAAGATGTGGGCCTGTGACTGGGAGGGTGTCGAGCCTGATGTCCTGGTCTCGGCCAAGGGCCTGGGCAGCGGCATGCCGATCGGGGCCTTCATCGCCAAGGAGTCGGTGATGACCTGGGAGGCCGGCAGCCACGGGTCCACCTATGGCGGCAACCCCGTCGCGGTCGCGGCGGCGTTGGCCACCCTGGATATCGTGGAGCGCTCCCTGCCCCACGTCGTGGCCATGGGTGAGCGGATGATCGGCCACGCCCGCCGGATGCAGGACAAGTACGCGGTCCTGGGCGACGTCCGCGGCCGGGGCCTCATGATCGGGATGGAGTTCGTGAAGGACCGGGAGACCAAGGAGCCCTACGCCGAGATCGTGGACCGCATCACCGAGAAGGCGTTCCGCAAGGGACTGTTGCTGCTGGGCTGCGGCAAGAGCGCCTTCCGGCTGGCGCCGCCGCTGGTGCTGGACGAGTACGACGTGGACACCGGGATGGGGATTCTGGAGGAGTGCCTGCGGGAAGAGGACTAGGCCCCGGCGCCACAGCCCGAGGATCGGCGACGGTCCCGCGCTACAGGTAGCTCAGCCAGCGGATTCCGGAGCGCCGCTTGATATCCGCATACCAGCGGCACAAGGCGTACAGGATCGCCACGGCCACGGCGAACACGATGTAGAGCTGGGTCAGGCTCCACGTGTACCCAGCCGGCGGCGGGGGCACCATCATCGGGTGATTGACGCAGAGCCAGGGCACCGCGGCGGGGAACTGCACCCAGGTCACCAGGATCGCCATGGCATGAATCAGCGGGATGTGCAGCAAATAGTAGAACAGGGGCACGCGGCCGAAGATGGTCAGCGCGTCGGTGAGCCGGCCCTTCACCCGCTCCAGCCACGGCAGGAGCGCGATGATCGGCCCCAGGGTCATGAGCAGGAACTGGAGCGAGGCCGGGTACTTGGTGGTGTTCAGGAACGCGAGCAGGGCCGGCATCGGCCCGCCGCTGGCCCAGGGCCTGGGCTCTCCGTACAGGTTGAATCCCCGCAACACCAGGAACAGGGCCGTCGCGCCCAGCCCGAGGACAAGGCAAGCGCGGGTCCGGGCGGCCTCGGGCCAGCGCAGCAGCGCGCCGAAGGCGTAGCCCAGTGCCATGACTCCCACCCACGGCACCAGGACATACAGCACGAACAGCACCGGGCCCTCCTCGCCCAGCCCGATGCCGCCGCCGAAATAGAGGAGCTGCCGGAGCCAGGCGAAGGGGCCGGCCAGGGTCTGGCTGCCCAGGCCAGCGAACCCGCCACCCGCCAGGTTGTGCCCGAACACCACCGCCGCCCCGAAGACCGCAATCCAGCGGGTCGGCAGCGCCACCAGGCCCGCCAGCACGACCATGGACCAGCCCAGCACCCAGATCACACCGGCGAGCAGGAAGGTTCCGAACTCGAGGTTGAACGTCCAGCTCAGCCGGATGGCGGTGAGTTCCAGGACCACCAGCCAGAGCCCGCGCGTGACCAGAAACCGCGCCAAGGCCCGGCGGTCACCGAGTTTCTGCCCGTGGAGAAAGGCGCTGGTCCCCGCCAGGAAGACGAAGGCGGGCGCGCAGAAGTGGGTGATCCAGCGGGTGAAGAAGATGCCCGGTGTCGGGCCGCCGGCGGGGAGCCCCGAATAGACCCGGACGTGGTCGATCGCCATCAGCACCATGACGACGCCCCGGACGATGTCCACGGATGCGATTCGGCTGCTGCTCGGGCTGGTCGCTATCTCGGGTGACGGCGCGCTCGACGGAGGCACAGGAACCCCCAGGCTGGTGAGTGGTCAGCCCTGCTGGATCGTCTGGTGCAGCGCGGCGGTGAATCGCCGCATCAGGTCGTCGATCTCCTGCTCGGTGATGATGAACGGCGGCGCCAGGCAGGACAGGTCTCCGTTGGTGCCATCCGCCTGGCCCATGTTGGCCCAGGTCATCAGTCCCTGTTCCAGCGCCGCCTCGGCAAAGCGCTCGGCGAATTTCTGTTTTCTGGGCAGCGGCGCACGCGAGTCCTTGTTCGCCACGAATTCGATCCCGGCAAGGAGCCCACGGCCGCGGATGTCTCCCACGTGCGGAAGCTCCCGCAAGGACTGGAGCTTTTCGTGGAACACCTTCCCCATCTGTCGGCAGCGCTGGACCAGGTCATGCTGCTTGATGTACCGCACCGCGGCCAGCCCACCCGCGGCCAGCACCGGATGGTGGCTGAAGGTCTGGGCGTGGAGCAGCGCCCCGGAGCTCCGGGCAATCGGGTCGATGATCCGTTCCGAGGTCGCCACCACCGACAGCGGCACGTAGCCGCCGGTGATGCCCTTGCCGAAGGTCATGATGTCGGGAACGACGCCGTACGGCTCGATCGCCGACCAGGTTCCAGTGCGTCCCGCGCCGACCAGGACCTCGTCGGCGATGAACAGGATCTGGTGCCGGTCGCAGATCTCGCGCACTCGTTTGAAGTAGCCCGGCTCCGGCACCGAATGCCCGGTCGAGCTGCCACCCACCGGCTCCGCGATGAACGCGGCAACGTTGTCGGCGCCAAGCTGGAGGATGGCGGCCTCCAGCGCCGAGCCCGAGCAGGTGGGACAGTCCGACGGCCGGGCGGCCCGGGGACCCGCCGCTCCACCGCACTCGCACCGGTAGGGGTACGGCGCCGGAATGCGATGGATGTCCACCAGCCATTCACGGTAATAGGTCTTGTAGTGTTCCCGCGCCGAGGCGCTCAGGGCCAGCAGGGTATTGCCGTGATAGGCGGGAAAGAGGGCGATGATCTTGTGCTTGGAGGGTTTTCCGGTCTCGACCCAGTACTGGCGGGCCAGCTTGAGCGCCGCCTCGACCGCCTCGGAGCCGGAGCCCAGGAAGTAGAACTTGTCGAGTGGCTTGGGGAGCAGCGTTGCCAGCTCGGCGGCCAGGGCCTCGACCGGCTCGCTGGTGAACGCGGTGCCGTTCAGATAGGCCACCCGCGCCGCCTGCTGAGCCATCGCCTCCCCGATCTCCGCTACCCCGTGACCCAGGTTGGCCACGAACGCCCCGCCCGAGCCATCCAGGTAGCGCTTGCCGTCCTGATCCACCAGCCAGCATCCCTCACCGTGGGTGATGAGTGGATAATTCCTGGTAAGCTTGCGGTAGAAGACGTGCGAGCCGGGGTAACGGTGGCTGGGCATCGGGGAAAATTACCCGGGAGAGTGGGATCGGGGAACGGGAGGGTTGCCGTGCCATTGCGGGCGCGCGCAGGGCGCGCCTCCGGTGGTGCCGGGAGCAGAGCATCTGGACGTCCGGCCCCGCTTGCGCCGATCCCCCTGAGGGGCATCTTATCGCCAGTACCCCATGGGGGGACCCCGCACACCTCGGAGGGTGATGTTCGGCCGCACCGTCTTCTCCGTTGGCGAGCAGGCCATCCTGACCGACGACCTTGTCCTTGTAGCGATCCTCTCGGGCCGCTGGGACGGGCTGCGCCGCCAGACCCAGGCCATGCTGGAGGCGGACCGGGAGCTGCGTGGCCTGGAAGACGCACGCCTGGAGGCCGCCGTGGAGGAGGCCGCGGCCGAGTTCCGCTACGACCGGGATCTCATCAACGCCAGCGATGCCGAGCGGTGGCTCGAGGACCGGGGGATCGCGGTGGACGACTGGCTGGACGCCCTGCGTCGCCGCCTCCTGGCGCCCGCCGCGTTGCCCCGGGCCCTTCTGCCGGCGCCGCCGGACCCGCCGGAACTCCTCCAGGCCACCTGGGCCGAGTTCGTCCTGAGCGGGATGGCCATGGAGTTGGCGGGGCAGCTGGCGCGCCAGTCGGTGGCGCACGAGCTCGCAGCGGGCAACACCCCCGCTCCGCCGCCGGACGAGGCCACGCTGGCGCAGGATGTGGAACTGGTCGGGATGCACTTTCCCGACCTCGGTGTGGACGACACCCGGGCCCGGCTGCTCCGGCTCGACTCCCTCGCCTCGGCGGTCGGCCGGCTGTCGGCCACGGCGGTGACCCCGGACGTGGTCCGGCGCGAGATCGACCACCGGGCACTCGACCTCCTGCAGCTCGACTGCAAGATAGCGGTGTTCGAGGACGAACTGCGGGCCCGGGAAGCCGCGCTCTGTGTCCGGGAAGACGGGATGGCTCTCGAGGAAGTCGCCGAGGACGCGCATACCGGGGTCGAGGCGCTCCGGCTCTGCATCGAGGACCTCGATTCCGGGTTGCGCAACGCGTTCCGCTCCGCCTCCGCTGGCGAGCTCCTCGGACCGCTGCCCTGGGAGGGCCGTCCCGCCCTGGTGCTGGTGACCGGGAAGCACCGGCCCACGGCCGAAGACCCCGAGGTGCGGGGCCGCGCCGAGCGCGGCTTGCTTGATCGGCTCCTTGGGGAGCGGCTCGAGACCCAGGTGAGATGGTCCCTCCGATTCTAGGCGAGGCCTGATGGACATACGCGCGCTCGAGGCGGTCATCCAGGATCTCCCGCTGCTCGACATCCTCCCGCCGGAGGCGCGCGCCCGGCTGGTGGAGCGCTTCGAACAGGTGAACTGCCCGTTCGGCACGGAGATCGTGCGGGAGGGGGAGCTGGTCGAGGCGCTCCACGTGGTGGTGGAGGGCCGGGTCCGCCTCGTGAAGCGGGCGGAGAACGGCGACGAACTGCCGCTCAGCACGCTCCGGCGGGGGGACAGCTTCGGCGAGCAGGGTCTCCTCGAGGGGCAGGCGAGCGCCGTCACCGCCCGCGCCAGTAGCGACGTGGAGCTGCTGCGTCTCGACCGGAGCGTCTTTGACACCCTCCTCGAAGACGAGCCCGAACTCCGCCACTACTTCCAGCTGCAGGCGCGGCACCGCCACCTCTACGCCTTCTTCCGCGAGTTCACCGGTTTCTCGAAGCTCCCGGCCGAGGCCCTGGCGGAGCTGCTCGAGGACCTCGAGCAGGTCGAGGTGGCGTCCGGCGAGGAGATCATCCGCGAGGGCGATCCCCCCGGCCCGCTCTACGTCATTCAGGAGGGCCGCTGCCGGGTCCATGTCGGCGTGGAGAACCGGCGGCGCACCGTCGCCTACCTCCGCCGGGGCGAGTACTTCGGCGAGCGGTCGGTGTTCGATGACCAGCCGCGCACCGCCACCGTCGAGGCGGTCTCCGCCTGTCGCCTGCTCCGCCTGACCCGCGAGACCTACCAGAGCATTCTCGCCCGCTATCCCCAGTTCCGGGACGCGATCGACGACCAGGTGAGCCAGTACGACTTCCGGCACACCGCGATGATCCCGCTCGACTTCGCCCAGGAGATGCTGCCGGCCGAGTCCCGGGTGTCGCGGAAGGTGGACGAAACGCAGGTGGATCAGCAGGCCGACGAGGCGGTGGAGTCCGAGGAGGACCCCTTTGCGCTCGAGGGCCGCTTCATCAAGCGCAAGAAGCGGATCCGCCGGTTCCCGCACCTCTGGCAGATCGACGAGATGGACTGTGGGGCGGCCTCCCTGGGGATGGTCTGCCGCCACTTCGGCCGCAACGTGAGCCTGGCCCGCATCCGCCAGCTGGTGCACACCAGCCTCGACGGCACCAGCCTCAAGGCGATCTGCGAAGGGGCCATGGAGATCGGCCTCGCGGCCCGGTCGGTGAAAACCACCGCCGCGCGGCTCGACCAGATGCCTCTCCCGGCCATCGTACACTTCGACGGCTATCACTGGGTGGTGCTCTACCACGTAAATGCCACTCACGTCTGGCTGTCGGACCCGGCGATCGGCTCCCGGAAGCTGACGCGGGAGGAGTTCGCCGAGCGCTGGAGCGGGTACGCGGCCCTCTTCGACCCGACCGATCGGTTTGCCCTGGCCCCCGAGGGCAAGCTCGGGATCGGCTGGCTGCTGCCGTTCTTCAAGCCCTACTCGGGGATTCTGGCCAAATCGGCGGCGCTGGCCCTGATCGTGAGCGCGCTGGAGATGGTGGTGCCGGTCTTCACCCAGGTGATCGTGGACCGGGTGCTGGTGGAGCAGGACCTGGCGCTGCTCCACCTGCTGGTGGGGGGCATGGCGGCGGTGGTGGTCGTCAGCCTGGTCGGCTCGCTGGTGCAGCGCTACCTGCTGAGCTTCGCCGCGGTCCGGATCGACGCGTCCACGCTCGACTTCCTGACCCGGCGGCTGCTGAGCCTGCCGATGCACTACTTCAACAGCCGCCGCACCGGGGATATCCAGCGCCGGCTGGCAGGTATCTGGCAGGTGCGCGAATTCGTGGTGGAACACGGGGTGGGGGCGCTCACCTCGTCGGCGCAGCTGCTCGCCTCCCTGCTGCTGATGGCGATCTACAGCCCGCTCCTCACCCTGGTGTTCCTGTCCACCGCCCCGCTCTTCCTCCTCCTGATGCGCGCCTCGAGCCGGTGGCTCGGCCCGCTCTATGCCGAGCTGGAGGAGTCCTACGGGCGCTACCAATCCTTCCAGATCGACGCCATCAAGGGCATCGAGACGGTCAAGGCGCTCGGCGCCGAGCACGCCTTCCGGCAGCTCATGCTGCGGCAGTTCAACAGCCTGGCGCGGGGCCGCTTCAAGGCCGACTTCACCGTCATGACCTACAACGGCGTGGTGCACAGCATCACGCTGCTCACCGTGATCATCTTCCTCCTGGTGGGTGCCCAGCAGGTGATGGCGGGGCAGCTGTCCATCGGCGCGTTGGTGGCGTTCAACGCCCTGGTGGCGATCGCCAATGCCTCGTTGATGGGACTCCTGTTCCTCTGGGACGACCTGCAGCAGGCCACGGTGTATCTCAATCGGCTCGACGACATCTTCCAGCAGGAGCCGGAGCAGGGCGAGGACCGGAGCCGGCTGCTGCCGGTCCGCTCGCTGGAGGGACGGATCTCGCTGCGGCATCTCGGCTTCCGCTACGGCGGCCCGGCCTCCCCGGCGATCCTCGAGGACGTCACGATCGACGTGCCGCCCAACAGCATGGTGGCCATCGTCGGCCGGAGCGGCTCGGGCAAGACCACGCTCATCAAGTGCCTGGCCGGCCTGCTGGAGCCCACCGAGGGCACGATTCTCTACGACGGCATCGACCTCAAGACGCTCAACTACCGGGACCTGCGGCGGAAGATCGGCTTCGTGCTCCAGGAGAACCACCTGTTCGACGACTCGGTGGCCCGCAACATCGCCTTCGGCGAGGAAGAACCCGACCTCGACAAGGTGATGTGGGCGGCCCAGGTGGCCAACGCCCGCGAGTTCATCGAGCGGCTGCCGCTGGGGTATGACACCAGGCTGGGCGAGTCGGGACTGTCGCTCTCGGGCGGGCAGCGCCAGCGGGTGGCGATCGCCCGCGCGATCTACCAGCGCCCGCCGGTGCTCATCTTCGATGAGGCGACGAGCGCCCTCGACACGGAGAGTGAACGGGCCGTGAAGGAGGGCATCGACCAGCTGCTGGAAGGACGCACGTCGTTTGTCATCGCCCACCGGCTGAGCACGGTCCGCGATGCCGACCTCATCCTGGTGCTCGAGCGCGGGCGGCTGGTCGAACAGGGCACCCACGAGGACCTGATGCGCCGCCAGGGGCTGTACTTCTTCCTGGTCAGCCAGCAGCTGGGACTGTAGCGAGGACGCGGTGGACCGGTCGCCGCGCCACCCCGGGCCGGGACGTTGCCTGGCCACGAAAGGATCCTGATGCCCGCCACCAACGAGGACGCAGAATTCCTCGACTCCACCCCGCCCCACTGGGCGGCGAACGGGCTGAGCTGGTTCATCCTGCTGGTCGCCCTGCTCGCGGCCGTGGCGGTGGTGCTGGTGCGCGTGCCGGAGACGGTGGCGGGGCGGTTCACCCTGCTCCCGGTCTCCGGTGTGGATCCGGTGCGGGCCTTCCGCGACGGCGTGGTCAGCAGCGTTCCCGCGGCCGAAGGCACGCTCGTCAAGCGCCGGGCACCGCTGTTCGTCCTGCGGTCCTCCCCAATGGGTGATCGCGCCGCCGACCGCCGCACCCTCGAGACCCAGCGCGACGCCGACCGGACCCGCCTCACGATCGCGGCCAGCCAGCGGGAGACCCAGCGGCGGGCGGGCCGGTCGGATATTCAGCGCCTGGAATCCCGCGGCGCCTATCTCGACCGGATCCTGGTCTCCAAGCGCCAGCGGCTGGCGCTCCTCCGCGAGCTGGCCGACAGCGCCAACTCCGGCGCCCGCCGGGGATCCATCGGCCGGCTCGAGGCCGCGCGGCTCGACTTCGAAGCCAGTACCATCGCCGAGGAGATCCAGACCGCCGACGACGAACGCGACGATGTGCGGGCCTCCATCCAGCGCATCCGCCAGGACGAGGAGGCCCGCGACCTGGAGTACCAGCAGACCCGCCGCACCCTGGAGGAGTCGATCGAGACGGCCCGGATCCGCATCGGCGCCCTGGGCCAGGACCTGATCGATCTGAGCGACTCGGGAATGGTGGTCCTCTCGCCGTGCGAGGGCACCGTGCTCCGGCTCCACGTGAACACACCGGGCCACGTCGTCAAGGAAGGCGAGGTCCTGGCCGAGCTCGCCTGCGCGGGCGAGCAGCTGCAGGCGGAACTGGTGGTCTCCCAAGCCGGCGTCCCGATGGTTCAGGCGGGGCAGTCCGTGAAGCTCCGCTACGACGCCTTCCCATACCAGCGGTATGGCGTCCGGTTCGGCACGGTACGGTGGGTCGGACAATCCGGGACGGCACGGGCCGACAGCGCCAGCTTCCGGGCGCTGGTCGACGTGAAGGACACGGCGGTGATGGTGCGGGGGACGTTGCGCCCGTTCCTCCCGGGAATGGGCGGCTTTGCGGAAATCGTGGTGGGCCGGCGCTCGCTCCTCAGCTTTGCCTTCGAGCCGGTGCGGGCCCTCCGGGAAAACCTCCGGGACACCCCCCCATGAGTATCGAGCGGGTGAGCCGCCCGGTGGGACATGCGTCGGAATCGCGGCACGAACGGCAGGCGCGCCAGGCCAGCTTTACCCTCGATGACTTTCACAGCGACGACGAGGCGATGCGCACCTGCCTCGCCCTCGCCCACACCGCGGCCAGCACCGACCTGCCGGTCCTCATCCTGGGCGAGACCGGCACCGGCAAGACCATCCTGGCCCACGCGCTGCACAACTCGTCGGCCCGCGCCCGCGCCGCATTCGCGGCCTTCAACGCGGCCGCCCTCAGCGACACTCTCATCGACAGCCAGCTCTTCGGACACGAACGCGGAGCCTTCACCGGGGCCGACCGCCGCCTCAAGGGCAAGTTCGAGCAGGCCGACGGCGGCACCCTGTTCATCGACGAGATCGCCGACATGAGCCTGGCAGCCCAGGCCAAGATTCTGCGGGCCGTGGAGTACGGCGAATTCGAGCGCCTCGGCAGCGAGGTGCTGCTCCGGGCCGATGTCCGGCTCATCTCGGCGACTCACCACCCGATCACGAAGTTCCTGGAGGACGACACCTTTCGACGCGATCTCTTCTACCGGATCAGCGGCATCACCCTCCGGCTCCCCAGCCTGCAACAGCGCCCGAATGACCTCCGCTCGCTCATCGTCTCCGAGGTCGAGGCGGCGTGCCAGGCGCAGGCCAAGGAGATCACCACCGTGAGCGCGGCCGCACTGGGCCGGCTCCTGGACCACCCCTGGCCCGGGAACCTGCGGGAATTCAAGCGCGCGATCCAGACGGCCGTCGCGCTCACCCAGGGCGACACCATTCAGCCGGAATCGCTCCTGCTGGAAGACTTCGAGCTCCCCCAGGCACGCGCCCACCCGGGTCGGCCGGCGGAGCCCGCGGAGGACGACCTGTCCCTTCAAGCCGTCGAACTCCGGCATATCGAGTGGGTCCTGCGGCGCATGGGCGGGAACAAGCGGCAGGCGGCCCGGGCCCTCGGCCTGTCCCGGTCGACCCTGGACCGGAAACTCGGCGAGGCCGACCGGCGCCGCTGAGGCAGACCTTGCGAGGGTACGACAATGGAGCCAGTGAGTAGCACAATTGGACCATCTCGGTGACCGTACCGGTGGGGCCAGAACGCTAAGCTGTTGTCGGAGCGGCGGTTTCCGTTTGGCGGCGTGCTGGCACAGGGGATGCCTTCGTAGGGGGCGTCACCAACCCAGTCCCCCTCCAGGAGGCCATATGGCAAAGAAGGCCGGCAGGAAGCTCAGCGATCTGTCCATCTCGCGTCGTCCCGAGAGCAGCGCCGAAGTCAAGGGTGGCAAGACCACCTACACGTTGGGGACCGCCACCACCAGCAAGACCGCCGGAGCCCGCGCCAAGGCCCGCCGGAGCCGTCCCGACTAAGTCCTCAGTGTCGGACATCGCAAGGGGCGAGTCGCTATCCCAGGACTCGCCCCTTGGCGCGTGCACCAATGCCGTTCAATGGGGTCAACCGCTAGGTGAGTCTGGTCCCGTTGGGCACCGGACGCTCCGGGCCCGCCAGCACGACCGCACCATCCTCCCGCACAAACCCGGTCACCAGCACCTCCGAGACAAATGGACCGATGCGCTTGGGCGGGAAGTTCACCACGCCCAGGACCTGCCGGCCCAGCAGCGCATCGCGCGCATACAGGTGGTGATCTGGGCACTGGTTCGCTTGAGCCCGATGTCGGGCCCGAAGTCCACGGTGAGTTTCCACGCCGGCTTGCGCGCTTCCGGGAACTCCTCGACAGCGACGATCGTGCCGACTCGGAGGTCCACCTTCTCGAAGTCGGACCAGGAGATCTCGGTCATTGGCGGTAAGGGCGGTAGGGCGGTAGGGCGGTAGGGGTGGTAGGGGTGGTGGCGATCCCTGCTATTGCCCCAGCTGAGCGCAGCTACTCGACACAGCCGGTCCGGCGGCGCGTGTCCGCCAGCGCGATGATCTTCCATTCGGACCCATCCTGGGCCATCTGGAACGCATCCACCCCGCAATGGCTGAACCGGGTCCCGGCGTAGAAGGAGTACTCCACCCAGACCGAGGCGAGGGTGCCGTCCACAAGCACCTGCGGGTTCCGAATGCGCTCGTCCCAGACGTCCGCGTGGGGCGTGCCCACGGCTTTCACAAATCCCTCGATGTCCTCGGTCTCTACCACGGCGGTTCCCTGACGGAGCAGCGCGGTTGACAGCAGGGCCTTGGGGTGAAACGTGGAACGCACCATGGCGCTGTCCCCCGCGCGCATCCCGTCAAAGAGCCGCGTCACCACGGCCAGGGCCGCCGCCTTGTCCGCCTCCTGGGCCTGGGCGGGTGTCGCGGCCGACAGACTCATGACCAGCACGGCCACCAGATCGAATGCCTTTCGGTGCATCATCTACCTGTTCCTCTGGAATGGAGATTGTGGCGCGTACGCGGACCGGCGTCGCGGAGTTTCCCGGCTCACCCCATGGATCGAGGGGCGATCCGCAGGGCGCTGACCACCTTGCCGACCCGACCGGGTTCGGCGTCTTCGGGCATCCCCACATGAACCTCCCGCACCCCGCTCGTCGCCACGATGCCGGCGACGTTTCCGGCCCGGACCTGCCCGCCCGCCAGCACCGTGATCGCACCGCCGAACGTCCGCTGCAGCCGCGCCAGTGTCGAGACGCCCTCCGCGGCGGTGGGGGCGGAGCCCGACGTCAGCACCCGCTCGATGCCCAATTCTATCAGCGTCGTCAACGCGACGGCGGGGTCGGGCACGTGGTCCACCGCCCGATGAAAGGTCACGGCCAGCGGCCGAGCCGCACGCGCCAGCGCCGCGGTCTGGGCGCGGTTGATCTGGTGCTCCGGGGTGAGCGCCCCGATGACCACACCGTCCACCCCGGCCCGACGGCATTCGGCGATATCCGCGAGCATCGCCGACAACTCATCGCCTGAATACACGAAGTCGCCTGACCGAGGCCGGATCAGCACGTACACGGGCAGTTCGACCAGGGAACGCACCACACGGATGAGCCCGGCCGAGGGTGTCAGGCCTCCGGAGGTCAGGCCGGAGCATAGCTCCAGCCGGGCCGCGCCATCTGCCACGGCGCCCCGGGCGGCGGCGACCGTTTCCACGGCGACTTCGACGAGCACCACGGCTCAGCGCGGTCCGCGCACGGTGGTGTCCTTCAGTTGGGACGGAACGCCGGCGCGAAGATCGCGTATCAGCTCGAGGGTACCGCGCGCCGCCAGGCCATGGAGATCGGCGTCCAGGACGGTGAAGACCCGCCGCACAGCGCCGCTCGCCACGTCCCTGCTCCGGAGTTCGAGGCGGAGGTGACCGGTGAATACGGACAGAGTTCCATCAACCAGGTCCGTTGCACCGGCACGCCGTGCGACGGCCAGGGCGACCGCCGTGCCACGATCGCGACCGGCCCCCTCCGGCTGATCCCGCGCCTCGAGGCTGGCAGTAGTCACGACTCGGAGTCCGGCCCCCCGGGCCAAATTCGTCGCGAGCAGAACCGCCAGCGAGTCGCCGAGGCTCTGGCCGTGCTCCGCGTCGCCCTGGGTGATCCTGCCAATGGCAACCACACGCACCGTCGTCCTCACGGCTCCGAATGCCAGCAACGCGCGCCCGATCTGGTAGCCAGACGTCACGATGATCGCCCCGACCACGACGCCGGCGGCACGCACGGCCCAGCGGGGACCGGTCGCGGAGGCCCGGGGCATCGGGGTGATCTTCGGAGCCGCATCGGTCGCTGCAGCCGGGGCGTCCTGCGGACCTGGCATCGCCTTTGGTGGTGGGGCTGGGACGGAGATAGCACCGAGTCTTCGCAGCCAGCCGGCGGCGGCGCGAGTATCGCCCCGCGCCCCGGCCCTGGCCGCCAGCTGGTCCAGCAGATCGCTGTATTCGTCCTGCAACGCCGCCCGCTGGTCTTCCACCCAGCGTTCGAAAGTCTCCGCCCCGGGCAGATGGAACCCGTCCAGGAAGCGCCCGTGCCACAGGTCGGCCGAGCGTTCGAGGTCGCCCGCCGACACCGAATCACGGAAGTCCGCCAGATCGCTGCCTACCACGTCGGGGTTGAGCCGCAGATCCTTCATGCCCAACAGCGCCTCGTCCGAGCCGAGATCCCGGCGCAGCCCGTACTGGGCCTCGGTCAGCGCCAGCCGGGCGTGATCGGCATCGAGATCCGGCCAGAGATAGGCGAGGAGCGTGTCTCCCGTCACTCCGCGGTCACCGGCCACTGCGAGCAGCGCAAGCAGCGCCAGTCGTCGCGGCTGGGCGGCGGCGCTGGCCAGCAACCGGCCATCGCTGGTGAGGTACAGCCCACCCAAGGCGTGGATTCTCAGCACGTTAGCAGGGCGACTCTGGGTGGGATGTCGGGGAGAGGGGCGCCGTGGACGAGCAGGCCCTCGTATAGTAGGCGCTGCCCACCCTGCCGGCAACGCGCCAGAGCGGACTTGCCTCGGCGCCCGGGACAGACCATCATCGGGTTCCTCCAACGGACTGGCTATGAGGTCGAGTCTCGTCGCGCTCTCGTTATGCCTCGCCGCTGTCACCCTCTCCGCGCAATCCAGCAGTCGTCGCCCGATTACGGTGGACGATCTCACCCGCTTCCGCGAGGTCGGATCTCCGCGGATCTCCCCCGATGGCCAGTGGGTGGCCTATCAGGTTCAGACCGCCAATCTCAAGGAGGACCGCTGGACTGGCGATCTCTGGATGGTCAGCTGGGACGGCGCCACCACCCTGCAGCTCACCCGGACCCCCGCCGAATCCGAGCATAGCGCCGAGTGGAGCCCCGATGGCCACTGGCTCGCCTTTCTCTCCGGCCGCCACGCCGAGGATGACGAGGCCAACGACCAGCTGTGGCTGCTGGACCGTCGTGGCGGGGAGGCGGAGCGGGTCACCGAGGTGAAGGCCGGCATCGAGGACTACGCGTGGAGTCCCGACGGTACCCGCCTGGTGTTCGTGATTCCCGATGGCGACTCGGTGGAGACCACCAGCGCGCTGGGCACGCAGCCGGCCGACAGCAGCTGGCCGGCCAAGACCGCGAAGCCGATCGTGGTGGATCGGTTCTTCTTCAAGCAGGACTACACGGGATACGTGCGCCGGATCCGGCGGCATCTCTACCTGTTTGACCTGGCCACCCGGACGCTGCAGCCGCTGACCTCTGGGGATCACGACGAAATCCTGCCGTCGTGGTCCCCGGACGGATCGCAGATCGCCTTTGTCAGCAAGCGAGTCGGTGGGGACCCCGATCGGGGCAGCAACTGGGACATTTTCCTGGTCGGGGCCTCACCGGGCTCGGCGATCAGGCAACTCACGCGGTTCACCGGCCCGGACAACGATCCCGACTACGAGAGCCGGCCGGCCTGGAGCCCGGATGGGCGCCGCCTGGCCTACTATCAGGGCGGACCCGACTCCCTGATCTACTATGCCGGACCGAGGTTGGCCGTGATCCGGGCCGACGGCAGCGCCCCGCCTGACCTGCTCACCCAGAAGCTCGACCGGCACATTTATCAGCCGACCTGGTCGCCGGACGGACGTGCGGTGTTCTTCCGGCTCGAGGACGACCGCCAGTTTCAGCTGGCCCGGATTCCCTCCGACGGCGGAGCGGTCGAGCGGCTGATCGACGGCCGCCGGGCGGTGTACGACGTTGCCGTCGGCGCGGGGGGCCGCATCGCGGTCCTGGTCGAATCGCCGGAGCGGCCGGGAGAGCTGTACGCCCTCGAAGGGTCGGCGCTCCGCGCGCTCACCCACCAGAACGACTCCCTCATGGCCGAACTCCAGGTGGCGCCGTACGAGGAGATTGCGGCGAAGAGCAGGGACGGGACGGTCATCAACGGCTTCCTGGTCAAGCCGATCGATTTCGTGGCAGGTCGCCGCTACCCCACGATTCTCAAACTGCACGGCGGCCCGGTGTCCCAGTTTGACTTCGGATTCAGCACCGAATGGCAGCTGTACGCCGCCAATGGTTACGCGGTGGTGGCGATGAACCCGCGTGGCAGTTCCGGACGGGGCGAAAAGTTCTCCCTCGGCATCTGGGCGGACTGGGGAAACCGGGACGTGCAGGATGTGCTGGCGGGGGTGGACTACGCGGTGACGCGCGGGGTCGCCGATTCGGCCCGCCTGGGCGTCGGCGGGTGGAGCTACGGCGGGATTCTCACCAACTACGTGATCGCCTCGGATACCCGCTTCAAGGCCGCGGTCAGCGGGGCGGGCATTTCCAACATTCTGGCGGGGTATGGCACCGACATGTATGTGCGGGAGTACGAGGCCGAACTGGGCCCGCCCTGGAAGACCACCGCCCTGTGGATCAGGCTCAGCTATCCGTTCCTCAAGGCGGACCGGATCCGGACACCGACGCTGTTCGTGGTCGGGCAGAACGACCTGAACGTGCCCTTGCTCAACACCGAGCAGATGTACCAGGCGCTCCGGAGCCTCGGGATCGAGACGCGGCTGATCGTTTATCCCGGGCAATACCACGGGATCAGCAAGCCCAGCTACCAGCGGCACCGGTACCAGCAATACCTCGGCTGGTACGATGCGCACCTCAAGTAGCAGGGCCCGTCGCGGACGCCGGCATGGCCACATGAAAAGGCCCCGTCCATGAGAGGACCGGGGCCTATCCGCCAGATTGGCGCGCGGTAGTAGTACCGCGGTAGGGGGAGGAGACGTCGGGACCGCGCCGCGGGCGCAGCCGGAGACGTGCCTTCCTGTCAAACACTACTCCGCTGGGAACACGCTGGTGACGTGCATCTTGGGGTCGCGCCGCCAGGAACGTGCTGGCCCGCTGCCCGGTGCCCTCCCTTCACGTGGAGCGCAGCACCATAATTCACCCCGGTACCGCGGCTGTCAATCGGGAAGATCTTGCCGAACGATTGTCTTCCACTCTCTCACGGCACGCCGGAAATCCTTCATGACCAAGTCCGCCGTCGCATCGCTGGGGCAGGTCGGCCTCCCCGCCCCGATCGCCGAGCTGTCCCGGCGAAAGTGGGACGCCATCATCGTTGGCGGCGGCCACAACGGTCTCACATGCGCGTTCTACCTGGCGCGGGCGGGCAAGCAGGTGCTGGTGCTCGAGGCGCGGGAGCGCATCGGCGGGGCCTGTACCCTCGAGGAGACCTGGCCCGGGTACCGGGTTTCGCCCTGCGCCTACGTGGCGGGACTGCTGCACCCCCGGGTCATCGCCGACCTGGAGCTGCCCCGCCGGGGGTACCGATGGACGCCAGCCATGGGGGGATACTTCGTGCCGTTCGAGGACGGCTCGAGCATTCAGCTCTGGGATGATGAAGCCAAGGCGGATGCGGAACTGCGGCAGTTCGCCCCGCGCGACGTCCGGGGCCGGCACGACATGCACCGGCTGATGAAAAAGATCTGCGATGCACTCCGGCCCCCCGATGATCGCGACACCTGGCTGCATCGCGGCCCCACCCGGGAGGAGATCGAGAATCGGCTGGGCCATGATCGGGACGCCATCGGGTTGCTGTTCGACTGGTCCATCGCCGAGCTGCTGGAGAAGTTCCTGGTGGACGAGCGGCTGCAGATGGCCTATATGGGTCAGGGCGTAGTGGGCAGCGCCGCGAGTCCGTTCGATCCGGGAACCGCCTCGATCTACTACCACCACTACTGCGGCCGCCTAGACCCGAGCGGCGACCCGGGGGCCTGGGGCTACGTCACCGGCGGGATGGGAATGGTCTCGTTCCTGATCCACGATGCCGCGGTGGAGGCCGGGGCCACCGTCGCAGCCGGCGTCCCCGTGGCCCGCATCATTCCCGGGACGGGTGTGGAACTGGTGGGTGGCGAGCGGATCCCCGCGCCGATCGTGATCTCCAACGCCGACCCGGTGACGACCAGCCGGCTGCTGGGTGCCGATGCCGACCCGGCCTGGAAGGCCAGGGTCGACCGGATTCCGATGCGGAGCGCCACGGTCAAGCTGAACGCCGCCCTGCGCGAACTTCCCGATTTCAAGGCCAGGCCGGGCACCCGGATGCCGCATCACCTCGCCACGATCAACACCCCCCTTTCCAAGGCGGAGTGGCGCGCCTGCCACGCAACGGCCATGGCGGGGCAGATTCCGGAACGGCTGTGGACGGAGATCTACTTGCAAACTGCCTATGATCCCAGTGTGGCTCCACCAGGGTGCCACTTGATGAGCGTCTTCTCGCAGTATGTACCGTATAATTTCTTGACAGGTACGTGGGACGACCACCGCGCCGCGGTGGGCCGGGTCGTGCTCGAGTCGATCGGACGTTTCTGCCGGAACCTCCCCGGCGCGGTGATCGATCATGATGTGCTCGGTCCACCCGACGTGGAGGCGCGCCTGGGGCTGACCGGAGGGCAGATCTTCCACGGAGAGTGCCTGCCTCCGTACATGTGGGCCAATCGGCTCCCCTACCGGACCCCGATGCCCGGCGTGTATCTCTGCGGTGCCGGAACCCATCCCGGCGGCAGTGTCATCGGCATCAACGGCCGCAACGCCGCACTCGAGGCCCTGGGCCTGCTCGGATAAGGAATGACTCCGTGACGCCTGCCGCCCGACTCGCCCTGCGCCGTCTGCTGCTCCTAGCAGCCCTGGCCGGGCTCTGGTCCGCCACACCGCTTGGGGCCCAGGGCACGGCCTCAGACTCAACTACTGTCATCCTGTTAGGCACCGGGATGCCCTTCCCGGATCCGGCCGCCCAAGGCCCGGCCACGGCCGTCACCGTGGGCGCGCGGGTCTTCCTGTTCGACGCCGGGCCCGGGGTCATGCGGCAGATGACCGCTGCCCGGCTGCCGATCCGCGGCGGGCCCGTCACCGCCGTCTTCCTGACCCATCTGCACAGCGACCACACCCTGGGGCTGCCCGACCTGGTGTTCACCTCGTGGGTGATGGGACGGCGCCGGCCGCTCCGCATCGTGGGACCGACCGGCACGCGCAACATGTTGGACCACATCCTCGCCGCCTGGAGTGAGGACATCGAGGTCCGCACCGCCGGCCTGGAGCGCGCGGTGCCGGAGGGCTGGAAGGTGGATGTCCGGGAGACCACCGGTGGCCTGGTCTATGATTCTGCCGGTGTGCGGATCTCGGCGATCCCCGTTCCGCACGGCAACTGGAAGCTGGCCTTCGGCTACAAGATCGAGACGCCGGGCAAGACGGTGGTGATCTCCGGCGATACCCGTCTCAGCCCGGCGCTGGAGCGGGCCGCGCGCAACGTCGATGTTCTGATCCATGAGGTCTATCCCGCCGTCCGCCTCCGCCCCGAGGAACGCATCGGCGGGGAGCTGTGGCCCAGCTACATGCGGTCCTTCCACACCTCCGACGTGGAGGTTGGCCAGATGGCCGCCCGAGCCAAGCCGAAACTGCTCGTGCTGCACCACATTGTCCGGATGGGTGGCACCGACGAGGAGCTGCTCGCCGGGGTCCGGGCCGGCGGGTTCACGGGCCGAGTGGTGATCGGGCACGACCTGGACCGATTCTGAGCGGAATGCACGAACCCGTCGCCGCGGGTCGGCGACATCCACCGGCGCGCGCGCTCCCAACCTCACACTGACCGGAGGTGTCGAGTGCCGGATCGTCTGACCCTGGCCGATGGGCTTTCGCGGATGCCGGGCCCCGACGGCGACCAGTACGCCGTCCTGCTGGAACACGGGACGCTGGAAGTGGGCCTCTACGCCCCTCGCGGCCACGACCCGCAGACCCCGCACACCCGTGACGAGGTCTACGTGGTGATGCGGGGGAGCGGCCAGTTCCAGAACGGACCCGACCGGGACGCGTTCGGGCCGGGGGATGTGCTGTTCGTCCCGGCCGGCCGGGACCACCGCTTTGAGGAATTCACCGACGATCTCGCCCTGTGGGTGTTCTTCTACGGCCCCGAGGGTGGTGAACCGGCCTGACCTCCCGCGCCCGCACACCGGCTTGTCGTGCGGCGGTCATCGGGTACCTTCCTCGCATGGCTCTCGAACCGACCCTGCACCGGGACTGTTACCTCTCCCCTGAGTGGTTCCAGCGGGAAAAGCTCGGGATCTTCGGCCACGATTGGGTCTGCGTCGGCCGGGCGGAGGAGCTCCCCGCGTCGGGCGATTACCAGCTACTGGAGCTGGTCGGGGAGAGCCTGCTCCTGGTCCGGGGACCCGAAGGCGAGCTGCACGCCCACTACAACGTCTGCCGGCATCGCGGCTCCCAACTGGTGCTCGGCGTAGATCCGAAGGCCGGCGGGACGGACCCGCGGACGGGAGACGGCACTGCCGGCCCGTGCGGGCATTTCACGTCCGGGATCCGCTGCCCCTATCACGCCTGGACCTACAACCTCGACGGAACGCTTCGCACGGCGCCATTCCTCGAAGACGGTGACGACTTCTGCAAGGACGACCTGCCGCTCTTCGCCGCCGAAGTAGCCACCTGGGGCGGATTCGTCTTTCTGCGAATGGGTAAGGGTCCGTCCCTGGAGTCGCAGCTCGGCGCGGTCCCGGAGCGGCTCCAGCGCTATCCGCTCGCCGAGCTCCGCATTGCCCGGCGGATTCGCTATGACGTGGCCGCCAACTGGAAGGTGATCCTCGAGAACTACAATGAGTGCTACCACTGCGGGAACGTTCACCCCGAGCTGTGCCGGGTCGTGCCGGCCTTCAAGCGGAAGGGCGGTCTGGAACTGGACTGGGAGCGCGGCGTGCCGCACCGGGAGGGCGCCTGGACCTTCACCATGTCCGGCACTACCACTCGCCGGCCGTTCCGTGGCCTCAACGAGGACGAGCTGACCCGTCACAAGGGCGAACTGCTCTATCCCAACTTCATGCTGTCGCTCTCCGCCGAGCACGCCGCGGCCTTCACGCTCTGGCCGCGCGACCCGGGACATACAACCATCCTGTGCGACTTCCTGTTTCACCCGGAAGAGATGGCCAGGCCGGAGTTTGACCCGATGGACGCGGTGGAGTTCTGGGACATCACCAACCGGCAGGACTGGGTCATCTGCGAGAGCGTGCAGCGGGGCATGGGGAGCAGGGTCTTTGAACGCGGCTTCTACGCGCCGATGGAGAGCCTCAGCCTGGATATCCGGCGCTATGTGAGAGATCGCCTGGGAGAGGCCGAACCGGCCGGGGAGCGGTAATGACGGACACCGGTACGACGGAGACGGCCACTCTGGCCGGCGGCTGCTTCTGGTGTCTCGAAGCGGCGTTCGAGCAGCTGCGGGGAGTGCACCGAGTGGTCTCGGGCTACACCGGCGGCGCCACCCCGAATCCCAGCTACCGGGCGGTCTGCGAGGGGGACACCGGCCACGCCGAAGTGGTACAGCTGACCTTCGATCCCGCCGACATCAGCTATCGCGATCTGCTCGGCGTGTTGTTCACGATTCACGACCCGACCACGCCCAACCGGCAGGGCAACGACGTCGGCACGCAATACCGCTCAGCCATCTTCTTCCACGACGCGGCACAGCGCGCCACCGCCGAGGCGGTGATCGCGGAGTTGTCGGCCGAACGGGTCTGGCCCGATCCGGTCGTGACGGAAGTGGTGCCACTGGATCAGTTCTATGCCGCGGAGCCAGGCCACCAGCAGTACTACCGCCGGAATCCGAACCAGCCCTACTGCATGGGCGTCGTGGCGCCCAAGGTGGCCAAGGTCCGCAAGGCGTTCTTCGACCGGCTCAAGAAGTAGCGCGCGATCCGCCGTCCGGCGGCCCTCGCCCCCCGTCACCAGTGCCGAGAGAGAGCATGCGCTGTCGAATCGTCGGCGAAGCTGCCATCGCGGTCGCCGTCCTCGTGGGTGCCATGTGGGCCTCCCCTTCGGCCGCGCTCGCAGCTCAAGCGCCGCCCAGGTTCGCGGAGCGGGTCGATGCCCTTGTGCAGGAGGAAATGGCGCGCCAGGAGCTGGTGGGGCTCTCGCTGGTGGTGATCCACCGCGGGCACATCGTGCTGGAGCGTGGCTACGGGCTCGCCAACGTGGAGCATCAGGTCAAGGCGACACCCGTGACCGTCTACCAATCCGGCTCGGTCGGGAAGCAGTTCACCGCCGGCGCCATCATGCTGCTGGTCCAGGACGGCAAGCTCTCCCTGGAGGACCCGGTCACCCGGTTCTTCCCCGAGGCGCCCGACCCCTGGCGGTTGGTGACCATCCGGCACCTCCTCACCCACACCTCGGGTGCAGGAGACTACCCCGACGACTTCGACTTCCGCCACGACTACACCGAAGACGAGTTGCAGGCCGTCATCCTCTCCCAGCCATTCGGATTCACGCCGGGAAGCGCATGGAGCTACAGCAACCTGGGATACGTGCTGCTCGGCATCATCATCCACCGGGTGAGCGGCCAGTTCTACGGGGACGTCCTGACCGAGCGCATCTTCCGGCCGCTCGGCATGGGCACCGCGCAGATCATCACCGAGGCGGACATCGTGCCCAACCGGGCCGCGGGGTACCGCCGCGAAGAGGGAGTGCTCAAGAACCAGGAGTGGGTCGCGCCAATGGTGAACACCACCGCCGACGGCTCGCTCTACCTGACGGTGCGGGACATGGCACGCTGGGATAGCGCACTCTACGACACCCGGCTCTTCACCCGGGAGAGTATGGCCCAGATCCGCACGCCAGTGACCCTCAGTGGCGGGGCCATGTACCCCTACGGCTTCGGCTGGCGGATAGGAACGGCTGCGGGGCGTGCCGTAATGGCCCACGGCGGATCGTGGCAGGGCTTCAAGAGCTACATCGTCCGGTATCCGGACGACGGCGTGACTGTTGTCGTCTTCGCCAACCTGGCTGAGGCTCGTCCGACAGCCATCGCGCAGGGCGTGGCGGCGCTGTGGGATGCGGCTCTCGTGCCGATGGCCGAGGAGTAGGGCGCGTGGCCATGCGCACCGACTTCGAATACATCACCCTGGGCCTGGGCGGCCTGGGCAGCGGTGCGGCGTACTGGCTCTCCCGCACCGCCGGCCGCGACGTGCTCGGCCTGGAGCAGTTCGAGCTGGGGCATGGCAACGGAGAATCCCAGGATCACAGCCGGATCATCCGACTGTCCTACCATACGCCGGCCTACGTGCGCCTGGCCAAGCGCGCCTACGAGTCGTGGGCCATGGTGGAAGCGGAGGCCGGAGAGCCGTGCATCCTCAAGTGCGGCGGGCTGGATATCGCGCCACCCGACAGCGCCATCCCCCTCGACCCCTACCGCGACAGCCTCCGTACCGAAGGGGTCGAATTCGAGGAGCTCGACGCCGGCGAGATCATGCGGCGGTACCCCCAGTTCCGGCTCGAGGAAGGCTGCCACGGAATCTTCCAGGCCGACGGCGGCATCGCGATGGCCGCGCGCGCCAACGCGATCCACCAGCGGCTGGCACGGGAGCACGGCGCCACCCTGGGGGAGCGCATGCCGGTGACGGCGGTGCGTTCGGTGGGCAATGAGGTGGAGGTGATCGCCGGGGATAGAGCGTACCGTTGCCGCAAGCTGGTGGTCGCGGCGGGGCCTTGGAGCGGGGCGGTGCTGCAGGGACTCGGCATCGCCGTTCCGCTCGAGGTGACCCAGGAGCAGGTGACCTACTACAGCACGCCCCACCTGAAGGAGTTCGAGCCGGGGCGCTTCCCGGTCTGGATCTGGATGGACGATCCCTGCTACTACGGCTTCCCGGTGTTCGGGGAGCGGGCCACCAAGATCGCCCAGGATGCCGGCGGCAAGGTGGTGACCGCCGACAGCCGGAGCTTCGATCCCGACCCGGAGAACTTCGCGCGAGTGCATGCCTGGGCCGAACAGCGCCTGCCCCGGGCACTTGGACCGGTGCTGTACACCAAGACCTGCCTGTATACGCTCACGCCCGACCGCGACTTCGTCATCGACGTCGTACCCGGTCATCCGCACGTCGCCGTGGCCATCGGCGCCGGGCACGCGTTCAAGTTTGCGTCGGTGATCGGCCGGATCCTGAGTGAACTGGCCATCGATGGGGCGACGCCGAGTGATATCTCGGCGTTTGCGCTGGGCCGGGAGTCGCTCACCCAGCCGAATCCGACCCGCCGCTACATGCAGTAGGCTGACGATTCACATTGCGGGGCGCCATGGTCCCGCTAGATTGTCCTCCTCGCCTCCGGATCGGACCGCCTTCGTGACAGCTCCCCTCGACAGACCGCCTGGCCTGCCCCGCCGTGGCACGGTGCGTTCGCGCGCGCTGGCGCACCGCATCCTGGGGCTGTTCGGGTGGCGGGTCACCGGGGGGCTGCCCGGCCTGCCGAAGTTCCTCCTGATCGTGGCTCCCCACACCTCCAACTGGGACTTCCCCATCGGCCTGCTCTCGATGTTTGCCCTGGGGCTCAGGGCCAGCTGGCTCGGCAAGCACAGCATTTTCTTCTTCCCCGCATCGGTGCTGCTGCGCTGGACGGGCGGAGAGCCGATCGACCGCACCGCCGCGCACGGCACCGTGGACACCGCGATCGCCAACTTCCGGACCCGCCCGCAGTGGGTGCTGGCGCTCTCGCCCGAAGGCACCCGGCGGCGCATGGAGGACTGGAAGACCGGATTCTACCGGATCGCCACCGGCGCCGGTGTCCCCATCGTGCCGGCGTGGATCGACTACCGCACCCGCGAACTGCACATCGCACCGCCGTTCGAGACCGGGACTGACATGGACGCCGATCTGCGGCGGTTGCGCGGCATGTTCTGCAAAGAGATGGCTCGCTACCCCGAGAAGTTCGCCGAACCACCCGCTGGCATGTCCCTCGACCAGCCTGCGGCGAGCTGACGTGGAGCCAACTCAGGGCGACGGTTCCCGCCCGTCGAGGTCCGCCGTCCGCTGGGCGGTCATCGGGCTCGTCTTCCTGGCCAGCCTCATCGCGTACATCCTCCGCACCAACGTCTCGGTAGCCGGGAATGCCCTCAGTCAGGATCTCGGATTCTCCCGCATTCAGCTCGGCCTGGTGCTCGGCGCCTTTGCGTGGGGCTACGCGATCTTCCAGTTTCCGGGCGGCGTGCTGGGTGACCGCTTCGGGGCGCGCCGCGCCCTGACCGTCATCGCCGTCGCGTGGGGCCTGCTCAACCTCCTCGTGGGCCTGATGCCGGCGGCCATCGCCGGCTCGGTGTTTTTGCCGCTGGGCACGCTGATCCTGCTCCGGTTCCTCATGGGCGCCGCCCAGGCCCCGCTCTTCCCGGTCGTCGCCGGCGGCGCGATCCGGAACTGGTTCCCGTTTGCCGCGTGGGGCGTCCCCAACGCCCTGACCAACGCCGGGCTGGCGTTCGGTTCCGCGGCGACCGGGCCGCTGATCGCGTGGCTGATCGTGAGCGTGGGGTGGCGGCAGTCGTTCGTGCTGACAGCACCACTGGGGCTGGGGATCGCGGGCCTGTGGTGGTGGTACTATCGCGATCAGCCCGCCGAGCATCGGGGCGTCAGCCCCGGGGAGCTCCGATACATCACGGGAGGGCGGGCTCCGGAGGAAACCGCGCCGGCCGAGCCCGGCTCCTGGCGTCGGGTCCTCCGCGACCGGAACGTGCGGCTGATCACGCTGAGCTATTTCTGCAACAACTACCTGTTCTACTTCTTCTTCAACTGGCTGGTCATCTACCTGGTGGAGTCGCGCCAGCTCACCCTGCTCCAGGGAGGCTGGTATGCGGCGGCCCCCTGGATGACCGGTGCGATCGGTGCCCTGGCAGGAGGGGCCGTCAATGATCGGCTGACCGGCCGCTACGGCGCCACCATCGGGAGTCGCTGGCCCATTCTGCTGGCGATGGTCGGCGCGGGCGCCCTCCTCCTGGGGGTATCGGGTGCACCCAACGCTGTGACCGCGGTCGTGCTGCTCTCCCTGTGCCTGGGGCTGCAGCAGTTCACCGATCCGATCTACTGGACCGCGACGATGGCGGTGGCGGGGCGCTATGCGGGGAGTGCCTGCGGGGTGCTGAATACCGGCGGCAATCTCGTCGGCGGTATCGGCGCCCTCCTGGTGCCCATCACCGTGGAGGCGCTCGGCTGGCCGGCGGCGCTGGGGACAACCGCGCTGGTCGCAATGATCAGCGGGGTGATGTGGCTGTGGATCCGGGTGGAAGAAGCGCCGGAGCGGGGTGACTGACCCGCGGGACTACGGCGTTGCGCCCGTTTCGAGCACCAGGTAGGGCACGTCGTCCTTGGCGATGGCCCGGAACCAGGCGGTGAGATCGTACAGATCCTCCGGTGGATACACTCCGCGCGCCCCCTCCAGCCGCCGGAACAACCGCAACACCTGTCCCTCCTGCTGATAGGTGGCGATGTAGGTGCCCCACTTTCCCCGCTCTTCCACGGAGGGAGGGAGCTGTGCCTGCCATCCGGGAGGCAGCGTCAGGGTGACGGTGTTGGTATTGGCCATGGTGCCGATCACCTTGGCGGCATCGAGGGGGTAGACCCGATCCCCCTTGGCTTCGAGCGCGGCCGCCGCATCGGCCATCCCGCGCATGGAGCCGAAGGGAAGGGCAAGGATGTAGGTCTTCCGTCCAGCGCCGGTGAGCCGGGCCGCGCGCCCGTTGCTCAGCCGCAGTGCCACCCGGGTGTCGGCCTGAAGATCGCGGCCGTCGAAGATCTGCAGGCTGTCGGCGGTCGCCCCGGGGTACAGCTTGGTGGCGAGGGAGCGCGCGTAATCGGCGCGGTGCGCCGAGTCGATCGTGGCCGTGAACAGGTTCCGCAGTCCGTACTGCCGGCTGCCGAGTCCGCGCTCCAGGTAGATGGCATTGATGGTGCCGTCAGGGGCGAGCGTGCCGGTGAGGCTGATCTCCTGCAGGTTCTCGCCCGGCGCCACCTCGGGGAGGGTCACCTCCTCGGTGCGCCCGTCCGGATGCACCACCAGCGCGAACTGCCCCTGGTCTCCCGGTGGCAGCTCGCCGAAGGGGGTGAGGTCGGTGGTGAGGTCCACGTAGGTCCGCCCGCGGGGGCGTTCCACCACCGCGATCGCGTGATCGAACTGCTCGAGCGACGGGGTCGCCCGGGTGACATCACCGCCGCTGTTCAGCAGCACCGGGAAGGCGGTGAAGCCCAGCGACGTCGCCAGCGCCACGAACATCGTCGCCTTGTCCTTGCAGTCGCCGTACCCCGTGGCCAGCACCTCCGCGGGGGTCCGGGGCTGGTAGCCCCCGATGCCCAGGCTGATCGAGACGTAGCGGATATCCTGCGCCACGTAGCGCTGCAGGGCGCGAAGCGTATCCTCGGCCGCCCGGGCGCCGGCCAGCAGCTCCGGCAGCCGATCTGAGAGCGCCCCGGGCACGGCGTAGCGGCCCCTGGCGAGCCCGGCATACCAGCGCCCGATATCGGCCCAGCTCAGGGCCCCGCTCAGCTCGATACTCATCCAGATGCTGTTCGAGTCGCTGGCGAAGTCCTCGCTGAGGGGCTTGGGCACCTCCTGCGTGGCCCAGGTGGTGACCCGTCGGCCCCGGACCACGTCCACCCTGGGCGTAAAGGTGAGATTCCGCTCGACCAGGTGCAGCTTCAGGCTGGCGGGGAGGTCCACGATGTAGCGGGAACGCCGGGTCAGGCGCGAGGTGTGGACGCTCCAGCTGTGATAGAAATCCCCCTCGAGGAACGGCTTGAGTTCCTCGGTGCTGTAGCTGTAGTCCACGATCACGCCCGCCGTCACGCCGCTCAGCGAGTAGCGCAGCACCTTCCGGTCGGCGTAGACCGGGTTCCCCATGGTGGCGGGGACGTCCGACTCCTGCACCTGGGTGGGGGTCTCGCTGACCACGCTCCCGTCCGGCCGGACCACGCGAATCCAGTTGACGGTCAGCTTCTCATGCCCGGGCGCGTAGGAGAACTCATGCTCGGCCCAGGTCTCGACCGCATCGGCCTGCAGCAGCTGCACGACCGTCCGGTAGGTCCGCACCCCCCGCCCGTCGGCCTCGTAGCGGAGCACGCCATCGTCCAGCAGGGTCACCCACGACTCGTCGGGGTACTTGGCCGGGTCGACGGCGAGGGCGTAAATGGTATCGGCCTTGACCGAGGGGTCGCCGGCGGGCGTGATGACCGGCGCCTGGGCGGCGGCGCGCTGCCCGAGCAGCAGGAGGAGCGAGGCGAGTGGCCAGGGGCGAGAGAGGCGCATAACGATCCTGGGGGAAGACCCGTGCTCGTCGCGCCGCGACGGCGGCGGAATCCGGAACGATCCTGCCAAGATGCTACAGCCCGGGCGCCCCCTCCGCCACTGGACACCCCGTGCCACGATCGGTCCATTGACGCCTGCCGCTTCGCGGCCGATGATTCAGCCACGGGTTCCCGCCGCTCCTACCCTCACCATCGCGTCGCCACATGCCTCCGCTACCCCACAAGGACACGCCCTACGACGTCTGTATCGTCGGCTCCGGTGCCGGCGGCGGCATGGCTGCCTACATGCTGACCAAGGCGGGCGCCAACGTGGTCCTGCTGGAGGCGGGGGAGATGTGGGACAACACCCGCGACTCCGCCATGCTGACCTGGGCGCACCAGTCTCCGCGGCGGGGCAGCTCCACCTCAGAGCGTCCCTTCGGCGAATTCGACGCCTGCATCGGCGGCTGGAACGTGGAGGGCGAACCGTACACCCGGGCGCCGGGCACGAAGTTCGACTGGTGGCGGGCCCGGATGCTCGGTGGACGCACCAATCACTGGGGCCGCATCTCGCTCCGCTTCGGGCCGGAGGATTTCCGGGGCAAGAGCCGAGACGGCCTGGGCGACGACTGGCCCATTTCCTACGATGAGCTCAAGCCCTGGTACGACGAGGTGGACCGGCTGATCGGCATCTTTGGAAGTACCGAAGGGCTGTACAACCATCCCGACGGCATCTTTCATCCACCGCCCAAGCCGCGCTGCTGGGAGCTGCTGGTGAAGCAGGCCTCCGATCGCCTCAAGGTCACCTGCATCCCGTCCCGGCTCTCGATCATCACCCGTCCGCACAATGGCCGGGCGGCATGTCACTATTGCGGCCAGTGCAACCGGGGCTGTGCGGTGAACGCCAACTTCTCCTCGCCCAACGTGCTCATCTTCCCGGCCATGGCCACGGGGCGGCTCACGCTGATCACCGGAGCCATGGCGCGGGAGGTGACGCTGAACGATCAGGGTAAAGCCGATGGGGTGCTGTACATCGACAAGGCCACCCGCACCGAACGCCGGGTGAACGCGCGGGTCGTGGTGCTCGCCGCCAGCGCCTGTGAGAGCGCCCGGATCCTGCTCAACTCCCGATCGGCCAGCTTTCCGCAGGGCCTGGCCAACTCAAGCGGCGTGGTGGGGAAGTACCTCACCGATACGACCGGGACCGACGTGGGCGCGTTCATTCCGCGGATGGTGGATCACGTCCCCCACAACGAGGACGGCGTGGGCGGCGCCCATCTCTACATGCCGTGGTGGCTGGACAACCGGAAGCTCGATTTTCCGCGCGGCTATCACATCGAGATCTGGGGCGGGCTCTCGGCGCCCGGCTACGGCTTCATGGGTGGGATCCAGAACTACGAGCCGGGGGGCGGGTACGGCCAGCGCCTCAAGCAGGACTACCGCAAGTACTATGGCGCCACGATCGGATTCTCCGGCCGGGGGGAACAGATCCCCAACGCAAACTGCTACTGTGAGATCGACCCCGATGTCGTGGACCAGTTCGGCATTCCGGTGCTGCGCTTTCACTGGCAGTGGGCCGACCACGAGCTGAACCAGGTCCGGCACATGCAGGAGACCTTTCGCCAGCTCCTGGCGGAGATGGGGGGCGAGGTCCGCTCGTCGATGCCCACCAAGGAGCAGGGTTACGGCATCGCCAACGGTGGCGCGATCATCCACGAACTCGGCACGGTCCGGATGGGCAGCGACGCGAAGGCGTCGGTGCTCAACTCCAACTGCCAGGCCTGGGACGTGAAGAACCTGTTCGTCACCGATGGCGGGCCCTTCGTGAGTCAGGCGGACAAGAACCCGACCTGGACCATTCTTGCCCTGTCGATGCGGGCGTCGAAGTACATCGCCGGGGCGATGAAGCGGGGGGAGTTGTAGGGCGATTGGGCGGTTAGACGGTTGGCTGGCCCGGAGCTGGCGAGCGATGGCGATGCCCTTGGAGGAGTGAGGAATCATGACGGACGTCAGCCGGCGGGAAGCCATGCAGGCCCTCGCGGGGATCCCGCTGCTCGCGGCGGGGCTCCGGCCCGAGCAGGTGCTCCGGGCCACCGATGCGGCCCGGGAAGCGCTCCATGCCGCCACCTTTGAGCCACAATTCTTCACGGCCCACGAATACGCCACGGTCCGGGTGCTCGCCGAGCTGGTCATTCCCCGCGATGGCCGCTCCGGCGGGGCGCTCGACGCGGGGGTCCCCGAGTTCATGGATTTCATCCTGAACGAGAACCGCGGCATGCAGACCGGTTTTCGGGGCGGCCTGGCCTGGCTGGACACCGAGTCGCGGGAGCGCTTCGGGCGGGAGTTTCTCGACATCGCCGATGCCCAACGCCGCCAGATCCTGGACGACATCGCCTGGCCCAAGCGGGCTCGGCCGGAGCATTCGCAGGGCGTGGCGTTCTTCAACCGGTTCCGCGACCTCACCGCCTCGGGCTTCTTCTCCAGCGCCCTGGGCGTGGCCGACCTGCGCTACATCGGCAACCAGTTCGTCACGGAGTGGACGGGGTGTCCCCCGGAGGCGCTGGCAAAGCTGGGGGTGCGGTACTAGCGGCCGGCTGGCCCGGAACGCCCGCCGTCGACCGGGCCGGAGACGAAGGCGTCTGGGGCAGCAGCCCCTCCTCGGCATCCAGGGCCTGCAGGAATTCCAGCACCGCCAGTTCCTCCCGGCGCAGGGCGCCGGTGGCACGGTCGCGCCGAGCCCGCCCGGGTGGGAGCGGTTGGGCGGGTGGCGCCGTGCGGCCCTGCGCGTAGGCCTGCAGCAGACCGGGATGCACGTAGTACTTGCGGCAGACCGCCCGGGTGTTGCCCAGCCGCTCGGCCACCGCATCAATTGCCCGCACGATGTTCTTCTCCGCCTCCTTGGCATTCGCCGCCGGCCCGATCGCCCGAAGCTCACGCGCGGCCAGCATGGATCCCGCCCAGGTGCGAAAGTCCTTCGCGGTGATCACGGCGTGGGTCATGGTGCGGAGGTATTCGTTCACGTCGCCCGAGGAGACCGCCTGCCGGTGGCCCGAGGGATCGAGGTACTGAAACAGCTCCTGGCCCGGGAGATCCTGGCAGCGCTGGATGATCCGCGCCAGCCGCCGGTCGGTGAGATCCACCGTATGCTGCACTCCGCTCTTCCCCCGGAAGCTGAACCGCAGCTTGTGGCCCCGCACCGTGACGTGCCGCCCGCGCAGCGTGGTCAGCCCGAAGGAGCGGTTCTCCCGCGCGTATTCGTCGTTCCCCACCCGCACCAGGGTCTTGTCCAGCAGCCGCACCACGGTGGCCAGGATCTGGCGCCGGGAGAGGTCCGCGGCGCGGAGGTCCTTTTCCACCCGCTCGCGGATGGCCGGAAGACTTTCGCTGAACTCGATGATCCGGCGGAACTTCGAATGGTCGCGGGCGGCGCGGTAGGATGGATGATACCGGTACTGCTTGCGCCCTCGGTCGTCCCGGGCCGTCACCTGGATGTGGCCGTCGGGATCGGGACAGATCCAGACGTCGGTCCAGGCCGGCGGGATGACCAGCTTCAGAATCCGCTGCCGCTCTGCCGGATCGGTGATCCGGGTGCCGTCGGGCGCATAGAAGGCCCAGCCGGTGCCCACCCGTTTTCGGCGGATACCCGCAAAGCCATCGGTGACGTAGCAGAGTCCGGCACGCCGGGCGCTCTCGCGGTGCTCGTGGTTCCGGGAGGAGTCCATCGGCATGCAACATCGTCGGAACCCCGGCAACCGCGCCAGCCCACCGCCTCGGCCCCCCCGCCCCAGCCGGAGGGCCCTCCCCCCTGCCGCCTCCTCCCCCGGGAGTCCCGGACCGGGGAGCCCTCCGTTCCATCCTGACACTTTTTCCGTGCCCACTCCGTAGAGCCGCCATCCCATTCGGAGTCAAGAACATGATCAAGCCGCTGCTCAGCGTCGCCGCTGCCGGCGTCGTCACCGTGGTCCTCTGGAACCTGCTCGCCGCCTTCCTGCTTCCGCTCCTCGGCGTAGCACTCGGCGTGGTGTTCGTGGTGCTCAAATTCGCCTTCATCGCTGCCTCGATCTGCTTTGCCATCTGGATCTTCCGGCGGATGACCCGGAGCGAGGCCTGCACCTGATGAGCGGTTAGACGGTTGGGCGGTTGGAGCGGCGGCCGGAAAGCACCACGTCCCTTTCCGACCGCCGACTCCTTCCCCACGTAGCACCCGGGGGGCCAGCCCCCTAGTTTCCCCTCCATGCATCGCCAAGTCCCAGAGCTTCTTGCCCCCGCCGGCACCCTCGATGCCGTGCGCGCCGCCGTGGGCAACGGCGCCAACGCAGTCTACCTCGGCGCGGAGCGCTTCAACGCCCGGGACGATGGGGCGCAACTGACGCTGGATGAGGTCGGAGAGGCATGCCGCCTGGCCCACGCCCACGGCGCTCGGATCTATCTCACCTTCAACATCCTCTTCAAGCCCGCCGAACTGCACGACGCGCTGATCCACCTGGGGGAGTGCATCGATCGCGGCATCGACGCGGCGATCGTCCAGGACCTCGGCACCGTCCGCCTCATTCAACGGCTCTACCCCGAACTCGAGATCCACGGCTCCACCCAGATGACGGTGCATGATCCCGCCGGCGCCCGGGTCCTCGAACGGCTCGGCGTGGACCGCGTGGTCCTCGCCCGGGAGAACACCCTGGACGACATCCGTGCCATCCGCGCGGGCGTGCCCGGACTGGGGCTCGAGTCGTTCATTCACGGCGCGCTCTGCATCGCCTACTCGGGGCAGTGCTTCATGTCCGGCATGATCTCGGAACGGAGCGCCAACCGCGGCGCCTGTGCCCAGTCCTGCCGCAAGGACTACCTGCTGACCGACGCGGTGACCGGCGAGGAGCTGGATCGTGGCTACCTGATATCCGCCAAGGACCTGGCGGCCGGTGAACACCTGGATGCCATCGCCGAGGCCGGCATCGGCTGCCTGAAGATCGAGGGGCGCAAGAAGAAGCCGGAGTACGTCGCGACCGTCACCCGCACCTATCGCGGCTTCCTGGACCGCCTGGCCCAGGGTGAGTGGAGCCCGCCTTCGCCCCAGGACATGCAGCCGCTGGTGCAGATCTTCTCCCGCGGCTTCACCGGCGGGATGTACGGCGGACGGGCCGGCCGGGACTACATCACGCGACTGCAGCCTGACAATCGCGGCGCTGAACTCGGCCGAGTGATCGGCCATGAAGGGACCGAGCTGATCATCGCGGTCAGCCAGCCGGTCGCGGTGGGAGACGGCCTCGGCTTTGAACACCCTGAGGGCTCCGCGCACGGCAACACCGGCTTCACGGTGACCCAGGTCCGCGACCTCGGCAGACGCAAGGGCCGCCTGCACCAGGCCATCAACGCCGGCGCGCCGGTGTCCGCCTCCTGGGTGGTGGTGCGCTCCTCGCAGGCCTCCCTGCTGGCCGGCGCGCGGGACTCCTTTGCGGCCGTGCCGGCGCAAATGGCGCCACCCCGAGTGCCCCTGGATATGCGCCTGTCGGGGCGGTCAGGCACTCCGCTCACGCTCATCGCGGTGGCGGACGGGGAGAGCGTCACCGTCAGCAGTACCGCCACGCTGGCCGCCGCCACCAAACACGGCCTGGATACATCCCGGCTGCGGGAACAGCTCGGCCGCCTGGGCGAGACGCCGTTCGAGTTGGGCGCGGTGGACACCGCGGCACTGGGCGATTCGTCCGGTGGTGCCGGCCTGTTCCTGCCGGTCAGCCAGCTCAACGACCTGCGCCAGCGGGCCGTGGCCGAGCTGATGGCCGGGCGGGACTGGGCCGAGCGGTCGCGGAAGGTGGATCGCGCGGCCATGGTGGATGCGGCCATTCGCGACGCGGCGCATTGGGATCACGCGGCAGCCGGTGCCCATGATCAATTGCCCGAATCTCCCGATCGCCGAATCGCCCAATCGCGCGGTCACCCGCCCCACCTCATCGCCGAAGTCTGGTCGCTGGAGGATGCGCGCGAGGCCGCCCGTGCCGGCGCGAACGAGATCGTCCTGGACCTGTTCCTTCGGCATCCCACGCCCCCCGTCACCCGGGTCAAGGCGCTCATCGAAGAGCTGGGAGCCCAGGGCGTGGCGCTCCGGCTCCGGACGCCCACGATCGTGCGGCCCGAAGAGCGCAAGACCCTGGACAAGTGGCTGGCCCTCGAAACGCCGCTGGTGAGCGGCCACCTGGGCCTGGTCGCGGAGCTGGCCGGCGCCGGCCGGCGCGTCGTCGCCGATTACCCCGTCAACTGCTTCAACCAGGTGACCGCGACCGAGCTGTTCGGATTGGGCGCCGAGCGGATCGTTCTCTCCGTGGAGCTGACGGGAGAGGAGATGGCCCAGGTGGCTGCGCCCTGGAACGGGGACGGGTTTGAAGTCTTCATCTATGGGCGCCCGGAGGGGATGACCCTGGAGCACTGCGTGCTCTCCGCGGCCTTTGACCGGGTCGTGGCCACCTGCCGCGATCTCTGCGTCCAGAAGCACAGCAACGTCGAGCTGACCGATCAGGCCGGCTACGTCTTCCCGGTGGCCACCGACTCGGCGTGCCGCAACCGGCTGCTGCACTCCCGGCCGGTGGACGGCTCGGAGTATCTCCCGGCCCTCTGGCGCCGCGGATTCCGCAACTTCAAGCTGGTGTTCAACGTTCCGGCCGACCCCGTGGCCGACGTCACCAGGACCTACCGAACCCTGCTCGATGCGCTGGCCTCGGGCGCCACCGCCGATCATGCGATGATGCGGGAGATCACCGGCCGCGAGTATACCCGTGGGCATTTCGCGAGGGCGGTGTAGCGGGCGGTTAGGCGGTAAAGCAGCACATCCCTACAGGAAGACGTCAACCCTTGTTCCCCGGGGGCTCCTTGAGCTGTGATCGTCGTGAGTTCATCACCACCGGCGCGGCGGTGGCAGCCGTGCTGGGGCTGCCGCGCCGACCCAGAGTGCCGGAGCCGGAGCCCGATCCCGTCATCCGGACCCTTTGCCAGCGCGCGCTGGATGCCGCCCGGTCGGCTGGCGCGGGGTACGCGGACATTCGAGTCACCCGCACCCGGAGCCAGTCGGTGAGTACCCGGGAGCGGCAGATCACGGGAGCCTCGGACAGCGAGACCGTCGGCTTCGGAATCCGGGTGCTGGTGGACGGCGCCTGGGGTTTCGCCGCCAGCCGGGAACTGACCCAGGGTGAGGTGGTCCAGGTGGCGCGGCTCGCCGTGCGTCAGGCCAAGGCCAACCGCCGGGCCACGCGGCACCGGGTGGTCCTGGCCCCGACGCCGGCGGTCAAGGACGGACGCTGGCAGAGTCCCATCGAAATCGACCCCTTCACCGTCCCCATCGAAGACAAGGTCGCCTTGCTGCTGCGGGCCAACGCGGAGGCGCTCACGGTGACCGGGGCGCAGTTCGTGACCTCCTCGTTGTCCTTTGTGCTGGAGGACAAGACCTTTGCCTCCACCGACGACGTCTTCACCGTGCAGAAGATCTACCGCTCGATCCCGTCGCTCAACGTGACCGCGGTGGACTCCTCCACTGGAGACTTCCAGTCGCGCGACTCCGCCGAAGTCGCGCCGATGGGGCTGGGCTACGAGTGGGTGCTCAAGGCCGATCTGCCGGGCCGGGCGCCGATGTGGGCCGAGGAGGCGGTCCGGAAGCTCACCGCCAAGCCGGTGGATCCGGGTCAGTACGACCTGGTGCTCGAACCGCACCATCTCTTTCTCACCATCCACGAGTCCATCGGCCACCCAACGGAGTTGGACCGGGCGCTGGGCTATGAGGCCAACTACGCCGGCACCAGCTTCTGCGCGCCCCCGGACAAGGTGCTCAACCGGCTCCGCTACGGCCCCGAGTTCATGAACATCCAGGGGGACCGGTCGCAGCCCGGCTCGCTCTCCGCCTGCGGCTGGGACGACGACGGCGTGGCGCCGGAGACCTATCTCATCATCAAGAACGGCGTGCTGGTGGACTACCAGACCACCCGGGACCAGGTGGCGCTGATCCAGCCATACACCGGGCGGACCCGCTCGCACGGCACCTCCTACGCCGAGACCTGGGGCGATGTGCAGTTCCAGCGGATGCCCAACGTCTCGCTCCTCCCCGGCGAGGAGGACCTCGGGGTCCAGGACCTCATCGCCGCCACGGACCGCGGGATCTATATCATCGGGAGGGGCTCGTACTCGATCGATCAACAGCGCTACAACTTCCAGTTCGGCGGGCAGGCCTTCTACGAGATCAAGGACGGCAAGATCGCGGGGATGCTCAAGGACGTGGCCTACCAGTCCCGCACCACCGATTTCTGGAACTCCATGGACATGATTGGCGGAGCCAGGTCCTATGAAATGAACGGCAGCCCCAACGACGGCAAGGGCCAGCCAGGCCAGAGCAACGCCGTCAGTCACGGCTGCGTGCCGGCCCGGTTCCGCAAGGTGAACGTGCTCAACACCGGGAGGGACCGTGGCTGACTGGTTCTCGCGGGACGAGGCCCGGGCCCTTACCACCCGCATCTTCGGCTTCTCGGCGGCGGAGGGCTGTCAGGTCAACCTCTCGTCCACCATCGAAGGCAACACCCGCTCCGCGGGCAATGGAGTGTCCACCTCCGGAGAGACCCGGAACGCCTCGGTGACCGTCTCCGCCCGGATCGGCAAACGGAGTGCGGCCGTCACCACCAACCTGTTCGACGATGCGGCCCTCCGCACGGCGGTGCAGACCAGTGAGCGGCTGGCTCGGCTGGCGCCGGAGAATCCCGAGCTGATGCCGCTCCTCGGACCGGCCGAGTATGCCGAGGTGCCGGCCCTGTTCCGCTCGACCGTGGGGCTCGACGCCGAGGCCCGTGCTCGTGCGGTGAAGACCGCCGCAGACGCGTGTGAGGCGGCGGGTCTGGTGGGAGCGGGATTCCTCCATTGTCGGGCGGGCGCCCAGTGCGTCGCCAATTCCGCCGGGTTGTTCTCGTACCACGCCTCGAGCGCGGTGGCCAACACCCTGACGGTGCGCACCCCGACCGGCGACGGATCAGGCTGGGCCGGCTCGGCGCATAACGACTGGAGCCGGACCCTGTCGCCGGCACAGATCGCGGCCCGCGCCTCGGACAAGGCGCGCGGGAGCCGGGCGGCCGGCGCGCTCGAGCCGGGGCGGTACACCGTGCTGCTCGAGCCGATGGCCGTGGCCAACCTGCTCGGCCTGCTCAGCTTCAGCATGAACGCCCGCACCGCCGACGAGGGCCGCAGCTTCTTCAGCCGCCGAGGGGGCGGCAATCGGGTCGGCGACAAGGTGGTGGATGAGCGGATCACGATACTCTCGGATCCCGGCGATCCCGACCTGCTGGAGAGTCCCGCGACCACCGAGGGCCAGCCGCTCGGCCGGACCGTGTGGATCGAGAATGGGGTGGTCCGCAATCTGGCGTATGACCGCTACTGGGCCGACCAGAAGGGCGTGGCCCCCCGGCCGTTGGGGGGTGGCACCAGGCTGGTCGGCGGAGACGCCAGCGTGGAAGAGCTGATGGCCGGTATTGACCGGGGCCTGCTGGTGACCCGGTTCTGGTACATCCGGAGCGTGGATCCCCGGACCATCCTGTACACCGGCCTCACCCGCGATGGCGTGTTCCTGATTGAGGGCGGGAAGGTGACCCGGGCGGTGAACAATTTCCGGTTCAACGAGAGCCCGGTGACCATGCTCAACAACCTGGTGGCTCTGGGCCGGTCGGAGCGGGTCGTGGGCTCAGACTCCGGCGAGGCGGGCGGCACCACGATGGTAGTCCCACCGCTGGTCACCCGGGAGTTCAACTTCACTTCGGTGAGCGAGGCGGTCTAGCGGCGTCGCGGGGAGGCAACGGTGGTGTCCACTGCAGGCGGTCCGGCACCTCAGCGGTCACCGGGGGCGCCGACTGGCCGGGGACACTGGATCTGCGTGCCTCGCGTCTCCGCCTTGACGCTGCGCGGGGTTGGGCCTGAGACGCTGGACGTCCACCCCTTCCGGCACCCCCTGTGGAAACCGGGCCCACGCGGCGAGCTCGGGCCACTTGAGAGGCGTGACGTCCTTCACCGGCGCCTGGGACTCCGCACCGGCGGCGACCGAGCCAGTGATGAGCCAGAGCGGCGCGGTGAAGACCAGGAGGATGCCGTTCGAGACGGTGGACAGCGTCCCCAGCAGGGTCCCTCCGGCAATGGCCCCGGAATTCGACCGATACGCCGTCAGTTTCCCGTCCTTGACCCTTGCCGCTGCCACCACCACCACGCCGGAATCGGCTGCCACCCAGACCTCACTCGCAGTGACGACCAGCAACTCGCCCTCGACGCGGCGAGTCTCCTTCTTCCCGGCATCCACCTCCAATTCGATCCAGCCGCCGTAACTCTCCTGCTGGCTTTCCACCGGCACCGGGAGAAAATCGTTGGGGGCCGAGTTGGTGGCGCAGCCCGTTCCGGCCAGCAGGAGCAGCCCGCCTGCCACGCGGCGGCGCGCCCTCCGGCGCCATTCATGGTTTCGCATAGCGGCTCCTCCAGAACATGGCTTCCATCCCGGGTTCGGCCCGCTTGTAGTCGGCTGCGAGCGCCCGCAGCGCGCCCGCGGGATCGAGCATCAACCCGGCGGCGCGCAGCGGATTCTCCTCGGCCATCCACTCCCGGCGCATCCACTCGAGATAGTAGCCGCGAACCTCGAGGAAGAGTTCAAGTCCCTCGGGCGCCGCCGGCAACCGGTAGCTGATCTCGTACCGGTCGCCCGGCATGGTGACCAGCGTCCGCACGGTGTCGGTCAGCAGGGCCAGGGCCGTGGCATCGGGACGGCCGTCCTGCCGCACTGTCGCGGGGAGCAGACGCGTTGGAATCACCGGCGGCCCCAGCGCGACCAGGCCGGCCTGGTCGATTCTCCAAAGCCCCTGGGTCAGGCGCAGCCGGATCCGGACCGGTGTGCCCTCCGGCGGCCGGGGAATCGGGATCATCTTGGTGTCGGATGCCAGGGGTCCGGTCTCGCCACTGGCGCCCGCAACTTCCCATGAGCCGTCCACGCCCGGCACGAGCACTTCGATCCGGCCAAGCGTCGTCCCGATGGTGGGCCGGCCCGGGCTAGTGGCCGGCTGGCTCGCGCCCAGCCGGGCCAGCGCTCCACTGGCTCGACTGCCGAGCCAAGCCAACTGCTGATAGAGGATGTAGGTGGTCATCAGCGACTGCCGGGAGGTCAGCACGACGCCCAGCTCGCCGGGGGGCGCAGCAGGGAATTCGAGGTCGATCGTCTCCCGGGCGGCGAGATCGGTCGAATCGGCAAGACTGACCCGCTCCAGGCCATCGCGGGCACTGATCGGCGCGGTGCAGTCGCCCTCCCGCGCGTCGCAGCGGACCGGCGCCACGGGCGGCCCGCTCTGGCGGAAGGTGCCATCCGGAGTGACGAACACTCGGCCACCCTCCTGCCGCGGTGCCGCCAGGACGTGGGCGTACCGGACCACATGCGTCTCCAGCGCCTCGTTGGTCATGCGCAGCGTGAAGTGCCGACCCTGGGGCCGCGCGCGGTCCAGGGCGTCGAGGTCGGTCGCTTCGAGTGCGGGAGCAATGCTGGCCGAGAATCCCTCCGCCTGCAGGGTCGTGTCGTTGCCGTCGGCAAAATAGAAGGTGGGACAGGAGCCAAAGCAGGTCTTGGGATCGGCCAGGCAGAGACCGGCCACCGCCGCCGTCACCCCGGCCATGACGGTGAGCGCCTTGGTCGCACCGGAGGTCTTGAGGACGTTGGTCTCGAACAGGGCGACGGAGTCGGTCGGGAAGGAGAAGGCGCCGGAGTCCGTCGCCACCCGATCGGGAGAGAGGAGACGTCCCGAGCCGACGACCTGCGCCGTGGCGGTCTCGACCCGCCAGTCGTGCAGGATGTAGACGGACCCGCTTCGGAGGTGGGCCTTCAGGTACGGGGACTTGCTGTCCAGCGTGCGGAACGCCGCCGGCTCCACCATGGTGCGCTCGACCTGTTTGGTGCAGCCCGAGATCAGAGCCAGGCCGGCCGCCAGCGCCAGCAGCGGGATGGGCTGTGTGCCGGCCTTCGGCCACGGGTGAAGAGGAGAGAACAGCCCGAGCAGTGTGCGCATCATGATCCTCCGGTGTCCCGACACAACGCTACCGGCAGGCGTCAAGCGTGAGTCAAGCGCGAGAATCTCGGGGACAGTTCGACTCCCTGGCCGACATCCCGGCTCGCGGTCCAGCCTGGGAAGGTGCATCTTGGTACCGGCCCACACAATCCCAGCCGCATCGAACGTCCCCGGAGCCCGAAAGCCCCCTGATGAAACTCCGCGCCGCGGCAGGACTGTTTGCGACGGTGCTGCTGTTCGCCGATCTCCCCATGGGCGCCCCTGCGGCAAGCGCCCGTAGTAGCTCACCCCTGGTGCATCCCAACGACAACCGCATTCCCGCCGGCGATCTCCGAGGCGACACGCTCCGGCTGCAGCTCGAAGTGCGCATGGCGACCTGGCGTCCAGAAGCGGACAGCGGGCCGTCGGTCGAGGTCGCCGCCTTCGCCGAGGCTGGGCGGGCACCGGAGATTCCGGCGCCGCTCATCCGGGTGCCCACGGGCACGATCGTGGTGGCCGCCGTACAGAATCTCCTTCGCGATTCGACCATCACGGTCCACGGACTGGCGGCGCATCCGGGAGCGGGCGACAGCCTCGTGCTACGGCCGGGAGAGTCGGCCACGGTGACCTTTCCGGCCGGCGATCCGGGGACCTACCTCTACCGCGCGGTGCCCGGCAGGCACCATCCGGAGCAGGATGTCGAACGGGAGCAGATCGCCGGCGCTTTTGTCGTCGATCCACCCGGCGGCTCGCCGCCGGACCGGATCATGGTCATCAACATCTGGGGCACCCTGCTCGACTCGGTCAGCTACCAGAACGCCCTGACCATCAACGGGCGCTCCTGGCCGTACACCGAGCGTATGGAGTCCACCGTCGGTGACAGCGTGCGCTGGCGGGTGATCAACGCCAGCTGGCGCGGGCACCCGATGCACCTGCACGGGTTCTACTTCCGGATCGAGGCGCTCGGGGACGGGCGCACGGATACCACCCTCGCCCCCGAGCGCCGTCCGCTGGCGGTGACCCATGACCTGAAGCCATTCGAGACCATGTCCCTGGCCTGGAGTCCGGACCGGGCGGGCCACTGGCTCTTCCATTGTCATATCGGATTCCACGTGGTGCCCGACACCCGGCTCGAACCGCCGACGGCGGAGAGCCACGACCGCATGGCCCACGACCCTACCGTGCACATGTCGGGGCTGGTGATGGGTCTGGTGGTCCATCCGGCGCCAGGCACGGTGGAGCCCCCTCACGCCCGGGCTCGGCGGCTCCGGCTCTTCGTCACCGAAGGCCGGCCTCGGGGACTGGCGCCCCGGGCCATGGGCTACGTGCTGCAGCGTGGTGCGCACGAGCCAGCGCCAGACTCGGTCGAGATCCCCGGCTCGCTGCTGGTCCTGCACCGGGGCGAGCCGACCGAGATTGTGGTCCTCAACCGTCTGGCCGAGCCGGCCGCGATCCACTGGCACGGCATCGAGCTGGAGAGCTACTCCGACGGCGTGGCAGGGTGGAGCGGATCCGGAACACACCTGGCGCCTTCCATCATGCCCGGCGATTCGTTCGTGGCGCGCCTGACATTACCGCGAGCCGGGACGTTCATCTATCACACCCACATGAACGACATCGAGCAACTCACGTCCGGATTGTACGGGGGGATCGTGGTGCTGGAGCCGGGCCAGCGCTTCAATCCCCGGCGGGATCACATCTTCGTGGCGGGATGGGACAAGGATGAGGAGCCGATTCACCTCCTGGTGAACGGCGATTCGCTGCCGCCGCCCCTGGAACTGGCGGCCGGAGTGGCGCACCGTCTGCGCTTCGTGAATATCGGGGTGGCCGCCCGGTGGCGGTTTGCCGTCTACCGGGACACGTCACTGGTCGAGTGGCGCCGCCTGGCCCGGGACGGCGCCGATCTCCCGCCGGCCCTGGCGGTGAAAACCCCGGCGTTCGATCTGGTGGATGTGGGCGAGACCCGCGATGTCGAGTTCGTGCCGCGTCCGGGCGAATACCGGCTCGTGATCGGCAATCCGGCAAAACCCAAGTGGGTGCAGGTCCTGCGGGTACGCTGAGGCCGCCGGGTCGGGACGGGCCGGCGCGGCCTACTGTCGAGTCCCGGTGGCCATCACCTCGTCCTTGTCTCCCCGCACCTCGAAACTCCGGGCGCGCCCCTGCCGGACGTCAAACTCGAAGACGAAGTCCTTGTCGATCTCCCACAACTCGCCTTTCTCCAGGAAACCGGTGATGAACCAGTTGTCCTGGATCGGGATGAGAATCACCTCGTCCGCCTCGGGCCAGGGCTTCGGATCCCAGCTCCCGATCAGCGAATCGCCCCGCAGGTCCAGCGTGAACTGAAAGATCTTCACGCTGTCCTTGGGCGCCGATTCCGGCGGCGGTGCGGCAGAGTCCGGCGGGGGTGCCGACCAGGCGAACGTGTACTTCCCCGGAAAGGGTCGCGCCTTGGCCGGTGACACCACTACCTGGTACGACTGCTCGACCACGATGTCGAGCGGTACCCGCGCGTTGCCCCACTGCATGGCCAGCGTCGTGCCACTCATCCGCACCTCGGAAAAGGACCAGGTCAGGACCTCCGTGAACGTTGCCTGGCCCGGCGTGATGTCAAACCGCACCTGACCCGGGCTCGGCATGGAATCGGGGTAGGGATAGTGGAACCGGTGGTGCAGGGTGTCGAAGACCACGGTCCAGTCGCCGGGACGCACGATCATCCAGATGGAGTACTTCCCCTTGGGGAGCGGATGTCCATTGACCCGGACGTCCTTGCTGGTCTCGATGGTGGTGGCCCAGTTGGCGCCGGGAGTCCACACCTCGCCCCAGTGCACCACCTTCCCGAACAACGAATCCCGCCCCCGCGCCCGCGGCCGCGAGTACTCGAGCGCCAGCTTGGTGCCGTCGATGGTCTGCGACACCGAGGCCGGCTCGCTGGCCTTGACCTGGGCGGACGCCGGGGTCGGGTGGACCAGGATGGCGAGCAGAACGAGGGACAGGAGTGTGGGACGCAGGGGCACGGGAATTCCTTTCAGCCGAATCGAGCATCAATGGCGGCGCGGATCCCGTCCAGCGTCTTCCCGGCCTTGTGCAGCCGGTGGGCGAGCCGCCCCTCACCCTGGCAGATGTCACAGTAGCGGGCCATGCCATCGGATTCATAGCAGGACAGCAGAGAGTAGAAGCCCGGGGTGTCGGCACAGCCGCATTGGCAGCGGATCCCGTCCACGATTTCGGGGATCTCCCGCACCAGGTCGAACGCCGGCGCGGCATGCGACCACTCGGCAAGCTGCTCCGCGGTGAGGACCTTGGCGGCGGTGATGCCCGGCCTGGGATCCGGATGCGGATGTGGGTCGCCGAGCCGGCGCGGCCGCCCTGTCCAGGCCGGGCGCGCGCCGGGGAAGAGCGCAGCTACCAGCGCGGTGGCCGTCAGCAGGAACCGGCGGCGGGCGGGGATCTCGATCGGTGATGGCGACTGGTGCAGACGAACCCCGGTTGACGGTCTCATGGTGGCGTAGTGATCTTCGGAAAGTAGACCGGCCCCGGTGATGGGGCCAGATGTCCCACGGCCAGCTCCTCGATACGGATCGCCCCGGCCAGGAGTTCCGGTCTGGCGGCGGGCTCCGGCGGGCTGCATCTTTGCCCGAAGCTCCCAATCCACACAGCGGCAACGGTTTGCTGTCGCTGCTGGCCACCCTGGCCGAACACTTCACGGAGGCCCACGATGACTCCACGTTTGGCCCTCCCCCTGCTGCTGACGCTGGCCGGCTGTGCCACGAATCCGCCCGCACCGCAGCAGGTCGTGTACACGGCCACTGATTTCAGCTTCGCCGGTCCCGACAGCATTGCTCCCGGGATGACCACCATCCGCCTGGCCAACCAGGGAAGCCAGGCGCATCACCTCATTGTCGGGCGAATGGAACCCGGCAAGACGGTGCAAGACCTGATGGCGTTCGTTCAGGCCAATCCGAATGGAGAACCGCCTTTCATGACCTGGCGGGGATCCGCCAACGCGGTCGAGCCGGGGGATACGGCCGGTGCAACCGCGGACCTCCCGGCAGGAAAGTATGTCCTCATCTGCTTCCTCCCCGACCCGGCGGACGGCCAGCCGCACGTTGCCAAGGGAATGATGAAAGAGGTGGTCGTGGCGGGCCCACCGCATCCGGGCCATCCACCGACCGCCGAGGCTGAGATCCGGCTGAAGGATTTCGGGTTCACCGGTCCGGTGATTTCGGCAGGCACCCATACGTTTCACATCATCAACGATGGACCGGCGACGCACGAGGTCCAGGTGGTCCGGCTGAATCCGGGCGTGACCGGCCAGCAGTATCTGGCGGCGATGGCTCCCGGAGCGACCGCCCCCCCGCCCGGCGCGTTTGCCGGCGGTCCGGGGGCGCTGAGTGTGGGCCTGGACAGCTACTGGACAGTGACCTTCACGCCGGGCAATTACCTGTTCATTTGCTTTGTGCCCACGGCGGAGGGGACTCCGCACCTGATGAAGGGCATGGTGCACGAGTTCTCTATTCCTGCCACCTGACCTGGCGGCAGCAGTGAGCCCGGTGGACCCCCAGGGGGCATTGGACTGTACTACAGGAATGGACGCGATCCCGTCGGCCACCACGAGGGCACCATGACAGCCACCGCACTGCGCACCGCAGCCATCCCGGTCCTGCCGGGCGCCAAGCCCCGGGATGAGGAGCTCGACCTGTTCGGGCTGACCCATCCGGGACTGGTCCGCAAGGACAACCAGGACCACTTCCTGCTCTGCACCATCCACCCGCAGGTCGTTGTCCACGGGACCAGCCTCCCCGAGCCCGATCGCCTGCCGCTCCGGGGACAGCGCCTGGGAACGCTGATGCTGGTCGCGGACGGCGTTGGAGGCGGGGCGGCCGGCGGCGAGGCCAGCCAGCTGGCCACCGAGAGCATCACCCGGTACGTCTCGTCCACCCTCCGGTCCTACCACTCCGCCGGATCGGCTGAGGGAAAAGAGTTCCTCGCCGCACTCAAGACCGCCGCGCTCGAGGCCCACGACGCGGTGCGCAGCGAGGCGGTGGCCAACCCCGAGGTCCGCCGGATGGCCACAACCCTGACCCTGGCCATGGCGGTCTGGCCCTGGGCCTACGTCGTGCAAGTCGGAGATAGCCGCTGCTACCACTACACCAAGGGGACCCTCAGGCAGGTGACGCGGGACCAGACCATGGCGCAGGACCTGGTGGATCGGGGCGCCCTGCCGGCGGAGCGGCTCGCCAATTCTCCATTCCGGAACGTGCTGATCAGCGCCATCGGGGGTGAGGCGGCGGAACCGGAAGTGAGCCGGTTCGACATCAGTGACCGCGGGTGCGTGTTGCTCCTCTGCAGCGATGGCGTCACCAAGCATGTCCCGGACAGCGTCCTCCTCGAACAGATCAAGCAGATGCAATCCTCGGAGCAGCTCTGCCGGACCATTCTGGAGCTGGCCTTGGCGGATGGAGGAAGCGACAATATCACCGTGATTGCCGGGCGTGCCCCGGTGCGCAACAGCGGCCCTCAGGCCACCCAGGCCTAGCGGGAAGTCCGCTCCACCCGACCCCGCGTCGAGGTCCGCTCAAGGAATCCCGTCATGCGCAGCCGACTGCTGTGGCTCCCATCGCTGTTGTTCGCGCTGCCCCTGGCGGCGCAAGCGCCGGTGGCCCTCACCGTGGGGCAGCGGGACTCCCTGACCTCAGAGGTACTGCACGAGGAGCGGAAGCTGGAGGTGTACCTGCCGGACGGGTACGACCGGGGAGACCAGCGATATCCCGTGATCTACCTCCTGGATGGTGACGGGCATTTTCACCATATCACCGGCATCGTGGCGTTCCTGACCCAGCAGGGCAGGATGCCGCCGGCCATCCTGGTGGCGGTCCCCAACACCGACCGCACCCGCGACCTCACCCCGGTGACACACACCGATTCCGCTGGCGAATTCCCCACGGCGGGCGGGTCGCAGAGCTTCCTGCGCTTCTTCCGCGAAGAACTCTTTCCTTATATACAGGCCCGCTACCGTACGCAGCCCTTCCGGGTACTGATTGGACACTCCTTCGGGGGCCTGCTGGCCATCGAAGCGCTGGAAACCCATCCCGAGATGTTCCGCGGCTACATCGCCATCAGCCCGAGCCTCTGGTGGGACGGGATGACGCATGCCCGGCGGGCCGCGGACGACCTGCGTCAGCGCCCCAACCTCCGGGCGTGGGTGTACATGACCACCGGCAACGAGGGTGGCAACATGCTGGCCGGCGCGCAGCAGGTGGCCGACGCCTTTCAGGCGGCCTCCCTCCCGGGACTCCGGTGGAAGTTTCTCCACATGCCCGACGAGTCGCATGGCTCCATTCCGCATCGCTCCACCTACGATGGGCTCGAGTTCATCTTCGCCGACATGGCGCTGACCGAGGAGGAGGGCGTGGCGCTGGTCGCTGCGGGGTTGCCCGGCCTGGACCGGCACTACCAGGTGGTCTCTGAGAAATACGGCTATGCCATCGAGACGCCCGAGGTCCTGATCAATCAGCTTGGCTACATCCAGCTGCGGAGCGGCCAGCCGGAACAGGCGATCGTCACCTTCCGGGAGAACACCCGCCGGTTCCCCAAGTCCGCCAATACCTACGACAGCCTGGGCGATGCGTATCGGGCCACCAATAAACTGTCGCAGGCCGTCGAGGCGTACCGGCGCGCGGCCGAGGTCGGCGTGCCGGTCGGCGACCCGGTGGTTCCTTTCTCCCTCCAGAAGATGCACGAGGTGGAGCAGCAGATGGCCACGGGGGGCGCGGGATAACTATCAGCCGGCGCCACTCGGTGGCTATCATTCTGGCGCCGGGTCCAAGCAGAGCGGCCGGTCAATCGCTGTCTCACCTTCGCACCACACCGACGCCATCATGCCCACCCCGCCCCTCCGCATCGGTTTCATCGGCTCCGGCTTCAACGCCCGCTTTCACATGCAGGCGTTTCAGGCCGTGCGGGACTGCGAGATTCGCGGTGTCTGGAGCCCCAACCACAAGAATGCCGAGTCCGCCGCTGCGTTCGCCAACCGGCTCGACATTGGTCCCTGCATGCCCTACCCCTCCATCGCGCAGATGGTGACGGACCCCGGGATCGACGCGATCTGGCTCTCGGGCCCCAACCAGGCGCGGATCGAGAACGTCGAGGAGCTCTGTGACCCGATCATGCGCGGGCACGCGGATCTGGCCGGCATCGCCTGCGAGAAGCCGCTGGCGCGCAATGTCGCCGAGGCCAAGACGGTGCTCTCCCTCGTCCAGAAGGCGGGCATCCGGCACGGCTATCTCGAGAACCAGCGGTTCGCCCCGCAGGTCGAGACCGGGCGAGCCCTCCTGTGGGCCCGGGGCGCCTCACTGACGGGGCGGCCCTACCTGGCCCGGGCGGCGGAAGAACACAGCGGCCCGCACATGCCCTGGTTCTGGCAGGGGAAGCTGCAGGGGGGCGGCGTCCTGAACGACATGATGTGTCACTCCGCCCTGGTGGTCCGCCACCTGCTCACCCGGCCCGGCGATCCGCTCACTTCCCTGACGCCCGTGCGGGTCACCGGGCACATCGGCAGCCTCAAGTGGACCCGCCCCGAGTACGTGAAACGACTCAAGGCTTCCATGGGCAAGGAGGTGGACTACGACAAGGCGCCGGCCGAGGATTTTGCCAGCGTGATGATCGAGTTCGAGACTGCCGATGGTCACACCGTGATGGGAGAGGCGACCACCTCCTGGAGCTTCGTCGGGGCCGGTCTGCGGCTTTCTGCCGAGCTGCTTGGTCCGGAGTACTCGATGAGCTGGAACACGCTCGATACCGGGCTCAAGCTGTTCTTCAGCCGCGAGGTGACGGGCAAGGCGGGCGAGGATCTGGTCGAGAAACAGAACGCCGAGACCGGGCTGATGCCGGTCGTGGCCAGCGAAGCCGCCGCGTACGGCTATGAGGCGGAGAACCGCCACTTTGTGCGGGTGTTCCAGGGGAAGGAAGAGCCCCTGCTCACCTTCGACGATGGACTCGACGTCGTGCGGCTCCTCATGACGGCCTACCAGAGCGCCGAGGAGGGCAAGACCCTCAAGTTCCCGCCACGCGGCATCGACCGGTTTGTCCCTGCCGTGGCCAAGGGGACATGGAAGCCGCGTTGACCGTCAACGGAGCCGACATGAACGAATCCTTCTCCTCCCGCTGGGTCATGATGCTCACCATGCTCGGTATGGCGGTGGGCACCGGCAACATCTGGCGCTTTCCGAGGATCGTCGCCGAGCATGGCGGCGGTGCGTTTCTGGTGAGCTGGGTGGTGTTCCTGCTGCTGTGGAGTATCCCCCTGATCCTGGTGGAGTTTGGCACCGGCCGGATGACGCGCACGGGACCGGTCGGCGCCATCATCCGGATGATGGGGCCGAAGTACGCCTGGATGGGCGCGTGGATCGCCTTCACGGCCGTGGCCATCATGTTCTACTACTCGGTGGTCACCGGCTGGACCATGCGCTACATGGTCGCGGCGGCACTGGGCGAGATCCCGGGGACCAGCCCCGTGGCGTTCTGGCAGGGATACATCGGCGGCTGGGGGCCGGTGCTCACGCACGGGATCGCCATGGCGCTGGGCGGGTATGTGGTGGCGCGTGGCGTGGGTGCCATCGAGGGGCTGAGCAAGGTGATGATGCCGATACTCATCATCCTGGTGCTGGTCCTGACCGTCCGGGCCCTCACCCTGCCCGGCGCCGGGGACGGCCTGTCGTACATGTTCACTGTCAACACGGCCGACCTGGCCAAGGCCGACACCTGGCTGCAGGCGCTGACCCAGAACGCCTGGGATACCGGCGCCGGCTGGGGGCTGATCCTCACCTACGCCGCGTACATGCGCCAGAACGAGGACACCGCCCTCAATGCCTTCATTCTGCCAACCGCCAACAACGCCGTATCGCTGTGTGCCGGCATGATGGTCCTGTGCACGGTGTTCTCGACGCTGCCCGCCCTGGTGGCGAGCCTGGGCCAGAACCCCAACGCGCTCGCCGAGTATCCTGCGCTGGCGGCCGCCATCCACGCCGGCGAGCCGCTCTCGGCCGACCTGGTGCGCCAGACCATCTTCAGCGCCGGCAACGAAGGCCTCACCTTCACCTGGATTCCGCAGCTCTTCGCGACTCTGCCTTTCGGCCGGCTGCTGATGTTCCTCTTCTTCCTGGCCCTGACCTTCGCCGCCTTCACCAGCCTCATGGCCATGATCGAGCTGGGCAGCCGGGTCGTCCGGGACATGGGCGTGTCGCGGGGCCGCGCCGTGGCCGGTGTCAGCGTCGCCGGATTCCTGCTCGGGCTGCCCTCGGCGCTCTCGCTGAGTGTGCTGCACAACCAGGACTGGGTCTGGGGCGTGGCCCTCATGGTCAGCGGCCTCTTCTTTGCCATTGCCGTGATCGTCTCCGGGGTACGCCGCTTCCGGGAACAGGAGCTCAACCACGCCGGCTCGGATATCCGCATTGGCCGCTGGTGGGAGATCGTCATCGGCGTCATCGTGCCGCTGGAGGCGCTGATCCTGCTGGTCTGGTGGCTGTGGCAGGCACGCGGATGGGACCCGGTGGGCTGGCTCGACCCGCTGGGGGTGGAGAACGTCGGTACCATCCTGCTGCAGTGGGGGGTCGTACTGGTGGGGCTGATCCTGGCCAATCGCTGGATCGCGGCGCGGACCAAGCCGGTGGCCATCACCGACGCAGATCACATGCCGGCCGCGGTGCCGTGAACGGCTAGGCGGTTAGACGGTTAGACGGTTGGGCCCAAACAAACCGTCCAACCGCCTAACCGTCCTACCTTGGAAACGCCTCCGGCAGCCCGCCGTCCACCGTAATAATGTCACCGGTGGTGAAGCGAAACTTGTCGCTCGCCAACAAGACCGCCAGGTCGGCCACCGCCTCCGCGGGAATGAGCGAGACGCCCATGAGGTTGCGGCGCCGGTAAGTCTCCAGCTGCTCCTCGACCGTGACCCCGCGGCTCTGGGCCCGCTCCCGCACAAATCTGAGAAAGAGGGGGGTCTCGATCTGGTCGGCGTTGATGGCGTTGACCCGGATGCCCTCGGCGCCCAGTTCCACCGCCGCCACCCGCAGCGCCTGCAGCATGGCCGCCTTGCTGCCGCCGTAGGCCACCGCATCCCGCCCCGGAACCAGGGCCGCCTTGGACACCGACGCGACGATGGACCCGCCCCGGCCCTGCGCGCGCATGATCCGGGCGGCCCGGGCGATCGCCTGGACGGCGCCGATGTAGTGGACCTCGAGCTGGCGCTGCAGGTCGGCGCGGGTGATCTCCGTGATCGGCGCGAACCGGGGCGGCAGTCCCGCGGTGTAGAACAGGTGATCCAGGCCGCCGAACTCGAGCACCGTGCGACGGAACAGGGCATCGAGACTGGCGTCGTCGGTCACGTCGGCCGCGACGCCGATGGCCCGGCCCGAGAACCGCGTCGCCACTTCCCGCGCCGCCGCCGATGCCTGCTCGCCATCGAGGTCGGCCACCACGACATGGGCCCCCTCCTCGGCGAACCGCTCCGCCGCCGCCCGGCCGATACCGCTCCCACCACCGATGACGACCACGACGCTCCGGGGCAACAGCTTGCCGCTCCGCTCCCGGGCCAGTTGCTCCTCCACCTTGCGCCGTTCCAGCGGCCAGTGCTCGAACTCGTAGACGTCCGCCTCTGGAATGAACTCGAACCGTTCCACCGCCTCCGCGTTCTCGATGGCCTGCAGCACCGCCCGATAACACAGGTTGGCGGTCACGGCGCTTTTCTTGTCGGCAAAGGCGGTGACCATTCCCACGCCCGGCACCAGCACCACCTTGGCCCAGTCGTCGAGCGGCCGCTCGTCCTTCCCGGCATGGCGGCGATGGTACTCCTCGTACTCGGCATGCTGCCGCCGGAGTTGGGTCCGGACCTCGGCGACCAGATCGGCCGGCGCGGCCAGCGGATCCAGGTCGAGCCAGACCGGCAGGCGGCCCGCCCGCAGCAGATGCTCCGGTGTCGCCATGCCCCGGCGGGAGAGTTCCGGGAGCCGCTCCGCCGCGAGGGTTTGCTGCAGTTCGTCCGTGCCGTCATAGTGGAGAATCACCCGCTCGGTGGCGCCGAGCGTGCCGCGGATGGCCGGCAGGACGATCTCGGCGAGGCGGTTGCGCTCCTCCGGGGCAGGGACCGGACGGCGTGGCGGCCCGAGGAGCAGGCGGCCGCGTCGGGACGTGGCGATGAACTCTTCCATCTTGGCCACTGCCTGCAGCAGCCGGTCATGACACTGCTGGACATCATCCCCGAAGATCACCAGGCCGTGGTGGGCCAGCGTAAGCCCGATGGCGCCGGGCGGAATCTTTCCCACCATGGCGCTGACCGACCGGGCCAGCGGGAAGCCGGGGCGGGTATAGGGCACGTAGACGATCTGCCCCTCGAACAGTTCCGATACCAGCCGTTCCGCGGTCGCGTCGCTCACGTTGGTGAGACTCATCGTCGCCACATCGTGGGTGTGGGCGATGACCCGGTGCGGCAGCAGCGAATGCAACGGCGTCTCGACGCTGGGTGCCGGCCCCTCCGCCAGCATGCAGGTGGCCATGAACTTCATCATCTCCGCATCGGTCATGCTCTCCGCGCGGGACAGCGCCGAGAGCCGGGCCAGGGAGAGCCGGGTAAAGCCATCGCGACCGATGGTGCGAAGGTCGGTGCCGCTGCCCTTGACCAGCAGCGCTTCTACCATGGCCCCACCCTCGCCGGGCAGGGACACCTTGATGGAGGTATTGCCGCCACCCGGCTGGACCAGCCGGGGCTCGCCGCCGAGCAGGTTGGAGAGCCGGACCAGGCCGTCGAGCGGATCGCCGGTGGTCTGGGGGTCGGGAGGGGGGGGAGTCATGGGCAGGAAGATGCCGGAGATCGGTCACGCTGGTAAGTCCGGACGGGCGGGGCGTCGATTTTGCGTGTATCTTTCCCGATCGATGCCCCGCCCCGGGTCCATGGGGTGGGGCGGCCTTCTCCCCCTCGTGAGGTGAGCACGCCGATGGGATCCAACGCACCGACCCCTGGGGCTGCCCCGGCCGCCGTCGACTGGAGCGCCATCCTGGCGCCCTATCGTGAGCCGTCGCGGTGGAAGAGTTTCCGGCAGCTGGCCGGCACCAGCGCGCTGCTGGTGATCTTCTGGACGGCCACGTTGTGGAGCCTGGAGATCAGCTACTGGCTGACGCTGCTGATGGCGATCCCCTCGGCCTTCATGGTGGTGCGGCTGTTCATGCTGCAGCATGACTGCGGCCACGGCTCGTTCTTCCGCTCCCTCTGGCTCAACAACCTGGTCGGTTCGATCCTGGGCGTGGTCACCCTGGTCCCCTATACCTACTGGCGGAAGACCCACGCCCTGCATCACGCCACCTCCGGCAACCTGGACGGGCGCGACCTCGGCGACATCGATACCCTCACCGTGCGCGAATACCTGGGCCTCCCCTGGCACAAGCGCCTGATGTACCGGCTGTACCGGCATCCCTTTACGCTGCTGGTCGTGGGCCCCACCTGGCAGTTTGTCCTGAAGCATCGCCTCCCGCTCGACATCCCGCGTTCCTGGAAGCGGGAGTGGACCAGCATCCACCTGACCAACCTGGGCCTGGCGACGGTGGTGACGATCATGTGGCTGACGGTCGGGATCGACCGGTTCCTCCTGGTCCAGCTGCCGATCACGCTGATGGCCGGGGCCATCGGCGTGTACCTCTTCTATGTGCAGCACCAGTACGAGGACACCTACTGGCGGTATCGTGAGGCGTGGAACTACTTCGCGTCCGGCCTCGAGGGAGCCTCCCACCTGGTCATGCCCAAGCTGCTGCAGTGGTGTACCGCCAACATCGGGCTGCACCACATCCACCACGTCTCGGCCCGGATCCCCAATTACCACCTGCAGCGCTGCTTCGACGAGAATCCGATCCTGCACAAGGTGACCCGTCTGACCTTGCCGGCCAGCGTCAAGACGCTGTGGCTGACCCTGTGGGACGAAGACGAGAAGCGGCTGGTCGGGTTCCGCGAACTGCGCCGCATTCGCGAGCGGATCCGCCGGGAGATCGGCGCCGGGGCCCAGATCCTGGCCACCAAGCCCGAGGCGATCCCGCGCGCCTGGCAGTAACCGACACCGGCCCTTCCCCGACTACCGCCCCACCGACCCGCCCGCCTCTCGCCGGAACCGCCGAGGGACTGACCCCAGCGCTGTAACGCGCTGTTCCAATTGTCGCGGGGCGATACAGCCGTGGCCGCGACGCCATTTCTGATCTTTTCTTCGCTGGAGATTCATGTATCCTTGAACGGGGTTGTGTCAGGCTTCCCCTGCGCGCAGTGAGGCCAGGCGCCCGACGTACCTTCCTTACGTTGTTGACCCGGAGTCCGCATGAGATTCTCGTCCTCGCTCTACCTACGTGGCACCCTGGTCCTCACGACGCTGCTGGCGGGATGCCAGAGCGACCGACTGGAGCCCAACCTGTCGACCCAGACAGCGGAATCCATCCGAGTCTCGGCAGTCGCCGCCATGTACTACCCGGAGTTCGTCGCCACCACGGCGACCGGCTACGATCTCAACGATGCCGGGGATGTGGTCGGGGTCTCCTACGTCGACAATGGCTGCGGGCCCTTCTGCCTGCCGCCCCAGACCATCGCCGTGTGGCGGGGCGGCATCCGGACCGCGCTCCCCAGTATCCCGGCGTTCGGCAGCTACCAGTACCCTCTGTACCTCACCAACGCAGGGCTGATCGCCGGATTCGTCGGGGTACCCGGCACTACGACCCACGCGGCGATCTGGACCCCGAACGGCCCCGGCTACACCGCCCAGGACCTCGGCGCCCTTCCCGGTATGTCGAGCGCGACGGTCGCGGGCATCGACGAACAGGGCCGGCTGGTCGGATGGTCCTCAACCGGCGGCGCGATCCCCACGGCGGCGGCCCCGTACATGTGGTCGCAGGCCACCGGCATGGTGAATCTTGCGGCCCAGGGGTATCCCAATGAAATGCCGCTGGCGATGAGCCCGGCCGGCAAAGTCGTGACCAGGAGCGGTCACTGGTACCAGCTGGGCAATCCGGCCAGCGTTGTGGCGCTGCCGCCTCCGCCGCGCAGTTTCTTCGGGTTCGGGAGCGGGATCATCAACGACAACGGTGACCAGGCCCACTTCCTCGGCACCGGCACCCAGGGCCTGATCTACCCCTTCCGCCTGTCCAACGGCATCTGGCAGCAGATCTCCAGTATCCCGACCGGCCAGTTGAGCCGGGCCGGCCTCGGATCCATCAATCTGGCACAGGATATTTCCTTCACCGCGGGAAGTACCGGACTGATCGCCGCCGGGCCCAGCGGCGTGGGGCAGCCCCTGGCGTCACTCATCTCGCCGTCCTACCCCGGTGCCACGGTGGGCTTGGGAGGTCCGATGAACGCCGCCGGCCAGATCCTGACCCAGGTCATGATCGGCCGGAGCCAGCGGCTCATGAAGCTGACTCCGGCCACCGGTTGCGGGGCCAACTGCATGGTGGTGAGTTCGTTGGCCATGGCGGGGCAGTTCGTGCAGGATCCGGCATTTCCGGGAAGTTGCTTCCAGGGCGGAAAGATGTACAACGTCAGCACCGCGACCGTGACCGTCACCAGCGAGACGGGAGCCGCTCTCGGGAACGTCCAGGTCAATGGCCGGTTCCTCGACGACTACTGGACCGACAGCGTCGTCACCGGTACGACCAACGGCTCCGGCGTCGTGACGTTTTCCCACAAGGGACTCTGCGGAGTGGGGGCCATCGCCTTTCTGGTCGACCGCGCCACCCAGGGGACACGGAGCCTGGACCGGACCCGGGGTACCCTGACCGCCTGGGTCATCCCGAGCACGACGCCGCCTCCCAACCAGGCGCCGGTCGCGGTGGCGGTTGCCACCTGCGCCAACCTTGCGTGTGCGTTCGATGCCAGCGGGTCCACGGACGATGTCGGCGTCACGGCCTACGAGTGGCGGAAGACCAATGGGACCCTGGTGTCAACGCAGCCGCTCTGGAGCAGAACGTTCCCCAAGGGGGGCTCCATCACCCTGATCCTGACGGTGTTCGACGGCGGCGGACTCAGCAATTCCCAGTCCGTCACCTTCGATCCGGCGGGCTCGCCCCCACCGAATCAGCCGCCGGTTTCAGCGCCGGTCGTGACCTGCGTGGCCGGCCGGAGCTGCACGTTCGACGGCACCGGTTCCTTCGACCCGGACGGCAGCATCGCGAGCTACCGGTGGTACCGCCCCAACGGAGCAACCGTGTCCACTCAGGCGGTCTTTGCACGAACCTTCAGCGCTGCCGGGCCGAACACCATTCTCCTTGGCGTCACGGACAATGGCGGCCTTACCGCCAGCAAGACGGTCTCGTTCACCGTCCTTCCCTGAGACTCGGCTGGACTCCCGACCTTGCGCCGCCCGGCTCCGCCGGGCGGCGCAGGTCTTTCTTCCCGCGCTGTAGCCGGTAGATTGCCCCGCTCCTGCCTCCTTCGCTGTTTGCGGGCAGGGTGGAGTTGGACGTGGGGCGAACCGACCAATCTGGAGACCGCGCGATGCGCATGGGACGAGTGGCATTGGGAGCGCTGACGCTCGGCCTGCTGACCAGCTGCGGTGGCGAGACCGACCGCAGCGGCGGCAACTTCGTCACCATCTACGACAACAGTTTCTCGGCCAGAATCATCCGGATTCCGGAGGGTGGTCTGCTGCGTTGGATGCACGTGGGACAGGTGGTCCACAACGTCGTTCCGGTGGACGGAGAGTGGGCCACCAGCGCAGGGAAGGGCGCCGACCTCAAGCCCGGCAGCGAGGTGGAGACCCGCTTTCCCCGGGCGGGCGTGTACCGCTACTACTGCAGCTACCACGGTACCGCGGCGGGCCAGGGGATGGCGGGCGTGGTCGTAGTCGGAGAGGTCGAGTACAGCCCCAGCCCGCGGGGCAAGCTCACCCCGGTGGACCAGGCAACGGGCGTCACCCGGCACGTCCCGCGGGGGTACCCCACCATCCAGGCGGCCGTGGATGCGGCCGCCCCTGGCGACCTCGTCCTGGTGGATACCGGGGTGTACCGGGAAGAGGTGACGGTGACCACGCCGTCAATCGTGATCCGGGGAGTGGACCGGAACGCCACCATCGTGGATGGGGAGTTCGTTCGGGGCAACGGCTTTGCCATCTACGCCGACCAGGTGGCGGTGGAGAACCTCACGGCCCGGAACGCCGTGCTCAACGGCTTCTTCTGGACCGGCATGACCGGCTTTCGGGGCGCCTACCTCACCGCGTACAACAATGGCGATTACGGCGTCTACGCCTTCGACGCGACCGATGGTCTGCTCGAGCACTCCTACGCCTCGGGCTCCCCCGACTCCGGCTTCTACATCGGCGAGTGCTACCCCTGCCGCATCGTCATCCGGCATGTCATCGCGGAGCACAACGCCCTGGGGTATTCCGGCACCAACTCCGGCGGAGACCTGTATGTCGTCAGCTCCATCTGGCGCAACAACCGGGTCGGGCTGGTGCCCGCCACGCTCGACATCGAATTGAATCCGCCGCAGCGCGAAGCAACATTCGTGGCCAACCTGGTCACCGGCAACGGCAGCCGGACAGCGCCGGCGGCGTTCCTTCCGTCCATCGCGTGGGGGAGCGGTTTCCTGATCGGCGGCGGCGTGCGCAACGTGGTCGAGCGCAACCTGATCGCCGATCACCCCCTCGATGGCATCGCCGTGATCTCGTTTCTCGACCGGAATTTCTGGCCATCCCGGGGAAACATCGTCCGCAACAACCGGATTGTGCGCTCCGGGCGCGCCGACCTGTCGTTGGGTGGGCCGGGGAGCGTCGGCAATTGTTTCGCCGGCAACGACTACCGTACCTCCGCGCCGGCCGGCCTCGAACTACTGCACGGCTGCGGCGCCCTCCGGCTTCCCATGGGCCACGATCCCATCGCGCTCGGCGGGACGCTCTTCGTGCGCGCCGCCCGTGAGGAGCACCGGGAGCGCCCCAGCTACAAGACCCAGCCGGTGCCGGCACCCCAGCCCGAGATGCCCGACAGCGCCAAGGCCCTGGTGCACATCGCCACGCAGGTCTTTGCCGGTCTGCATTTCAACGTGGCCGAGGCCGAGTTGCCGCCGGAGGCGGCGGAGTACCTCGCCGCGGCGGCACCGGGACCGGTCGCCGGCCCGGGCGCGCTGGGCGCCTTCCTGGGTCGCTGGAGTTATCACCTCCTCTGGGTCCTGCTGCTCGGCTGGGTCGGACTGGCCCTGTGGGATCTCCAGCGTCGGCGCGACATGGCTCCCGGCCGGCGCCTGGCCTGGGCCGTGGCGGTGATCGGACTCCCGTACCTCGGCGCCCTCGCCTACCACCTGGGCGGCGGCCCGGGGTTCTCGCGCAGGCTCCGCGCGGTGGTCATTCCCGGTGGCGTGCTGCTGTACCTCACGCTGATGCTGATCGGGCTCTACGCCTACGGCAGTCTCTGATGCCACTCAGCCGGCGGGAACTGCTGCGGCTCGGCGCGGTGGGCGTGGCCGGAGCGGTCGGTGGCTGGCGGCTCGGCCGTCGGCCGCATGGCGCGACGGCCTCGAGTCCGGTCCAGCATGGGATGTCCGCCGATTCGCTGTATTCGCAGGGAGTCGAGCCGCCAGCCTCGCTCGGTCCCCTGGCGCTGGAGGGCGCGCTCCGTCCGCCGCCGTTCGTGCCGGGTGCGGCGCGCCAGCTCCGCGTGGAACTCCAGGTGGAAGAGACCATGCTCGAGGTGGCGCGGGGTCGGCGGCTGGCGGCGTGGACCTACAACGGCACCGTTCCCGGTCCGATCATCCGGGCCACGGAGGGAGATCTCCTGGAAGTCCGCCTCCGGAACCACGGGGCCCACCCGCACAACGTGCATTTCCACGGAACGCACGACGTGACCCAGGATGGCTGGGAACCGATCCCCGTGGGCAGCGAGGCCACCTATCGGCTCCGGGCGGAACCGTTCGGCGTGCATCCCTATCATTGCCACGCCCTGCCCGTGGCGGAGCACATGGCCCGGGGGTTGTACGGAGTGATGCTGGTGGATCCACGTGGCGGCCGCCCGCCCGCGGAGGAGCTGGTACTGGTGCTCTCGGGCTTCGACCTGGACCGCGACGGGCACGATGACCTGTACGCGTGGAACGGCATCGCGGGGTTCTATGCCCGCAACCCGATCAAGGTCCCCACCGGAGCGCTGGTCCGTATCTATCTGGTGAACCTTTGCGGCAGCGAACCCTCGGTGTCGTTTCATCTCCATGCCCAGAGCTTTGACGTCTTCCGGACCGGCACCCGCCTGGTCCCCGACGAGCGGACCGATACCGTCACGCTCGGCCCGACCGAGCGCGCCATTCTGGAATTCCGCCTGCCGGCCCGTGGTCGCTACATGTTCCAGCCCCACCAGCACCATCTGGCGGAGCGCGGGGCGACGGGGTGGATCGCGGCGGTGTGAGGCCGGCGTACCGTCGCGGGGACGTTGGCGTCCCGGGGGCAAGAGGCTAGATTCGCCCTGACGACGGACGATCGGGCAGACGCCACTGCGTAGGCGGGGGTCGCATGACAACCAGGCTATCGACACCAACAAAGCGAAGGAGCCGCGCCCGCCAGAAGAAGACGCCACCCCCTGCCCTTTTTCGCCACCACCCCGTTCCCACCTGGATTCACGACTCGAAGACGTTGACCATCCTCGAGGTCAACGACGCTGCCCTGCGCCAGTACGGGTATACCCGGCAGGCTTTCCTCAAACTCACCGTCGCAGAACTCGGCATGTCTCCGGGGCACGCGCGCCCGCGAGCCGCGGGCAAGAAAAGCAGCGTCGTGTGCCAGATGCACCGCCGGAAGAATGGGGAGTCGCTAGCCGTCCGGTGCTTCCTCCGAGCGATCGTCCACGACGGCCGCAAGGCCGTCCTGGTGGCAGCCGAGCCGGCCGCCGGTTGGGGTGCACCGGCTGGCGTGGACAGTTCGGCCGAGGCCCTCGAGCGGATTTCCGACGGCGTGGTCGCACTCGACCGGAACTGGGTGTACACCTATGTGAACAAGCAGGCCGGCAAGATGCTGGGTCGGGCTCCCGAAGATCTGGTCGGCAGAAATATCTGGGTTGAGTACCCCGATGGGGTGGGTGAGGAGTTCCACCTGGCATACGAACAGGCCATGTCGACCGGGGAGCCGCTTTCCCTCGAGGCCTACTACCCGCCGTTCAGTCGCTGGTTCGAAAACCGGATATACCCTTCAGTCGATGGGCTGACCATCTACTTCCATGATGTCACCGACCGGAGGCTGGCCGAGGCCGCGCTCCAGGAAAATGAAGAGCGCCTGCGGCTGGCCCTGAAGGCCGCCAACCAGGGACTCTATGACCTGAACGTGGAGACCGGAGTGGCGAAGGTCAGCCGAGAGTACGCCGAGATGCTGGGCTACGATCCGGACACCTTCCAGGAGACCAATAGCGCCTGGATCGAGCGCCTGCATCCCGAGGACCGGGAACCGGTGGCGGCGGTCTACGGCGCGTATATCGCAGGACAGCTGCCGGAGTACCGTGTCGAGTTCCGCCAGCGGACCCGGACCGGCGAGTGGCGCTGGATCCTCTCCCTGGGAAGCATCGTCGAGTGTGCCCCGGACGGTCGCCCGCTCCGGATGCTTGGCACCCACACCGACATCGGTGCACTCAAGGAATCGGAGATCGCGCTGGCCCAGTTCAAGCGGACCCTCGACCAAACTCGAGACAGTGTTTTCATCTTCGGCGCGGAGGACCTGCGCTTCCGGTACGTCAACGAAGGTGGCAGGCGCCAGGTCGGGTACTCCGAGGCGGAGTTGCTGGGGATGACGCCGATGGACATCAAGCCCGACTTGACGGAGGCCGAGTTCCGCGGACTGCTGGATTCCCTCAAAGACGGCACCCAATCACACCTGTTTCTGCAGACCCAGCACCGCCACAAGGACGGGCATTTCATTCCGGTCGAGGTGGTGATCCAGCTGGTGCAGGGCGCCGGGATCGCCCCACGGTTCGTCGCGGTGGTGCGCGACCTGGCCGAACGGCGGGAGGCCGAGGAGGCCCTGCGTCAGAGCGAGGAAAACCTGGCGATCACGCTGCAATCAATCGGGGACGCGGTCATCGCTACCGACGCGCAGCGGCGGATCACCCGCATGAACCCCGCCGCCGAGCGCCTGACGGGGTGGAAACTCGAGGAGGCCAGGGGTCAGCCCCTGGGCGCGGTGTTCCGGATCGTCGATGCCCAGACCCGGGAAGCGATGATCGACCCGCGACAGATCGTCCTCGAGCGGGGCGAGACGGTCGGGCTGGCCAATCACACGGTGCTCCTGGCCCGGGACGGCCGCGAGTTTCAGATCGCCGACAGCGCCGCTCCGATCCAGGATGCCAGCGGACGGATCGCCGGCGTGGTGCTCGTCTTCAGCGACGTATCGGAGCAGTATCGGACCCAGCAGTCGCTGCGCGAGCGGGAACGGCATCTCCGCACCATCATTGATACCGAGCCGGAATGCGTAAAGGTCGTGGGTCCGAACGGACGGCTGCTGCAGATGAATGCCGCGGGTCTCGCGATGCTCGAGGCCGACTCATTTGAGGAAGCGGCCCAGAAGGGGCTGGCAGAGTATCTCCTTCCCGAGTATCAGGCCGCATTCGCCGACCTCCACCGCCGGGTGATGCGCGGAGAACGCGGGGTACTCGAGTTCGAGATCACCGGACTCCGCGGCACCCGCCGCTGGCTCGAGACCCACGCCGCACCGCTGACGGGAGAGGGGGGGCAGGGCACCGTCCTGCTCGGGGTGACACGCGACATCACCGCGCGCAAGACGGCGGAGGCGGCACGAGAAAGCGCGGAGGCGCGGCTGCGGCAGGCGGAGAAGATGGAGGCGGTCGGGCGCCTGGCGGGTGGCGTGGCCCACGACTTCAACAACCTCCTGACCGTGATCAACAGCATCGCGGACCTCGCGCTGGAAAGCGCGGGCACGGAATCCGTGGCCGAGGACCTGCGGGAGATCCGGCGTGCCGGCGACCGGGCGGCGGCGTTGACCGGGCAACTGCTGGCTTTCAGCCGGACTCAGATCATCGCACCGGAAGTGCTCGACGTGAATGCCATCATTGCCGAGATGCGGCCGTTGCTGCTCCGGCTGGTCCGGGAGAATGTCCATCTCGAGATCCGGTCCACGGCGGACCTGAAGCCGGTGCATGTCGATCGCGGGCAACTGGAGCGGGTGGTCATGAACCTGGTCCTCAACGCCCGGGACGCCATGCCGGAGGCCGGGGCCCTCGTCATCGAGACGCGGAACACTCACCTGGAGCCGCCGCCCTCGGACGTCTCGCCCCCCCTGACGCCAGGCGACTACGTGACGATCTCCTTCCAGGATACCGGCGACGGGATGGATGCCGAGACCCGGGCCAGGATCTTCGAGCCGTTCTTCACCACCAAGGGACTCGGGCGGGGGACCGGGCTGGGACTCTCGTCGGTCTATGGGATCGCGGCCCACAGCGGTGGCGGAATTGCCGTCGAGAGCGCACTCGGCCACGGAGCCACCTTTACGGTTTACCTGCCGCAGGCCGCCGCGCCGGCCCCTGAGCCGGAGGGTCCGGCCATGGAAGTGCCCCCTTCAGGCCATGAGACCGTCCTGGTCGTGGACGACGAGGCGGCTCTGGTGCGCGTCGCTGTCCGCATCCTGGAGCGAGCCGGATACACCACGCTCTCCGCGGCCGGCGGCGCGGAAGCCCTCCAACTGCTCGAGCGTCACCCGGGCCGGGTGGACCTGCTGATGACCGATGTGGTGATGCCGGGGTTGAGCGGCCCGGAACTGGTGCGGAGCGCCGTGGCCCTGCGGCCCGACCTGAAGGTGTTGTACACCTCGGGCTATTCGGACGATGTGATCCTGCGCGATGCCGTGCATGACAAGCGGGCCCGGTTCATCGAGAAGCCATACACGGCCGGTGCCCTTCGCCTGCAGGTGCGACAGGTGCTCGGCGGCCCGGCAGGGACTCGCTGAGTCCGGGCGAGACGCGCCTTGCGTTCATCCATCAATCGCTGACCCCCCGCCCATGTCACTCTATGAGATCAGCGTCGACACGCTGGACGGTACGCAGCAGACGCTGGCCCGGTACCGCGGCCAGGCGCTGCTGATCGTCAACGTGGCGAGCGAGTGCGGTTTCACCCCCCAGTACGAGGGGCTGGAGGCGCTGTGGCGACGATACAAGGGCCGGAAGTTCGCCGTCCTGGGCTTCCCCTGCGACCAGTTCGGCCACCAGGAACCGGGGGACGAGGAAGAGATCAAGCGTTTCTGCTCCTCGACCTACGACGTCACCTTCCCGATGTTTGCCAAGATCGACGTGAACGGACCGGGGACGCATCCGCTGTACCAGTACCTCAAGAGCGAACAACCCGGCCTGCTCGGCTCCGAGCGGATCAAGTGGAACTTCACCAAGTTCCTGGTGGATGCGAGTGGAGCGGTGGTGAAGCGCTACGCCTCGCGCGATACGCCGGAGGCGATCGAGAAGGACATTGTGGCCTTGCTTGGTTAGGCGCTGCGGGCTGGCTGGAGGCGCTGCGGGTTGCCGTCCGGAGCCCGTCCTTCCCAAGCGCCGCCGCCGTGCTCACTCCCCAGGAACCCACCCCGATGCCCGACGCGCCAGCCGATCGACCCGACACTCCACTGTTCGAGTACCAGCTCCCCGGCGGCTGGGTGGTGCTGGCGGGCGCCACCGACCGGGCCAACGAGCACCTGAGTCTCAAGCTGGCGGCCCCGGGCGATCTGTGGTTCCACATTCGCGGGATGCCGGGGAGTCACGTGGTGCTCCGGGTTCCGTCGGGCACGACACCCGATCGGGAGACCCGGGAGCGGGCGGCGGCGATCGCCGCGTACCACAGCAAGGCGCGGGGCGCCGGCACCGTCGCCGTCAGCTGCACCGAGGTCCGCCACGTCTCCAAGCCCCGTGGTGCCCCGCCGGGCACCGTCAACATCCGGAAGGAAGTGGTCCTCAAGGTGCGGCCCCTCGGCGATGAAGCGATCGCCGCGCTCCGGCACCGCTGAGACCAGGCGACCCGGCGGATCGCCACTCCAAGGGTAGCGTCATCCTCCCGATGGCTGCATGTTTACCGGCCTCATGGCCTCCACCCTCGAGAGACTCCAGAAGGCATTAGCAGACCGCTACCGCCTCGATCGCGAAGTGGGGCAAGGCGGCATGGCAACCGTCTACCTGGCCCAGGACCTGAAGCATCACCGCAAGGTGGCGCTCAAAGTGCTGCGCCCCGAGCTGGCTGCGGCCCTGGGGCCGGAGCGATTCCTGCGTGAGATCGAAACCGTGGCCCAGCTGCAGCACCCCCATATCCTGCCGCTGTTCGACTCCGGCGAGGCCGACGGGTTCCTGTACTATGTCATGCCATTCGTGGACGGGGAGTCACTGCGGGAGCGCCTCAAGCGCGAAGGCTCCATCCCGATTCATGAGGCGGTGCGCATACTACGGGAAGTCGTGGATGCGCTGGCCCACGCCCACCAGCACGGCATCGTCCATCGGGACATCAAGCCCGACAATGTGATGCTCTCCGGCCGGCACGCGGTGGTCACCGACTTCGGTGTAGCCAAGGCGGTCAGCGCCGCTGGTACCGACAAGCTCACCACCGTCGGCGTGGCGCTCGGCACCCCCACCTACATGGCGCCGGAACAGGCCATGGGAGAGACCAACCTGGACCAGCGGGCCGACATCTACTCCGTCGGCGCCCTGGCCTACGAGCTGCTCACCGGCGTACCGCCCTTCGAGAGACCTACCGCGCAGGCGCTGCTCTCGGCACACGTCCTCGAAAAGCCGGCTCTTCCTGAAACCAAGCGGGCGGGCATCGCCCCGGGGCTGTCGGACCTGGTGATGCGCTGCCTCGAGAAGAACAAGGAAGACCGGTACCAGACCGCCGAGGAGATGCTGCCGGCCCTGGAGATCCTCGGAACGCCGAGCGGCGGCGTCACCCCGACTCACACCCGGCCGCTGCCGGCGACGGCGCGACCCGCCAAGCGTTCCCCCTGGATCGCGGTCGCAGCGGGCCTGGGTCTGGTGCTCGCGGCCCTGGCCGGGTGGGCGCTGCTGGGCCGGGGGACCGGCGGCGGCAGCGGCAAGATCGACCAGCTGGCGGTCCTGCCCATCCAGGACCTCTCGGGCAAGGACCAGGTGTTCGTGGACGCCATGCACGACGCGCTGATCAGCGCCATCGCCCGGAAACAGGTCGTTGGCGTGGTTTCCCGCTCCGCGGTGATGCAGTACCGTGACGGCGGCACCACCGCCGACATCGCCAAGGCGCTGCACGCCGATGCCATCATCGAGACAACGGTCTTCCGAGACGGCGAGCGGATGCGCATCAACGTTCAGCTCACCGAGCCGGTGACGCTGCGCTATCTCTGGGCCCAGACCTACGAGCGCGACGTCAAGGACGTGCTCAAGGCCCAGCGGGAAATCGTGGACACCATCGCCGCCGAAGTGGCGGGCACGCTCAAGGAGCAGGCGGTGGGCCAGCACGCCGGAGCCATGCTATCGCACACCGCGAGCGAGTTGCTCGCCGCCATTCCAATCAGGGAGCCGAAACCGTGAGAGCTATTGGACTGCTCGGAAGCTTGAGCCTGGTGTTCGCCGCCGGGTGCGGCGACGGTGCCGGGCCGAAGCGCGTCGTGCTGACGCCCGATGCCGGTGACTACCACGATGCCACGTATGCCCCGGACGGCGCACGGCTCGCCTTCAAGGCGGAGCATGACGGCAAGTGGGCGGTGTATGTGGCAGGTCTCGATGGCAAAGGCGCCAAGGCGGTGAGTCCGACCTCGACCTGGCTCGACGCGCCACGCTGGTCACCGGACGGCAAGTCCATCGCCTATCTCTCCGACCTTGCCGCACCTCCCGATGTCTGGGTCGTGCCCGCCACAGGGGGGGAGCCACGGCGGCTCACCACCGAACCGACCCTCGAGTTCAACCAGTTCTGGTCTCCGGACGGGCAGCGCATTCTCTACTCCGCCAACCGCCGCGGCAACTTCGATCTGCTCGCCATCCCCGTCGCCGGCGGGACTCCCGACACCATTCAGGCGGGGCCGACCAACGAATTCGGGATGTGGTCTCCCGATGGCTCCCGCGTCGGGTTCAATCAGACAGACGGTGGGAAGGCCACCATCTGGGTTCGGGCACTGGACGGCGGTGCCCCGGTCCAGCTCACCACCGAGGGGCGTGAGAGCTTCGCCGAATGGTCCCCCGACGGCAAGGAACTGCTCTATACCACCGATCGCACTGGCAAGAGCGACGTCTGGACGGTCCCGGTAGATGGCGGGCCGGCGCGGCAGCTCACCCGCGAAATCCGCGGGGATTGGAGCCCGAAGTACTCCCCCGACGGGCGCTGGGTGGCCTACATCTCCGAGGCCGGCGGTCAGCAGGACGTGTGGGTCATCCCGAGCGCCGGCGGGCAGCCGATCCGGGCCACCAACGACGCCGGCCAGGAGGAAGATCTCACCTGGACCCATGACGGCACGGGACTGACCTTTTCCTACACCGAGACGGTCAGCCAGATCTTCATTCAGCCGGCCGACAGCGGTCTCGCCCGCCAGATCACCTCCGGATCGAAGGGTTCGTGGGACCCGCGGGTGTCCCCCGATGGCCAGTGGGTGGCCTACACCTCGGACCAGGCGGGAAGCAACGACATCTGGATCGTGCCGATCGCCGGCGGGGAGCCGCGGCAGCTCACCACGACCCAGTCGCACGAGAACGACCCCGCCTGGTCGCCCGACGGGAAGCGCATCACGTATTTCTCCAATCAGGGGAGCGACAACAACGTCTGGGTTGTGCCCGCCGAGGGCGGGGAGCCAGTCCAGCTCACCTCGCTGGCCGGGGACGAGAGCGGGCCGCTGGCCTGGTCCAGCGACGGCAAGACCATCACCTTCACTGCCTCCTTCGAGGCCAGCTCGGGCGATCTCTGGAGTGTCCCCGCCGATGGCGGTGCGCCCACGCGCCTGACACGCACCGGCTGGGCGGGAGATCCGAACTGGAGCCCCGATGGCCGGACGCTGCTGTTCGCCTCCAACAAGGACGGTCTGTCAGAGGTGTTCAGCCTCACCCACGGTGCAGCTCCGAAGCAGCTCACTCAACTCGGCGGGTACGCGGGGAATGCCCGATTCTCGCCCGACGGCCGGCACGTGGTTCTGACGGCCCATACAGGAGGAGTCGGTCACGGCTTCGACGTCCTGGTCATGAATCCCGATGGCTCGGGCCGCCGGAAGCTCACCGACGATGCGCCGTGGGAGGATGATCCGGCATGGTCGCCGGATGGCTCACGCATCGCGGTCCGCACCCAGCGGGCCGGGAACTGGGACGTCGCGCTCCTCGATCCCGCCAGCGGCGAGATGCGGATTCTCACCCTGCCCAAGAACAACGACGGCGCGCCCCGATGGACACCCGACGGCAGGTCCCTGTTGTACACCTCTGGGGACTACTCCCACAAGCTGGTGACGGTGAACGTGGCAGGGCTGCTCAAGGCGCCCTGACCACGGTTCGGCCCGGAGACCCGGGCCATGCGCCGAATCTGAGGCCGGCGGTAGACGCCGGCCCTCCCCTGCTGCACCTTTCGCTCCATGACCACCCCACCCCACCGCCTGGCCACCGCCCTGGCCGACCGCTACCGTATCGAGCGGGAGCTGGGCCAGGGCGGCATGGCTACCGTCTACCTGGCCGACGACCTGAAGCATGACCGACGAGTGGCCATCAAGGTGCTCCGGCCCGAACTCGCAGTGGTCATCGGCGCCGAGCGGTTCCTGGCAGAGATCAAGCTCACCGCCAACCTGCAGCACCCCCACATCCTGCCGCTGTTCGACAGCGGGACCGCCGGACTGGAGGACCGGGGGACCGAGTTCCTCTTCTATGTCATGCCGTTTATCGAAGGGGAGACGCTCCGCGACCGGCTGCAGCGGGAGAAGCAGCTCCCGGTGGAAGAGGCCGTACGCATCACCCGGGAGGTGGCTTCCGCCCTCGACTACGCCCACCGCCACAATGTGATCCACCGGGACATCAAGCCGGAGAACATCCTGCTGCACGACGGTCAGGCGCTGGTGGCCGACTTCGGCATTGCCCTGGCCGCAAGCAAGGCCGGCGGCACCCGGATGACCGAGACGGGCATGAGTCTCGGCACCCCCCACTACATGAGTCCCGAGCAGGCCATGGGAGAGCGGGAGATCACCGCCCGCTCGGATGTCTATGCCCTGGGCTGCGTGCTGTACGAGCTGCTCACCGGCGATCCCCCCTTCACCGGCTCCACCGCCCAGGCCATCGTGGCCCGGGTGGTCACCGAGAACCCGCGCTCGCTTACCACCCAGCGGCACACCATCCCGCCTCACGTCGAGGCGGCGGTGTTCACCGCCCTGGAGAAGCTCCCGGCCGACCGCTTCGGGAGCGCGGCCGACTTCGCTGCGGCGCTGGCCAATCCGGGGTACGCACCCTCGGGCACCCGGGCAATACAGCCGGCGCAGATCCCCGGGCGCCGGTGGACTCCCCTGGCAACGTCCGGCTGGGCCCTGGCCGGAGTGGCGCTGGTGCTGGCGCTCTGGAGCTGGTTCAGGCCGGCACCGGCCCTGCCTATCCTGCGCTACGCGATGGCCCTCACTGAGGACGAGCAACTGGCCGAGGTCCGGGGCACTCGCATTGCCCTTTCCCCGGATGGATCGCGGCTGGTCTACGTGGGACCCGGCCAGGATGGCAATCGGCTCTGGCTGCGTCCCCGCAACCAGCTTCACGCGGTTCCGATCCCGGGGACGGAGCGGGCCACGGTTCCGTTCTTTTCCCCCGACGGCGCCCGGGTGGGGTACGTCAATGAGGGCAATACGGCATTGCGGGTGGTGGCCTTCAACGGAGCGCCTCCCATCACCGTCGCCGATTCCGGCCTCGGGGCAGACGGCGCTACCTGGAGCAGCGACGGGTTCATCTACTACGACGGTCTCACCGCCGGCGGTACCACCGGCCTGATGCGGGTCGCGGCCAGCGGTGATGGTCACCCGGAACCGGTCACCACGGTGGACACCGCCCAGGGCGAGGTGGACCACTTCTGGCCCAGCGCGCTGCCAGACGGACGGGGCGTGCTGTTCACCATTCAGCGGCGGAACAACCTCCAGGCCAGTGATGTGGCGGTGCTGGATCTCAAGACCCGGACCCGGCACACCGTGGTCCAGGGTCTCACTGCTCGGTACGCGCCCAGCGGCCACCTGCTCTATGTGACCGCCACGGGAGATCTCATGGCGGCCCCGTTCGACCTCAAGCGACTGACGGTGACCGGCGAGCCCTTCGCGCTCACCAGCAGCGTCGCGGGACGGGCGTTCGGGGCGGTGGACCTTGCCCTCTCCGAGTCCGGAACCCTGATCTATCAGATTGGTGCCCAGCAGACTGCCTCGAGCGAGGTGGTGTACCTGACCCGCGACGGCACCGCGTCGGTGGTTGATTCGGGGTGGAAAGGGGACTTCCAGACGTTGGCCCTCTCTCCCGATGGCCGCCAGCTGGCAGTGAGCAAGATTGACGGTGCCGAGCAGCAGGTGTGGGTCAAGCAGCTGCCTCGGGGGCCACTCAGCAAGCTCACCTTCGAGGGCAACCTGAGCTACCGCCCCTCGTGGACCCCCGACGGCCGTTACGTGGGCTTCGCGTCCAATCAGTCGGGGCGGATCCTCTTCTACCGCAAGCGCGCCGACGGCAGCGCGACCACCGAGCCGGTGGCGTCGCATCCGGGCCGCACGGTGATGGAAGGATCCTGGTCCCGCGACGGTCGCTGGTTGCTGTACCGTACCATTCCCAACGACATCTTCGCGAAAGGTCTCGGCAGCGACACCGCCACCGTGCCGTTGGTGGTGAGTTCGTTCGACGAGCTCTCGCCTCGGCTCTCTCCCGACGGCCGGTGGCTGGCGTACACGTCGGCCGAGTCCGGCCGGCTCGAAGTCTTTGTGCGGCCGTTTCCGAATACCCAGTCGGCCAAGTGGCAGGTCTCCACCGACGGCGGACTGACCCCGCGCTGGTCCCCCAGTGGCCGCGAGCTGTTGTACGTATCCGCCGCCAACACGTTGATGTCCGTGGAGGTGGTCCCGGGTGCCACGTTCGTGACCGGCCGGCGCCAGGGCCTCTTCGGACTGCCGGCCTACAACAGTGGCATCGGGGTCTGGGACCAGACGCCTGATGGCAAGCGATTCATCATGATTCGACGGGGCGCAGGGGGCTCGGTGACCAGCGAGCTGGTGGTGGTGGAAAACCTGCTCGCCGAACTCAAGGGCAGGCGGGCCCAGTGAGCGAAGCCCTTTCCCCGCTCCGGGGGACACCTCCGGATGCGCTCGCCACCACCCCCCCCCCGAGTTCCACGGGGCGTACGCCCCGCGCGCGTGGGTGCGGCACCGACTGGGCGATCGGGAGCGACCGACCATGAATGACCTGCCCGGCCGTCTCGCCGGGGCCCTCGCCGACCGCTACCGCATCGAGCGCAAACTCGGCGAGGGCGGCATGGCGACGGTGTACCTCGCCCAGGACCTCCGCCACTCAAGGCAGGTCGCGCTCAAGGTGCTCCGCGCGGAGCTCGCCGCGACCCTCGGCCCTGAGCGGTTCCTCCAGGAAGTGCGCATTGCCGCCAACCTGCAGCATCCCCACATCCTGCCGGTCCACGACTCGGGCGAGGCGGGCGGCTTCCTGTTCTACGTCATGCCGTACGTCGAGGGGCAGTCGCTTCGCGACCGCCTGGTCAGGGATGGTGAGCTGCCGATCGCCGAGGCGACCCGGATCCTCCGTGACGTGGCCGACGCGCTCTCGGCGGCCCACGCCAAGGGAATCGTCCACCGTGATATCAAGCCCGAGAACATCATGCTCTCGGGGCGGCATGCGCTGGTAGCCGACTTCGGCGTAGCCAAGGCGGTGAGCGAAGCCACCGGCCGTCATGCCCTCACCACCGCGGGCGTGGCGCTCGGCACGCCGAGCTACATGGCGCCGGAACAGGCCGCCGCGGACCCTCATGTGGACCACCGGGCCGATATCTACGCCTTCGGCGTGATGGCGTACGAGGTGCTCACCGGCCAGCCGCCGTTCACAGGGCACACGGCGCAGGCGATCATCGCCGCCCACATGACGCAGGCTCCGGTGCCGGTGAGCGAGCGCCGGGCCACGATCCCCCTCGCCCTGGCCCAGCTGGTCATGCGCTGCCTCGCCAAGAAGCCGGCGGACCGGCCGCAGAGTACCGAGCAGGTGCTGGCGGTGCTCGAGGGGCTCGGCACCCCGAGCGGTGGCATTACGCCGGCCGAGACCCAGCCGGTGCGGATGGCGCAACCCACCGCACACCGGCGGTGGCTCGTCGGGGCGGGGTTGGCCCTGCTCCTTGCCGCCTCGGCGCTGGTCTGGTGGCGCACCGGCGAGCGGGCCACGCTGGCCGCCGACCTGCTCGTGGTGGCGCCGTTCGACGTGCTCAGTCCCGGCCTCGAGCTCTGGCGCGAGGGGCTGGTGGACGTGCTGGCCCGAAACCTCGACGGCGCCGGCGACCTCCGCACGGTGCCACCCTCGGCGGTGATCCGGGGCTGGAGTGGCCGAGCCGATGCACCCTCCGCCGTGGCACTGGGACAGCGGACCGGCGCCCGGCTCGCCGTCTTTGGCCAGCTCCTGGCCACCCGCGCCGATTCCGTAAAGCTCAGGGCCACGCTCTACGACGTGGCGGCCGGCCGGAGTCTCGGTGAGGTCGAGGCCCACGACCTCGCCACCAACATGGACCACGTCGCGGATTCCATCACCGTCGGCCTCCTCCGCGAGCTGGGGCGGACCCGTCCCGTGGGCTCGGTCCGCTCCGCCGCCCTCAGGGCGACCAGCCTGCCGGCGCTCAAGGCATTCCTCCGGGCGGAGCAGTTCTTCCGCCGCAATGTCTGGGACTCGGCCCTCGCCGCCTACCAGGAAACCGTGGCACTCGACAGCGGCTTTGCGCTTGCCTGGCGCGGGATGGCCAAGGTGGTCGGCTGGACCGTCATCGCCGGTGACTCCCTCTCGGAGGTCTACGCCCTCCGGGCCGGCGCGCTCAACCGCGGGCTGGCGCCCCGGGAGAGCCTCCTGGTCGCGGCGGAGTCACTTGCTGCCGCTGTCTTCACGGCCGGCGCCGATGCCAACTGGCACGCCCACCGCGCCAGGCTCTACCAGACGCTCGAGCGGGCGTCCGAGCGATATCCGCAGGATCCGGAGGTCTGGTACGAACTCGGAGATGCCGAATTCCACTTCGTTCGTCCCGGCCGCTCGAACCCGGAGCGGACCTTGGAGCTCTTCGACCGAGCGATTGCCCTCGACTCCGCCTTCGGGGAGTCCTATATCCATGCGATGTGGCTGGGTTACCAGTTCGGGGGTGCGGAACTCGGCGAGCGCTACCGCCAGGCATACGTTCGTAACGTCGGGGAAACGGGAGAGAGACGGAGCATCCAGATTCTCGGGCGCCTCGCGGCGGACTCAGGAGCGTCAGCGGAACAGGTGGATAGCCTCCTGCGAGGGGCCACGACCCGCGAGCTCACCGATGCTTACCTCGGGGCCGCGCACTGGAACGATGGGCGGGAGGCCGCAATCCTCATTACCCGCGCCCTTCGGAATCCCTCGTGGGCCCTGAGCGCGTCGCTCGCATACCGCGGCCACCTGAAGACGGCGTACAGCAGCGGGGGCACGGAGTACGCGCGGGTCCATGAGATGGCGGCCCTGGGCGGTGTGCCGGACTCGGTGGCCCGAGCAGAGTTCCAGCGCTGGCTGGACAATCCTCAGTTCGAGGAGCCGCCGAGCCCCGCTCCCGATGGATTCAACACCGCGCTCTTCAACGCGCTCCCCTGGTGGGCCCAGCAGCGCGATACCGCATCCCTCAGGACCTTCGCCCTCCTCATGGCAGCCTCCGAGCGCGCAGTGCCGACCGATCGGCGGCACTGGCTGGCCTACGGACGCCATGCGGCGGAGGGGTATCTCGCCCTGGCCCGTGGCGATACTGCGGGCGCAGTGGCACGCTTCGCGTCGCTCCCCGACACAATCTGCAGTTGCCTCTATGACCGGATCATCAAGGCCCAACTCCTCCTCGGGCGCGGGGACGCGCAGGCCGCCATGGCCGCATTCGACGGCCAGTCGCTCGGCTGGCAGGATCCAGCGGCAGGGCTCTGGTACCTGCAACGCGCGCGAGCCGCCGAGGCCGTGAAGCAGACGGAGCGGGCCCGCGCGGACTACCAGCGTGTGGTGGACCTGTGGCGTCACGCCGACCCAGAGCTGCAGCCGTACGTCACCGAAGCCAAGGTGGCGCTGAGCCGCCTCCGGCCGGACCGGTAGTTCATGAGTCCTGACCCCGCCTCCGCGTCGGAGATCTTCGCTCGACTCACGGCAGCCCTCGCCGATCGCTATCGACTCGAGCGCGAACTGGGCCAGGGCGGTATGGCCACCGTGTACCTGGCCGAGGATCTGAAGCACCACCGCAAGGTGGCCCTCAAGGTCCTGCGACCCGAACTGGCCGCTGTGCTGGGCGCCGAGCGGTTTGTGCAGGAGATCACCACCACCGCCAACCTGCAGCACCCCCATATCCTGCCGCTGTTCGACTCGGGCAGCGCCAATGGGTTCCTCTACTATGTGATGCCGTTCATCGACGGCGAGACCCTCCGTGACACCCTCAACCGAGAGACCCAGCTTGGCATCGAAGAGGCCATCCGCATCACGGTCGAGATCGCTGACGCGCTGGACTACGCCCACCGCCACGGGGTGATCCACCGCGACATCAAGCCGGAGAACATCCTCCGGTATGAGGGCCGGACCATGGTGGCCGACTTCGGCATCGCGCTGGCGGTGAGCGCCGCAGCGGGGGGACGGATGACCGAGACCGGGCTCTCGCTCGGCACGCCGCACTACATGTCGCCAGAACAGGCCACGGCAGAGAAGGAGCTGACCAACCGGTCCGACATCTACTCGCTGGGGAGCGTGCTGTACGAGATGCTGGCGGGCAGCCCTCCGCACGTGGGCGCCTCGGCCCAGCAGATCATCATGAGGATCGTGACAGAGGAGGCGCAGCCCGTCACCCGGGCGCGGAAGTCAGTGCCTCCGCACGTGGCCGCGGCGGTGGCCCAGTCGCTCGAGAAGCTGCCGGCGGACCGCTTCGCCAGCGCGCACGAATTCGCCGAAGCGCTGCAGGGACGGGGGAGCATGCCGGGGCCCGGTGGGGCTGCGACCATGAGCGCGACGGGTGGGCGGGGAATCGCCGCCGCCGGCTGGCGGAGTCGCCTGCGGGATCCGGCGGTCCTCGTGCCGACGGTGGTTGCCCTGGCGGCGCTCGCGGGCATGATCGGCCTGGCGCGACGCGGCGAGGTGCGCGGGACCGTGCCGCCGATCCGCTATGTCCTGACCGCGAGCGACAGCACCAAGCCGTTCGACAAGTTCCCTTGGCCGGCGGCGATCTCTCCCGCCGGCGACATGGTGGTGTATTCGGTCGCGCTGAATGCGAACAGCACGATGCTGTACCTGCTCAGGACCGATCAGCTGGAGGCCCGCCCGATCCCCGGCACGACCGACGGCTATCAACCGTACTTCTCTCCCGACGGCACCTGGTTGGCCTTCGAGATGACAGGCAAGGAGCGCAAGGTCCGGCTCGACGGCAGCGCGCCTGTCACGATCACCGACGCGGGCGGCGCCAACGGGGCCGACTGGACCAGTGCAAACGAAATCGTGCTCGGGTCGCAGGGCCGATTCCACGGACTCTCGCGAGTCAGCGCGGCCGGCGGTGATCCCGTGGCGGTCACCCAGCCGGACACGGCCCAAGGCGAGCACGATCACCTATGGCCGATTGCCCTCCCGGACGGCAAACGGGTGGTGTTCGTCATCTGGTCAGGAAGTCTGGCTGGATCGCACCTGGCCATTGCGTCCCTGAGTAACGGCAAGGTCGTATCGTTGGGCATCAATGCCATCCGCCCGCTCGCGGTGGTGGACGGCATGCTGCTCTACGTGCAGGTGGACGGCGCCGTCATGGCGGTCGCGTTGGACGGGCCCGGAATGCGCGTCACCGGCCGGCCGATCCCGGTGCACGACCCCGTCCCGGTCGCCTCCGCGAACAACGGAAATTCCGGGGTCTTCATTTCTCCTGGTGGGGCGATGGTGGCGACCCGTGGAGGCGCGCTCGGCAAACTGGCCTGGATCGCCCTCGACGGACGCGTCGAGCCGGTCCTGCCCTACGCGCGGGCGTACCAGTTGCCGAGGCTCTCCCCGGACGAGCGCCGCATCGCGGTGGTGGCGCCGGAAGGGCAGCGGCGCGATGTGTGGATCTATGACCGCTCCCTGGCGACTTTCTCCCGGCTCACCTCCGCCGAGAACGTCACCTCGGCGGAGTGGAGCCACGACGGCTCGCGCATCCTGTTCACGGCGGCAGGCCAGACGGCGCGGAGCGGGGTGTGGACGCAGCTTGCCTCGGGCGGCTCCCCGGCGGAGAAGCTCTTCGAGAGCCCGTTCCTGATGCCCATGGCAACGATGTCGCCGGACGGCAAGTCGCTCCTCGTGAACGTCCTGCAGGAGTTCTCCTGGGACATCCTCAGTATCTCGCTCGACTCGGCGCGCGTGGCCCGAAGCTACCTCGCCACGCGAGCAGCCGAGACCTCGCCACAGTTCTCCCCGGACGGCCGGTGGGTGGCGCTGGTGTCGAATGAATCGGGCCGCAACGAAGTGTACGTGCGCTCCTTTCCCGACCCCTCCGCCAAAGTCCAGATCTCGGTGTCCGGCGGAATCGAACCATTCTGGTCTCGGGATGGAAAACGCCTCTTCTACCGGGCGGGCGGCCGCCTGCTTATGGCCAGGATCTCCACCTCGCCAACCTTCACCCTGCTGGCCCGGGACACCGTCTTGTCGAGCTTGATCACCACGGGCGCCGATTTCCTCGGTACCGCGTACGACATGACCCGCGACGGCCGGCGAATCCTCACCGTCCTGCCGGACAAGGACGATTTCCAACTGGTCCTCTCGCCCAACTGGATCACGGAGCTGCGCCGGCGGGTCGCCGAGAGCGGCGGCGGCAAGTAAGGCGTGGCCACCGCGATATCCCGCCAGTGGGCCCCCGCCGCGAGGCCCGCATGAATGACCGCCCCGCCGCCGCCCTCTCGGATCGCTACCGCATCGAGCGCGAACTGGGCCAGGGCGGCATGGCCACCGTCTACCTGGCCCACGACCTCAAGCATGACCGCCGGGTCGCCATCAAGGTCCTGCGCCGTGAATTGGGCGAGACCCTCGGCGCCGAGCGCTTCCTGCAGGAGATTCGGGTGGCCGCCCGGCTGCAGCACCCGCACATCGTCGGCCTGCTCGACTCCGGTGCCTTCGTCGAGCGCGAGGGCGGCACCGACCTCCGTCCTTATTACGTCATGCCCTATGTCGAGGGCGAGACGCTGCGCGACCGGCTGACCCGAGGCGGGCCGCTCTCCCTGACTGAGGCCGTGCGTTTCACCACCGAGATCGCCGACGCGCTGGCCAAGGCCCACAAGGCCGGGATTGTGCACCGCGACATCAAGCCGGAGAACGTGCTCCTCTCCGACGGCCACGCCTTGGTCATGGATTTCGGCGTCGCCAAGGCGGTGAGCGATGCCACCGGCCGCCAGGGGCTGACCAGCGCCGGGGTCTCCTTGGGCACGCCGGCCTACATGGCGCCGGAACAGGTCGCCGCCGATCCCTCGATCGATCACCGTGCCGATCTGTATTCGCTGGGCCTCGTGGCCTACGAGATGCTCGTGGGCGGTTCGCCGTACTCGGCTACCACGCCCCAGCAGCAGATGGCGGCCCATGTCACCCAGGCTCCTCTGCCGCTCCAGTCTCGGCGTCCCGACTGCCCACCGATACTTGCCGCTCTGATCACCCGCTGCCTGGCCAAGAACCCCGGCGAGCGCTGGCAGACCGCCGAAGAGGTCGTGGCAGCGCTCGGCGCCGTGGAGCTGACGGGGCCGCAGAGGGGCGCGCGCCGGAGTGGCCGGAGCCTCGCGGCGGGCTTCGGGGCGGTCGTCCTGCTGGTCGTTGCCGTGCTGGGGGTGAGGCGGATCGCCGGGACCTCGAGCGATGCACCGGCCACCGGGGACAGCACCGTCGGCGTGATGCTCTTCGACAACATCTCCCGCGACACCGCCTACGCCTACCTGGCCGACGGCCTGGCCTCGGAGATCTCCACCACCCTCGCGCGCGTGCCTCGGCTCGAGGTGCGGAGCCCGGGAGCGGTACGGAGCGCCCAGCGGGGAGGCGAGGCCGATCCACGCGAGGTCGGCCGCCGGCTGGATGTCCGGAACGTGGTCGAAGGCGAATTCCAGCGCGGCGGCGACAAGATTCGCATCGCGGTGCGGCTGGTGGCGGTGCCGAGCGGCACCCAGCGCTGGGGCGAGTCGTGGACTCGGCCGGTCGGCGACCTGCTGGCGGTGCAGGAGGAGATCGCGCGGGCAGTGGCGACGGCGATCGCCGGCGAGCTCCTGCCCCAGGAACAGTCGGTCCTCGCCGTCCGGGCCACTAGCGACCCCGAGGCGTACGATCACTTCCTCCGCGGCAACTTCCTGCTGGCGAGCCGCAGTCCGGGCGGGACGGCGCGCGCGCTTGCCGAATACACCGCCGCCGTGCGCCTGGACTCGACCTTCACTCAGGCCCAAGCGCGGATCGCGTTGGCCTACGCCTTATACGCCGCCTGGGGGTGGGACTATCCGGGCGTACCGGCGGACAGCCAGATCGCACTGGGCCTCCGCGCGGCGGACCGGGCGCTGGCGCTCGACTCCAGTTCCGCGGATGGCTGGATGGCGCGCGGGCAACTGCTGCACCTGCGCTATCCCCGGACGCTGGACGGTGCGCTGCCAGCCATGCGGCGGGCCACCGAGCTCGATTCGACCAACGCGGAGGCGTGGCAGCAGTATGGGGCCGCCATGATGTTCACGGGACACAATGAGGAAGCCATTGTCGCGTATCGGCGTGCACTGGCCCTCGAGCCCGGCCGGGGTGTGACGTGGAACGAGCTGGCCTCGGCCAACCTGCTGCTCGACCGCGATGCGGCGGCAGGGGCCGCCTATGACAGCGCGGTGGCGGCGGACCCCAATTTCTATCCCGCCTACGCCGGGCGCAGCCGCTTGCGCCTGCAGGCCGGCGACCGCCCCGGTGCGCGGGCCGACGCCGAGGCCGCGATGCGGTTGAGCCCGCCTGGCGAGGAGTACTGGGGTCTGGCGCCGCTGGCGGCGCTCGCGGCGGCGGATGGGGACACCGTGCAGGCCAGGCGCCTTATGGCCCAGGCCATGGCGCCCTTTGCCAAGCGGCCATTCGGGCCGGTGCCGGCGTGGGCGGTGATCTTCGGCATGGTGGCCGCGGGTCAGAAGGAGCTGGCCCTCGACTGGATCGAACGGATAACGCCCCGGGGCGCGCTGCTCTGGTGGGGCATGCAGTATCCGGGCCTCGACGCGCTGCGTAAGGACCCCCGGTTCACGCGAGTGATGGACCAGAGCCGCCCGCCGGGAGCAACCGACCGTGAGTGACGCACCCGCCCGCCTCGCCGCCGCCCTCGCGGACCGCTACACCATCCAGCGGGAGCTGGGCCAGGGCGGCATGGCCACGGTCTACCTGGCCGAAGACCTCAAGCACCACCGCTGGGTGGCCATCAAGGTGCTGCGCCCCGAACTCGCCCAGGCGCTGGGTCCCGAGCGCTTCCTTCGGGAGATCGAGACCACTGCCAGCCTCCGCCATCCCCACATCCTGCCGCTGCATGACTCGGGGGAAGCCGCCGGTTTCCTCTATTATGTCATGCCCTTCGTGGAGGGCGAGTCGCTGCGCGACCGGCTGAGTCGCGAGCGGCAGCTCCCCATCGAAGAGGCGCTGCAGATCGCCCGCGAGGTGGCCGACGCGCTGAGCTATGCCCACGGCCGCCAGATCGTGCATCGCGACATCAAGCCGGAGAACATCCTGCTGGAGAGCGGCCACGCCGTGGTGGCCGACTTCGGCATTGCCCGCGCGGTGAGCGCCGCCGGTGGCGCGCGGCTCACCGAGACCGGGCTCGCGGTAGGAACGGTGCAGTACATGAGCCCGGAACAGGCAGCGGGAGACCAGGACCTGGACGGCCGGAGCGATCTCTACGCGCTGGGCTGCGTGCTCTACGAGATGCTGGCCGGCCAGCCGCCCTTCAGCGGGCCCACGGCAGAGAGCGTGGTGCGCCAGCACATGATGGCGGCCCCTCCGCCGGTGGCCCAGCTTCGGCCGGCGGTGCCGCCCGCGGTATCGGCGGCGCTGGAGCGGGCGCTGGCGAAGACGCCGGCCGATCGGTTCAACCCAGTGGCCCAGTTTAGCGACGCGCTGCGGCACGGCACCGGGCCGCTCGCGGGACCCGCCCCGGCTCCGCCTCCCACCTCCACCGCGCCGTCCCGTCGCCGCCCGATGCTGGTGCTCGGGTTCCTCGCGCTGCTCGCGATCGCGGCCGTGCTCCTGTGGAGACGCGGCGCCGGCGCCGGTCGCGCCGAGGCCGCGTCGGTCGCCGTCCTCCCGTTCGTGGACCTCAGCCCCGACCGCGCCAGTGCCTATCTCGGCGATGGCATGGCCGAGACGCTCATCAACGCCCTGGCCAATGTCCCGGGCCTGAGTGTGGCGGCCCGGACCTCCGCCTTCGCATTTCGTGACAAGGCGGAGGATGTCCGCCTCATTGGTCAGGAGCTGGGTGTCGCCACGGTCCTGGAGGGAAGTGTCCAGCGCTCCGGCGAGCGGCTCCGCGTCACTGCCCAGCTGGTCAAGACTGCCGACGGCCTGCACCTGTGGTCCCAGAGTTTTGATCGCAGTACGGCCGACATCTTCGCGGTCCAGGACGAAGTGGCCCGCGCCGTGGTGACCGCGCTCAAGGGGCAGCTCCTCGACCGGCAGCCCGGGCCCGGTCCAGGCACGCGCGATCCCGCGGCATACGATGCCTTTCTCCAGGGACGGTTCTTCTGGGGCAAGCGCACCGTCGCCGACATTGACCGGGCCATCGGGTTGTTTGGTGAGGCGATCGCGCGAGACTCTACCTATGCGGAAGCATGGGCGGGACTGGCGGATGCGTCCCTGACGCGACCTTTCTACAGTCTTGCGCCATCGGCAGACTTCCTTCCCAAGGCCCGCGAAGCCGCCGAGCATGCGCTGGCACTGAACCCCGACCTCGCCGATGCCCACACCACGCTGGGTTACATCCTGGCCATGTATTACTGGGATTGGGAGGGAAGCGAGCGCGAGATTCAGCGAGGCATCGCGCTCAATCCGAAATACGCCCTCGCGCACAAATGGTACACCGATGTGCTCATGATGCTCGGCCGGCCGGAGGAGGCCTTCCGGGAAGTGCAGACGGCCCGACAGCTCGACCCGTTGTCCGCCAACATCCTCGCCATTCTGGGCGAGGTGTTCTCGACCCGGGGCCAGGACGACTCGGCGCTGGTCCAGTACCAGAAAGCGCTGGACATCGACCCCGCGATGCCGCTGGCGCTCGAGAAGGCAGAGCACCTGCTGTGGAGCCGAGGGGAGGTGGAGCGGTCCTTCGCGCTCCGTGAGCGGCTGGAGCGAGTGTCGCCGCGCATCGCGGTCCCGACCGCCGTCCTCCGCCGGGCCTACGCCGCCGGGGGACGAACCGCGGTGCTCCGGGCCCAGCTGTCGGCGCCGGCGGATCACCGCATCCCGACCGACCGGGCCAGCTGGCACGCGCAGCTCGGAGAGTTCGACTCGGCGTTCGCGGAGCTGGACCGGGCCTTCGCGGACCGGGACATGCGGCTGGCCTACGTCACTTACTTTCCGGAGTTCGCGCCGCTCTGGGGCGAGCCACGTTTTGCAGTGTTCCTCAAAAAGATTGGACTCCCCTCGACCCGGTGGCACCGGGGCGGTTACTCGACCAGGGTGGGAAATGACTGAATCGGACGGACTCTCCGCGGCCCTCTCCGGCCGCTACACCATCGAACGGGAGCTGGGCCAGGGCGGCATGGCCACCGTGTACCTGGCCCACGATCCGAAACACGATCGCAAGGTGGCCATCAAGGTCCTGCGGCGGGAGCTGGCCGCGGTCATCGGCGCCGAGCGGTTCTTGCGCGAGATCAAGACCATTGCCAACCTGCAGCATCCCCACATCCTCGGCCTCATCGACAGTGGCGAGGTCGGCGGCACGGCGTATTATGTCATGCCGTTCGTCGAGGGCGAATCGCTGCGCGACCGCCTGAACCGCGAGAAGCAGCTCCCCATCGGCGACGCGGTCCGGCTGGCCACTGAAGTTGCCGCCGCCCTCGACTACGCCCACCGCCACGGGGTCATCCACAGGGACATCAAGCCCGAGAACGTGCTGCTCCACGACGGGTCAGCCTTGGTCGCCGACTTCGGCATCGCCCTCGCCGTCTCGAGTGCGGGCGGCACCCGGATGACCGAGACCGGCATGTCGCTCGGCACGCCGCACTACATGAGCCCCGAACAGGCAATGGGGGAGCGGGAGATCACCGCCCGGTCGGATGTCTATGCCCTGGGCGCGATGACCTACGAGATGCTGCTCGGAGAGCCTCCCTTCACCGGCCCCACCGCCCAGGCCATCGTGGCCAAGGTGATGACCGAGAAGCCGGCCTCGCTCGCGTCCCGACGGGACACGGTCCCCGCCGAGGTCGAGGGCGCGGTGCTCACGGCGCTGGCCAAGCTGCCGGCGGACCGGTTCGGGAGCGCGGCGGAGTTCGCGGCGGCGCTGCGTGGCGGCGGGTCCGGCCTGACGGCCGCCCGTCCACTCCAGCCTCGGGCGGCGACCTCGACGCCGCTCCGGATAGCGGTCGCCGTCGCCGCAGTGGCGACCATTATCGCCGCCGTGCTGGCGCTTCGCGCGGCGCGCCAGGCCCCGGCGCCGCTGACCCGGCTGACGCTCGACCTGCCCGACCTCCGGGTGAACCACTTCAACTTCACCGGGGCCGGCTTTGCCCTCGCGCCCGACGGCTCGCGCATCGCCTACATCGCTCAGCCGGTCGCCGCACCCAGCCAGCTCATGGTGCGGGAACGCGGCGACCTGACTCCGCGCCTGATCCCGGGCACCGAGGGCGCGGACGGGCCGTTCTTTTCACCCGATGGCCGCTGGATCGGTTACTCGGCGGGTGGCAAGCTCTACAAGGTCCCCGTGGGCGGCGGACCGCCCGTGGTGCTCACCGATGCCGCCACCGAGGCGCTGTCCTCGGGGACATGGGGTTCGGATGGCCACATTCTGTTCATGACACCGGTCTACGACCTGGCGAGCGTGCCCGCCGGCGGGGGACCGATCAAGGTGCTTGCGTCGGCCTCGCCCAAGGGCGGGATGGGCTTCCCGACGGAACTGCCTGGCGGCGAGGCCGTGTTACTGACCGAGTGCACCAGCAACTGCGCCTCGATGGCCATCATCGCCATCAACCTCAAGACCCAGGCGCGCGACACGCTGGTCCCCAACGGGACTCGCGCCTGGTACCTCCGCTCCGGCTACCTCCTCGTCCTGATGCAGGACGGGACCCTGGTCGGAGGCAAGTTCGACCCCAGGCGGCTGCGCTTCACCGGCCCGACCGCGCAACTGCTCACCGGCGTGCAGCTGGAACTCGGCGTGATTCCCGAGCTGACCGTCGCCGAGGACGGCACGCTGATCTACCTCGCCGCGAATCAGGCCGGGATCGGCGGGGGGATGGCCAGGATTGACCGGCGGGGCAACGCCACGATCCTGGACCCGGAGTGGACCGCCCGTTTCTCCAGCTTGGCGCTCTCCCCCGATGGCCGGCGCCTCGCCGTGAGCCTTTCGAGCGGCCCGAGCAATGCCCTGTGGATGAAGCAGCTCGATGCCGGGCCGCTCACCCGCCTGAGCTTCGATGGCACCCTCAACTACCGCCCGGCGTGGCGCGCCGACGGCCGATCGCTGAGCTTCACCTCGGACCGGGATGGGGCCTCGCATCTGTACCAGACCCGCGCCGATGGCAGCAGCAAACCCGAGCGGCTCCTGCCGGACGACACGACTCAGGTGGATGAGGCCGTCTGGTCACGGGATGGCCGCTGGCTGGTCTACCGCACTGGGGTGGCCGCCGGGTTTCGCGACATCTATGCCAGGCAGCTTTCCGGCGACACCAGCCGCATCACGGTCGCCGCCGGGGCGTTCGATGAGTACTCACCGGCGCTTTCGCCTGACAGTCGCTGGATCGCCTACGTCTCGCTGGAATCGGGTCGCGAGGAAGTGTACGTGCGCCCCTTCCCGGTCACCGACCGGGCGCGCTGGCAGGTCTCCACCGGCGGGGGGAACGCACCGGCCTGGGCCCACTCTGGCCGGGAACTCTTCTACGTGGACCGGGCCGACAGCCTCGTTGCGGTGAACGTCTCCACGGCGCCGGACTTCCAGGCGGGCGCGCGCCGGGCGCTCTTCAGCACCCGCGAGTTCATCCTGCTGCCGTTCCACGCCTCCTACAATGTCGCCGCCGATGACCAGCATTTCATCATGTCCAAACGCACGGAAGCCAGCGCGGCCGAAGCCAACCGGCTGACGGTGGTGCTCAACTGGTTCCCCGAGCTGGAGGCCAGGATCGCGGGGGCACCGTGAGTCCTCCGGCTGTCGCTGGCGTCAACGGCCCGGTCGGGGCATCTTCGCAGTATCTCATGACATCACGCCTGCATGACTGACATCTCCCGCCTGGCCGCTGCATTGGCCGACCGCTACCGCATTGAGCGGGAGCTGGGCCAGGGGGGGATGGCCACCGTCTACCTCGCCAAGGACCTCAAGCACCACCGGCGGGTGGCGGTCAAGGTGCTGCACCCCGAACTGGCCGCCGCGCTCGGCCCCGAGCGGTTCCTCCGCGAGATCGAGACGACCGCCAATCTCCGCCACCCGCACATCCTGCCGCTGTACGACTCGGGAGAGGCCGAGGGCTTCCTGTTCTATGTGATGCCGTTCGTTGAAGGTGAGTCACTCCGCGATAGGCTCACTCGCGAGCGGCAGCTCCCCGTCGAGGATGCACGGCGCATCACCCGCGAGGTGGCCGACGCCTTGGGCTACGCTCATGCTCGCCAGATCGTGCATCGCGACATCAAGCCCGAAAACATCCTGCTCGAGAGCGGGCACGCGGTGGTGGCCGATTTCGGGATCGCCCGGGCGGTGAGCGCGGCCGGGGGCGCGCACCTCACCGAGACCGGCCTCACGGTGGGCACCGCGGCCTACATGAGTCCGGAGCAGGCATCGGGGGAGCGGGATCTCGACGGGCGGAGCGACCTCTACGCCCTCGGATGCATGTTGTACGAGATGCTGGGGGGCCAGCCCCCCTTCGTCGGGCCGACCGTCGAGAGCGTCGTGCGACAGCACCTCGTGGTACATCCCCCGCCGATTACCAACGTGCGCCCGACAGTACCTGCAACGCTCGTGGAGACGCTGGACCGCGCGCTCGCCAAGAACCCAGCAGACAGATTGGCCACCGCCGAGCAGTTCATCGCCGCACTGGAGCGGGCCCCCGCGGAAATACTGCCTCCGGCGGCACCGGCCGCGGGCGGAGGCATGCGCCGCCTCGCTGCCACGGCCATCATCGCCGTTGCCGGCCTGGCGGGCTTCCTCCTCCTCTGGCGGGGCCGCCCGGCAGCGCCGCCGTCGGGGGCGGTGCCGGTGACCCTCCGCCAGGTGACCTTCTCGAAGGCGGTGGAGGAGTACTCGGCCCTGTCCCCCGGCGGCGAGCGCCTCGCCTTCAGCCGGGACATGGACGGCCGCCGCCAGCTGTTGCTCCGGGAGTTGCCGGACGGCCCGGAGCGGGCGTTGACGGAAGGCGAGTTCGACAACATCCAGCCCGCCTGGACTCCTGATGGGACGGCGCTGCTGTTCGTCCGGGCCAGCCGCCCGCGCACGCGGCTCCAGCCCGGTGATGTGTTCGGCGTCTTTGTCGGCGGTGACATCTGGCGACTGGACGTCGAGACCGGCGCGGAGGAACGCCTGGTGGAAGACGCCTACAACCCGTCGGCCGCACCGGACGGGCACCGAATCGCGTTCGACGCGACTCGCTCGGGAACCCGCCGGATCTGGATCGCCGACGACCGGGGGCGCAACGCCCAGCAGGCCTCGCTCGACAGTTCGGAGGCGGTCGCCCACGTGCTGCCGCGATGGTCGCCCAACGGCACCCGGATCGCCTATCAGGAGATCGAACACACCCGGTTCGACATCCGGGTGGTGACCCTCGCCACCCGCGCCAGCGTGGCCGTCACCAACGACAACTTTCTCGACGTCAATCCGGTCTGGGCCCGGTCGGGGCGGGCCATCTATTTCTCGTCGTACCGGGCGGGCGGCATCAACATCTGGCGGGTGCCGGTCACCGCGGACGGGGTACCAGATGGCCCGCCGGCCCAGGTCACCACAGGCGCGGGAGAGGATGTCCAGCTCAATGCGCCGGCGGCGGATGGCCGGGTGGCGTTCACCGTGCTCCAGCTCAACGCCGACCTCTGGCGACTTCCGGTAGATCCGGCAACCGGCCGCCCGCGGGGCACGCCGGAACCGGTCGTCGCCACCACGCGCGAAGACAGCCGCGGGGCCTGGTCCCCCGACGGACAGTTCATCGCGTTCAACTCGGACCGCACCGGTGACATGAATATCTGGGTCCACTCGCTCGCCGACGGCACCGACCGCCAGATCACCCGCGGGCCCGGTGGGGACTATCAGCCGCGCTGGTCGCCCGACGGCCAGCGACTGGCCTTCTTCTCCGCCCGTGGGGGCAACGCGGACGTCTGGGTCGTCAAGGTCGCTGATGGCAACCTCACCCAGCTCACCACCAGCCCGTGGCTCGACATCAATCCGGTGTTTTCACCTGATGGCAGCCGCCTCGCGTTCCAGTCGGACCGGCAGGGACGGATGGAGATCTGGCTGATGAACGCAGACGGTACCGGGCAGCGCGAACTCAGCACGGTCGGGGCCGGTGGCCACTTCCAAGTCTGGGACGCCGACGGCCGGTCGCTCCTCTTCCATCCGTCGAGCGGTACGGCCGCTGCCGCCCGGCTCACCCTGGCCGACGGCGCGCTCGACCCGCTCGACGTTCGGGGTGGCAGCCACATGTCGTTTGGTCCCGAAGGGAGCCTGATCGCCGACGTGGTGGGCCACCGCCAGGTCTGGGTGTCGCCACGGGGTGCCGCGCCGTACCTGGTGTTCGCGTTCGAGGACCCGGACATCCGCATCGACTACCCGGTCTGGTCTCCAGACGGCCGGTGGCTCCTGTTCGACCGCCTGAAGCCCGAGGGCGGAGACATCTGGATCCTCGAGGAGTCTCGAGAGACGCACTGAATCGCATCGGGCCAAAGTCGCCCAGACCCATCGCTGGCGCTGCCAGCCCGGTCGGGGCATCTTCGCAGTATCTCATGACATCACGCCTGCATGACTGATATCTCCCGCCTGGCCGCTGCATTGGCCGACCCCTACCGCATTGAGCGAGAGCTGGGCCAGGGGGGCATGGCCACCGTCTACCTCGCCGAAGACCTCAAGCACCGCCGCAAAGTGGCGGTGAAGGTGCTGCGGCCCGAGCTGGCGGCGGCGATCGGGCCGGAGCGGTTCCTCCGCGAGATCGAGACCACCGCGAACCTCCGTCACCCCAACATCCTGCCGCTGTACGATTCTGGCGTCGCCCGGACGGACGCCGGGGAGAATCTCCGGGCTACCGAGTACCTGTTCTACGTCATGCCCTTTATCGAGGGAGAATCCCTCGCCGCTCGCCTGACCCGCGAGAAGCAGCTGCCTATTGAAGATGCGCTCCGCCTCACCCGCGAGGTCGCAGAAGCGCTGGCGACCGCGCATGCCCAGGACGTGATTCACCGGGACATCAAGCCCGAGAACATCCTGCTGGAAGACGGTCACGCGATCCGGGCGGACTCCGGCATCGCCCGGGCAGTGGACGCGGCCGGGGCCGAGAAGCTGACCGAGACCGGGCTCGCTATCGGAACGCCGGCCTACATGAGTCCCGAGCAGTCGGTGGGCGAGAGGGATCTCGATGGCCGAAGCGACCTCTACTCGCTCGGCTCCGTGCTGTACGAGATGCTTGCGGGAGAAGCACCCTACTCCGGACCCAGCGCCCAGGCCATCATCGCCAAGCGGTTTCACGCCCCCGTGCCCCAGATCTCGCATCTTCGCGAGACCGTGACCCCCGCGCTCGCGGGTCTGGTCACCCGGCTGCTGGCCAAGTCGCCGACCGATCGTGTGCCGACGGCCGAGCAGCTGGTGGGCGCGCTCGCGGATCTGGCCCGGTCCCCCGGCGGTGGTGCCGGCGGCCGCATCACCCGCCCGGCCCGAGCGACGATGACCCGACGCGCTGGTGGCCGGTGCGCTCGTGCTGGGTGCCGTGGCCGGGTACGCGCTCTTCGGCCGTCTGCGGGCCCGCGGCGGGGCGCTCTCTCAAGACCTCATCGCCGTCGTGCCCTTCACGGTTCGGGGATCGCCGGATCTCAACTATCTCGGCGAGGGCATGGTGGATCTGATGAGCGCCAAGCTCGACGGGGCCGGCGCGTTGCGAGCGGTGAATCCCCGGGCGGTCATCTCGATGGTCAACAGCGGAGGCATCGACCTCGGTGACCCGGCGGCCGGAACCCGGGTGGCCCAACACCTGGGCGCGGGTCGGTACGTGACGGGGGATGTGCTGGAAGTCGGCGGCCGGATCCAGCTCACGGCCTACCTGCATCAGACGGGCGGCGCGGACGCGTCACCGGCCCGGGCCACCGCCACGGGCGGGGCCGAAAGCCTCTTTGAAGTGATCGACTCCGTGGCCTCGATCCTTCTGGGCGGGTCCATGTCCGATTCGACCGCCCGCCTGCAGCGTCTGGCCACGACCACCTCCGCCTCACTGCCGGCGCTCAAGGAGTATCTGCAGGGAGAGCGGCACATCCGGAGCGGCCAGTATCGCGATGCCGCGGCGGCGTACGAACGCGCCATCGCGCTCGACTCCACCTTTGCGCTGGCCTATTACCGGAAGAGCCTCGTGGCGGAGTGGATCGACGCGTACGATTCACGCTCTTCCGCTGATAAGGCGTTCCAATACGCCGACCGCCTCTCCTCCAGAGACCGCAGCGTTCTGGCGGCGCTCCGGTTGCGCCGCACCGGCCGGACCGCCGAGGCCGAACAGGCCTACCTCACCCTCCTGCATGACTGGCCCGATGAGGTCGAGGCGCTGGTGGAGACGGGGGAGATCCTGTTCCATGACAATCCCCGGCGTGGGCGGTCCATGGCCGAAGCCATTCCGGTGTTCCAGCGGGCGCTGCAACTGGAACCGGCCAACGCCAACGCGCGCATTCACCTGGCCCGACTCTACGCGATGAACGGCCAGATGGACTCGATGGCCAGCGACATCCGGCAGTTTGAGAAGGCCGCCGCCGTCAACGCGACCGTCGGAGGGGACGAGCGGGTGTACGAGCTTCAGAACGCCGCCGGGGCCCAGGCGATGCTGGCCGCCTACACCGACAACGAGCCGCTGGTCCTCGATCTGGTTGCCAATTTGCTCCTGGTGCGGGGTCAGCACCAGGCGTTCCGCCGGTACCTCGAGCGCCTTCCCGTGCGCCGAACCTCGAGCTGGGACCTGCTGGAGGCATTCGTATGGACGTCGGGATCGATCGTCCCCGATACCGCGCGCATGCAGTACCTGCTGGAGCGCCTCCGCAGCGCCGATCCGGTCGAGATGCGGCGCGACAACTGGATTCCGGCCTACGAAGACCTGACCGTCGACTTTCATCGCTTCGAGCGCGACTACAACGTGGCCTTGCTGTTGATCCAGTTGGGGCGCATCAGCGAGGCCCGTCCTCTCCTCACCTCCCTCACCACCACGCCGAACCTGCCCGGGCTCGGCAACCTCCAGCAGGACGCGATCCGGAGCCTCGGCGCGGAGATCCTCTATCACAACGGTGACCTGAAGCAGGCGCTGAGAGTCCTCCGGACCGTCACCTATGAGGCGCCTCACTCGGCGACCTACCACGCGTTCGTGGACGGACCTCGGTCCCGGTTCCTGCGGGCGGAACTGGAGCTGGCCCAGGGTGATACCACGGTGGCCGAGGGGCTGTATCATGGCTTCGACGAGAGCTGGAGCCCCTGGGACATCTACCACCGGCCGGTTGCCTATAAGCGGCTGGGCGAAATCGCCGAGGCCCGGGGCCGAAAGGCCGAGGCCATCACGTACTACTCCCGCCTGGTGGAGCTCTGGCGCGACTGTGACACCGCCCTGGTCCCGAAGCGCGATGAGATCAGGCAACGCCGGGACGCCCTGCTGGCCTCGCAGGGATGATCCGACGGGGTACCCCGTTTTCCCAGGCATGAGGCGCGCCCGCCGACTGCTGGTGACGCTCTGGGCCCTCATCCCGTTGCCGCTCGGCGCCCAGGACGCACCAGACCACGGCATCCTGCTGGAAGCCGGCTATATCGGCGATGCCATCGGCACCGCGGCAGGCGGAATCCGCCAGGATGCGGTCTACCTTGGCAACCTCGACCTCAAGCTGCACCTCGAGGGGCACCAGCTGTTAGGCTGGCCTGGCGCGCTGGGCTTCATCTATGTGCTTGCCAACCATGGGGAGAGCCCGGAGTCGATCGTCGGAGATGCCCAGAGCGTGAGCAACATCGCCGCGCCCCGAGCCTGGCGGCTGTACGAGGCCTGGCTGCAGCAGAACCTCCTGGCGGGGCGCCTGTCGCTGCTGGCCGGCCCGTACGACCTCAACACCGAGTTCGACGTCATCCAGTCCGCCGGCCTGTTTCTCAACAGTTCCTTCGGTATCGGTCCCGAGTATGCCAACAGCGGCCACAACGGCCCATCGATCTTCCCGGTGACGTCGCTGGGCTTCCGGGTGAAGTACCGGCCCCACCCGTCGTTCTACATCGAGGGCATCGTCGCCGATGGCGTGCCCGGCGATACCGCCCGACCTGCGGCCACCCGGATCTCCCTGGGCGGCGGTGATGGCGCCCTGATCGCCGTCGAAGTCGCCCGGCTCAGCGGTGCCGCCGACCATCCGGAGCCGCTGACCCACCGGGTCGAGGCCCGCAATCGGAGCCGCCGGGTGGGCCGGGGACAGTCGGCGGTCAGCTACGATGGCAAGGTCGCGCTGGGCGGCTGGTTGTACACCGGAAAGTTCGAGGACCTGTCCGCCAGCGCCGGCACACCAGCCACCGTCACGGGCAGTTACGGCCTCTACGTGCTGGCCGAACGCGTCCTGCACCGTGAACCGGGCGGCGAACAGGGCCTGACCATCTTCGGCCGAGCCGGTGTGGCGCGGGGACGGGTGAACCCCTTCGCCGCGTACCTGGGGGGCGGCGCGGCGTACGCCGGGCTCATCCCCGGGCGGCCGGAGGACGAGTGCGGGGTGGCGGTGGCGATGGCGTTCAATAGCAACGCCTATCGCGACTGGGCGGCCGCCCAGGGCCCACGACCGGAGGCGGCGGAGACCGCGATTGAACTGACTTACCGCGCCCAGCTCAGCTCCTGGCTCGCGCTGCAGCCGGGCGTCCAGTACGTCCTGAATCCCGGCACCGTCCCCGGCTGTCCCGACGCCTGGGTGCTCGGCGTCCGCGGCGAACTCGCCTTTAGCTGGCATCCGTAGGCTCGATCGCTCGCACATTCCCGCGCCTCCTGCCATCTTGAGACCGTGAATACTTCCTTTGAGCGCCTGACCGCCGCCTTCAGCACCACTTACCGCCTCGAGCGCGAGCTCGGCCAGGGCGGCATGGCCACGGTGTACCTGGCGCATGACGCCAAGCACGATCGCCAGGTAGCCATCAAGGTGCTGCGCCCCGAACTCGCCGCGGTGATCGGCGCCGAGCGATTTCTCTCCGAGATCAAGACCACGGCCAACCTGCAGCACCCCCATATCCTGCCGCTGCACGACTCGGGAGAGGCCGACAGCTTCCTGTTCTATGTGATGCCGTACGTCCAGGGTGAGACGGTGCGCGACCGGATCAGCCGGGAGAAGCAGCTGCCGGTGGCGGACGCGGTGCGGATCGCCACCGAGGTGGCTTCGGCCCTTGACTACGCTCACCGCCACGGCGTGATCCACCGCGACATCAAGCCGGAAAACATCCTGCTGCACGATGGCCGGGCCATGGTCGCCGACTTCGGCATTGCCCTGGCCGTGAGCACCGCCGGTACCCGGATGACCGAGACCGGCATGAGCCTGGGCACGCCGCACTACATGAGCCCCGAGCAGGCCATGGGTGAGCGCGAGATCTCTGCCCGGAGCGACGTCTACGCTCTGGGCTGTGTGCTGTACGAAATGCTCACCGGCGATCCGCCATTCACCGGTTCCACGGCGCAGGCCATCGTGGCTCGGGTAGTGACGGAGCATCCCCGCTCACTAATCAGTCAGCGGCACACCATCCCGCCCCACGTGGAAGCGGCGGTGCTCACCGCCCTCGAGAAGCTCCCCGCGGACCGCTTTGCGACAGCGGCGGCATTCGCCGAGGCGCTGACCAGCCAGAGTTATACCCGGGCCATGAGCGGGGTCGGCGCGGCGGCTTCCCCCGAGGTGGGCCGCTGGAAGCGTTTGAGCCTCATCGGGCTGGGACTCTCTGCCGTGTTGCTGGTGGCGGCACTCTGGGGCTGGTTCCGGCCGGCGCCACTCCGCACCGTGGCCCGCTATGGACTCGGCTTTCCCAGCGGCCAGACGCCCATAGCGCTGATGGCACTCTCCCCCGACGGATCGCGACTGGTCTATAACGGCCCCAGCGACGACGGACTGGGACAGCTCTGGGTCAAGGATCGGGCCCAGTACGCCGCCGTACCGCTCCCGGGTACACTGGGGGCCGGCCCGGCGGCAGTATCGCCCGATGGGCAGTGGGTGGCGTTCTCCTCTCAGGATGGGCAGCTCAGGAAGATGCCGATCAGCGGCGGAGCGGCCGTCACCCTCGCCGACTCGGCGTTCACTGGCCCGCTGGCCTGGCTCGACGATGGCACCCTGATCTTCACCATGATCGATTTGACAAGACTGGGGAGGGTGTCCGAGGCGGGGGGGAGCCCGAGTGTGGCCTGGCGGATGCCCGACAGCCTCACCCGTGGCGCCTTCGAGCCGGCCCCGCTCCCGCGCGCGCGCGGCGTGCTCTTCTCCGTTTGCGGAGGGTTCTGCACAAGTTCCGACCTCTGGGTGCTCGACCTGCGGTCGGGACAGGCCAAGCAACTGTTTTCCGATGTCCTCCGAGGATGGTATCTCCCGACGGGGCATCTGGTCTATGTGCGCCGCGACGGTGGCATGTTCGCGGTCCCCTTCGACCTCAAGGCGCTGGAGGTCCGCGGCACACCCGTTCCGGTGCTGGAAGACATTGCCCTCACCTTCGGCGTGGTCCCGAACCTGGCCTTCAGCGCCAACGGCACCCTCGTGATGGAGGCCGGTACCGGCGGCGGGCAGCTGGGCATCAACGAAATGGTCTGGATCGATCGTGGGGGCAGGGAAACACCGGTCGACTCCAGTTGGTCCTTTCGCCTTTCCCTCTCCAACCTCAACGTAGGATGGTCGCTCTCCCCCGACGGGAGGCGACTCGCCATCGGGCTCAACACCAACTCCGGCGACGACATCTGGATCAAGCAGCTGCCGGGCGGTCCGCTCTCCCGGCTCACCTTTGACAGCACATCCGAAGAACGTCCGAGGTGGACACCCGACGGGAAGTCGGTCACCTACATCGTGGACGGGCTCAACACGTTCCGCCAGCGCCCCGCCGACGGCACCGGCAAGGAGACAGTGCTCCTTGATTTTCCGGGTAACCTGCTCGAGGGGTTCTGGTCGCGGGATGGCGCCTGGCTGGTCATCCGCGTCGGCGGCAATGCAGGGACGATTCGCCTGCGGAACATCTTCGCGTTCCGGCCAGGGATCGACAGCGCCCCGAAGGAGCTGCTGGCCAACGCACAATTCGACGAGTCTGCACCGGCGCTCTCACCCGACGGCAAGTGGCTGGCCTACGCGTCGGACGAGACCGGCCGGAGCGAGGTGTATATCCGCCCCTTCCCCAACGTCGATGACGGCAAGTGGCAGGTATCCACCGGCGGCGGCCAGGCGCCGCTCTGGGCCCACAGCGGACGGGAGCTGTTCTACGTCGACGCCGACCGCAACATGATGGTGGCACCGATGCCCGCAGGTCCGACGCGGCTGGGGGCCCGGACCAAGCTCTTCAAGCTCGGGAATGACGTCTACCTCTCGCCGCAGGAGTACTACACCCCATTCGACATTTCGCCAGACGACAGGCGATTCATCATGGCGCGCCAGGTGACACCTCCAGACGCCAAACAGGCGTCTTTCATCCTGGTAGAAAACTGGTTCGACGAGGTGAAGGCCAAGGTCGCGGGTAAGTAGGCCGACGGGACACACCGTTCTCCGACGACGCAGCGGTAGCACAGCAGCACGAGTCGTCAGATTTCTTGTCTGGACGATTCCCCGCCCCTCCCGTATCTTCCGGGGCGAGTTTCCTCTCCCAAGAATCCGAGGCTGCCCTTGACGGACGCCGCGCAGCGCCTGTCGGCCGCCCTGGCCGATCGTTACCTCATCGAGCGCGAGGTCGGTGCCGGCGGCATGGCCACCGTCTACCTGGCCCAGGATCTCCGGCACGATCGCAAGGTGGCGCTCAAGGTTCTGCGCCCCGAACTCAGCGCCATTCTCGGCGCCGAGCGGTTCCTCCAGGAGATCAAGACCACCGCCAACCTGCAGCACCCGCACATCCTGCCGCTCCACGATTCCGGCGAGGCCGGGGGCGTTGTGTTCTACGTGATGCCCTACGTCGAGGGCGAGAGCCTCCGCGACCGGCTGGCCCGCGAACGCCAGCTCCCGGTGGACGAGGCCGTCCGCATCGCACGGGAGATTGCCGACGCCCTGGCCTACGCCCACGAGCACGGCGTGGTGCACCGCGACATCAAGCCGGAGAACATCCTGCTCCACGGTGGCCACGCGCTGGTGGCCGACTTCGGCATTGCCCTCGCCGCCAGTCGCACCGAGGGCGGTCCCCGCATGACCGAGACGGGGATGAGCCTCGGCACCCCGCACTACATGGCTCCCGAACAGGCCATGGGCGAACGCGAAATCACCCCCAAGGTGGACGTCTACGCCCTCGGCTGCGTGCTGTACGAGATGCTCACCGGGGAGCCGCCCTTCACCGGGCCGTCGGCGCAGGCCATCGTCGCCCGGGTCATGACCGAGCCGCCGCGCTCCATTACCCTGCAGCGCCACACCGTCCCGGCTCACGTGGAAGCGGCGGTGCACCGCGCGCTGGAGAAGTTGCCGGCGGACCGGTTCGCGACGGCCCGCGCCTTTGCCGACGCCCTGTCGGAGGGGCGCGCGCTGACGCACGCCCGCACCAGCGCGTACCCAGTGGCCGCCGTACGAACGCTCGGCGCCAGACTCCGGTCCGCGGCGCCGTGGGCCGCCGCCGTGGCGGCGCTGGCGGTCGGCCTGGTGATCGGTTCACGGGTGCTGGGGGGCGGGCCGGCGGCGCGCGCCATGCGGCTCTCGGTCGCGATACCCAGCGAGTCGCCGCCGCTGGTGGTGCGGATCGCTCCCGACGGCGGAACCCTGGCCTATGTCAGCGGCCAGGGCGATCGGCTGGCCATCTACACCCGGCGGCTGGACGACCTGCAGCCGCGCCGCGTGGAAGGAACCGACGATGCGTTTACGATCAGCTTCTCGCCCGACGGGCAGACACTCGCCTACTTGAGCGCCGGCGGACCCCGCAAGGTACCGGCCGGTGGCGGCACGTCGATCGCGATTCCAGTCGCCGGCGGGGCCGTCCTGACCGCGATCGAGTTCGCCGGCCAGGACCAGTTCGTGGTGGCCACTGGGGGGGCCCTCGCGACGCTCGCCGCGGACGGCAAGCTCCGCCGGTTCGCCGAGCCGGACTCGGTGGGCGGAGGAGGAGCCCTCGTGCCCGATCAGGTCCTGCCTGACGGCTGGGTGCTGGCCCGCTCGTGGCGGGCGCCGCCCAACGGGCCGATCATGGCCTACGATCCCGCCTCCGGCAAGCGCACCGTGCTCCTCGATGTGAACGTAGCCTGGGCCGGCTACGCCGACGGGCTGCTGACGTGGGCGCTCCCCAACGGCACGTTGTACGCGGCACCGTTCGATCTGGGTGCGAAACGACTCAAGGAGAACGGCAAGCCGCTGGGCGCCACCGCGCTGGCGATTCTCGGATTCCTGCCGCCGGTCAGTATTGGACCGGGCGGGCTCGCCTACGCGCCGACCCGAGCCCGCTCGCTGGTCCGGGTGGCGCGCACCGGCCTGTCCACCGTGCTCCTCGCCACCGACCGCACCTACCACAACCCGCGGGTGTCCCCCGACGGCCGCCGGATCTCGATGGACTTTACCGAGCAGGATCGCGATGTCTGGCTGTTTGACATCGCCGACTCCACCCTCACCAAGTTCGGCTTCGACTCCACCGCCCACGACGCCGAGTGGCTGCCCGATGGCAGCGGGCTGCTCTTCGCCGCCGTCCGGGGCGGAGCCATCGGCGTGTTCCGGCGACGGTTCGACGCGCGAGGCTCGGCCGATTCCATCTTCGTCGGCCCCGAGCAGGTCTCGGTGCACGCCATCACGCCCGACCGGAAGACCGCCATCGGGGTCATGATCAATCAGACGTCGTTCGACCTGATCAGCGTCGGGCTGGAGGGCGCGGCGGTGTTCGACACCCTGTTGTCCAGTCCGTACTCCGAGGGCTGGCCCGCCCTGTCTCCGGACGGCCGCTGGCTGGCCTATCAATCGGACGAATCGGGCCGGCCGGAGGTCTACATCCGCAGCTGGCCCAGGCTGGGAGACAAGGTGCAGGTGTCGCAGAGCGGTGGGACCGAGCCTGCCTGGTCGCGAGATGGACGGGAGCTGTTCTACCGGTCGGCCGGAGGACGGGAGCCGTTCCTCGTCGCCGCGGCCATGGACCCCGGTCCGCCGTTCCGGGTCCGGACCCGCACACCGCTGTTCAGTGTGGCCAGCTACGAATTCGCGACGCCGCATCGCAACTACGATCCGTTCCCGGACGGCCGCTCCTTCCTCATGGTGCGGCAGGGCCTCCCGGGACAGCAGGCGGAAATCGTGTATCTCCAGAACCTGCACGCTCTCCTGGACAAGCGCTGATGGTGGTGGCGTGAAGGACGTCCTGGCCCGGCTATCCGCCGCGCTGGCCGACCGCTACACCGTCGAGCGGGAGCTCGGTGCCGGCGGCATGGCCACTGTGTACCTCGCCGAGGACCTGCGTCATCACCGCAAGGTGGCGGTCAAGGTGCTCCGGCCCGACTTGGCCGCCACCCTCGGACCCGAGCGGTTCCTCCGCGAGATCGAGGTCGCCGCCCAGCTCCACCACCCCCACATCCTGCCGCTCTACGATTCCGGCGAGGCCGACGGTTTCCTCTTCTACGTCATGCCGTACGAGGAGGGACAGTCGCTGCGGGAGCGGTTGGAGAAGGAGACCGAGCTCCCCATCCGCGACGTCGTCCGGTTGCTGCACGATGTCACCGACGCCCTGACCCACGCCCACCAGCACGGCCTGGTCCATCGCGATATCAAGCCCGAGAACGTGATGCTCTCCGGCCGCCACGCGCTGGTCACCGACTTCGGGGTGGCCAAGGCGGTGAGCGACGCCACCGGCCGCCAAAAGCTGACTACCATGGGCGTGGCGCTGGGTACCCCGGTGTACATGGCGCCGGAGCAGGCCGCTGCCGATCCGCACATCGATCACCGGGCGGACATCTACGCCCTCGGCGTACTGGGCTACGAACTGCTCACCGGCCGCCCGCCGTTCACCGGCCTCACCCCCCAGGCGGTGCTCGCCGCCCAGGTGACCCAGGTGCCGGTTCCGGTGTCGCAGCACCGGCCGACGGTGCCGGCCGCGCTGGCGGCACTGATCATGAAGTGCCTGGAGAAGAAGCCCGCCGACCGATTCCAGACCGCGGCGGAGATGCTGCCGCTGCTGGAGTCGCTGGCAACGCCGAGCGGCGGCACGACACCCCTCGGTACCGCGCCGCACCAAGCGGTGCGGCCCCCCGTCAACCGAAGGCTGGCCTACGTTCTCGGCGCAGTGGTGCTGGTGGCGGTGCTGGCCTGGGCTGGATGGCGGGCGCTGAAGCCGGCGCCGCTTTCCATCAAGATCGCCAACATCCGGCAGGTCACCCGCGAGCCGGAGGCCGAGATTCACGTGGCGCTCTCGCCCGACGGTCATGAGGTGGCGTACGAGTCGGGCTACGTGGGCAAGACCCACATCGTGGTGCGCGACGTGAGCGGGGGACGTCCGCTCCCGCTCACCGGGGACTGGCAGGGAGTACAGGTTCAGCCGGAATGGATGCCGGACGGCCGGAACGTTGTGTTCCAGAACCAGCGTACCACTGCGGATCACTCGGCGGGGGCCTGGAAGATGCCCCGCCTGGGTGGGCAGGCGGTCACGCCCGATCCGGCGGACGGGCTGGCGCGCAACCACGGCTTCGCGCTGGTAGGGCGGGGCGACAGTCTGTTCGCGCGGGCCGCGGATAGTACCGAAACGCTGGTCCGGGCCGGGCTGGACCAGGTGCATTCGCTGAGCTGGCGGCCGGACGGACGCGCGCTGGCCTATGTCAGGGGGAACCAGGAATACCAGGGCAACTGGGGCAACGTCGCGCCGAGCGAGATCTGGGTGGTGCCGATCGGGGGAACCCCGGTCCGGGGCACCGACAGCACGTCGCTCAACGTGAGTCCCGCCTGGCTGCCCGATGGCACCCTGCTCTTCGTCTCCAATCGGGATGGAGCCCGCGACATCCACGCGGTGCAGCTCGACCGTGCGGGAACTCCCCGGGCGCGGTCCACCCGACTCACCACCGGCCTGGAGGCGTACTCGGTCTCGGTCTCCGCCGACGGAAAGACCGCCGCGTACGAGCGGTTCATTGTCCGCCGGAACATCTACGCCATTCCCATCCCGCGAAGCGGCAGCGTATCGATCAGGGGGGCGTCTTCCATCACGACCGGCAACCAGACCATCGAGAATCTGGATCTCTCCGCCGACGGCAAGTGGCTGGTGTTCGATTCCAACCTCGAAGGCAACCAGGACATCTATGTCATGCCCGCCGCCGGTGGCGAGCCGAGGCAGGTGACCCGCGATCCGGGAGATGACTTCAGTCCTGATTTCTCGCCCGATGGCAGGCAGATCGCCTTCCACTCGACTCGAGGCCCCACCCGGGACATCTATGTGATCAACGCCGACGGGTCCGGCGAGCAGCGGCTCACCAGCGATGCGGAACAGTCGGTTCACGCGGCGTTCTCGCCGGATGGTCTGCGCATCGCCTACGGGAACTCGTCGCAATCCATCTACCTTCTGCAACGCACCAGGCCCGATGCTCCCTGGCAGGCCCCGGAGCGACTCCCGATCGATACCGGCTTTGCCCCAAGGTGGTCTCCGGATGGATTCCGCCTGGTGTACGACGTTCGGGCGAATCCGACCGGCCTCGCAATCTTTCCACTGGGCGCCACGGCCGGCTTCCGGATCATCAGCGGAACCGCGAACCTGCGCAACCCGAGGTGGCCGGAGTGGTCCGCCGATGGACGCGACATCTACTTCCGTGCCTTCGGTTCCGATGGCATCGAAGGAGTCTATGAGGTCGCCGTCAGCGGGGGGACACCGAGGCTGCTGGTTCGGTTCGACGACCCGGCGATGTCGGTCTATATCGGCCCGGTTCTGGCGGGAAACGGCATGTTCTACTTCGCAGTGGGCCAGTTGGAGAGCGACATCTACGTCATGGACCTGGTGACCGAATGAACGACGCCGTCGCCCGTCTCTCCACCGCACTCGCCGACCGCTACCGGATCGAAGGTGAGGTCGGCCAGGGCGGCATGGCCACCGTCTACCTGGCCCAGGACCTCAAGCACGACCGCAAGGTCGCCCTGAAGGTGCTCCGGCCCGAACTCGCCGCCGTCATCGGCGCCGAGCGGTTCCTGGCCGAGATCAAGACCACCGCCGCCCTGCAGCATCCGCACATCCTGCCGCTGTTTGACAGCGGGACCGCGGGACCGGGGGACCGGGGGACGGAGTTCCTGTTCTACGTCATGCCCTACGTGGAGGGCGAGTCCCTCCGCGACCGGCTGACCCGCGAGAAGCAGCTCCCGATCGGCGACGCAGTACGGATCGCCACCGAAGTCGCCGGCGCGCTGGACTATGCCCATCGCCACGGCGTCATCCACCGCGACATCAAGCCCGAGAACATCCTGCTGCATGATGGCCGGGCTCTCGTGGCCGATTTCGGCATCGCGCTGGCGGTCAGCAGCGCGGGTACCCGGATGACCGAGACCGGCATGAGCCTGGGCACGCCACACTACATGTCGCCCGAACAGGCCATGGGCGAGCGGGAGATCACCGCCCGGAGCGACGTCTACGCCTTGGGCTGTGTGCTGTACGAGATGCTGGTTGGCGAACCCCCGTTCACCGGTCCGACGGCCCAGGCCATCGTGGCCAAGGTGGTGACAGAAGAGCCCAGACCGCTGCTCCCCAAGCGGCACACCATCCCGGCGCATGTGGAAGAGGCGGTCCTCACCGCCCTCGAGAAGACCGCCGCGGACCGGTTCAGCACCGCGGCCGATTTTGCCGCGGCGCTCGCCGGCCAGCGGGCCGGCGCGACGGGCGCGGCGCGAACGCGGGGGACCCGCGCCGCCGCCGGCACCGCGGTGCCCGCTCGCTGGCTGCGTGCCGCGCTGGCCACGAGCACGGTCCTGCTGGTGGCGGCGCTCATCGGCTGGTGGCGCGCCGCGCCGGCCGGGGTCACAACCCGCCAGCGGGTCCTGCTGTGGCACCACACGCTCCCGGAGTTTCTATCACCGGGGGTCGAGCGCCATGCGACCCAGGCGGCCATCGCGCCGGATGGGTCGAGCATCGTGTTCACCGACTCGACCGCCGATGGCCCCCGGCTCATGTTGAAGCTCCGCCAGGATGCCGACGCGGCGCCCCTCGCGGGGACCGAGGGGGCGGTGTCGCCGTTCTTCTCCCCGGACGGCGGCTGGATCGGCTACGTCACCACCGATGGCAAGCTCCGCAAGGTACCGGTCACCGGTGGCGGGTCGATCACCCTCTCCGAAGCGGCCCACACTGTCTATACGTCGGCCGCCTGGCTGGATGACGGGACCATCGTCTTCATGGACCGGGAACTCGCCCTGCGTCGGGTCCCGGTCGAGGGCGGTACTGCCGCAGTGATCCGGGGTGCCGACCCGAACCGGCGCCTCAATATCGCGACCATCGCGCCGCTGCCGGGCAGCCGGGGCGTAGTGTATACCGCCTGCCCCGGGAACTGCGGCATCGAATCCTCGGTGTACGTCTTCGATTTCAGGGCGGACAGCGCCCGGCTGCTCGTCGAGAGCGCCGCCGGAGCCTGGTATGCTCCCACCGGCCACCTGCTCTACACCGACCGTAATGGCGGACTCTATGCGGCCGGCTTCGACGCCAAGCGGCTGGTGCTCACGACCGGTGCCGTCCCGGTGATTGCGGGGGTCGAGCCGGCCACCTTCGCGCTGTCCGCCTCCGGCACCGTGCTGTATTCCGTCGGCGTCGGTGGTGGCGCCACGTCCGACCTGGTGTGGGTCTCTCGCGATGGCACGGCCGAGTCGGTAGATCCCGGCTGGAAGGGTCGCTTCGAGTATCCGGCCCTTTCCCCGGACGGAAAGGCCATCGCCGTGAGTCTCCAGGACGGGCCGACGCACCTGTGGATCCGCCGTTCCGACGGCACCCGGCAGCGGCTCACCCAGGACGGGACGGTGAACTGGCGGCCGACCTGGACGCCTGATGGCAAGTCGCTTGCCTACCTCTCCAACGCGACCGGCGACCGCGGCAAGGATGAACTGGACGTCTATCTGGTCCGCGCCGACGGCAGCGCGCCCGCCAGGCGACTCCAGACGCACAGCTTTGGGCTCTGGGAAGCGGAGTTCTCGAAGGATGGGCAGTGGCTCATCGTCCGCGCCGATGAAGCCGGCGGGAATGGCAACGTCCGCGCCCGGCGCCTGAGCGGCGATACCACCCTTGTCCCGCTCCTCATCGACAAGGACATCACCACCATGGTCTCCCTCTCGCCGGATGGCCGCTGGCTGGCCTACGCCTCGGATGCGTCGGGGCGCCGGGAGATCTACGTCGCCTCGTTCCCGGACATGAGCACCAAGCGGCTGGTCTCGCGGGACGGCGGTCTCGAACCCCGCTGGTCCCGCAGCGGGCGCGAACTGTTCTACAAGAGCCAGGGCAAGCTGGTCTCGATTCCCGTCCCTCCCGGCCCGGTATTCACACCGGGCATTCCCCGGCCGCTCTTTTCGCTGGACGGCTATGTCAACGCCAGGAACCGCCAGCAGTACGATGTGGGGCCCGACGACCGCCGATTCCTGATGATCCGGACCATCGGCGGGAACAACGAGGCGGTCTATGCCGAGAACTGGTTCAACGAATTGAAGGCCAAGGTGAAGCAGTGACCGATCCCGTCGTGTGTGCCCTGCCCTCATTACCTCCCCGGGAGCGAAACATGGCCCACCGCCTCCGTCTGACCGCGCTGGCGATCCTTGCCCTGGCCGGGTGCGGAACCGAGAAGCCTTGCGCCCGCTGTGACCTGATCGTCATTGCCGCGACCGGCGAGCCCAACTCGATCCTGCCGCCGCTGGTCGTGGAGACCGTCGGACGGGACATCAGCGACCAGATCTTCGAGCGGCTGGCGGACCTCGATGCCGGGGGCGCCCCGATCGATCCCGCGGCCTACCGTCCCCGGCTGGCCGCACGGTGGGAGCGGGTCGATGCGCTCACGCTGCGCTTCTACCTCCGCCCCGACGCCCGCTGGCAGGACGGCGAGCCGGTCACCGCCGAAGACGTCATCTTCTCGTTCGAGGCCTTCAGCGATACCCTGCTCGACACGCCGGCGCGCACCGCCCTCTCCCGCGTGGCCCGCGTGAGCGCCGAGAATGCCGGCACCGTCCTGATTCGCTTTACCGAACCCTCTCCCGAGCAGCTCTACGACGCGACCTTCCACGTGCGGATCTTCCCGGCGCACATCTGGGGACAGACCGCCCGGGACGCATGGGCCGCCGACACCGCCTTGAGCCATCTGCTAGGCAGCGGTCCGTATCGGATTTCACGCTGGGACCGGGGCCAGGCGCTCACGCTGGTGGCCGATACGGTCGGCGGCCGGCGCACCAGGATCGGGACGGCGGTCTGGCGCTTCGCCGCGGACCCCGAGGCTGCGCTCAACCTGCTGCTGGCGGGAGAGGCCGACCTGCTGGAGACCGTCGGAACTCCCGAGCGGGCCGCGCGGGTCGAGGCCGACTCCGGGCTCCGCGCGCTCCGCTATCCCGCCGCCGTGTACGGCTATCTCGGCTACCAAATGGCCAGCCGTTCCCCTCGCGCCAGCGCGATCGCGGACCGGTTGGTCCGGCAGGCCCTCAACATGGGCGTGGACCGCGCCGGGCTCGCCACCGCGATCTACGGACCCGGCTCCAAGGCGCCGCCGGGCCCCATGTCGCAGCTCCTCTGGATCTGGGATGACAGCATCGCGGTGCTGCCGTACGATACCGCGCGGGCCTCCCGCACCCTGGCCGATGCCGGCTGGGCGCCGGGACCGGACGGGATCCGCCGCAAGGATGGCCGCCGGCTCTCGCTCGACATCCTGGTGCCGGCCACCAGCCTGGGGCGGAAGCGCCTGGCGGAAGCGCTGCAGGAGCAGTGGCGCCGCCTGGGCGTCGCGGTAACCATCACCGCGCTGGACTTTCCGCTCTTCATGGAGCGGCTGGGGAAGGGGAACTTCGAGAGCTACATCGGGGCCTGGTTGAACGAGCCGAGCCCGCGCGGCCTGTCGGACCAGTGGACCGCCGCCGGGATCGGACAGCTCAACTACGGCCGGTACGGCAATCCCGCCTTTGACCGATTGGTGCGGGACGCCAGTGCCACCGAGGATCCCCGCGCCGCGCGGCTGGTCTGGCGGGCGGCCTTCGACACGCTGAATGCGGATGCGCCGGCGATGTTCCTCTACGCGCCGGTCAACGTGGCGGCGGTGTCGCGGCGGGTGCAGGACTTCTCGCTCAATCCCTACTCGTGGCTGAGCGGCCTTCCGGCGGTGCGACTGACACCTGAGTGATAGGGTCGCCCCGAGCTGAGCTCAGCGAGTCGCAGCCTCGAGCCTGGCGATGTGTGCGTCCAGCTTCTTGAGTTCCTGATCGGCCTTGAGCCGGTCAAAGGTGGCCCGGGCGTCCCGGGCCACTTCCAAGGCCTCGCCGCCGCGGTGCTGGTTGACGAGCAGCTGCACCAGGTCCCGCTGGGCAATGGCCACGAGCAGTGGCCTCGCGTGCTGGGCCCCCCGCAGAATTACATCCCGCAGCTGGGTCTCGGCCTCTTCGACCTCACCCATGGCCGCCATGGCCCCCGCCAGGATCCGGCAGTCTTCCGCCTGGAGCACGGGGTCCTGCAATTCCCGATGGATGGACAGGGCCCGCTCGGCCTCTCGACGGGCCAGGGCAAAATCGCCCCGGGCCAGCCGGATCTCCGCCCGTCCCGCCAGGGGCCTGCGCCTTCAAGCGCCGGTCGCCGAGCCGGTCCGCCTCGGCGATCGCGGCACCCGCGGCTTGCAGGGCCTGGTCCAGGTTCCCCATTTCGCGATACGTGATCCCGAGATTGTGCGGCGACTCGGCCAGACCCGCCCCATACTGGGCCTGCTGGTACGCCGCGTTGGCGCGGGTATACGCCCCCACCGCGCGGCCGTAGTCCCCCTGCAGGTTGGCGATGATGCCAAGATTGTTGGCGCAGCGGCCGAGGGTGACGAGGTCACTGTCCTCGAGCGCCTGTTCCTGGGCCCGGGCAAAGAAGTGCGCGGCTTCGTGCAGGCCGCCGCGCTCGAGCGCGATGGCGCCGCAGACGTTGAGCGCCCGGAGTTCCAGCGGGCGGTCGCCCAGCATGCGAGCCCGGGAGAGCGCCATCATGGCCCACTGGTGGCCCACGTCCAGCCGGCCCAGCCGGGCATGCCCGATCCCGCAGAGCACCGCCAGCGTCGGCGACTGCTCCAGCTCCTCCGTGGACCGGGTCCCCAGATAGGCCAGCAGCTCCGCGTAACGACCGCGATCCGCCAGCGCCTGGGCCTCGTGCAGCGGCAACAGCATGCGCTGCAGCTCCGCCGCAAACTCCTCTTCCCAGTCGTGACTGGCCAGCTTGCGCAGCTCACCCTCCGCCCCGAGACGGCTGAAGAGCGCCTGGGCGCACCGGGCCGCGTCGCGGGCTTCGGTGAGCCGGTCGCTCCGGCGCAGAATCAGTGCGAGGTCGGCCGTGGCCTCGGCCACGAGTTGCGGCTTTTCATGGGACTCCGCGCGGACGATGACGTCGCGCACGGTAGCTTCCGCCTCCTCGAGCTGCCCCTCCGCGGCCTGGATGGACGCCACGACCCGCAGCGCCTCGGCCTCCTCGATCGGATCCCCCAGGCCCCGATGGCCCTCGAGGGCCGCCGCAATGTCCGCTCGGGCGCGGTCCAACTCGCCCCGAGCCACCCACGCCTCTGCCCGGCCGCGGATGGCCTGCGCCGCCAGCGCGCCATCTCCAATGGCCTTCGCTCCCGCCGCCGCCAGCTCTGCCTGTTCCAGCGCCCGGTCGAGCAGACCCTGCTCCCGGTACGTGATGCTCAGATTATGCCGGCACTGCGCAATGCCGCGCCCGAGGCCGGCCCGTTCGAAGGCCGCAATGGCCATCTCGTAGGACCCCAGCGCCTCGGCCTGCCGCCCGCGCAGGTTGCTGATGATGCCCAGGTTGTTGCAGGCGCGACCGGTGGTAAACAGGTCACCATCGCGGCTGCCCGCGAGCATGGCCTGGGTGAAATAGTCCGCCGCCTCGTCGATCCGGCCCGCCACCAGCCAGCTCCACCCACTTGAGCCCGTCCCCCGGCTGGCCCAGCCGGGCTTGCGCGGCGCCGTAGATCAGCGCCAGGAACGGTGAGTCCTGCACTTCGTCGTTCTCCAGAGCCCGCAGCTCGGCTACGATGTCTGCGTGCCTGCCGGCGGCGGCCAGGTCCTTCATCCGGTCAATGACCGATGCCGACGTGCTCATGGATCGCGCTCCTCGCGGTTCAATGATGGCATGCTCCAATGGCTGGCTCCTGGTCTGTCTCGACGGGTCCGAGGGATCTGAAGAGGTGCTGCCGTGGGCCCGAATCATCGCCCAGCACTTTGGCAGCACCTTGGTGCTCCTGACGGTGCCGGAGACCGACGCCGAGGCACCCCGGCTGGAGCACTACCTCGGCTCGGTGGCGGCCTCTCTCCGCAACATCGGCTTCGCCACGGAGACCCGGGTGACCGGGTCCGCGGCGGTCGCGACGATCACCAGTGTGGCCAGGTCCGAGGAATGTGACTTGATCATGATGGCGACGCGGGGGCGCGGCGCGCCGACGGCCATCGACACGGAGGTCGGCAGCGTCACCGAGCGGGTGATCCAGTCGGCCCACTGCCCGGTGTTCGCGGTGACGGTACTGGGGTTTGCCACAAAGCAGCCGGCCGCTGCAGCGAAGGCCTAAGCACCGCCGCCACCACCGATCCGCGCTGAAGGCAGGATCGGTGGGCAGCGCATCACCTATTCCAGCGGGATTCGGGTGGCGTTTTCCGTCAGCCACTGGGCAAAGGTCTGGAGCTCGGGATTGAGCGACCGGGCCAAGGCCGGATCCCGCAACCGGCAGTAGTCGTCGTTGAAATCGCGCTTGAACTGAAACATGTTGCCGACGTCATCGGCGCCCGGGAACCCGAAACTCCGATACACCGCCGGTGTCACGGCATTGTAGCGCACCGGCCTGCCAATGGCCTTGCCCAGACTGGCCGCGAGCTCAGTGCCGGTGAGGTGCTCGCCAGCCACGCCGATGCTCTTTCCGATGAACTCGCCGCCCCGCTGGAACACGCCGTAGGCGCACTTGCCGATATCGTCGGCAGCGATGGCGGGCAGTTTCCGGTCCCCCATGGGGAGGGTCAGCAGCAACTGGCCATCCGGACCCGGTTTCGGACCCCACCCGAACGCAATGAAATTCTCCCAGTACGCGCTCGTGTGGTAGAACGTGGTCGGGACCCCCGCTTCACTGAAGAACCGGTTCGCCTCGGCCTTGCCGTCAAAATGCGGCACCTTGTACTTCCCCATGAGCGTCGGCATCCGGTCGTCGGTCAGGGGCACCCAGCGGCGTGTGTCCTCGAACGTGGACCAGAGCACGTGGGCGAGTCCGGTCTTCTTCGCGGCGTTCGCCATGATCCGCGCCTCGGCCTGTTCCTTCTCGACAGAGAGGTGGGCCCAGAAGAAGGTCACGCAGTAGGCGCCGTGCGCTCCCCTGAAGGCCCGCTCGATGCTTGCCGCGTCATCCACATCGCCGGCCACCACTTCGGCACCTAGCTTGGCGAGGGCCTTGGCGGCGTCAGAGCCCGGGTTCCTGGTGACCGCGCGCGCCCGGAAGGCAGACTTCGGGTCGCGGTGAATCGCGCGAACCAGGCCGCCGCCCTGCGCGCCGGTGGCCCCGATGACGGTGATGATCTTCTTGTCGGACATGCAGAAGTCCCCCTTTCGGACGGGCGGTCGATTGAGCCTTGCGAGACCAGGAGGCAGTCTGACATGGCGCCGCCATCGGCGCAATACCGCACGAAGCCCGGCGCCTCCTCCTCGGGGCAGGACTCGCGAGATTCCCGGCGCGGCGCGATCTTGCAGCCCTGTACAGGACCCCGTCCCCGACCGGGGCAGTCAGCGTACCTGCCTGGACCGCCCATCAACCACCGTGGAGGGCCCATGCCGACCGGAACACCCGCCGTTCCTGAATTGACGGCCACGGAGCTCGCCCTGAGCCTCGAGCGCGGCGACCCGCTGCAGATCGTCGACGTCCGCGCCCCGGCACGCGTGGCCGCCGGCCGAATCGATCAGGTCGCCCCGGAACGGTTTCTCAACATCGTCGGCTCCGAGTTGCGGCGGCGGTCAAGTCTCGTGGACATCGGCATCGACCCCGCACTCCCGACAGTGGTGGTCTGTGACCGGGGCAATGCCAGCCGTCTCGGCGCCCTGCACCTGGCCGAGCTCGGCGCCCACGCCCGCTACCTGGCCGGGGGGATGAGCGCGTGGATGGATCTGGTACTGCCGCGGACCCTCCCCGCGCCGGCGTCTCTCGACCGGCTGATCCAGTTCGACCGGCTGGCCAAGGGGGCGCTCGGGTATCTGCTCGTCAGCGACGGGGAGGCGCTGGTGGTCGACCCGCCCCGGGTGACCGACGCCTATCGTGACGCCGCGCGGGCCGCGCAGGCGCGCATCATCGGGGTCGCGGACACCCATGTCCATGCCGACTACATCAGCGGCGGACCCGCCCTCGCCGAGGCGCTCCAGGTGCCTTACTACCTCCATCCGGCGGACGCCATCTATCCCTATGACGGGCGACAGGGGTTGCTCGACCTCACGCCGCTCGAAGACGGCAGCACCATTGCCGTCGGCCACTGCCGGGTGCTCGCCCGGCACACTCCCGGGCACACGGAAGGCAGCCTCACCTTCCTGGTGGATGACGCCGCGGCCCTGACCGGAGATTTTCTCTTTGTCGATTCGATTGGACGACCGGACCTCGCCGGCCGGGCCGAGGAGTGGACGGGGTTGTTGTGGCAGAGTCTCGAGCGCAGCCGCCGGGAATGGCCGGACGGCATGATGGTCTACCCGGCGCACTACGCGTCGGACGCCGAGCGGCACGTCGGCCGGGGTGTCGGCGACCGGCTGGGCCACCTGCGGACCGCCAACCAGGCGCTGACCCTCACGGATGAGAGCGCCTTCCGTCAAATGGTGATGGCCCGGCTGGCGTCGTCCCCCGAGCAGTACCGGACCATCAAGGCGGTCAACGTGGGACTGCTGGAAGTGGATGAGGCCGGCGCCGAGACGCTCGACGTCGGTCGCAACGAGTGCGCGCTCGGTGGCCGGTAGGGCGGGACACCCGTCCCGCTAGACCTCCAGCCGCTCGGCGAACTCCACCACGTCTCCCGTTTCGATGTAGCGCTTGAGCAGGCGGAGGTACATCGCCCAGCAGAAACTCGAGATCCGGTAGTGGCGAGTCGGCTCCCGCCAGCCCGTATGCGCAAACTCCACCTCGGTGCCGGATGGAGTGGCGGTGAGCACAAACCCCACCCGGGTCCCCTGCCAGTCGGGGTCCGCGTCGGTGAGTTCCCACTCGACCGCATGCGACGGCTCGAAGCGCCGGACCACGCCCACCCAGTCGTATCCCGGGCCGAAGGACAGTCGGTAGGTGGCATCGAGCCCCGGCGTCCCGGCCGATGCCTTGGTCCACCAGGCGTCGAGCCCCGCGGGTGAGCAGAGGACTTCGAAGACCCGGTGGACCGGCGCCTTGATGGGGAATGCGTGCAGGATGTCGGCCATAAGAATGCTCGCCGGGCAGAGGAGGTCATGTAGTCGGTGCGGCTGATCGCTCGCGCCAGCCTACCATCGCCTCTCCGGGGCTCGGGAGCAAGCCACCCCGAGGCTACCGGCATCACGGCGGCCGACAATGATATGCCGGGCGACCCACCACCGAAAAACGTCAAAACGTCCATGGCGAGGACATCAATGCGAACCCTGCTGCTCGCGGCACTCTCACTTCCGACCCTCCTGCAGGCTCAGGCGCGCCTGACTCCCGCCGGCCCGCGGTTCGAGGTCACCTTTCCCGCGGAAATGAGCGTCACTCCGCTGAACGGGCGGCTGGTGGTGATGCTCTCCAGCGACAGCGGCGCGGAGCCGCGCTTCCAGATCTCCGACTTGGCCGAGACCCAGCTCCTCGTCGGGGTGGATGCCGACCAGTGGCGCCCGGGCCGGCCCCTCCTGGTGGATACCCGCGCCATCGGGTATCCGATGCGGGACCTCTCGGAGATTCCCGCCGGCCGCTACCGTGTTCAGGCCCTGCTCAACCGCTACCAGACCTTCCGCCGCAGCGACGGTCATGTGGTCCAGCTTCCTCCGGACAAGGGGGAAGGCCAGCAGTGGAACCGGAAACCCGGCAACCTCTACAGCACGCCGGCCTGGATCCGCTGGGACCCCAAACGGGCAGACCGCTTCCGGCTGACACTCGACCAGCAGATCCCGCCCATCGAGGCGCCCGCCGATACGCGCTACGTCCGTCACGAGCGGATCCAGTCCCGGCTGCTCTCCGACTTCTGGGGCACGCCGGTCTTCCTCGGTGCCCATGTGCTCCTGCCCGAAGGATTCGACGAGCACCCCGAGGCGCGCTACCCCCTGGTCATTGACCACGGCCACTTCCCCGAGGATCTCTCCGGCTGGCGAGTCACCCCGCCTGATCCCGACCTGGCGCCTGACTACAGCGAGCGATTCCGGTTACCCGGTTACAACCGCATTCAGCAGGAAGCGGCCTATCAGTTCTATCAGGACTGGACCGGACCGGGCTTTCCCCGGGTGCTGCTCATCGAGATCCAGCACCCGACGCCCTACTACGACGACTCCTACGCGGTCAACTCCGCCAACAACGGTCCGTACGGCGACGCCATCATGCAGGAGCTGATCCCCTACCTCGAACAGAAGTACCGGGGCATCGGGGCGGGATGGGCCCGGTTCGCCTACGGCGGCAGTACCGGCGGATGGGAAGCCATGGCGGTGCAGCTGTTCTACCCCGACGCCTTCAACGGTATCTGGGCGGCGTGCCCGGACCCGATCGACTTCCGGCAGTACACCCTGGTCGACATCTACAGCGACACCAACGCCTACTGGCTCCCCAGCCGGTGGAAACGGGTGCCCCGGCCCGGGCATCGCGACTACCTCGGCAACGTGCAGGTCACGATCGAGCAGATGAACCGGCTGGAGCTGGTCCTCGGTACCCGTGGCCGGAGCGGCGGGCAGTGGGATATCTGGCAGGCGGTGTACGGTCCGGCCGCGGCGGACGGCTACCCGCAGCCGATCTGGGACAAGGTCTCCGGCCGGATCGACCCGGCGGTCGCGGCCTACTGGCGCGAGCACTACGACCTGGGCCACATCCTCGGGCGCGACTGGGCGACGCTCGGTCCCAAGGTGCGAGGCAAACTCCACATCTACGTCGGGGAGGCGGACAACTATCACCTCAACAACGCCGTCTACCTGGTGGAGGAAACGCTGCGCTCGCTCACCGATCCACCCGCCGACGCCGAGGTGGACTATGAACCCCGCGCCGAGCACTGCTGGAACGGCGACCACACCCGGCCCAATGCGTATTCGCGGCTTCGCTATCCGCAGATGTTCATCCCCAGGATCATGGACCAGATCCGTCGCAACCACCCAGCGGAGGCCGACACGCTGAGCTGGCGGTACTAGGGGCCCAAGTACCCGCCGGCCGGTGCATAGCCCCGGCCAGCGGTCGGACATTGCAGGTCCCGGCGGCCAACACACTGGTAACGCCGGGGTCACGCCGCAGGGCGATCCTGTGCCGTGTCTTCCCTGCTGTCCGGCATCCCCTAGAAAGGAGCGGTCATGGCCTTCCGCGCTCGCATCTCCGCCGCACTGGTCCCTGGCCTGCTGCTCGCAGCCATCGGCTGCATGCACAATGTCGACCCGAAGGTGACGCCAGCCAAGATCCCGCCGGTGTCGCCGCCGATCCATGCCCGGGCGCTATTGCTGGTCCCGCCTTCGTTCGAGGAGTATGTCTCCACCTCGTCGGAGGGATTCCACAGCTACAAGTACCAGTACGGCCATTCCGTCACCGCCGCCCTGACCGATCTCATCCACAGCTCGTTCGACACCGGAGAGACCCGGCATGTCGCCGATGCCGACGTCCTGGCCTGGCTCTCGGGCCCGGCCGACACCCTCACCGCGGACCTGCTGCTGGTCCCGTATTTCGCGAAGGGTGACGCCCGGACCCGGTTCTTCGACGTCAAGGCCGAATTGCGGGTGCGGCTCGACGGGCGGTCCTACCGCAGCGGCGGGACGTTCTCTTTCATCGCCACGGGGAGCACCACTCGGGCCCTCAGCTCCCGGGGCGGGCTCACCGGCTCCGCACTCGAGGAAGCATTGCAGGCGTTGAGCGATTCGCTCAGCGCCCACCGGAGCGAGCTGGAGATACCGGACGCCCCATAGCGGTCCGGACAGGTCACTGGCTGGCGCGGGCCTATTTCGTACCTTTCGGGCGTCCGGGTCGCTCCGCTCCAAAACGGGTTGGGGCGGCCCTCCTCCCCGGATTCCCGCTTGGGTCGGCCCGATGATCGTGCTTGAACCGATTGCGCTGAAGCACGCTGCTCCGCTTCAGCCGTTGCTGGAGGATCCGGCCATCGCGGCCACCACGCCCTTCCCGCACCCCTATCCGCCCGGGGGTGCGCTGGCGTACATCCACGAGGCCATCGCCCTGGTAGAGGCCGGCGCCAGGCATGTCTTTGCGGTGTGCCAGCCGGATGGCCTGCCCATCGGCGTGACCCTCCTCAAGGATCTCGACCCTGCTATCGAGGAAGCCGAGCTGGGCTACTGGATTGGACGCCCATACTGGGGGAGCGGCCGGGCCACCGCCGCCGCCGCCGCAACCCTGGCGTTCGCCTTCGGCACCCTGCGGCTCAGGGCGTTGCGCGCCGTCTGCCTGGAAGAGAACCCCGCGTCCCTCCGGGTGCTTGCCAAACTGGGGTTCGTGGAGACCGGCCGGATCCTCTGGGAACTCCCCAAGTGGCCCGAGCCGCGGATCAGCCTGATCCTGCGACTGCCGCGGGCCGATTGGTCCGACCCTCGCGCTTCGGCGCTGGGGTGGCTTCTTTAGATGCATGCCACCGGCTCTCCGACAGCCTTTCCATCCCACGCCTGCTCCCTGAGCATATGGTTCCTCGCCAACCCTGGTTCGAGCGGCGTTTCACGTTCGACCTGCCGGTCTCGGCCGCACCGGGGCTCATCGAGCGCCTGCGTGGCACGCCGGCCCGGATCGAGCATCGCCTGGGCGGGCTTGCGGCCGCCAAGCTCACCGTGCGCCACGGCACGCAATGGTCCATTCAGGAGAACATCGGCCACCTCGGAGACCTCGAACCGCTGTGGATGGCGCGCGTGGACGACCTCGCGGTCGGTCGTCCCACGCTCCATCTCGCGGACCTCGAGAACCGGCGCACCCACGAGGCGGGCCACAACGCCCGGCCGTTCGCCGCTGTCCTGGCGGCATTTCAGGCGGCTCGCGGGGCGCTGGTCGTCCAACTGGAGGCCGCCGATGCCGCGGACTGGGCCCGCTCCGCCGTGCATCCGCGGTTGCAGTCCCCGATGCGGCTCCTGGACCTCGCGTTCTTTGTTGCCGAACACGATGACCACCACCTGGCAACGGTGACCATGCTGCTCCGGATGGGTGATTGATCCGCACCGGAATGCCCTGCACCGGAAGATGCGCTACGCCGCCCTGACCGGAGTACACATACACCATGCCTGATCCCGCTCCGCACACCGCGGAAGAAGCGACCCCGAGGGAGCTCCGCTACGCCACCCTGCGCCTGGCGTTCTGGATGCTCGCCCTGCTCGTGGTGGGACCGGCGGTCCGGGCGCTGCCCCTCGGGCAGACCACGCGCACCGGCATTCTTGCCTGGCTGCTCCTCGCGCTGGCGCTGTACTGGCTGTACGCCGGACTCGGATTCCGCCCGTGGCTCCTGATCCAGGTGGTCATCTTTTCAGCGGCCGTCGCGCTCCTGATGCTCAAGGTGGCGCTCGTGTCGGTCGGCATCCACGAGTTCGATTTCTTGCGGGCCGCCGGAAAAGGGCTGATCATTGTGGGTGGCGTTGCGGCGGGAGCCAATTTCGGGTCGTTGCTCATCGCCTCGGCCCTTCGGCGATCACCGCCACCATGAGTCCCACGCACCACCCCGAACGCACCTGGCCCTACTCGCCTGAGGAGCCCGCGATGACCGATTCCCAGGATGCAATGCGAACCTTTGCCCACACCGCGCTGCGGATCGCCGCCGGGGCGGCCTACTTTTCCCATGGCGCCCAGAAGCTGCTCGGGTGGTTTGGCGGATTCGGCGACGGAGGCACCGCGGACCTCATGAGCCGCTTCGGGGCGGCCGGCGTCATCGAGACGATCGCCGGCACATGCATCCTGCTCGGCCTCCTGGCGCGACCGGCGGCTTTCATCGCCTCCGGCGAGATGGCGGTGGCCTACTTCTGGATGCACCTCGGCGGCAGCGGCCACATCTTCTGGTGGCAGAACCGGGGCGAGCTGGTCATGCTGTACTCGTTCATCTTCCTCTATATCGCCGCGACCGGGGCCGGACCGCACAGCCTCGACGCCTGGCTGGCCCGCCGAAGGGGAGCCGGCGGATCGTAGCCGGAGTCTCGGCGAGCCCGCGAAAAATGATCGGGCGCCCAGCCCTGCTGTGCCTTCTGCTCGCCCTGCCGGCCACCGGCGTGGGGCAGAGCCCTTCGGCGGCCTCCTGCCAGGCACGCCCCGGCGCCCCCCGTCTCGACCACGTCATCGTCGTGGTGCAGAACCTCGACTCGGCCCGCGCCCGGCTGGCGCGGCTGGGCTTCCGGGTCAAGGCGGGCCGTCCGCACCCCAACCACCTGCGCAACTTCCACGTCAAGTTTCTCGACGGCACCGGGCTGGAAGTCATGACGGTGACCGGCGCCCCACTCGACCGGAACGCGGAGGACTACGCCGACCTGCTGGCCGCGGGGGAAGGCGGTGCCTACGTGGCCCTGCGGAGCGGACACCTGGACAGCATCGCCGCCGCCGCCGAGCGGGCCGGGCTCACCAGCCGGCGCTCTGCCATCGGGACCTGGCAGTTCCTCGGCTTTGCCCCCTACTCCGATGCCAGCGGGGTGTTCTTCGGCTCCGGATGGTCGGCGCCTCCGGAACTCGATCGTGCGGCATCCCAACCGGGCGGAATCGCTCCGGCAGGCGTGGGTGGAGGGCGGTCCCGCGCTGGTCCACCCCGCCACGCCCACGCCCGGTGGGCGTGCTGCTCGGCACTCGATCACGATCGTTTCGCCCGCCGGCCCCGGGACTGGGTCTCCCGGAGTTCTGGATCGTCTTTCAGACTGGTGATCCGGGACGGCACTGACGGGCGGCGCCCAGCGACGCTTTCGCTCTTCCCACCGCCACCGATTCCCGCGCATACTTCACTCGCCGGTTGACCTCTCCTGCCAGGAGCATATGGGAGAACTGGGACAGTTTACGCTGATCACCTTCACATCGGTCCTGTTCATCGTGGACCCGATTGCGGCCATCCCCGCGTATCTGGTGATTACCCAGAACGAAACGCCGGAGGAGCGTCGTCGCACCGCCCGGCGTGCGTGCGTTGCCATGGCGGTGCTGCTCATCGTCTTCGCGGCGGCAGGCCGGTTCATCTTCCAGGCGTTCGGAATCACCTTGCCCGCGTTCCGGATCGCCGGCGGCCTGATCCTCTGGCTGGTGGCCCTGGACATGCTGCGAGCGCAGCGCACCACCCATGAGAGCGGCGAGGAACTGGTGGAAGGCCAGGCTAAGGACGATGTGGCGCTTACCCCGCTCGCCATCCCCATCCTGGCGGGCCCGGGCGCGATCTCGACCGCCATGGTGCTGGCCGGCGAGGCCCATAGCGTGAGCCACGGGGTCATCGTCTACGCGGCAATCCTGCTGACCGCGCTGGTATCGTACGGCACCCTGCTGGTGGGACAGCGGCTGGTGACCCTCCTGGGGCAGACCGGGATCAAGGTCATGACCCGGATCATGGGCCTGCTCCTCGCGGCGGTGGCCACGCAGTTCATCCTGACCGGCCTCCAGGACAGCTGGCCCGGCTGACCCCGGTGCTGATCGCGGGTCACTCGGCCATATGCGGCAGATCGCCAGGATCACCCGGTTGGAGGGCCCCAACATCGCAGGAGAGGTCGATCTCGGCGGACATTGGGTGTTTCCAGAGCACTTTCCCACGGACCCCATCTTCCCCGGCTGCCTGATGGTGGAGGCCGCCGGGCAACTGGTGGCCCTCTGGGCCTGGTCCGCGGGGCAGCGCGGCCGACCCCGCCTGGTCCGGACCTGGGCGGAGTTCCATCATCCCGCCACGCCGTCGGCACCGGTGCTTGAGTTGCGCGCGACGGTGAAGCGGAAGCGCCACCTGCATTTCGCCACTGTTGAGATCATGGCCGTGGAAGCCCATGTCGCCACGGTCGAGGTGGTCCTGGCGGTCCTCCCCGGCGTATCTTAGATGAAGCGCTGCTCCGTCCGTCACCGAAGGGCGGGGTCTTCGGCAGGGGCGGCATGGCAACGGGTGGGAAAGGCGAGGCCTGGATGGGAAAGCTCATCGGCTTTCTTGGCGCCACGCTCGGCAGCGCGGTCGGCTGGTGGGCCGGAGCCCGGATCGGGGTGATGACAGGATTCCTCTGCAGCATCGTCGGCACCGGAGTGGGGCTGTATTTCGCCCGCCGCTGGGCCCAGGAATACCTGCCCTGACGGGGTGCCCGGATCAATGCCAGGCACGCAGTGAGCGCCGTCTGTGAGAGGTCCACATGAAAGTCATGGTCTTCAATGCGGTCGCGCAGCTCGTCGGCCCGGTGGAGAGCGCCCCCGTCGTGCGGACCGATGCGGAGTGGCGGAAGCGGCTCACCCCGGAGCAGTTCCAGATAGCTCGGGGCAAGGGCACCGAGCGACCCTTCTGCGGCACGCTGCTCGACAACAAGCGGGAGGGAGTCTACAGTTGCGTCTGCTGCGGATTGCCGCTGTTCGGGTCCTCGGGCAAGTTTGAATCTGGCACGGGCTGGCCCAGCTTCTTCCAGCCGGTGGCGGAAGAAAACGTGGCCACCGTGGAAGACCGGACCCACGCAATGACGCGCACCGAAATCCTGTGCGCCCGCTGTGACGCGCACCTGGGGCATGTGTTTGACGATGGGCCGCGGCCGACGAAACTCCGTTTCTGTGTCAACGGCGCCTCGCTGGTCTTTACCGACCACGACCGACTCGATACTCTCGCCGACCCGGCGGCGCTCGCCTGATGGTTCCCATTCCGTCCTTTCCACAGGTTGGTCATCCATGAGCCTCACCGATCGGCTGCGCCCGCATCCTGAAGACCGGCTCGCGTCCGCGGTTCAGGTGGTTTCGTTCGCTGCCACCGCGGCCCGGCTGCGGGCCGAGCCGCACGCCCCCGTCTCCGGGCATCGCCAGATCGCGGTCTTCCGGCACGGTCCGGTGACCATGCTGCAGTTTGTCTTCGAGGCCGGCGGCCTCCTCAAGGAGCACCAGGCCGACGGCGTGGTCACGATCCAGGCTCTGACGGGCCGGCTGATGGTAATCGCCGAGGAGGAGCCCCATGAGCTGGGCCCGGGAGAGCTTGTGGCTTTGGCGCCGGGCGTCCTCCACTCGGTGCGTGCCATCGAGGCGAGCGAAATGCTGCTGACGGTCCACCGACTGCCGCCAGAAGACGGGCAGGGGACAGCCTAGGCTCCTCAACGGCGGCCTTGGGACCCACCGGCCACCGTCCCGCGCAGCTCCAGGGAGGTCCGATGCGTCACCATTCTCGGCTCTGGCTGCTCGCGGGGCCTCTGGGGGGAGTCTTCGGCTGCGGCCGCGCGACGGTGACCTCCATTGGTCTTGCCACCGCATCGCATCGAGCGGCCCGTCTGTCCACTGGCTGTGATCGTCCATGACCAGTCCGCCGCCCACTGACCCGAGCTTCTATGGCCGCGGACTCGCCTACGCGATCTTCGTTCCGGATGACACCCTTCGCACCAGGCTGGAGTGCCCGCAGTGAACCTTGGATAGAGACCCCAACGGGCGGTCCGGCGCCCTGGCTTCGAATCCCCCCACCGGCACCCCGCCGTATTTCCGTCCCCCAGCACCTGCTTTTGTCCGGCCCCCCCGGGGTTGACATCTCGATCATTATATCCTATCATCCGGATAACAAGATGAATGATCGGATCGTCACCCGACTGGCCGCCCTGGCCGACGCCACCCGAAACCGGCTGCTGCTGGTGCTGGAGCGTCATGAGCTCACCGTCACCGAGCTCTGCGCGGTGCTGCGGCTGCCTCAGTCAACCGTGAGCCGGCATCTCAAGGTGCTGGCCGACGATGGCTGGGTGGTCTCCCGGGCGGATGGCGCCAGCCACCTCTATCGGGTGCCCAGCGCGGATCTTGACCCCGGCGCCAGGCGGCTCTGGCAGGTGGTGCGGGATCAGGTGAGTGAGACCCCGGGCGCCCTGCGGGACGTGGAACGGCTCCGCGGCGTGCTGGCGGAACGGCGGGCCAGGTCCGAGGCCTTCTTCGACACGGCGGCCGGTCAGTGGGACCGAATGCGGACCGAGTTGTTCGGGGGCCGGAGTGAGCTGCTGCCCCTGCTTGGCTTGCTGGACGCCGGCTGGACCGTGGCAGACCTGGGAGCCGGCACCGGGCAACTGGCTCAGGCGATCGCCCCGTTCGTGGCCCGGGTCATCGCGGTGGATGCGTCCCCGGCCATGATTCGCTCCGCCAAGGCGCGGCTCAGCGGCGTGGTCAATGTTGAGATCCGCAAGGGCGAGCTCGAGGCCTTGCCGATTGAGGACGCTGCGCTGGACGCTGCATTTCTGGTGCTGGTGCTTCCGTATCTGGCCGAGCCGGCACTGACCATCCGGGAGGCGGTTCGCGCGCTCAAGCCGGGTGGGCGGTTGCTCCTCACCGACCTGATGCCGCACGAGCGGGCCGAGTATCGGCAGACGCTGGGCCACCTGTGGCAGGGGTTTGAGGCGGAGCAGCTCCTCGGCTGGCTGGACGAGGCCGGGCTCGATGTTGTTCGCTATGCCCCCGCACCCCTGGATTCCCAGGCGAGTGGAACCAGGCTGTTTGCGGCGGTTGGACGGAAGCGATGACGCTCAGGGTTCACACAAGAAGAGAGCCTTCGCCGCTGCGCGGCTCAGGATGACAGAAATAGCGGATAGCAAGACACCATACTCAAAGAGACAAGGATCGCACCTATGACCACAGCCGCGCTGCTCCACCCCTTCGACGCCACCCGCCAGGCCGGGCGCGAGCCGTTCAAGGTGAAAGACCTTTCGTTGGCGGAATTCGGGCGCAATGAGATCCGGCTGGCCGAGTACGAGATGCCGGGACTCATGGCCATTCGGAAGGAGTACGCCGGCCAGCAGCCGCTCGCCGGCGCCAGGATCATGGGCTCGCTGCACATGACGGTACAGACGGCGGTCCTGATTGAGACGCTCGTCGACCTCGGCGCCGACGTGCGCTGGGTGAGCTGCAACATCTTCTCAACCCAGGATCACGCCGCGGCCGCGGTGGTGGTGGGGCGGGACGGCAGTGTGGCGGAGCCACGCGGCGTCCCGGTGTACGCCTGGAAGGGCGAGACGCTGCCGGAGTACTGGTGGTGCACCGATCAGGCGCTCATGTGGCCCGACGGCGCGGGTCCCAACCTGCTGCTGGATGACGGCGGCGACGCGACGCTGCTCATCCACAAGGGCGTGGAGTACGAGAAGGCCGGCAAGATCCCGGCGTTCGACGCCGCCTCAGATTCCGAAGAGTGGGGCGTGATCCTCGACCTGCTCCGGCAGGAACAGAAAAAGCATCCGCTGCGGTTCACCAAGGCCGCCGCCCAGCTCAAGGGCGTCTCGGAGGAGACCACGACGGGGGTGCACCGGCTGTACGAGATGATGAAAGCGGGGACGCTGCTCTTTCCGGCGATCAACGTCAACGACTCGGTGACCAAGAGCAAGTTCGACAACCTGTACGGTTGCCGGCATTCGCTGACCGACGGCATCCTCCGCGCCAGCGACGTGATGCTCGCCGGCAAGGTGGCGGTGATCTTCGGCTACGGCGACGTGGGCAAGGGCTGCGCCCAGGCCCTCAAGGGCCAGGGTGCCCGGGTGGTCATCACCGAGATCGACCCGATCTGCGCGCTGCAGGCGGCCATGGAAGGCTACCAGGTCACCACCCTCGACCAGGTGCTGGAGACGGCCGACATCTTCATCACCGCCACCGGCAACAAGCAGATCATCACTGCGCAGCACATGGCGCGGATGAAGGACAAGGCCATCGTCGGTAACATTGGCCATTTCGACAACGAGATCGACATGGCGGGCCTCAAGCGGGTCAAGGGCATCGAGCGGATCAATATCAAGCCGCAGTACGACGAGTGGGTGTTCCCCGATGGCCATAGCGTGCTCATCCTGGCCGAGGGTCGCCTGCTCAACCTCGGCTGCGCCACCGGCCATCCGAGCTTCGTGATGTCGTCGTCCTTCACCAACCAGGTGCTGGCTCAGATCGACCTGCACCTGCAGGCCCAGGGCAAGCCGACCGTCTCGGGTACTCAGTACACGGAAAAGAAGGTCTACACCCTGCCCAAGAAGCTGGATGAGAAAGTTGCCCGGTTGCATCTGGACAAGTTGGGGGTGAAGCTGACCACGCTCACCCAGGAGCAGGCGGACTACATCGGGGTGTCGGTGGAAGGGCCCTACAAGGCGGAGCATTACAGGTACTAGGCGATTGGCGATTGGCGATTAGGCGCCGCGAAGATAGCCTGGCCGCCCGCCAACACGAGGAATCTCACGGCGACATACCAGGCCGCGAGATTCCTCGTCGCTTTGCGTCCTGCCCGTGATGCGCCGCCGGGCACCGATGCATCTCCGCAGCGGCAGGGCGCGCTACAGCCCCAGGCAGGGGTCCTCGCGCTCGGCCGGCGGCGTCACGATGATCACCTGATAGAGTTTCGCCGTTGCCGGACCCGGCACGGCTTCAGTCGTCCCCCGCTCGAGCAGTCCCACCGTCAGGATCCGCTTCCCCGGCGCCGCGTGCCGCAGCAGGCGGGGTACACCCATGTCCATCCGCACGTGGCCGTCCCCGGCGATCAACCAGGCCGGTCCCGTCGCACCGGCGCTCAGGAGTGCCTGGGCCATCGCCGCATCCCTGACCTCCTGTGCGGCCCGCATGCCCGCCATCATGCTCGCGGGAAGCTTGCCGCAGTGGTCGGCGAACAGTTCCGCATCAACGGCCGCCTGCGCGGCGCTGTCCAGCGGCGACCCTTCGACCAGCCGGCGCAATTCTGCTGGCGCCGAAGCGACACCCTCCCGCACCACGGACCGCAGCGTCTCGCGGGAGAGTCCGCTCCCCCAGAGACTCCGCCCGTGAGCGAGCGCGGCATCCACCACCGGCGCATGCAAAGGCCATTTCCAGTTCTTGCGGTCGAAGCCATGGGCATCGAGCCAGGATTCCATCTCCTGGCCCGCGGCTGGCGCCGGAACGGGAGCATCAGACTGCGCGAATTGCTCGAAGACGACGGCGGGCTTCCGGCTGGCGAGAGCCGTGAGCAGAGCGCCGCGCACCTGGTGATGCGCGGCGTTATCGTGCACCTCGCCGAGCAGGACGAAGTCGGCGCCTCCGGCCCGGCGGACCAGGTCGGTGGTACTGATCGAGGTTCCCGTCGCGGCGTCCAGGATGACGACGGAGTCGGGAAGCGGGAAGGCGGCCGGTGCTACCGCGGGGGCCGCATGCCCGCGGCAGGCAGCCAGGAACAGGAAGGTCCCGAGGAGATGTCTTCGCATGCGCCAAGCTAACGACCGGGCCCCGCGGAGCGAAGCCCCGGCGTACTGCAGGGCGGGGTGGCGTGAGACGAAGAAGCGACCCCCGACAGCCGTCCGACCTAGTGGCGGATCGCCTGTTCCACGTCCCCGAGCATGGCATCCAGCGCGGTTCGATCCAGCCACCGCCCCGACACCATCACCCCCTGGATCCGATCGGCGTTGGCAATGTCGGCGATCGGGTTGGCATCGAGGAGCACCAGGTCGGCGCGCTTGCCGACCGCGATCACGCCCGAGTCCTTACGGCGGAGATACTCCGCCGCATTCCGGGTGGCGGCCTCGAGCACCGCATAGGGGGGAATCCCGGCGTGAGCCATTGCCTGCATCTCCTGGTGGGTCCCGAACCCGGTGACCAGGAAGACCTGCGGCGCGTCGGCGCTGACGAGCAGCCTGGCGCCGGCCCGGTAGAGGGCGACCGCAAGGGAATCGCACACGGCGAGAAATCCGGGCAGCGCACCCGGGCCGTTGCTCAGGTAGCCACTCCACTGCGCCAGCGTCGCGGCGGGCACGTAGCGCATCTCCGGCCGAGCGGCGTGGTCCGGTGGGCTGATGCCACCAGCCAGGACGCGGAACAGCGCCAGCGTCATCCCGTTCCACACCCCGGCCCGGCGGGTCTCCTCCGCCACCTTCCGCACCCGGCCCCAGTCCACCCGCGCCACGACATCATCGGTGATGATCTGGCTCTGTGGCGCGGGGACATCGGCCGGCAGGGCCGCCGCGATATACCCGTCGAGATGCTCCACCTGCTGTCCCGCCCGGAATGCTCGCTCCAACCCGTAGCTGGCGGTGACGTGTCCGGCGAGCGGGAGTCCCGTCTCCCGGGCCGCGGCCACGATGGCCGCGTAACTCTCCGCGCTCATGCCGCCATGGGTCTTGAGCAGGTCGTACCCCCGGGCCTTGGCTTCAAGCACCAGCCGGCGGCCGGTCTCCGGATCGGGGACGCTCTGGCCGTTCAGTGACGGGGCCGCGACGTACAGGGTGGGACCGAGCAACTCGCCCCGGTTGATGCGATCCCTCACCTGCAGCGCCGTCGGGGGCGCAATGACGCCGCGCATGGTGGTGACGCCGTGCGCCAATGCCAGCCGGAACTGCTGGCCCAGGGCATCGGCGGCGCTCTCACCGGATCCCGCTCCGAGATGGATATGCATCTCGCTGAGCCCGGGAATCAGGTAGCGCCCCTCCCCCGCGATCCGGGTCACGTTCCCCGGGACGCGCAGCTCGGCGCTCGGCCCCATCGCCGTGATCAGACCACCATCCACGAACACCGTATACCGCGAAAGGGTGCGCTGCCCATCCATCGGGATCACGGTCACATCGGTGATGGCGTAGCTGGGGAATGTGTAGGTCGAACCGGGCGGGCCGGAATGGAGCGAGACGGTGAGTTCCTGGGCGGAGAGCAGCGCAGCCGAACAGAACAGCGGCGCGAGCGCGCCGGCGTACACTCGAATCATGAGCCCTCAATCATGGGACATTGCGGGCGGAAGACTCCCCACCGGACGGGAGCCCGCCCCAATGGTTTCCGGCGGTGCAGGCCGAAACGAGCGATTTGAGCCTCGGTTGAGGGTGGGGCCCCAGTCTTGGCCCATGCTCTGGCTCACTGTGCCCGGGGTTCGGCAGTCTCCGGCTCGTCTCACCCAAGTGGAAATCCAGGACGACTGGATCTGCCTCGACTTGCTCGACGGCCGGCGGGTGCGACTTCCCACCGCATGGTCCCCAATCCTGCTCGCGGCAACCCCCATGGCCCGGAGCCGATGGCAGCTCGTGCGCGGGGGCCAAGCGGTGCGGTGGGTGGAGTTGGGAGAGGTGCTGGTGCTGCGGTCCGTTGAGGAAGCCCACCCGACCATTCAGGCTTCTCCTCGGTCGGCGGAGATGCGACCTTGTCCGGCTGGCGCGCCGGCCAAGAGACCGTCCGACTACTCGGGATAGCCTCCGGGATTCATGGACTGCCATCGCCACGCATCACCGCACATGTCCAGCAGATCTCGCTCGGCCTTCCAATGGAGCTCGCGTTCCGCCTTGGAGGGATCGCAGTAGGATGTCGCCGCGTCACCTAAGCGACGCTCGACGATCCGAGTGGGGATGTCCTTGCCGCTCACCTGTTCGAACGCGCGCACCGCCTCCAGCACACTGTAGCCACGGCCGGTGCCGAGATTGTACGGCACGCAGCCGGTCTGTCCCTCCAGCTTCTCCAGCGCCCGCAGGTGCCCGACGGCGATATCGACCACGTGGATATAGTCCCGCACGCCGGTCCCGTCGGGGGTGGGATAGTCTCCGCCAAAGACCTGTACCTCCTTGAGCTTGCCGACCGCCACCTGGGTGATGTAGGGGAAGAGATTGTTGGGGATCCCGTTGGGATCCTCGCCGATCCGGCCGCTCTCGTGCGCCCCGACGGGGTTGAAGTACCGCAACAGGGCGATATTCCAGCTCGGGTCCGCCCGGTACACATCCCGAAAGGCCTGCTCCATCATCAATTTCGAGTAGCCGTAGGGATTGGTGGCGGAGAGCGGAAAGTCTTCCTTGACCGGCACCGTGGCGGGATCCCCATAGACCGTGGCGGAGGAGCTGAAGACCATGGTCTTCACGTTGTGGGCCGCCATGAGATCGCACAGCACCAGCGTGCCGGTAATGTTGTTCTGATAGTACCGGATGGGCTGGCTCACCGATTCCCCGACGGCCTTGAAGGCGGCGAAGTGAATCACCGCGTCCACCGGGTGCTTCCGGAATACCTGATCGAGCCCGGCCCGATCCAGCAGATCAACCTTGTGGAAGGCGAAGGGCCGGCCGGCGAGTTCTTCCGTGCGACGCAGGGCTTCAGGCTTGCTGTTGCTGAAGTTGTCCACCACGACGACATCGTGGCCCGCCTTGAGCAGCTCGACGGTGGTGTGGGTTCCGATGAATCCCGCGCCACCGGTCACGAGGATGCGCATGCGCCTGCCCTGGGTTGAAGAGATTCCGGAATGTAACGGGGCTCGGGGTGCCGGACGAAACCCTGTCCCGAAACATACCGTCAGTGCCCAACTCCCACCGTGAAGCCCCATGCTCAGACGCCACACGCTGCGACTGGCCTTGCTCCTCTGTGCCGGGGCGCCGCTCGCCGCCCAGCAGGATCCGTTGGTGATGCGGATCACCGAGGTCGCGCCCCGCTTCGAGCTGATCTCCGGCTTCGCCAACGGCAACCTGCTCGCGCTGGTCGGCAGGCGGGGAGTCTTCATGGTGGACGCCCAGAGCGCCCGCCGGGTGGCCCTGGCGGATTCGGCCCTCCGCACGGTCACCCCGCTGCCGGTCACGCTGATCGTCAACACCCACTATCACGACGATCATGTCGGCGGGAATCCGTACTGGCGCTCCCGGGGCGCCCGGATCATCGCCCACCAACTGGTCGCGGCGGAGGCTCGCAAGGACACCGTCATCCCGGAGGAGACCTGGCATCGGACGTCCACGGATCCGGCCGCCCTGGCCGATCGCACGTTCACGGATTCCCTGGTGCTCGATTTCGAGGGAGAGCCGGTCATCCTGCTGCATCCGCCGGACGCGCCCACCAGCGGAGACGCGATGGTCTGGTTTCCCCGGGCCAACATCCTGCATACCGGGGACATTCTCGAGCGAGAGGCGCCGCCGTTCATTGACTGGTGGGCGGGCGGATCGGCGGAAGGGATGATCCGGGCCGTGGACGCCATCCTGGCCCGCGTGAACGACCAGACGCTGCTCGTCCCGGGACACGGAACCGTGGCCCGGAAGCCTGACCTGCTCCGTTACCGGACCATGCTGGTCACCCTTCGAGACCGGGTCGCGGCGGGCGTGGCCGCCGGCAAGTCACTCGCCACCATTCAAGCCGAGCGGCCCGCGAGCGAGTTCGAGGGCCTCATCGGGGGCGGGGGCTGGCGCCCCACCCGGCTGGTGAAGCTGCTCTACTTCGGCGCCACGCGGGACGCGGCGCGGGCCCGCAGCGAGCGCGTCCGGAGCCGACTCACCACGATGCTCGATTCCTCGCGCGCGGTGTCGCACTGGCCGGGGGTGTCGGTCGGGGTCGCCTTCGGCGACGGCCGGACGCTGGCTTTTTCGCTGGGCTACAGCGACACCACCACGCACGAGCCACTCCGGCCCGATCATCTGCTGCTGGCGGGGAGCGTGGGCAAGACGTTTGTGGCGGCGGTGGCGCTCGATCTCCTGACCGAAGGCAAGCTGGATCTGGACCGTCCCATCAGCACCTGGCTCGGCTCAGCGCCGTGGTTCTCCCGATTGCCTAACGGCGCCGAGATCACGGTGCGGCAGCTGCTCAACCACACCAGCGGTCTGGTGCGTTACGAGTTCACGGAGCAGTTCACCCGCGACCTCACCGCCAGTCCCGACCGGGTGTGGCAGCCGGAGGAGCTGGTCGCCTACATCCTCGACACGCCCGCCCCGTTCAAGGCAGGTCAGGGCTGGGACTACTCCGACACCAACTACATCATCCTCGGCATGATCCTCGAACGGATCACCGGGAAGACGCTCTATGCCGCGATCGAGGAGCGGATCCTCGCCCCGCTGGTGCTGCTGCACGTGGTCCCCTCCTCCAGCCGCGAGATTCCCGGTCTGGCTCAGGGATATGCCGGACCGGCCAATCCCTTCGGCGGCACCGATGCGATGCTCGTCTCCGGCAAGTTCGCCATCAACCCGCAGTTCGAATGGGCCGGGGGCGGATTCGCCACCACCACCGAAGACCTGGCGCGCTGGGGGCAGATCCTCTGGTCGGGGCGGGCCTTTCCGGACTCCGTGATGCAAGCCATGCTCACTGGCGTCCCCGCCAGGCTCGGGCCCGACGCACAGTACGGCCTCGGCGTGATCATCCGGCCCACGCCGCTCGGGCTCAGCTATGGTCACAGCGGATTTTTTCCGGGGTACCTGACAGAGGTGCGGTACTACAAGGACCTGAACCTGACCGTGGCGCTCCAGTTCAATACCAGTGCGCCGGGGGTGGTCGGGGGAATGGGGAGCATGCTGGACGACATTGCCCGGACCGCGCGCGATCCGTGACGATTGAGGGCGTCACTGCGAAGAGGAGCCCCGACCGGCGGACCGACGATCAGGGCCGGGCGGGCGCCTCGCCGGCCAATCGTGCCATGCGTTCCTTGGCGGCCCTGACCCGGGGCTGCAGCGCCGGATCGGCGTCCTTCCAGAGTTCCACGAAATTCGAGAGCGATTCCAGCGCCTTGTCGCGCTGGCCCCGCTCCTCGTACAGCGCGCCCAGACGCTCGTAGCTCGCCGCCAGGCTCCATCGGTCATCGAAGACTGCGGTGATCGGCTTGGGCCGAGCCGTCAGTTTCTCATACATGGCCAGCGCCGAATCGGCCATGCCGGCCTGTTCCATCAGGGTAGCCATCCCGAATCCCGCTCCATTCTGGAGAAACGCGGGCTCACTCCGCCATGCCCCGAAGTGACTCAGCGCTTCCGCCGCCCGCCCCTCGGCCGCGGCGATGTATCCCGCGGCGGCATGCCGGCCAGGATTGCCGCGGCGAACACCCTCTGGCACCACGGACTCATACTCCTTGAGCAGCTGCCTCGCGCGCCCGGGTTGGCCCAGCTGGGCATAGATCGTCGCGAGGTCGGTGTACGGGCGATCGGCAGCGGGAATCTGTGCGAGGGGGTACTGCGTAACGGCGTCCTCGAGCATCCGTCGCGCCAGCGCAGTGTCCCGCGACAACCAGATCTGCATCGAGACGATGTTGAGCGCGGTGTACAGCACCGATCCTTTCAAGCCGCGGGACTCGTTGATCGCCATGTTGTCGCGGTAGGCGCGCTCGGCCTGCTTGAGGTGGCCCCGAGCCTGCTCGCCCGAGGCGAGGGCAAGGGTCAGTCCGGCGCGGTCGGCGGGATCGCGGGTCGCGACCAGGCCGCGGGTGACCAGTTGCTGGGCCGAGTCCCAGGCACCCACGGCAAACAGCATGTTGGCTTCGTTCTGGAGCGGCCCGGAAGCCTGGGGGAAGATCCGGCGCATGTCCGCCAGCACCGCACGGGCTTCGGTTTCCTTGCCCTGCGCCACGAGGTTTCGGAACAGTCCCTCGCGGTGTCCGATGAACGAACCGACCCTCACCGCGTGCGCAAAGAGCGTCTCCGCCGCGGCGTACGCGCCGCGCTCCTCGAATTGGATACCGAGATTGTTGAGTGAGGCGGCATTATCGGGGTCCACGGCCAGTGCGGCACGGTAGGCGGCCTCCACCCGTGCCCGGTCGAAGTCGGCGGTGTTGAAGTAGTAGGCGGTGGTGAGGTGCCGCTCCAGTTCGGGCAGCCGATCGCGGTGGCGGTAGGCGCGGGTCGCGGCGTTCACGATCTCGGTCTGCGAGCCAAAGTCGTTGCCGATCACCACGGCCAGCTTGCGCCAGGCCATGGCAAAGCCGCTGTCCACCGCGACCGCCTGCCGGAGCAGCGCGGCAGCCTTCTCATTGTCGTTGACGTTGGCGGCCTGCACCCCCTGGCTGTAGAGCCGGAGCGCCTCCATGGAGGAGGTGGTCACCTGCTCCAGCGGATCGCCGCCACGGATGGTGCGCAACGACTCGCCCACCCGCTCCCGGACCCGCTTGGACAGCCGATCCAGCGCCGCGAGGATCTGGCCGTCGTCCTCCGCCGTCTCGCGGATGGCCACCAGTTCGGCGCCATCGCTGGCCGCCAGCAGCCGGGCGGCGAGCACAAAGCCGCGGCCCACGGGGCTGATCTCGCCGGCCACCACGGCCTTGGCGCCCTCGCGCTGGGCCATCTCCCGGGCCACGGTCTGGTCCAGCGGCTGGAGCGGATCCAGGCCCATGCGCGCGAGAGCGGCGGCCTGCACCGACGAGGTCATCACGGTCATGACAGGCGATTGCGCCAGATCGATCCGGAACGCCTCGCTGATCGAGGCACCGAGGGTCGAGTCCGGGGTGCTGTTCCGGAAATCCGCCACCACAATCTTGTCCCGCGCAGCGAGCTTGCCGGAGGCCACCAGCGTCCCCACCGGCCCGATGCCGAGCAGCCGCATCGCGGTGTAGGCGGCGGCACCGATGGCGAGCGCCCCGAACGCCAGCACACCGCCTCGGGTGGCGCGCCTCCATGTGACGTGCCGGTGCAGCCCGGTTTCTCCGCTGGCCGACCACATCCCCGTGGCCCGCTGCCTGGCGCGCCGCCGCTCGATCAGTCCGGTGATGACCATGATCGGGAGTCCGGCGGCCATCAGCCCCAGCGCGCCCCACGGCACCCAGTCGGGCAGGCCGAGCTGGATGGTCACGAAGTAGACGGCGCCCAGCACGGCCACCGTGGCCAGGGCGAAGAGCCCCGCCACCCGGAGCGGGTGTCCGTAGCCGGGATCCAGCGCCACAGCCTGGGTCGGTTGGGTAGATGTAGGCGTGATCCCGCCGCTGGTGGTCCCACCCAGGGATTCGAGCCGTTCCAGCACTTCATCGGCCGTCTGGGGGCGATCGGCAGCGCGTTTGGCGAGGCACTTCATGAGCAGCGCCTCGAGCGCCGGCGGGATGCCGGGCCGGAACCGGGAGACCGGGTCCGGCTCATGGGTCACATGCATCGCCAGCAGCTGCTGGGGCGTGGTGCCCACGAACGGCGGCCGGCCGGCCAGCAGCTCGTACCCCATGGCGCCGAGGGCGTAGAGGTCGGCCCGATGATCCACGTTGGGATCGGCGGCCGCCTGCTCGGGTGACATGTATGCCGGTGTCCCCAGCGCCACGCCGGCGGTGGTGAGGTTGGTCTCGCCCTTGGCCTCGGACACCGCCTTGGCCACGCCGAAATCGGTGACCAGGGCGTGCCGCCCGGTGAGCATCACGTTCTCGGGCTTGATGTCGCGGTGCACGACGCCACGCGCGTGGGCCAGCGAGAGCGCGTCCGCCACGTCACGGAGGAGGCGCACCGCCTCGGGCACGGGCAGCTCGCGCACCCGGGTCAGGCGCTGCCGGAGCGACTCGCCCTCGATGAAGGGCATCACATAGTAGAGGAAGCCGCCGGCCTGTCCGGAGTCGAGCAGGGGCAGAATGTGCGGATGCTGCAATTTGGCGGCGATCTGAATCTCGCGACCGAACCGCTCCGGCCCGAGCGTCGCGGCGAGCTCGGGGCGGAGCACCTTGACCGCCACCTCACGATCGTGCCGGAGGTCGTTGGCGAGGTAGACCGTCGCCATACCCCCGGCGCCCAGTTCCCGGATCAGCGTATAGCGATCCGCCAGGGCGGCGGTCAGGCGTTCAGGAAGCGAAGACACCAGTCGCAGACTCCTACAAGAAGGTCACACACCGCGGTTAAGCTGCACTACCCCATCTCATTATGCCACCCTCGACGGTCATTTCAGTCCCTCCGGCGCCGGCGCTCGCGCGCCGTGCCACGCGGCACGGCCGGTGCCATTTTCTCGCCCCCGACCGCGTTGCCTGTGCCCGCCGCCCCATCTGGCTCGGAGGCACCCGTCGTGTAACTTCCACCGTTCTCCTTTCCGGGGCCGAAATCGTGATTTCCCGTACTATCGTCCGAGCACTCCTGGTCCTGCTGTTCAGCACCGCCGGGACGCTTCCCGCCCAGCAGGCCGAGGTCATCGATTCGAGCACGGTCACGCTCGACCTGATCTTCAACTCCGATTTCTTCGATTCCGAGCGGGTGCCGGCCTTCCGCTGGACGCCGGACGGCAGTGCGTACTACTCGAGTGACCGCCGTGCCGGGACGCGCGGGCCCGACCTGGTGCGGGTCAATCCGGTGAGCGGGGAACAGACCATCCTGGTGCGGAGCGAACAGCTGATCCCCGCGGGCGACTCCACCCCCCTCCGGGTGTCGAGCTTCCAGTTCACCGAGGATGGCCGCAGGGCGCTGCTCTTCACCAACACCAAGCGCGTCTGGCGGGCCAACACCCGGGGGGACTACTGGGTGCTCGACCTCGACAGCGGCGCGCTGCGCCAGCTCGGCGGCCGGGACGCCAAGCCGAGTACGCTGATGTTCGCCAAGTTCTCGCCCCAGGGCGGCCGGGTGGCCTACGTCCGGGAAAACAACATCTACGTAGAGCGGGTGAAGGACGGAAAGATCACGGCGCTGACGCGTGATGGCTCCAATACCACCATCAACGGCACCTTTGACTGGGTGTATGAGGAAGAGTTCTTTCTGCGCGACGGCTTCCGCTGGAGTCCGGACGGGAAGCGTATCGCCTACTGGCAGCTCGATGCCAGCGGCATCCGGGACTTCCTGCTGATCAACAACACCGACAGCCTCTATTCCTTTACCAAGCCGGTCCAGTATCCCAAGGCCGGGACCATCAACTCCGCCGTGCGGGTCGGCGTGGTCAGCGCGAAGGGCGGCAGCACCCGGTGGATGGCCCTCCCCGGTGCCCCGCGTGACATCTATCTGGCCCGGATGGAGTGGGCCGCCGGTTCCGAGACCATCATCATGCAGCATCTCAACCGGCTGCAGAACACCCAGACCCTGCTCCTCGGAGACGCCAAGACCGGCCGCACCACGCCGATCATGGTGGAGCGGGACAGCGCCTGGGTGGACGTGGTGAACGACTGGACCTGGCTCCCCGGTGGCGCCCGTTTCCTCTGGCTGAGCGATCGCGACGGCTGGAACCACATCTACACCGTTTCGCGGGACGGCCGGGACGTCCGGCTGATCACCACCGGTGCCTTCGACGTCGTGGATGTCGTGTCGGTGGATGCGGCGGGCGGCTGGGTCTACTTCACCGCGTCGCCCGACAACCCCACCCAGCGCTATCTGTATCGTTCGGCGATCACGGGCAGTGGCCCCCCGGAGCGGCTCAGCCCGGCGGAACAGAGCGGCACCCACCGGTACCAGGTGGCGCCGGGGGCAAAGTACGCCATCCACAGCTTTTCCGATTTCTCCACCCCTCCCGTCACCGCGCTGATCCGGCTGCCGTCGCACGAGGTCATTCGTACCCTCTCGGACAACGCCGAGCTCAAGCACCGCTACGGCCTGCTGCGGAAAGGACCGGTGAAGTTCCTGCGGGTGGACGCCGGCAACGGGGTCAGCCTGGACGGCTGGGTGATGTACCCGGCGGACTTCGACTCGACCCGCCGCTATCCGGTGGTGTTCCATGTCTACGGTGAGCCCGCCGGCCAGACCGCCACCGACAGCTGGGGCGCCAACGACCCCTGGCACCTGCTGCTGACCCAGATGGGCTATGCCGTGATGTCCTTTGACAATCGCGGCACCCCCTCTCCCCGGGGGCGGGAGTGGCGCAAGTCCATCTACCGGAAGATCGGCGTCTACGCCACCGAGGATCAGGCTGGCGTGGCCCGCGCGGTGCGGCAGTGGTCGTGGGTGGATTCGACTCGGCTGGGCGTCTGGGGATGGAGTGGTGGCGGTTCCATGACGCTCAACATGTTGTTCCGCGCGCCCGAGCTGTACCAGACCGGCATGTCGGTGGCGCCGGTGCCGGATGTGCACCTCTATGACACCATCTACCAGGAACGCTACATGGGGCTGCCGGAGGGGGAGAACGAGGAGAACTACCGGCAGAGCTCACCCCTCACCTTTGCCGACCGACTCCGCGGCAACCTGCTGGTGGTGCACGGCACCGGTGACGACAACGTGCACTATCAGGGAACCGAGCGGCTCATCAACGCGCTGGTGGCCGCCAACAAGCCCTTCACCATGATGGCGTATCCCAATCGCACGCACGGGATCTCCGAGGGCGAAGGCACCACCCGGCACCTGTACGAACTGCTGACCCGGTTCCTGACCACGAACCTGTCGGCGGGAGGGCGGTAGGGGCGGTTGGGCGGTTGGGCGGTTGGGCGGTTGGGCGGTTGGGCGGTTGGGCCACGCAAGCGACAAGTGAGCGTCGGCGCAAGTGCGGACGCAGCGAAACCAGAGTGGAGCGAGGCCGGAGGCGCCGCTCGGCGATCTCACCGATCCCTTGCGGCCCGACCGGCCGACGCGGAACTCTGGTTTCTCTGCGTCCGCCCGTCCATGCAGCCAGTGACGCGGATCAACCCGAACGGAGCCACAGGCAGCGAGACTATTCCGTCGTGTCCGGCGCTCCGCCCGTCCGCGCCACCTGATCGGCTCTCACCCGGCTGGCGTCAAACTTCCTGGCCGAGGCGAGCATCTTCGCCACGGTCTCGTCGAAATCGGCCTTCTGCCCGCGCCTGAGCGTAAACCGGAGCGGATTGATCCGTGCCAGCACAAAGGCCCGAAGGTACGGGCTGTCGAAGCCGCGGGCCTTGAGCCCGGTGACCGCCTCCACCACCGCCGCGTCCAGCTCCAGCAGCCGTTCCGCCCGTTCCCGCCGGATCACCAGCGCGTTGGAAAGCTTCTGGGCCATGAAGGTCTCCATCCTCTTCAGGATCGGCGCGTAGGCGCCTCCTGAAAAGCGCCCGTTCCGCTGGTAGCAGCAGCCCAGCGTCAGCAGGGCCGGCTCCTCGAATTCGGTTTCGTAGCTCCGCTCAGCGCGATCATCCAGCTCGGCCAGTGCCTCGGCCAGCCGGATCACTTCGAGGGCGCGTTCCCGGACGTTGTGGGCCTTCTCGGTATTGAGCACCAGGATGCGGTGGGCTACCTCCGGTTCCGGCACCACCAGCGCCACGACGGCGCGCGCGCCCAGCGCCCGGAGCGCGGCCAGCCGGTGATTGCCGTTGGGCGTCCAGTACATCCCCTCATCGGCGGGAACCGCGACCACCGGGTCCATGAACCGGCCCAGCCGGTCCATCGCATCGGTGAGCCGCTTGACGTGGCTGTCGGACAGGTCGCGCTGGTAGGGCGTCGGGACCACCCGATCGAGAGGGAGGGCAGCGAGCAGCTGCCAGGCGCCGCCGAGCGGCTCCTTGTACGCGCCGATGACCTGGCCGCCATCGGATTCGATGCGCTCGGTGAGCCGCTCGATGGCCTGGGGCGGCGCGCCTCCGACCACCTGTTTCGGGCTGAGGCCACGCGGGTCAGGAGTCTTCTTGCGGCGCTTGCGGGGCTTCTTGGCGGGCTCAGCCATGATGCTCTCGGGGTGTGGAACGTCGGTCGTGAAGGCCGGCTGAGATTTTGGATCGGGCGGCGGCCGCTGGGTGAGGCGATCCGTCGAGGAGCCGGAAATGCCCGGGAAACCTACGCCTCACCCCCCTCTTCCGCGATCCCCGCCGGACTCATAATTTGGACGCTGGCGGTTCCTCCCGCCCGACCTCCTTGCCGGCGCCTGCGCCGCCGGCCCCGCGGAGGTAAAGGGGATCTCTGTCTTCGAGGCGTGATACCGCAGTTCACCCGTTTCTCCATGCCCGGAGAACCGGCGCGCGCAGGGCTCCGGTGGTCCGGGCATCGCGAAACGGGAACTCCCATGACCGCCCAGAAACATTTCAAGCAGCTGGTGCGCGCCCGCATGCAGAAGACGGGCGAACGCTACAGCACCGCCCGGTGTCAGGTCATTGCCGCGGCCGCAGGCCCCGCGATACAAGCCGCATCGGCGTCGCGCCCCGCGATGGTCGCCGGTGCCGCCGCGCATCTCCCCGGCAACATTCCCACCACCACCGCGCTGCGGATCCTGCTGGCTCACGCCGGCGCCCCCGACCTGTCGGAAGCGCTTACCTTCGTCCTGGCCGGTGGCATCGGCGCCGGCGTGTTCGCCTTCCTGTATGAAAAGGAAGACTTCGCCAGCCTCTTCCTGGCGGGCCGCCACCGGTGGCACGACGAGGCGAGCTACCTGACCGGCGCCGCGAAGCGTCTCCAGGTCAGCACGGTCATCAAGGAGGCGAGCGGGGCCAAGCTGGCAGAGAAACAGCTTCGCGAAGCCCTGGAAGGGGGACGGCCCGTGATCGCCTGGGTCGATGCCGCCAACCTGCCCCATCGCGCCATGCCGGCGCTGTTCGGCGGCGGTGGCTACCACGTGATTACCGTGTACCAGATCGAGGGAAACACCGCCCTCATCGGCGATCTGGCCGACGCGCCCATCGAGATCTCACTCGCCGACCTGGCCACCGCCCGCGGCCGGATCAAGAAACAGAAGCACCGGCTGCTTTGGCTGGACGGGTCTCCCCGGCCGGACGCGCTCGGCCCCGCCGTCCGAGCAGGACTCACCTTCGGCGCCGCCGAGCTCTCCACCTGCAAGATGAAGAACTTCCGCCTCGATGCCTTCGCCGAGCTGGCGCTACGGATGGAGGGGAAGAAGGGCAAGGAGAGCTGGACGGTCATGTTCCCGCCGGGGGCCAGGCTGTGGACGGCGCTGACCTCGCTCTACGACTACATCGAGAACTACGGCACCGGCGGCGGGCTGTGCCGGCCGCTGTTCGCCGACGGCCTGACCGAATGCGCCACGCGGCTCGGCATGCCCGCGCTGGCCCCGATTGCCACCCGGTACGCGGCAATCGGCCGGCAGTGGAGCGCGCTGGCAGACATGGCGCTGACCGATGATGTCGCGGCATTCGCGGAAGCCAAGGATCTGCTTGCCTCCAAGGCGGAACTGGCCCACTCCGGCGGGTCGCCCGCCGAGATCCGGGGCTGCTGGCGGGATCTCGACGCGCTCGCCGCCCAGGCGCGGAAGCGATTCCCGCTTTCCGAGACCGCCGTCAGCGACCTGCGCCACCGACTCAAGGAGCGGCTCCTGGCGATTCATGTCGCCGAGGTCGAGGCCCTGGATGCGTTGCGGGGGGTTCGGACTGAGGGCTGATCCTCCGCGCCGATCCGGTGAACTGGAGGTGCGGTGCTTTCATCCCGGGTCGCGCCGAGGGCTACCCGGCCCTCGGGCGGCCTGCGGGTGACAACTCGGTGCCCGCACGTTGTGCAGAATGAGACGATCCGGCAAGGCTCGGGTGCCGTCGGACGCCCCGAAGCCCTATTGTTCCCTCACCACTTTCCTGAAGGCGCAATGGCTCGTACACCCACCGCGGCCCTGCTACTCCTGATCTCCGCGTGCAGTCCCTACACGCCGCCTCCACCGCCCACGCCACCCCTTCCCGACCTGCCGCCCGCACGGGTCTCTCCGTCAGGTCCGGCTCTGCAGGACCAGGTGAGCGGCCTGACGGCCCGCCTGCAGGCCGTGAGTGCGGCCGATGATCACGTGGTCTGGGTCAGCGGCACCAAGGGCAGCTTTGCGGTGAGCGTCAACGGAGGGCGGAGCTGGCGGAGCGGCGTGGTGGCCGGCGCCGACAGCCTGGAGTTTCGGGATGTGCAGGCGGTGGACGCCAAGACGGCCTACCTGCTCTCCGCCGGACCGGGCACCGCCAGTCGCATCTACAAGACCACCGACGGCGGCCAGAACTGGCAGCTGCAGTTCGTCAATCGTGAGCCGACCGCATTCTACGACTGCTTCGCGTTCTGGGATGCGGACCACGGCATCGCGTGGAGCGACAACGTCAATGGGCGCTTTCCCGTGGTGCGCACCGCCAATGGCGGACAGCGCTGGGTCGTGACGGACGTGGAGGGCGCCACCACCGGGGAAGGCGGATTCGCCGCCAGCGGCACGTGTGTGATCACGCAAGGCCGGGACATCGCCTGGGTCGCGACCGGCGCGGGCCAGCAGGCGCGGGTGTTCCGGACCGGCGACCGGGGAACTACCTGGACCAGTGCCGCTACGCCGATCGTCCAGGGCACCCCGACCACCGGACACGCCACGATCACCTTCCGGGACGAACACACCGGGCTCGCGGCCGGTGGCGACATCGCCGATCAGCAGGGTACCAGCGACAATGTGGTCGTGACCCGGGATGGAGGAGTCACTTGGACGGTGGCCGGTCGGCCGAGCTTCACCGGCGCGGTGTACGGTGCGGTCTACGTGCCTGGCGGGAATGGGCTCGTGGTCGCCGTGGGACCCAGAGGGGCCAGCTGGTCCCCGGACGACGGACGCACCTGGCAGGTGCTCGATACCCTGGAATACTGGAGCGCCGGGTTCGCCAGTCGCGCCGCGGGCTGGCTGGTCGGTCCCGGAGGCCGGGTGACCAGGGTGACGTTCTAGCGGACGCCCCACTGCGCCCCTCAGAAACGCAAACAGCGCGAGCCGGGGGGCTGGCTCGCGCTGTCTTGCGGTTGCTCCCGCCGTGCCCTACTGGAACGACAGCAGTTCCACCTCGAAGATCAGCGCCGCATTGGGCGGGATGTTCGGCGGCGACCCGTGCTCGCCGTAGGCCAGCTCACCCGGGATCCAGAACTGGTACTTCGAGCCGACGTTCATCAGCTGAATGGCCTCGGTCCAGCCCGGAATCACGCCGTTCAGGGCGAATGTCGCCGACCGGCCCCGGTCGCTGTCGAACTCCTCCCCATTGAGCAACGTCCCCGTGTAGTGGACGGTGACCCGGCTGGTGGCCTTGGGGCGGGGCCCGGTGCCCTCGGTCAGGACCTTGTACTGTATCCCGCTCGCGGTGGTCTTCACGCCATCTTTCCCCTTGTTGCCGGCGAGGAACGCGGCGCCCTCGCGCTTGTTGTCGATCAGGGCGATGGAATCCTTCTGCCGCTGGATCCCCATCATCCGAACCTGGAAGGCCATCATTGCCGCCTGCATCACCGAGTCGGGCATGCTGGCCTTGTTGCCGGCCATCCCTTCGCGGAGGCCACGGAAGATGATCTCCGGCTTGACCGGGACAGACTGCTGCTTGAGGTTCTCGCCCATCTTGAAGCCGAGGATGTAGCTCACGCTGTCATCCGCGGTGGCGAGTGTGCCGCTGCCGCTCACGCCCTGCTGGCCACAGCCGAGCGAGAGGACGGAGGCGGCGGCAAGCGCCATGAATCGCATGAATACTCCACTGGGGGGGTCACAAGGGACTGCCGGGTCGGGCGGCAATATAGCGGGGGAGCGGCCCGGAGGGAGACCGCCGGGACCGTCCCGGACACCGGCCCCCGGGGACGGGGCCCCCGGCCGAAACTCGCCCCCGCCGCCCGGCGTACCTCCCGAACTTCCACCCGGAGCCGGATATGCGTCTGCTGCCCCGTGCCATGGCCCTCATGCTGCCCGCGTCGCTCAGTCAGGCGCATGGGCAGGCACGACCGGACCTTGCTCGGCAGGTCTTCGCAGCGGAGAGCAGCTTTGCCGCCACCCTAGCCAACCGGGATCTCGACGGATTCGGCCGATACATCACCACGGAGGCCATCTTCTTCGGGGAGCAGATGCTCCGCGGCAGGGCCGAGGTCGTGGCGGGGTGGAAACCGTACTTCGAGGGGACGACCCCGCCCTTCTCCTGGAAGCCCGAGACGGTCGAGGTGCTGGAATCGGGCCGGCTGGCCCTGAGCAGCGGTCCCGTGTTCGGGGCCGACGGCCGCCGCGTGGCCACGTTCAACTCCATCTGGCGCCTGGAAGCCGACGGCCGGTGGCGCGTGATCTTCGACAAGGGGGCGCCGGTCTGCGCCTCGTCGCCCTAGGATCACCGCCTCCCCACCCGCGCTAGGTTTGGGGCTTGAGCTCCCACAGCACGTTGACGATGCGCCACTCGCCGTGCCACCGGGCCAGGTGCATGTAGTCCACCCACCCGGACATCGTCGCCTTGACGCTGGCGGCGTTGCCAAAGATGTCGAGAATCACCACATCCTTCTGCTGTTGCGCCGGGGGAGTCTGGGAGCCGCCGCCCCGCTGGGTCGCCTCGATCAGCTGGGCGGCGGTCATCTGGTCCAGCCGTTCTCCATTCGGGCCGCTCCGGACGATCCGCTTGGCGAGGCCGGGGTGCAGCGCCCGCCGCATGCGTTCGGCGTTGCCCTGATACCAGCCTTCGACATAGTTGAGCGCGGTCACACGGATGGCCGCCGAATCCGCGGCAGTCTGGGCAAGGACGGGAGTGCGGCTGCCACCGGTCGTGAACATCAGGGCTGCCAGGATCAGCACGCGACGCATGGGAGACTCCGGAAGAGGTCCAAGCCAGGCGACCGGCGCCGGTTTCATTGCGGACGGAGGACATGGTGCGGGGAGGACCGTCAGGGCGTTGCCCCGGCGGTCCGCGTCACCTGGACCTGCCCGCAGCTCAGGAACTGGATCTCCACGTTGGTCACTTCTCCGTTCTGCGTCACCACCAGGTCCAGCGTCCCGCCGGTGTACGGCGGCGCGGTATCGCAGGTGGGGTCGAACACCAGGGGGGCCGCCGTGGTGACGACCACATCCCAGCTCCGGCCCCGCCTGGTCCAGACACTCGTCCCGTTCAGCACCCACGTGCCGGCCGGGATGGGGTCCCCGAAGACGATGCTGCCCGGGGTCGTCGCGGTGAACTTGCCCACCCAGTTCTTCTCGTGGGTCGTGGTCCCGCCGCCCGGGTGGGTCCAGGTGCTCGCGAAATCGGTGATCGTGTGGCCGAGCGTGTCGGGGCTGGCGCCCCATTCGCGCACCCCGTTATGCACGGCGCTGAAGCTCCGGGCGCGAATCACCGTGTTGGTGCGGGAGCGACGGAAATCGGTGAACACATGCCGGACCCCGGTGCTGGCGGCGACCGGCTGCGGATCGAGAAAGTCGATCGTGCCGCTCAGGGAATCGATGATCAGGCCATGGCCGCGGGTGAACACGCAGTCGGAATAGTCCAGGCGCATCGAATCCGGTACGATGTCGGCGTCGCTGTTGACGAGGGGCAGCGGGGACACGGTCACACAGGGCAGGGCAAACCGGACCGGACGCACCTGTCCGACCGGTACCGCGAAATCGATGCCGGTGGCGGTGTCGAACATCGAGACCTCCGCCAGGTCCGCCGCCTCGGCCGCCACATCGGTGCCCAGCACCTGCGCCTCGGTGGTGGTCAGCAGGCTGCTGGAGCCGGACGGATCAATGGTGCTGCTGGTACACGCGCCCAGGACTGCGGCAAGCACCGCAACACACAGCGCCCCGGCACGGGAGGATCGGATGGACATGCGTACTCCTCTGCGATGGTTGGAACGGATCGGGCCTCACCCGGGAGACGATGGCGAGCCTTCGCTGTTAATCCCGTGATCCCGATCACACCCGGCCGGCCCCGTTCAGGCCGCCTTTCGGGTGCACCCGAAGAGGCCCAGTCTCCCCAGGATCCGTTCCAGCGGGCAGAACCCGGTCAGGGTGGACTGGATCAGATTCACCCCGACGAAGGCGGTGAACAGGAACCAGTAGGGACTCACCCACCATCCCAGCGCCAGTGACAGCAGAATAAAGGTCCCGGCGATGCGCCGGATCACCACCTCGTTGCACATACCGCCTCCTTTGTTGTTGTCGGCCCGCGCCACTCAGCGCGGCCGCTCCCGCCGCAGCTCCCAATAGAGCAGCGGCACCACGACCATCGTGAGCAGCGTGGCGACCACCGCGCCGCTCATCAGGGCCACGGCCAGGCCCTGGAAGATGGGGTCGAGCACCATCACGAGCCCCCCGACGACGACCGCTGCGGCCGTGAGGGCGATCGGCCGGAACCGCACGGTGCCGGCCTCGATCACGGCCTCACCGAGCGCCATTCCCCGCCCCTCCGCCTGCTGGATGAAGTCCACCAGCAGGATCGAATTGCGTACGATGATCCCCGCCAGCGCGATCATACCGATCATGCTGGTGGCCGTAAAGAAGGCCCCCGTGAGCGCATGGCCGGGAAGAATCCCCACCAGGGTGAGCGGGATCGGCGCCATGATGACCAGAGGGATGGTGAAGGACTCGAACCACCAGACGACCAGCACGTAGATGAGCAGCAGCACCGCCGCGAACGCCAGGCCGAGATCCCGGAAGACCTCGATCGTGATCTGCCACTCGCCGTCCCACTTGATGGCGGTCTCATCCAGTCGTTCCGGCTGGACCGCGTTGTAGACGCCGATCGGGTGGCCCTCGACCCGTAGGGAGTCGAGCGCCCGGTTCATGGCCAGAATCGCGTAGACCGGACTCTCGACCTGCCCCGCCACGTCTCCCGTCACGTAGATCACCGGCCGGAGGTCGCGCCGGTGGCGACTCGCCGGACGGGCACCCGAATCCACCGCGACAAACCGGGCCAGTGGCTGCGGCCCGGTCGCCGTGGGCAGGCTGAGGGCCAGCAGCGCCTCCACCGAGGAACGCCGCTCCAGCGGCAGCCGGGCGACAATGGCGATCCCCTCGGGCGCCGTGCCGGAGGCGAGCTGCCCGGCCTCCGCCCCCGCCTGGGCCAGGTACACCGTCTGGGCGATCTGCTCCACGCTGGCGCCCGCCGCGGCCGCGCGCGCGCGGTCCACCCGGAGCCGGATCCGGGTGCCGGGGTCTTCGACCGTCCAGTCCACGTCCACCACGCCCGGCGTCTGCTCGAACACCTGCTTGACCCGCCGGGCCGCCGCCAGCCGCGCGCTGTCGCTGCCGGCGTAGACCTCCGCCACCAGGGTCGAGAGCACCGGCGGCCCTGGCGGGATCTCGGCGATCTTGGCGCTGGCACCGTATCGACGGGCGATCGAGTCCACCCCGGGCCGCACCGCCACCGCGATGGCGTGGCTCTGCCGGCGGCGCTCCCCCTTCGGACGCAGATTCACCTGCACGTCCGCGACGTTGGCGCCCCGCCGCAGGAAGTAGTGCCGGACCAGGCCGTTGAAGTTGAACGGCGCCGCGGTGCCGGCGTAGACCTGGGTGTGCGCCACCTCCGGCACGGTGCGCAGATAAGCCGCGATCTCCGCCGCCGCCCCCGCACTCGACTCCAGTGTGGTCCCTTCCGGCAGATCGAGAATGACCTGGAATTCGGACTTGTTGTCGAACGGGAGCATCTTCACCTGGACCAGCTTCAGCGCCAGCAATCCAAGAGACAGGAACAGGGCCCCCCCCACCCCGGCGTAGAACCGCCGCCGGGTCCGCGATTCGCGCATCAACCGTCGCATCAGCCTGGCATAGCGGGACGACCCGGGCCCGTCGCCGGGGTGCGCGAGACCGCTCGCTTCACCGGGGCTCGCCTGGGGCGGCTTCCCGACATGCCCCTGCAGGAGGCGCAGGGCCACCCAGGGCGTCACGATGAACGCGACCGCCAGGCTGGCCAGCATGGCCACGCTCGCGCCGACCGGTATGGGCCGCATATAGGGGCCCATGAGGCCGCTGACAAAGGCCATCGGCAGGATGGCCGCGATCACCGTGAACGTGGCCAGGATCGTGGGATTGCCCACCTCGTCCACCCCGGCGATCGCCGCCTCGGCTGGGGGCCGGTCCCCGCGCTGCAGGTGTCGGTAAATGTTCTCCACCACCACGATGGCATCGTCCACCAGGATGCCGATGGAGAAGATCAGCGCGAACAGCGTAATCCGGTTGAGGGTGTAGCCCAGGGCGTAGTAGCTGAAGAGGGTCAGCGCCAGCGTGACCGGCACCGCGACCAGCACGACCACGGCCTCCCGCCAGCCCAGGAACCACCAGATCAGCACCGTCACCGACAGGGTGGCGACCAGCAGGTGCAGGATCAGCTCACTCGCCTTCTCGCTGGCGGTCTCGCCGTAGTTCCGGGTCTCGGTGACGGCGACCGTGGCGGGCAGCAGTCGTGCCCGCGCCTGGGTGACGCGCTCGAGCACCTGGTGCGCGACGACCGTGGCATTGGCGCCCTTGCGCTTGGCGATACTGATCGTGACGGCACTCTGGGCCGCACTGTCGCCCCGGGCGTGCATGACGTAGCTCTCGCGCTCACCGAAGTCTTCGTACACCGTGGCAACGTCCCGCAAGCGGACCGTGGCACCGGCGCGCACCGCCACCACAATGGACGCGACCTCGCCGGAGGTGTGGAGCGCGGCGCCGACCTGGACGGTGTAGGACCGGTTCCCCGCCGCGAAATCCCCCGTCGCGACCCGGGCGTTGGCGCCCCGAAGCGCCTGCGTCACTTCCGCCGGCCCCACCCCCGCCGCGGCCAGGCGCACAGGGTCGAGATCCACACGGACCTGGCGCGGCGCCCCGCCGATCACCGTCGTCTCGGCGACGTCGGTCACCGTGCGAATCTCGTCTTCGAGCTGCACCGCCATCCGGCGCAGTTCGTTGGAGCCGTACTCGGCAGAGGACAGCGTCAGGGTCAGGATCGGGACATCGTCAATGGAATGGGGCTTGAGGAGTGGCGGGAGCGCGCCCGCCGGCATCTGGTCCATGCCGGCCAGCAGCTTGGCGTGCACCCGGGTCACGCTCCGCTCCTGATCCTCTCCCACCCGGAAGCGGACCGTGACCAGCGTGAACCCATCCCCCGCCATGGAGTACACGTGATCCACCGCGGGAATCTCCCACATCCGCCGCTCCAGCGGACGTGTGAGCAGCTGTTCCACCTCGGCGGGTTCCGCGCCGGGCAGTGCCACGATCACGTCGATCATTGGCACCGAGATCTGGGGTTCTTCCTCCCGCGGCGTGGCCAGCACACCCAGCAGCCCAGCCGCGATCGCCGCGATCATGAGGAGCGGCGTCAGCTTGGAGTGGAGGAAGCGCCCGGCCAGGCGTCCGGCAGGACCCATAGTCATTCGCGCCCCAGCAGAATCACGTCTCCCGCCTGCAACCCTGCCAGCACCTCCACGAACGCCGAGGCCGAATCCCCGGCCTGTGGCGCGAGCCGCGCCACCTTCAGGACGCGAAGGTCGCTCCCCGCCGCGGTCCGCACCCGCACTCCGGTCAGATCGCCTTCCTGAACGAGGGCGTGGGCCGGGACGAGGATCGCGCGTCGCTCGCCCTGCGGAATGCGCAGCGTCGCAGCACTGCCGGCCAGCAACTGCCCCGTCGGGTTGGCGACGATCGCGTTGATCGTGTACACCGCACCGGCCGGGGCGGGAACGACCCCCTCGATGGTCGCCGGGAGCGCGCGCCCCTCCACGGTCGCCTGCAGCGTCTGCCCCGGTCGGAGGCCGCCCGCCACCACGGGAGAAACGGTCACGCTCAGCCGCAGCCGGTCATCCTGCTGCAGCTCGATCACCGGGGCGCCGGGAGCGACGAAGGCTCCGGGATCGGTATACCGCCGGGTGACCTGCCCCGCGAAGGGGGCCCGGATGTCGGCATAGTCCCCGAGGGCAGCAAGCTCAGCCCCGCTGGCGCGCGCCGACTGCAGCCCCGCTTCGGCCCGCGCCAGTCCGGTCTCTACCTGGTCCACCTGGTATCGGGTCGCCGCGCTGTCCGCATAGAGGGCCCGGAAGCGCGCGGCCTGGGTCACCGCATCCTGGTAGACGGCTTGGGCGGAGGCGACGGCAGCAGCGACCTGCACGCGCCGGGCGTCCACGTCACGGGCATCAACCTGGGCCAGCAGCGCCCCCTGGCGGACTCGATCTCCTTCCTTGACCAGCATCCGGGTGACGCTGCCCTGGAGCTTGGTGGACAGGACCGACCGCTGCACCGGTGCCGCGATGCCGGAGGCCTCAAACGACGAGGCGATCATGGTATCGCGGATCACCAGCGTTCTCCCCGCAGCGGCCCCAGCCGGCGGGCGGGCCGCGTGGTCCGTTCCGGCGCAGGCCAGAACTCCGGCCATGAGCGTGGCCACCACGACTCCTGCTGTGCGCATCTGCCCTCGCCTGAAAAGTCCGCTCTCGGTCCTCACTCCCAGTCCACCAGCACCGAGAGGTCCAGTCCCATCGCGGTCCGCCGCTCGGCGGCCGCCAGCAGTGCGTCGTAACGCGCGTTCATCTGGCTGAGCTCCGACATGGTCTCAGTTGCGGCGGCATCGAACAGCTCCGTCACCGTCGCGAGTCCCCCGGCGTACTTCCGTCCCACGATGCGATGGGCCTCCTGCGCCTGGGCGACCGAGCGCTCCGCGATCTCCAGCCGCAGCAGCGCCACGGCCAGCGCGTCCGTCGCCTGGGCGACTTCCAGGTCCGCCTGGGCCCTGGCCGCCTCGGCCATCGTCCGCGCGGCGCTGGAGCGCCCGGCGGCCGATCGGATCTCCGCCAGCTCCGAGCCACCGGCGAACGGCGACCACGCAACCAGCACCCCCAGCGTCCACGATCGCTGCCCGGCGAACGGCGCATCCGGGTTGTTCCAATCCAGCCGCCCGAAGCCGTTGACCCGCGGCAGGTACAACGACCGGGCCCGCCGACGGTTGGCCTCCGCGGCCGCGCGGGCGTGTTCCGCCGCCCGCACATCCTCCCGCGATCCGGCGAGTCCCGAGTCGGCCTGGACCTGCCGGGCGGCCGCAAACACCCGCGCCGCGGGCGGCAGTTCGTCGGGCAGGAGGAAGGTGGTGTCGCTCGGATCACCCATCACCAGGGCCAGCTGCTTCCGGGCAAGAGCCACGGCACTCCGGGCCTCGGCGAGGCGGACTTCGATTTCTCCTGCCTTGACCGCCGCGAGGAGGGCGTCGGACCGCGTCGCCATCCCCTGCTCCACCAGCGCTTCGGCCTGACGGACATGCGACCGGGCGGCCGCGTCCGCGGCCTCCAGCGTCCGAACCCGCTCACCCGCCACCACGGCGCTCCAATAGGCGTGGAGCACCTCCACCCGGGTCCGTGCCCTGGTCCACTGCTCCGACGCCTCGCTCGCGGCCAGCGCGCTGCCCGCCGCGGCCCGGCCGAGCCAGGCATCTGCGTTCAACAGCGGCTGTTCGACGACCAGGCCCGTGTTCAGGTTGCCGATGGCCGCAGGATCGTTGAGCCGGGCGGGCGCAAAGGCCGCCATCGTGATGGACCGCTGCCGCAACTGGAAGCCGAACGCGCTGAGGGGATCGGTGGTCCGGAGGTAGCCCGCCTCGACCCGAACCGTTGGCAGGATGCCCCGGAGCGGGGCCAGGGCCTCCCCCGCCTGCACCCGACGCTGGGCGGCCGCCAGGCGATTGCCATAGCCGGCCTGCTCCGCCCGCTGCAGCGCCTGCTCCGGCCGGAGCAGCTGGCCCTGGGCCGCCGCGGTGCCGGCGGGCAGGGCGAGGAGCACCGTGACGAGGCGGGCTGCCCGCACGACCCTCATGAAGGCGCGGACCGGCGGGCAATCCGGGTGGGGGCGAGTACGGCGGTCGGCAGCGGCTTGCATAGTGTATGACTATATAGTTATATATGCCCTACGTCAAGCCGCGACTCGCCCGCCGGTCGGGCCACCGCGGATCGCCGTGCATTCCCTCTCCGGAAGGTTGCCCTGATCCATGCCCGCCAAGCCACTGACACCCGCGCAGCTGCGCGCCATCGCCCAGCGATTCAAGGCCCTGGCCGAGCCGTCCCGGCTGGAGATCCTGCAGGCCCTGCGGAGCGGGGAGCGCACCGTCTCCGAGATCCTCGAGGCCACGGAGTTCGGCCAGGCCAACGTCTCTAAACATCTGCAGACGTTATTTGCGGCCGGGCTCGTGGAGCGTCGCCGGGATGGGGTGACTGCCCGCTATCGGCTGGCCGATGGGGATGTCCTCCGGCTCTGCGAACTCATGTGTGGCCGGCTGGAGAAGGAGGCGGTGGCCCGCCGCAAGGTCTTTGGCTGAAAGAGCTTGCGGTGCTCAGGCCCCCGATCGCGGCACCGGTCACGGGTCATGGCAGGCTCCGAGCGCGAAGGGTTGCGGGGGCGCCCTCGGTCCCCGACATTGATCGGAGTCTCATCCGCCACTCAGGAGCCGCAGGATGCCAGCCACTCTCCCGCCTCGTGTCGAGGAGCTGATCCGCCGCCTGGATGCCGCCGTCGCCACCGAGGACGACGAAGCGCGCTGTCGCGGCGTCAAGCAGGTGCTCGTCGACATCACCCGGGATGGCGAAGAGTTCCTCCATGCCGACTTTCTCCGGCCGGCGCCCGACCGGTATGCGCGCCGGCTGCTGCACCGGGATCCCCGGGGCCGATACACGATCATCGTGATGGTGTGGGACAAGGGTCAGGGCACGGCCCTGCACGACCATGGCGGCATGTGGTGTGTCGAGTGCGTCTATCGTGGCAAGATCGCCGTGACGTCCTACTCGGTCCGGGGCGGAGATCCGGAAACGGGGGTCGTGCAGTTTGAGCGCGAGTTGCAGGTCTTCGCCGGTCCGGGCGAAGCGGGGGCCCTGATTCCCCCGTTCGAGTACCACGTGCTGGCCAACGCGATCGACACCCCCGCCGTGACCATCCATGTGTACGGTGGTGAGCTGACCTCTTGCCACGTCTTCGAGCCGGTGGACGGTGGCTGGCGCCGCCGCTTCAAGTCGCTCAGCTACACCGAGTGACGCCCTCGCGCGCCGGCGCGCTGCTCCCCGGCCTCCTCCTCTCGATGGTGCTGGCGACCGCGGCCTTCGTCCTGGCCGGGCTGCCGCTGATCGCCAACACGCTCCACCTGAGCGCCCTGCTGCTGGTGATCCTCCTGGGCATGGCGGTCGCGTCGGTGATCTCCCTCCCGGAAGTGGTCGGGCCGGGGGTCGCGCTGGCCCAGCGCCCCATCCTGCGCTGGGCGGTGGCCGGGCTGGGCTTCCGGCTCAGTCTCCAGGAGATCGTCGCCATCGGCGGCCCCGGGCTGGCCGTGGTCGTCGTCTCCACCCTGTCGACGCTGGTCTTCGGCTGGTGGATCGCCCGGCGGCTCGGGGTCCCCGAAAAGCTCGGCATCCTGCTCGGCGTCGGCAGCGCCATCTGTGGAGCGTCCGCCGTCGTCGCCGCCGACAGCGTGGTTCACGCCGACAAGCGCGACTCGGCGATCGCCCTGGGCACGATCACCCTGCTCGGGACGATCGGGATCGTGCTATATCCGATCCTGGGCCGGATCCTGGGGCTGAGTGACTTCGTGTTCGGGGTGTGGGACGGAGCCAGCCTGCACGAGATGGCCCAGGTGGTGGCCGCGGGCTTCGGCATGAGCGAGGAGGCGGCCCGCGTGGCGACCGTGGTCAAGCTGGCGAGGATCTGCCTGCTGGCGCCGGTGATCTTCTGGCTGGCCTGGTCCCTCCGGAGGCGCCATCTCGCCGAGGGCAAGGCACGGGTGTCGCCCGTGCCCTGGTTCCTCGTGATGTTCGTCGTCTTTGCAGCCGTCAACTCCGCCAATGTGCTCTCGAGTGGCAACGTGGACCTGATCCGCAAGGCCGACCTCTGGCTGCTCTGTGTCGGCATGGCGGGCGTGGGCCTGCAGACCGGGTTCCACGACATCCGCGCCGCCGGCACGGCGCCACTGCTGGCGGGATTGCTGCAGTGGCTCTTCCTGGCCCTCGTCTCGCTGGGCCTCACCCTGCTGCTGGTCCGGGCCTAGTCAGGCACCATCACCGCAGCGCCGTCATGGCCGTGCGGATGCGCTGTTTCTGGGCCTCGTCGGCCACCATGTCCAGCGCCTTCTGATAGTTGGTGAGCGCTCCCCGCTTGTCGCCCTTGGTGGCCAAGGCCTCCGCGAGACTGTCGTAGGTGTTCCATGACTCGGGGTGGTCGGTCACGTTGCGGCGGAACATCGCGATGGCTTCATCGGTCTTCCCCTGTCCGAGCAGCTGATACCCCACCGCGTTGACCTCCACCTCGGTCTTGGCCAGGGCGATCGCCTGCTGGCGCAGCGCCCGCGCACCGGCACTGTCTCCCATTCGCTCCACCGCGCCCGCTTTGAGCGACAGGCTCTGGAAGCCCCCGTTGCGCTTGATGGCGCTGTCGGCCCACTCCGCGGCTACCGGCCACTGACGGCGCTGCATGGCCACCTGGGCCGCTTCGTTCCAGGACTGCGGAAAGAAGTACGGCAGATTGCGCAGCTGCTGCCGCAGACTGTCCATGACCACCTGGGTGGTGGGGACGGTGAGCGGCACTGACACCGCGAGTTTTTCCCAGTGCAGCGTCACCGACAGGGTGGAATCGGTTGGTTCGTCCAGCGTATAGACCAGCCGCTCCGTCTGGCCTTCGGTGCGCGGCGTGACGCTCACCCGGGCCACATCTTCCTTCGGGTCATAGCTGAAGCTGCCCCAGGCGTTCGCCTGACGGCTGAGAATCACCGTCCAGGCGGAGGCGGTCGGAATCATGTGGAGCCCGTAGTGCCCGGCGGCGAGCCGGGTGCCGCCGATGCTGAACGGCGAACTCACTGTCAGGACCGTGTTCTCATTGGCCCCGGCACGCCAGACGGTGTCAAACGGCACCAGTCCGCCCCAGATCTTGCGGCCCTTCGCGGCGGGCCGAGCATAGCTGACGCTGACGGTGCTCATCCCGATGGTCTGGCTCACCGAGGCGCTGGGGCTTTCCCGCGGCTTGTTGAGAATCGGGATCTGGGCCGACGCGGGGAGAGGGAACGTTGCAATCAGCGCCAGGGTGGCCCAGCGAAGTGTAGACGACCGGATGTGGGGCACGGACGATTCGAAGCGGAACACGAAGCCTCCAGGATGCGAGCGAGTGGGCTGGTGAAGAGTAGGTGGCCCCCTACGCAGGAGTGGGCCGTCGGGTTCCTGCGAAGTCTTCCTTCCCGTCCATCGGCCGGGAAACGCAAAATGCGCCCCGGGATGACCGACGCCACGTCGGCCCCCGGAGCGCATTCCTTACTGCTCTGCGTGAATCAGAACCAGCGACGCGCGCTAGAATCTCACCAGGACGGCGCTGCCGGTCTCCGCTGCACGCGCCACGGCGGTCTCCAGCGCGGCTTCCATCTCCGCCCTGCCGCCGCCCGCCGGGACCACCACGTCTCCTCCACTCGAACCCATCATATGGCCCTCGGCGCAGGTCACGTCGATCTGCATCGGGGTATAGATCCCCAGGGTCAGGAAACTCACCAGCTGATTCACGAAGCTGAGCTGGGTTTCCACCCGGGCAACACCGTTGGGGCATTGCGCCGCCGCCTCCACGGTCTTGGGCGGCACCAGCCCGTAGATCCAGCCGGAGGCGAAGCCCTTCTTTATTACGGTGGTCGACGGCTTGGCCCCCGTCTCGATCGTGGCGTGGTAGCAGGCGGGCAGTACGGCGATGGCGAGCAGCAATGAGGCGGTGACGCGGAACGGGCGAGGGGAGAACATGATTGCACTCCGGTGAAGGGTGTACCAAGCTAGGCGCCAAGCGTGACCAAGCTGTCACCCGGTGCACACGGACGGAAGGCCGTGCGCCTGGCCGGACACCCGGCCGACCAGACGTGCCTAGGGGAAACGTCAGATGCTTGAAGTGCTCCCACCGAACGCAAAACGCCGCTCAACCGGAGCGGCGTTCTGGAGGCATGGCTGGGGAGGGAATTGAACCCCCGACACGCGGATTTTCAGTCCGCTGCTCTACCAACTGAGCTACCCAGCCGGGAAGGGCGCGGAATATATGCCGGGCGGGCAACTGCCGGTAGGGGAACGTGTTGGCCCTAGAACTCCAGCTCCACCACCCGGCACACGGCGAGCCCTTCGGGACAGACGCTCGCTACCACGCGTCCGCGGGGCCGGCCCGGAACGGTCACTTCCGGCGGGGCGGTGAAATAGGCGGAGTCGGCCGTCACCTCGGGGGAGTCGAAGCGGTAGACGGTGCCGTCGGCGACCCTGAAGGCCGGCTTGAGCGCGGCATTGATCCGCACACCGGCCGCCGGCACCAGGCGCAGGCGCGTAGCGCCCTCGATGGGCTCCGCCGCTACCCGAATAAGGGCTGCCGGCCGCTCAGCGCAGCCGGTGGCCCAGAACAGGAGCAGGGAAAAGAAGATTCCGGTGCTCCGGCCGGGCCGTGTCAGCCGTCGTCCCTCCAGAGCCGGCACCTTTCCCCCATTCTTCTTACTCGGCCAGGAGCGCCTCAATGCGCCGCGCCCACAGCTCATGATTACTGTCGCCGGGATGGAACTCCCCGTATCCCTCGTACCGGATGAACCCCTTCCGGTCGATCAGAACGTAACTGGGCCAGTACCGGATCCCGTAGAGATCCCACGTCGCGTGCTGGTTGTCCTGGGCGTTGGCGTAGGTGATCTGATGCTTGCGGAGGGCCCGGGCCACATTCTGCCGGTCGTGCTCGCCGGCGTAGGGCGGGAATTCCGGGCTGTGTATCCCGATCAGCGTCAGTCCCTGGTCCCGGAAGCGGCGATCGAATTCCACCATCGACGGGATGGCGCCGGTGCAGTTCCAGCAGGTAAAGGTCCAGAAGTTGAGCAGCACCACTCTGCCCCTGAGCCCGCCGAGTGTCAGCGGCCGGTCTCCTTCGGTATTCAGCCAGCTCTCGTTGCGCCATGCGGGCGCCGGGCGCACATCGGCATGCACGTTGGTGAGGGGGTTGGCGGCCTGCTGGGCCAGGGCCGGGTTCCGGGACGCGACCTCGAGCGCGACCCAGGCTCCCATCGTCATGGCGGTGCATGCGCCGAGGGTGAACAGTGGACGTGGCACGAGGGCTCCCGGCTGGCGTTATCGGAGGAACGTCCCAGTGGCCGAATCGGTTCTCTCCCAACCCCGGCAATGGCCCGGCGGGCCCGTGAGTACGGGATGGGCTGGCCCTCCTGGCGCTGGCGGGACATCTTTTTCCCATCATGCCCACTCGCACCTTTCCCAACCTCAAGGTGCTGGATCACCCGCTGATCCAGCACAAGCTGACTCTCCTCCGCGACCGCACCACCAGCATCCGCGACTTCAAGCAGCTGGTCGGCGAGATCGCGATGCTCATGGCCTACGAGGTCACCAAGGATCTGCCGACCACCACCGTCACGGTCGAGACGCCGCTGGAGTCGATGACCGGCCGGATGGTCTCCGACAAGAAGCTCACCCTGGTGCCGATCCTGCGTGCCGGGCTGGGCATGGTCAACGGCGTCACCCAGCTGCTGCCCACGGCCCGGGTGGGCCATATCGGGCTGGCCCGCGACGAGACCTCGCTCGAGCCGAGCCGCTACTACGCCAAGCTCCCCGGAGACGAGAAGGACCGCGACTTCTTCATCCTGGACCCGATGCTGGCCACCGGCGGGTCCGCCATGGCCGCCGTCACCACCCTCAAGGCCGCCGGCGCCCGGCGCATCCGCTTTCTCTGCATCGTGGCGGCGCCAGAGGGCGTGCGCCAGATGCTCGGCGGTCACCCCGACGTCCCGATCTTTGCGGCGGCGCTGGACCGTGGGCTCAACGACCAGGGCTACATCGTGCCCGGCCTCGGCGACGCCGGCGACCGGCTGTACGGCACCCAGTGATGCGGCTGGCCGCGAAGCTCCTCGTGACGGTAATACCTCGTCATTCCCTTCCTCCACACCGCTACTGCACGAAATTCACGTCGCCGTCCTCATCCAGCACGATGGCCGTGAGTCCGTCGGCGGAGACCGCAATCCGGCGCGTGACCCCCACAAGGTTGGTGGAGAAGATGGGGATAAGGGAGGCACGATCGAGCAAGTGAAGCGTGCTGGACTGACCGCCAGTGGTGTAGATCAGATCCAGAATCGGCGAGTAGGCCACGCCGAATCCTCCAAGGGCCACAAATCCCCGCTGCCCGCCACTGGCAAGGTCGTACACATAGACTCCCTCGCCTTCCACCCCGACGACCAGCAAGGCCCCGTCGGGGGTGATCGCCATCTGGCGATACTGATCGGGGCTCGCCGTGATCATCCGGATCGTCGCCAGGCTTGTGGCGTCGAGCTCGAAGACCCCGGCATCGGTACTGACGTAGAGCAGGTCCTGACTGGGATGATGGACCAGGTCGCGCACCGCGCCCAGGGGCACCGAATCCAGCGGCGACAGGGTGGTCGCGTCATGGACATGAAGCGACGCTCCACGTCCGACGAAGACTCTGGTGCCGTTGGGTGAAACCACGAGGGCGAGCGCGCCCCCGGAGGTGATAGAATCGATGGCGGTGCCGGACGCGACGTCGATGACCACCAAGTGCCCGGCACCGGAGGTCCCGGCATACACGCGGGTGCCGGCGGGGTTGAAGGCCACCGCGGGAAAGCTCCCCCCCAGTGGCAGGTTGACCGGGAAATCGAACCCCGGCAAGTCACCGCGCCACAGCCCGCCACCGATGGCATCTCCGACGTAGATCGCGCCGTTCACCGACACGTCCAGCCCCGATGGCCTGCCACCGATCCGGGTGGAGGCGGTCACGGAGGGAATCGCGGCGGTCCAGTTGAGGACCCGGGCCTGCGCCGTATCTCCGTTGGCGGCGGTGGCGGTGATTGTCGCCAGTCCGCCGGCAAGCTCAGCGGTCACCAGCCCTGTCGTCGACACCGACGCGATATTCGGGTCGCTGGTGGCCCAGGTCACGGGAGCATTCACGATGGCGACGTCGGACGAATCGTAGACGGTGGCGACGAACGCCTGGGTGCCGCCCGGCGTCAGCGCCTTGGCCAGGAGGTTGAGCTCGACATGGACGGGCAGGGCTATGACGCTCAGGGGAACCGCCGTGTCCACGCCGGCCCACGCGACGGTCAGCATGGTCTGCCCCACAACCCCGCGAGAGGACAGCAGCCCGTTGGCCGTCACCTGCGCCACGGTGATGTCCTCAACGGCGTAAGTCAGTGGGGCGCCGGGGATGATCGCACCGACGACATCGAACGCGTGCGCGCTGATCTGGACGGAGCGGAGGCGGTTCAGGACCAGGGGCGTTGGCGTAATCACGAATGACGCCGGACGCTGGATCACCACGCCCACGGCCTCCGCCCGCGCTATGCCCGACTGCGCCCGGATCCGGAACAGCCCCAGGGTGGCCGTCGTGGTGACGACGCCGGCACCACCGACCGTTGCGATCGCGGGATTGGACGCTGAATACGTGATTGGCGGATTGCTGACGAGATTCCCTCCCCGATCACGCACCGCGACCGGAAAAGTGGTGCTCGCTATCTGCGGCACGACGTTGGCAGTTTCGGAGAAGATCATCCGGTAGGAAACGCCGGCCGGGCTGGTGGCAGGGAGCCGCCGCGCGGACCAGGTGCCGGTCATCTCCACGGGACCCTGACCAGGGAGAATCACGTTCCACGACAGCGATCCCCCCATGGAATCGCCTTCGAACGTCCCAGTGAGTTGGAGCGCGGCACGGATCGATACCGCCAGGCTGCCGCCCTCGGCGCTACCCGAGGCGATTGCCCCGAATCCCATGCCCCCGACCAGAATCGTGCCGCCCGAAAGGCAGATTCCGAGACCATCGGCACCGTACGTTCCCGTCAGGGCGCTACCGTTCTGGTGCAGCGTGAGGATCAGGGATGGACTCTCGCACGCCGCAACCCCCGCCTGTTGCTGACTGAAGGTGACGACCCACGTGCCGGAAACCCCCGTGGAGCCGGACGGCTCCGTGCCGCCGCCGCCACACGACAGCGCCGTGGCGAAGCTGGCAATGCTGGCAGCACCTCGCAGCATGTTCCCGCGGGTCATGGGTCACCCCTGGGTAGCGGATACGTGAGAAGGTGATCAATCTACGTGGCGTCCGTGGTGCCGCTAGATTCGACCGAGCGGTCGATGGGCGTTCCCCTTCCGCGACCACCACGGACCCGTTCTTGCGAGCGCACCCATGTCTATCCGCCTGACATTCCACGGGGCCGCCGGCGGGCAGGTCACCGGGTCCATGCACCTGCTCGAGGTCGCCGGGGCGCGCATCCTGCTGGATGCCGGCCTGTTCCAGGGCCACCGCGCCGAGTCCCGGGAGCGCAACACCGCCCTCACAGTGGACCCGCGCCGGATCGACGCCGTCATCCTGAGCCACGCGCACATCGACCACGCCGGCCGTCTGCCGCTCCTGGTCAACCGCGGCTTTCACGGCCCCATCTACGCCACCCCCGGGACCCGCGACCTCTGCGCCGTGATGCTGCCCGACTCGGCGCACATCCAGGAGAAGGACGCCGAGTATCTGCACCGCCGGGGCAAGGCGGGGCCGGAGAGCGAACCGCTGTACACCATGGCCGACGCGGTGGCCGTACAGGATCTCATGCTGGGAGTCCCCTGCCGGCGGGTGCAGTACCTCCGCAAGCATCTCGCCTTCGAGTTTACCGAGGCCGGCCACATCCTGGGCTCGGCGTCGGTCGACCTGCGCATCAGCGAGGGTCCGCCCCACCGGCTGGTCTTTTCCGGGGATATCGGCCGCCCGGGCCTGCCGATCATCCGCGATCCCGATCCTCCGTCCGGGCCCGTGGACACGCTGATCATCGAATCCACTTACGCCAACCGAAGCCACGAGACCGTCCTCGACGCCGAGGAGCGCCTGGGGGATCTGGTGCGGACCGTGGCCGGACGGGGCGGCAAGCTGCTGGTCCCCGCCTTTGCCGTGGGGCGCACCCAGGAGCTGATCTACTCCCTGCACCAGTTGTTTCGCGCCGGCAAGATCCCGGGCATCCCCATCTACGTGGACAGCCCGCTGGCCATCGACGCCACCGCCGTGTTCCGCCTGCACCCCGAGCTGTTCGACCGGGGCGAAAAGATGATCGAGCGCACCACCGCGCTGTTCGACTTCTCCCTGGTGCACTACACCCGCGACGTGGCCGACTCCAAGAACCTGAATAGCATGCCCGGCCCGGCGGTCATCATTGCCGCCAGCGGCATGGCCGAGTCGGGGCGTATCCTGCACCACCTGAAGAACGGTGTTGGCAACCACCGGAACGTGGTGCTCTTCGTGGGATTCCAGGGCGCCAACACCCTCGGGCGCCGGCTCCAGGAGGGCGCCAAGGTGGTCAGGATTTTCGGGGAGGAGCTGCCGGTCCGCGCCGGGGTGGAGACCATCGGCGGCTACTCCGCCCACGCCGACCGCGAGGAGCTGCGGGCCTGGGTCCGCCGGATCCAGGGGCCGATCCACCGGGCCTTTGTGGTCCACGGCGAACCCGATGCGACACACGCCATGGCCCAGTTGCTGCACGAGGAGGGGGTGCGCACCGTGGACATTCCCCAACTGGGAGAGAGCTTTGAGTTGCGAGCGCAGTAAGATCGGGTGACGCTGTATCTTCAGGCACATGTTTTTCAACCGCCGCAGGCTGATCGCGCTCCTCCTGATCCCGGTCCTGGGGTATGCCGGCTGTTTTCTGGCCGTCTTCCTGGTCAGCAGACAGGATCAACGCCAGCGCGCCGACGCCATCGTGGTCCTGGGTGCGGCGCAGTACAACGGCAAGCCCTCCCCGGTTCTCCGCGCCCGGCTGGACCACGCACTGACTCTGTACCGAGAGGGGCTGGCGCCGACGGTGGTGGTCACCGGCGGCATCGGCGAGGGCGACCAGGTCAGTGAGGCCACCGTCGGCCAGCAGTACCTGGCCGCCCAAGGTGTGCCGCGGCAGGCCATCATCGTCCGGCCCGAGGGCCGATCGACCCAGGCCTCGATCGCCGCCGTGGCCAAGTGGGCCGAGCCCCAGGGTATCCGGCGGGTCCTGCTGGTCAGTGATCCCTTCCACATGCTGCGGCTGCGCTTCGAGGCTCGGCACACCGGGCTCCAAGCCCTCGGCTCGCCCACCACCACCAGCCCGATCTCCGCCAGCCTGCGGCGCGAGCTCGGCTTCCTCACCGCGGAGGCCTGGAAGATCCCGGTCGTGGCGCTGCGGGCGCTCTGGTGAATCTCCCGGTCGCCGGCACCCGTCACGCATGCTGCGGCCGACATCATGATCGATCGAGTCCCCGGCTTGGATGGCCCCGTTCCCACACCCCCAACCAGCCCCAGTAGCCATGCCTCCACGACGCGTTGCAACCCGCCTCCTGCTCTTGACTCTTCTCGCCGCTCCCCTGGCGGCGCAGGCGCCCTCCGTTTCGGTCGCCGCCACCATGGACACCCTAGAGAACGGGCTCACCGTCATCGTGCACGAGGACCAGAGCGTGCCGATCGTGGCGGTGAACATGTGGTACCATGTCGGTTCCGGCGACGAAAAGGCCGGCCGCACCGGCTTCGCGCATCTCTTTGAGCACCTGATGTTCATGGCGTCGGAGCACGCCGAATATCCGGCGTTTGACCGGCTGCTGGAGGCCGCGGGCGCCGACAACAACGGCTCGACCACCGAGGATCGCACCAACTACTACGAGTGGGGACCGGCCAGCGCCCTCCCTCTCATGCTGTGGCTCGAGGCCGACCGGATGGGCTGGTTCGTGCCCACCATGAGCACGGAGAAGGTGGATCTGCAGCGCGACGTGGTGAAGAACGAACGGCGCCAGAGCTACGAAAATCAGCCGTACGGCCTGGCGTCCGAGACGATTCTCCGGGCGCTGTATGCCGCCGCGCATCCCTACTCCTGGCCGGTCATCGGCTCGATGACGGATCTCTCGGCGGCGTCGCTCGAGGACACCAAGGATTTCTTCCGCAGCTACTACACCCCCAACAACGCCAGCCTGGTGGTGGCCGGCGCGGTGAAGGCGCCGGAGGTGTTCCGGCTGGCCCGGCAGTACTTCGGGGAGATTCCGCGCGGTCCCGCCACCCCGCGGTCCACGGCCCAGCCGTTTGCGCTCTCCCGGGACACGGCGCTGGTGCTCGAGGACCAGGTCCAGTTGCCTCGGCTCTATTATGTGTGGCCCGCGGTGCCCCATCTCTCCCCAGACGACGCCGCCCTGGAACTGCTGGCGTATGTCCTGTCAGGCGAGAAGAACAGCCGGCTCGACCAGACGCTGGTCCACGACGAGCGGGTGGCGTCGAGCGTCACCGCGTTTCACGACGGCAAGCGCCTGGCCGGCGACTTCTGGATCATCGCCACGGCCCGGCCGGAGAAGTCCCTGCCCGAGTTGCAGGCCCCATTGACCGGGTCCTGGCCCGGCTGGCCAGTGAGGGCCCGACCGCCCGGGAAATGGAGCAGGCCCAGAATGCCACCGAGGCCAGCTTTCTCTGGCGGCTGGAGCGGGTCAACTCGAAGGCCGATGCGCTCAACGGCTACTTTGTCGACACCGGCCAGCCGAACTGGTTTCCGCAGCATCTGGCGCGGTACCGCGCGGTCACCGCGGGAGATATCCAGCGGGTGGCCCGGCAGTATCTGCTCGCGCCGCGCGTGGTGCTGAGCGTGGTGCCCGCGGGACGCGCCGATCTCGCCGCCCGGCCGGTGGAGGTGACGCCATGACCCGGTCCCCCCTGTTTTCGAAGGATTCCCGCATGGCCAGGCCTGTGTACCTCGCGTCCCTGCCCCTGCTGGCGCTCCTGACCACCGCCTCGGCGCTGTCTGCCTAGGCCTACGACCGCAGCCGGGCCCCGGAGCTTCCACCCCCGGCCGAACTCAAGCTTCCGGCGGTCCAGCTCGCCCGGCTCCCGAACGGGCTGTCGATCCGGCTGGTCGAGATGCATGAAGTGCCCCTGGTGCAGGTGACCCTCAAGGTCCGCGCGGGGGGCCGGCTCGACGGTGATCTCCCGGGACTGTCCACCTTTGTGGCCAACATGCTCGACGAGGGCGCTGGAACCCGGGACGCCCTCGGCCTCGCCGCCGAGGCGGCCCTGCTCGGGGCCGACCTGAACACCTTTGCCGACTGGGATTTCATCTACGTGTCCCTCAACACACCGAAGCGGACGCTGGGCCGGGCCATGGACCTGCTGGCCGATGTGGCGCTCCGTCCCAGCTTCAAGGCCGGCGACGTGGAGCGCGAGCGGGACCTGCGGATCGCCCAGATCCTGCAGCAGCGCGACCAGCCCAACGGCATGGCGGCCCTGGCCTTCGGCGCCATCGTGTTTCCACCGAGCCATCCATACCACCGTCCCCTCGGCGGCGACTCCACCGGCACAGTTCGACTCGACTCCGTGACCGTGGCGAGCTTCTACCACCGATATTTCCGCCCCGATCAGGCCGAGGTGATCGTCACCGGGGACATCTCACTGGCCGAAGCCCGCCAGCAGATTCAGCAGCGCTTCGGATCGTGGGCTTCCAGCCGGACGCCCGTGATGCGACCGGCCACTCCACCGCCCGTCCCGGTACCCGGGCAGCGCATCGTGTACCTGGTCAACAAGCCGAAGGCCGCGCAGTCGGTCATCATGGTCGGCCTTCCCGGCGTGGACCGCTCCAATCCCGACTATGCTGCCCTCGAGGTCATGAACACCATCCTCGGCGGGTCGTTCTCCTCCCGCCTGAATGCCAACCTCCGGGAGACCAAGGGGTACACCTACGGTGCCGGCTCGGGCTTCCAGTACCGTCCGGTTCCGGGGGCGTTCATTGCGCGGGCGGCGGTGCGCTCCGACGTGACCGACAGCTCGCTGGTGGAGTTCTTCAAGGAACTCGACGGGATTCGCGCCCAGCCCGTGACCGATGCCGAGCTCACCCGGGCGCGCAATTACATCGTCCTCGGTCTGCCGGGAGATTTCGAGACTACGGGACAGATGGCGACCCAGATCAGCGATTTGCTCACCTTCGGGCTCCCGACCACATGGTTCAACGGCTATGTCAGGCAGGTACTGGCGGTGACCGCGGCGGACGTCCAGCGGGTGGCGCGACGGTACCTCCCGGCGGAACGGGCCGCGGTGCTGGTGGTGGGAGACGTGGCATCCATCCGTCCGGGGATCGAGGCGCTGCATCTCGGGCCGATCTCGATCCGGAACCTGGAGGGTGGCGAGGTCGCCAACTGACGGGCTGAACGCCTCGGCAAGACCCCGCGGAAAAAGGGGAGGCGAGGCGGCCCCGAGCCGCGCCCGCCTCCCCTTACCGCTTCTGCCCCTTCGACTTGTGGAATCGGGCGGCGGCATCCCGTCCATGGACACTGCGACGGCCCTGAAGAATCCACCCCGCCGCTCTCTTGTCCCCCGACGGATAGGGCGCCAAGTTGAGCCAGATGACACTCCTGTCCAGCGAGCGCCGCCACCACGGCCGGGTCATTCACCTGGACGTGGATACCGTCGGGTTCCCTGATGGATCCTCGGGGCAACTGGAGATGATCCGTCATCCTGGCGCCTCGGCAGTCGTCCCCATGCTGGACGGAGATGAGGCGGCCGATCCACGGGTGCTCCTGATACGCCAGTTTCGCCATGCGGCGGATGGCTACATCTGGGAGATCCCGGCCGGCCGCCTGGATCCGGGCGAGACCCCGGAACAATGCGGGGTGCGGGAGCTGGAGGAGGAGACCGGCATGCGGGCCCGCCGGATGGAACACCTGACGACGATCTACACGACGCCCGGATTCACCGATGAACGAATCCATTTGTTCCTAGCGCGCGGACTGGAGCAGGGCCCCCACCGCCGGGAGGCGGACGAGTTCCTGGAGCTGCGACCCACACCGTTCTCCGTGGTGCGCAGCATGATCGAGCGGGGCGAAATCACCGACGGCAAGACGCTGGTGGGCCTGCTCTATGCGGACGCGTTTCGCATGCGGGTCGGCGGCAGGTAAGAAACGGAGGAGCGATGGCGGCATTGATCCGGTTTCTGAAGTCGGCACTGACGCCCGGGCGGCGGTTCTCGCCCGCGGCGCCCGCCGTGCAGCCGGAGATCAACGCCCTGATCGAAGCCCATCTGGCCGGTGACCCGCGGGCCTACGGTCAGATTGTGGCGCGCTACCAGGTCCGCCTGCTCAACTTCGTCTATCGCATGATCGGCGACCGGGAACGCGCCGAGGACCTGGTGCAGGAGGCGTTTCTACGGGTGCATCGCCACCTCGAGCGCTTTGACCGCTCCCGGAAGTTTTCCACCTGGGTCTACACGATTGCCTCCAACCTCGCCAAGAACGAGCTGCGGAACCGGAGCCGCTCACCCTTCATCAGCTTCGAGCAGGCCCGCCCGCGGGACGAAGCCAACACCAGACCGGTGGATTTCGAGGACCGCGCCAACCGGCCGGATGACCTGTACGAACGCCGACAGCTGCGCCAGCTGGTTGACGAAACGGTCTCCAGACTCACCCCTCACCACCGTGAAGTGTTTGTCCTGAGGGAGCTTGAGGGGAAGAGCTACGAGGAGATCGCCGACATCATGCACTGCAACCTCGGCACCGTGAAAAGCCGGCTGAACCGAGCCCGTCAGAGCTTTGCGGAACTGATCCAACCCAGCCTGGACTGAGCCAGGCGGAACCTTCTACTGCCTTGCCCAGTATAAGCTTATACCAAGTTGGGTCAGCCGCGGCCGCGGCGTCAAACTTCGAAACAGGGTCGATTGTCACCCATGGACTGCCGGGAATTTCGTAGCCGTTACTCCGCCTACAGAGACGGGCATGATCCCGTCCTGGCCGCTGAGATGGACGACCATCTCGAGGCCTGCCGTGCCTGTGCCACCTACGACCGGGCGGTCCGGGAGGGCGTGGAAGCGCTGCGGCAGCAGGACTTTGTCCCCTCCTCGGATTTCATGGCCCGGCTGGAAACCCGTCTGGCCAGCGGAGAGTCGGTGCCGGAGCCGATTCCCCCGCGGGTTCCGATGTTCGCGGCCACCGTCGGCGCGGCGTTGTTCATCGCGTTGGTGGTCCTGACCCTCAAGGACATGATGGTGCTGCCGACCCCAGTCGCCGCTGAGGTGCAGCCACTGGTGGTGGTGCAGCCGAGACTCCTTCCCGGACCGCCGTTCATCTCGTTCGACCGGATAAGCCCGTAGATCCGGAGGGCGCCGCCGGCGCTGCCTCTGCCAGCGCAGCCCACCCGGCGCGCTCCCGGCTCCCCCGTCCCTGCTCCACTCGCTATACTCCCCACATGCCCCGTCACACCCACGACGACCTGCTGCGCGCCCTGGGTCGGAGTGAACTTGCCCCGGTTTACTACCTGCACGGCACCGAGGACGTGCTCAAGGAGGAGGCGACCCGCGCCATTGTCGATCAGGCGCTGGCGCCCCACGAGCGCGATTTCAATTTCGACCAGCGGTCGGCCAGCCAGCTGGATCCCGAGACGCTGCACTCCCTGGTCAACACCCTGCCGATGCTTGCCAGCCGCCGCGCCGTCGTGATCCGGGATATCGAGGGATGGAAAAAGAAGGCGGCACAGCGCGAGGTCCTGGCTCGATACCTGGACAATCCGTCGGCGGACACCGTGCTCATCCTGGTGGAGAGCGCGCCCAATGAAGAGAAGCAGCGCGGCTACGCTCCGGATGCCGAGATCGCGGCCAGATCCTATGCCGTGGATTTCGCGCCCCTCGAGCCCGCCCGGGTGGCGCGCTGGCTCGGCTTCCATGCCAAGCGCCTGGGCATCACCTTCGGCAGCGGCGCGGCCGAACATCTCGCCAGCGTCGCGGGGTACGACCTCGGCGCCCTGCGCCCGGAGCTGGAAAAGCTCAGCACCCTGGCGGACGAGGGCCCGATCACCCGGGAGCGGGTCGGGGAGCTCGTCGGGGTGCGGCATGGGGAGACATTGGAAGACTGGGTCGAGGCCACCCTGGAGGACGATGGCCCGCGCGCCCTGCTCCTCGGACGGCGGGTGCTGGAGCAAGGCGGCATGAGCGGGGTAAAGATGATCACCGCGCTGGGGACCACGTTCATCGGCGTGCGGCTGGCCCGGGCCCATTACGACAAGGGCAGCCGCGGCGGCGCGCTGGAGCGCGTGCTCTTCGGCCGCCTGCGGCAGGTCCGCCCATTCGGGATCGGCGACTGGAAAGTGGTGACCCGGCACTGGAGCCGTTGGGCCGAGTCCTGGCCCGCGCCCCGGCTGCGCGCGGCCCTTCGCGCCACTCTCGACGCCGACATGGCCCTGAAGGGCACCCGGGTGAGTGACGAAGCCGGGATCATGGTGGGACTGGTGCTGCGCCTGATGCACAGTCCGGAGAACACTCCCCGGGGCCGGGCGTCGTCCGGCACCGCGGAAACCCGGGTACGATCCTCGAGGAGTCCGGCATGATTCGGCGTTCCCTGACCGCCTGTCCGTTCATCCGCCTGCCCGCAGTCTTCGCCTGCCTGGCCGGGCTCGCTCTGGCGACGCCGGCCGCGGGTCAGGACGATCCCCGCCTCCGGGACGCGCTCCGCCTGGCGCAGGAGGGGGCCAGCGATTCGGCTCGCGGCCTGGTGACCCGGCTGCTGGCCGCGACTCCACCCACCGACACGCTCTACCCCCAGATACTTTATGCCCTGGGCCTGGTGTCGCGGAGTGTAGAGGAGATGCGACGGAATTACGCGCGGGTGGCCGTCGAACACGCCAATTCCCCCTGGGCCGACGACGCCACCTACCGCCTCGGCCTCCTGGACTACGCCGCCGGCGACCAGGTCTCCGCCATCCGGCAGTTCAGCCGGATTCGCAACGACTACCCCGATTCACCCCTCCTCCCCTACGCCGCCGAGTGGGCAGCACGCGCGCTGTTCGAGCGCCGGACTCCACAGGAGGCCTGTGCCTGGCTGGAGCGTGGCATCGCCGCCGCGGGGGAGGACGTGGAGCTGCGCAACCGGCTCGACTTCCTCAACGCCCGCTGCACCGCGGGTGCCGCATCACTGGCCACGCGGCCGGAAAGCACCGCCGCAGCTCCCACTCCCACCATGCCCCGGTCCGGGTTTGCGGTTCAGGTGAGCGCCGTCAACACCCAGGCCGCGGCGGACGGCGTGGCGGCGAACCTCAAGGCAGCGGGCTTTGCCGCGTATGTCGTCCGGGACGCCGGGTTGTTCAAGGTGCGCGCCGGTCCCTACCCCGATCGTGGCGCCGCCGTCCAGGCGGCGGAGCAGATCCGCCGCAAGCTCGGCGGCTCGCCTTTCATCATCAAAGAGCCGTGAGCGGTCGGTCCGCCGAGCCCGGCAGCACCCCGCTCATGCAGCAGTACCTGGAGATCAAGTCCCGGCACCCCGGGGCGATTCTCTTCTTCCGCATGGGTGATTTCTACGAAATGTTCTTCGAGGACGCCAAGGTCGGCGCCCGCGTCCTCGACATCACCCTCACCGCCAGGGGCGACGGCGTCCCGCTCGCGGGCGTCCCGGTCAAGGCCGCCGCCGACTATCTCCGCCAGCTGATTGCCGCTGGCCATCGCGTCGCCATCTGCGAGCAGGTGGAAGATCCCAAGCTCGCCAAGGGCATCGTCCGCCGAGAAGTGGTCGAGACGATCACGCCCGGCGCGGTGCTCGACGAGAACTGCCTGCCCGGGACTCGCAACAACTTCCTCGTGGCGATCCTCCCCGCGGCGGGCCAGGCCTGCGGCCTGGCCGCGATCGACCTGTCGACGGGCGAGTTTCTGCTCGAGACGGCGGAGTCCGGGGACCTGGCCGAAGCGGTGACCCGCCTGGCACCCGCCGAACTGGTGCTGCCCGCGGGCGCGGAGCTTGGGCTGGAGGACACCGTCCTCCGCACCGAGCGCGAGCGCTGGGAGTTCGACCCCGAGCTGGCCCGGGCGGAGCTGGCCCGGCGCTTCCAGCTCGCCAGCCTCGACGGCCTTGGCCTGGATGCCGAAGACGCCCCGGCCATCGGGGCCGCCGGAGCCCTGCTCCGCTATGTGGCCGAGCTGCAGCCGTCCGGACTGCCTCATCTCCGGCGGCCGGTGGTCCGGCGCTCCGGGCGACATCTGTGGGTGGACGACATGACCCGCCGCAATCTCGAGCTGGTGGAACCGCTCCGGGCCGGCGCGCGGGGCACCACCCTGGTGGAGGTGCTGGACACTACGCAGACCCCTATGGGCGCCCGACTGCTGCGCCATTGGGTCCTCTCGCCACTCCGCGAGCCGGCGGCCATCGGGGAGCGGCTGGATGCCGTCGCCACGATCGTGGCGGACGATCGCGGCCGGGTCCGCATTCGCGAGGCGCTCGCCGGCATGCGTGACCTGGAGCGGCTGGCGGGACGAGCCGCCGCCGGCCGGGCCACGCCCCGCGAACTCGGCGCGCTGCGCGACAGCTTCCTGAAGCTCCCCGATGTGCTCGAATCGCTCACCGGCCTGGCCGACCGCGATGCCAGCAGCGCGCTGAACGGTGTGCTGGAGGATTTCGATCCGCTCGCCGATCTGGCCGCCGAGCTTGGCCAGGCGCTCACGGAGCGGCCGCCGGCGGTGCTGGCCGACGGCGACGTCATCCGACCGGGGTTCGACGCCGAGCTCGATGAACTGCGGGACCTGCGAGACGGTGGCAAGCAGTACATCGCCACGCTGCAGCAGCGGGAGCGGGAGCGCACCGGCATCCCCACCCTGAAGGTCGGGTTCAACAAGGTCTTCGGGTACTTTCTCGAGGTGACCCATCTGCACACCGGCAAGGTGCCGGGCGACTATGAGCGGCGCCAGACGCTGGCCGGCGCCGAACGCTACGTCACCCCGGAACTCAAGGCCTACGAAGCCAAGGTGCTGGGCGCCGAGGAGAAGATCGGAGTCCGGGAATCCACCCTGTTCGCGGCCCTGCGCGAGCATGTGGGACAGGGAGCCGGCCGGGTACAGCGCACGGCGTCGGCGCTGGCCCGCCTGGACGTCTGGTCGTCGCTGGCCGAGACTGCTGTGCTGCACCGCTATGTGCGCCCGCAGGTGCACGAGGGCCGTTCGCTGACCCTCCGCCAGTGCCGCCACCCGGTCATCGAGCGGCTGATGCCGCGGGAGTCATTCATCCCCAACGACGTCAAGTTCGATCCCGCGGAGCGGGTGCTGCTGGTCACGGGTCCCAACATGGCCGGCAAGAGCACCATCCTGCGGCAGATCGGCCTGTGTGTCATCCTGGCGCAGCTGGGCAGCTTCGTGCCGGCCGAGGCGGCAGAGATCGGCGTGGTGGACCGGCTCTTCACCCGCGTGGGGGCCAGCGACAACCTGGCCCGCGGCCAGTCCACCTTCATGGTGGAGATGAGCGAGACCAGCGCGATCCTGCACAACGCCACCGCGCGGAGCCTGGTGCTCCTCGATGAAATCGGTCGTGGCACCTCGACCTACGACGGGGTGGCCATCGCGTGGGCCGTGACCGAACACCTGCACGACACGGTGGGCTGCCGGACGATGTTCGCCACCCACTACCACGAACTGATGCAGCTCCCCGAAAAGCTGGCGCACGCCCGCAACCTGAACGTGGTGGTCCGCGAGGCGGGGGACGAGGTGATCTTTCTGCACCGGCTGGAGGCCGGCGGCACGGACCGCAGCTACGGCATCCATGTCGCCCGGCTGGCCGGCCTCCCCGACGGGGTGGTGCGCCGCGCCCACGAGGTGCTCAAGACCCTCGAAGGCGAGCACCGGATGGTGCCCGGCGCCCCGCCCGCGGAGGACCCCAGCCAGCTGGCGCTCTTCGCCGGCGCCCAGCGGTCGCATCCCGTGCTCGAGAGCCTCAGGGAACTCGACCTGGATCGCCTGACCCCGCTCGAGGCGCTGAACCGGTTGGCGGAATTGAAGCGGAGGACCGAGACCTAGGCCACCGGGAGATCATGCCTGCCCTGCTTGACCAGTTACTCGCCAACATCAATGTCCCTACCGCCATCGCCGCGGCGGCCCTGGTGCTCCTCGTCCTGATCGTGATTCGCATCGGGAAGGTGCTCATCATGGCGGGGGTGTTCGGGATGCTCGCCGGGGGCGTCTCCCTCGGACAGGGTCACTCGCCGGTCACGGCCGGCACCCATGCCGCCATCGGATTTGGAGTCGCCGCCATTACCCTCTTCTTCATCCGCATGACCAGGAGCCTGGTGCTCTGGGCCGTGATCACGGCGCTCGGTATCGGTGCCCTCATCTGGTCCGGAGCGGCGCGGTGAGGCGACCGCCGTGGTGCCGGCCGGTGGTCCTGGTGCTGCTGGGCGTGCTCCTGGCGCCCGCCATGCTCCGGGCCCAGGAGGTCCCGGATTCCATCCGGATCCGTCGCCTGGCGGTCCTGGGCCGCCTGTACAACACGGTCCGCTTCTTCCATCCCTATCTCGGCTACCTCGGAATCCAGTGGGACGCGGCCACCGCGGAGGCGGCGGGCACCGTCCGGGTCGCGGACTCCCGCGAGGCCTATCTGGATGCGGTCGCCCGGCTGCTCAGCTATCTCAACGATCCGCGGACTCGGGTGCGGGACTCCGCGGATGCCGTTCCCGATTCGGGCAGTGTCGATCCGGTCACCCATCAGTGGGTCGAGGACAGCGTGCTGCTGGTGCGGCTTCGGCCGGCTGCGGGCGGGGATTCCGACCGGTTCGTCGCCACGGTGGCCGCGCTGGAGCCGGAGCTGCGTGTGGCCCGCGCGGTGGTCTTCGATCTCCGCGCGCCACCGGGCCCGCCCCCGTCGGGCGTCATTGATTTCGCTCTGAGCCAGCGCGGGGTCAGCCGGGCGCTCCTCCCCCTTCCAATGGCCGCACCGGCCGAGCGGGTGCGGTGGCATCAGGGCTATGCACCCGACGTCCCGGCCAAAGCTTCCTCGATCTATCGGACGGGGTGGAACGTGTCGGCCGGCGCGGTGCTCGCCGGAAGCGATTCGGCCCAGGAGCGCCGGGTGGTGTTCCTGGTCAACCGGTACTCGGAGCTCCCCGGCCTGGCTCTCGCCGCCCGCAGCGCGGGCGTGGGGCGCGTGGTCGGAGAAGGCGAGGAAAGCCGAGCCCTGGGCGGTTCAGTCATGGAGCTGCCGCTGGGAGATGGACTGGTCGCCGAACTCCGCCTGGGCGAACTCGTCAACGGCGATGGCACCCTCGCCGTGGCGGTGGATACCGTCGTGGCGCCGGCCGCCGGGGCGTTCGATCCCGCCCTGCGCAGCGCACTCGCTCTGTCGCGACGAGCGTGGGCCCGCGCCGGCGGGGCCGACGCTCCACCACCCGTGAGCCTGTCTCCAGTCACTCCCGAGTTTGACTCGATTGCCACGCCGGTCGTGGGGTGGCGACTGGTCGCGCTGTACCGGCTGTGGGGCGCCATTGCCTACTTCCACGCCTATCCCGAGCGCTATCCGGCGCCGTGGGAGGGCCAGCTTGAGCGCTTCATCCCGCGGTTCGAGGTGGCACGGGATTCGGTGCGCTACGCGCTGGCGCTTGCCGAGCTGCTGGCCGGCACCGCCGACTCGCATGGATTCCTGACAGCCCCGGGGTGGACGACCTTCACGGGCAGCACGCCACTGCCATTCAGCGCGCGGATCATCGAGGGCCGGGCGATCGTCACCCGGCTGGCCGCCGACTCGCTCTCGTTCAGCGTCCGGGTGGGCGATGAGATCGTGAGCGTGGATGGAGAACCCATCGGCGCCCGGACCGCACGGGTGACGCCCTACATCGCGGCGTCCAACGCGGTGGCCCGGCGCCGCGATGCCCTGAACCTGGCCCTGCGCGGACCTGACAGTTCCATGGCCCGGCTGGAATTGCGCGGCGCGGATGGGCGGGTGCGCGCGGTGCACGTCCCCCGTTCGGGCCGCTTCCGTCCCCCCCTCGCCGAGGAGCGGGACGGGCCGATCCTGCGGCTCCTCCCCGGCAATGTCGGCTACGCCGATCTCGACCGGCTTCCGGGGTCGATGGTTGACAGCATGTTCGCCCTGTTTCAGAACACCCGAGCCATCATCTTCGACATGCGCGGCTATCCCCGCGGCACCGCCTGGCTGATTGCGCCCCGGCTGGCGCGGGACACCGGCGTGACGGCCGCCCGGTTCAGTATGCGCCTCGCCCGCCGGCCCATGGGCGCGGTCGTGGAGGATGTCAGCGAGGAAGAGCTGACCTCCCGGTTCGTCCAGAAAGTCCCGCCACCGGCCGGCCCGCGGTACCGGGGCCGGACCGTCATGCTGGTGGACGAGCGCACCCAAAGCCAAGCGGAACACTCCGGGCTCTTCTTCGAAGCGGCCAATGGAACCCTATTCATCGGCAGCCAGACCGCGGGCACCAACGGCGACGTGACCAACGTCGCGCTCCCCGGCAATGTCCTGGCCTGGTTCACCGGCGCTGGGGTCTGGCACGCCGATGGCCGGCCGCTGCAGGGGGTGGGGCTCCAGCCCTTCCTTCAGGCCACGCCGACGGTCGCCGGAATTCGCGCCGGCCGGGACGAGGTGCTGGAGCGGGCGCTCGGGTATCTTCGGGGGCCCGCCGGCCGGCCGTGAGCGGCGGAGGCGACGGTGTCCTGAATGGAGGAGGGGAAGATCGTGCAGCGTGGCGTCGTGCTTGTCGCCCTCCTGGCGGCGTGCTCCAGTCCAGACGGTGACATGGTGCGCCTGCCCGAGAACTCCACGGCCCGTCGGGGCGATGATGCGCCGGTCCTGATCAATCGCGAGTCGCCGGTCGGGTATCCGCCGGCCCTCTTTGCGCGCGGGATCGAAGGCAAGGTGATCCTCCGGCTCCACGCCGACAGCACCGGCCGCCTGCTGGCGGACTCCACCCGGATCGCCGAATCCTCCGGATACCCCGCGCTCGACTCCGCCGCGCTGGCCGCGGTCGGCACTTTTCGCTTTGCCCCGGCGCTCAGAAACGGCAGTCCGGTAACCGCGACCTTCCTCCAGCCGGTACATTTCCGGCATCCCCAGGCCGGAGGAGTGACTCCGTGACACCCCCGCACGCCAAAGCGTACGATTCCGTACTCTCCACGATCGGCTGGACCCCGCTGATCCGGCTTCAGCGCATCGGAGCGGGCCTCCGCACGCCGATCTACGGCAAGGCCGAGTACGCCAATCCGGGGGGCTCCGTGAAGGACCGGATCGGGTTGAAGATCATTGAGGACGCGGAACGCCGCGGGGAACTCAAGCCCGGCGGCGTCATCGTGGAGGGCACCAGCGGCAACACCGGTGTCGGCATTGCCCTCGCGGCCGCCCTGAAGGGGTATCGCTGCATCTTCACGATGCCGGACAAGATGTCCCAGGAGAAGGTCCGGCTGCTCAAGGCGTACGGCGCCGAAGTGGTGATCACACCCACGGCGGTGCCGCCGGACCATCCGGACAACTACGTCAACAAGGCCAGGCAGATCGTCAAGGATACCCCGGGCGCCATCCTGGCCAACCAGTTCTACAACCAGGTGAACCCCGAAGCCCACTACGAGACGACCGGCCCCGAGATCTGGACCCAAACGGAGGGACGGGTCACTCATTTCGTGGCGGGGGCCGGCACCGGCGGGACGGTCAGCGGCACGGGCAAGTTCCTCAAGGAAAAGAACCCCAGGATCCGGATCATCGCCGGCGATCCCCTGGGCTCCCTGTACGCCGGCTTCAGCAGGACCAAGGCTCTGGGCGAGGGCAATCCGTACAAGGTGGAGGGCATCGGCGGTGACAAGATTCCGAGCACGATCTGGTTCGACGTCATCGACGAGTTCCGCCAGGTCGCGGACCGGGATGCGTTTGCCATGGCCCGGCGACTGGCCCGGGAGGAGGGCATGCTGGTGGGGGGATCGGCCGGTCTGAACGTGGTTCTGGCGGTGGAGATCGCGCGCGAACTGGACGACCCCGAGGCCTGTGTGGTCACGATCCTCTGCGATACCGGAGAACGCTACCTCTCCAAGGTCTTCAACGACGAGTGGATGCAGGAGAACCAGCTGCTCGAGGCGCCCCGGGTGACCGTGGAGCAGTTGCTCCAGCGGCGCCCCCCCAACGCCCCCGCCCTGGTGAGTGTGGCGCCGGCGGCGGCGGTGCGGCAGGCCCTGACCCTCATGAGCACCTGGGGCGTCTCCCAGATTCCGGTGCTCGAATCCGGCCAGTGCGTGGGCGGCCTCACCGAGAACACCTTGATGACCAAGGCCCTGGGCCAGCCGGCGCTGCTCGACCGGCCGGTCAGAGAGGTGATGGACCCTCCGTTCGTGGTCGTGGACGCGCTGACCCCGACCGAGCGGCTGGGGCCAATCCTGACCCGAGAAAGCCCCGCCGCCCTGGTACAAAAGGATGGCGCGCTGATCGGCATTGTGAGCCGCTACGACGTGCTGCAGCAGCTGATCGGGACCAGATAGCCACGCCGCATGATCACCCGTCACCGGCCGGCCGGCCCCAGCCGAGGAGCCTGCCCCTGCGCATCACCGTACTGACCGGCGGCGCCTCCGCCGAACGGGACGTCGCCCTCGCCTCGGCGCGCCAGATCGTGCCGGCGCTCCGCTCGGCGGGCCACTCCGTGGTCGTGGTCGATACCGTCACCGGGTTCGTCCCCGAGTCCCGGGAGGCGGAACACCTCCTCAAGGCCGTGGGCGCCACCTGGCCCTCGGTCGCCGAGCTGTCCAGCCGCGAACGTACCTTTCTGCTGACCGCCCTGGGGGCCCTCCCGGAAGTCCGGGAAACGGACGTGGTCTTCCTGGCACTGCATGGCGGCCGCGGGGAAGACGGCACCATTCAGACGATCCTGGACACCCTCGGCGTCCGCTACACCGGCAGCGGGCCGATGGGGAGTGGGCTCGCCATGGACAAGGACGTCTCCAAGCGGCTCTTCCGGGATGCGGGGGTGGCCACGGCCGAGTGGATGATGGCGCCGGCGGCCGCGAGTGAGGCCAGTCACCGGCTCGGGTGGCCGGTGGTGGTCAAGCCGTCCAAGCAGGGCTCGACGGTGGGGTTGACGGTGGTGAAGCGTCAGGGAGAGTTCGACGCGGCCGTGGCCTTTGCCCGGGAGTTTGACGACGAGGTGATGATCGAGCGTTTTGTTCCGGGGCGAGAGTTGACGGTGGGAATCCTGGGGGAAATCGCCCTGCCAGTGGGAGAAATCATCCCCCAGCACGAAATCTTCGACTACGAATGCAAGTATACTCCCGGCATGTCGGAGGAGACCTTTCCGGCCGAGCTGCTGGAACCTGTGGCTGCCGAGTGTCGTCGGTTGGGCCTGCTGGCGCACCAGACCCTGAAGCTCGGGGGGTACTCCCGGGTGGATTTTCGCTTGACACCGGCGGGACAACTCTTCTGTTTAGAAGCGAATACCCTTCCCGGCATGACGGCGACCAGCCTGCTGCCCCAGGCTGCCCGGGCGGCGGGCATTGAGTTTGCTGCGCTCTGTGATCGAATCGCCCGGTCCGCCCTGGAACGGCCGGGTCGGGAACAATAGAGAAGTCCTTCGGGTTCAAGAAGTTGAGACTATTATGTCCTTCAGCAATCCCACCTTTCCCCGTCTGACCCCTTGGGTGGGTCGGCTCATCGCGGCCACAGCCGTGGTGCAGTTGCTGCTGGAAACCGTCTTCACCTCTCCGGAAATCCGCGGCCTGCTGATCATGGACCCCGTGGGCTTCACCGCCCAGCCCTGGGGAGCCATCAGCTATCTCTTTGTCCATGGGGGCATTCTCCACCTCACCACCAACATGCTGGCGCTGTACCTGTTCGGGACCGCGGTGGAGAACCGGATGGGGAGCCGCGCGTTCGTCATCTATTACTTCTATTGCGGCATCGGCGCGGCGCTGTTTGCGGTGCTGCTCAGCCTGGTCACCCCGCTCTCCCCCATCGCTGGGGCCTCGGGGGCCGTCCTGGGCGTCGCGGTGGCGTTCGCCATGTTCTGGCCCGATGCCGAGATCATGATCTTTCCGATCCCGGTGCCCATCCGAGCCCGGACGCTGGTGATCGCGCTGGCCCTGCTCGACCTGGTGTTCGCCCAGCTGTTCAACGATGGCGTCGCGCATGAGGCGCACCTCGGCGGCATGCTCGCCGGTTGGCTCTACTTCAAGGCCCAGGGCTTGGCGCAGCGTCATCCGGCCCCTGCCTTCCGCCAGCAGCCCGAACGGGTGGTCATGGTCCAACAGACGGCCACGCGAGAGGACGGCCCACGAGCCGCAGCGCCGAGCCGCCCGGTTCCCACACGTCCCGGCGCGGATCCCGTCACGGCCGAACTCGACCGGGTGCTGGACAAGATCAGCGCCAACGGCATTGCCAGCCTCACCTCCGAGGAGCGGCGGTTCCTGGATGAGGTCAGCAAGCGAAAGCAGCGAGACCTGAACTAGGCCGCCACGGTGGGAAATGCCGGTGAGCCGAGGGGTGGAGATCAACGCGGATCTCCACCCCTTTGCGCTCCCTACTTGCATCTCGCCGCGAACTGCCGATATTCTCGCACGTGCTGATCAATCTCGTTCCCGAATTCCTCGCCATCACCCACGCCGCTGACAAAGACGCGGCATTCGAGCAGTACCTCAACGCACATCGGGCCGTCCTCTCCGCCTACTGGCACAACTACGTGCTGGACCTGGAGAGTCCCCAGGCACCCGCGGTGATCGCGCACGCGCTTCAGGCCGATCGGACCGACCTGCGTGAGTTGCTGGTCTCCACGGATGTCGAGGGCATCGTGGAGGACGCCATCGCGCAGGCGGACGACCTGCTGCAGGCCGACCACCCGACGGACGTCTATCTGATGGTCGGGATGGGGGCGGCTAACGCGGGAGAGCTGGTCGTCGGCGGCCGGGGAGTGGCGTTCATCTGTCTGGAGCATTTCACCGGGCGGGCCAACCCGGAGACCTACGGCATGGGCCTGCCGCCGGAGCTCATTCCCCTCTGGGTGGCCCACGAACTGGCGCATTGCGTGCGCTACACCTCGCCGACAAGCCAGAGCGAACTCCGCCGGCTGGTGGCGGACCAGGGCGGATACTACGACTACTGGGTGACCGGGAGCCGCGCGACCCTGCGGGAACTGCTCGTCAACGAAGGGCTGGCGGTGCACGCGGCCCAGGCGGTGGCGCCCGGCCTCGATCCCGCCAACTACTTCGGCTATCCCCGCAGACAGTACCGCCGCCTCCGGGAGCTGGAAGCGTTCCTCCGGCGGGTGGTCGAGCCCCAGCTCGACGGCAGCGGCATCGGACTGCGGTTGCGCTACCTCTCCGGTGGCATGAGCCCGTCGGCCCGGCTGGTCAACGGCCGCGTGCTCCCCGAACGGTCGGGCTATTACCTGGGACACCGGATGACCGAGGCGCTGGTGCAGGAGCGGGGCATTGCGCTCGCGCTCAGGGCCCCTGCCATCGACTTCCAGGGCGCCGAGGACGCGGCCCGCGGCATCCAGACCGCGTAATGACAGGGCCCCCCATTACGGTCATCTACAAGAAGAAAGGCACCCTTGTCATCGAAGGTGCCATCCTGGTGCGCGACGAAGACGGGAATGAAATCCCCCAGCCACCCGCCAAGCACGCCGGCATCGTGAAGTTATGTGGCTGCGGGAGGTCCGCCGAGAAGCCGTTTTGTGACGGCAGTCACAAGCGCTGATCGGGTCGACGGCACGGTGCGACACCGACGCACGGCTCCCCCCATCGGGCGGGGAGCCGTTTCCGTTCCGGCCAGCTACTCCAGCATGGCTCCCACCAGTTCCTTGACGCACTTCGCCGCGACCCGTGCGGTGAGGTCACGGACGTCGTTCACCGGATTGAGTTCGACCAGGTCCGCTCCGATCAGCTGACCACGCGGAACCGCCTGCAGCAGCGAGATCAGCTCCCGGGTGGTCAGGCCGCCGGGTTCCGGGTGGCTGATTCCCGGAGCGCAGGCGGGGTCCAGCACATCCAGATCCAGCGAGATGTAGACTGGGCCACCCACCGCGCGAATCGCGTCAAGCGCCGCGCCCAGGCCCGCGCGCATGGGAATGATCTCGACACCGAACCGGGCTGCCTGCTGGCGCTGGTGGTCGTTGAGCGTCCGGATCCCCACCTGGATCAGCCGGTCACAGAGCTTTTCCTCCATGATCCGGGCAAAAGGGCAGGCGTGGGACTGACGGTCGCCCTCGAAGGAGTCATAGAGGTCGGGGTGGGCATCCAGGTGCAGCACGGTCAGGCGGGGGAAACTCGGGCGCAGACCTCGCAGGATGGGCCAGCTCACCGCGTGATCCCCGCCGAGCAGGAGTGGGGTGAGTCCGCGTGACACGAGCGCGGTCACCTTGGCACTGATCAGGCCGGCGGGATCGGCGGCGCCGTTGAGAACCAGGTCGCCCTGGTCCCCCAGCACGGGGGCGATGTCCACCACCGCTTCGCTGAAGGAGTTGCTCGATTCGCTGGCGAGCGCGGCACGAATGGCCGATGGTGCCCGCGCCGCACCTCGCAGGAAGGAGGAGTGCTCATCCCACGGCAAGCCCAGCAGGACCGGCTGCATGCGCATGGTGCGACCCGGAATCGGCGTGGGCTGGAAAACCGGAGGTGTGGCGGCCGGAGCGTCACTCCCCCGGACGGCCGTGCCTGAACCTACTCGATGTGTACCGCGTCCCCCACCCGCAGCACACCGGTGCCGTAGTGCGCCACGTTCTGGCCGAACATCACCCCCCGAGCCTGGCGCCGGAAGGTCGCCAGGGTGCGGAGTGGCTCGTCGCCGTCGCGACGGCCTGATTCCTGGTCCGTGGTCGTTGTGACGCAACGGGCGCAGGGCTTGACCCCCTGCATGGGGATCTCGCCGATCCTGAAACGGCGCCACTGGTCCTCCGCAAAGGGCTCGCTTCCCACGACCACCAGGTTGGGACGGAATCGGCTCATCGGTAGCGGGTTGGCCAGCCGGTGATTCAGATCCCCGAGCGAGGCTTCACCGACCAGCAGCATCGGGAACCCGTCGGCAAACCCGGTGCGACCGCCGTCCGGCGCGTATGCCGGGTCCAGCGGCCGCACCACGTCGTCGGGGACATGGGCCAGCACGCACTCCTGCCCCGTTACCCGGGAGAACCACTGGTCCGCTTTATGATCCGGTAGCACCGCCGCGATGCGATCCTCCCACACCGTGACCGATGCCGGCCTGCCGCCTTGCGGTGCCCGAGGGAGTATCAGCTCCGGCATCCCGGGCGCCGTGACCCGCAGGTGCGGCGGTGTAATCGCCACCCGCACCCGCGCCAGCTCCGGGCACTCGCGCTGGCTGACGAGCCCTCCCCGCGGCGTGGCGACCATCCAGCGACGGTCGTCCTGAAGGCCGAACCCATCCACCTGCCACTCCTCCAGCCGGATGCCGCCGCAAGACTTTATCGGATAGACGTGGATGCCGGAGAGCGTGATCATGATCCAGCCGCCGCCGCGTTACGGGTCAGGCTCCCCGTGCCCGCCTGGGCGCGGCGCCGAGAACCGTCCGGTGCCCGCCTCACTTGCCGACACAAAAGCTGGCAAACACCTGACCCAGGATCTCCTCGACATCCACCACGCCAATCAGCAGGTCGAGGCTGCGCGTGGCGGCCTGGATGTGGTGCGCGGCCAGCACCGCATCGCCGCCGGGCAGCAGATGGGGCGCCGCGTCTGCCAGGGCCGCCCTTGCCCGGTCCAGCGCCTGCCGATGCCGTTCCCGGGTGAGCGCCGGTTCCAGGTCGGCGAAGCTGGCCCCTTCGGCGAACAGACGCTCGACCACCCGGCGTTTCAGGACATCGAGCCCCTCTCCGGTGAGCGCCGACACCGGAAGATCACCTCCGACAGCCGGCGCCAGGTCCGCCTTGGTGCGCACCAGGAGTTCGGCAACGGGGCGGGTTTCCGGCTGGTTGCCGGTCTCGGGAGGCGCCTGGTCGGGAACACCCGGGGCATCGGCCGGCGCCCCATCCTCGCACCGCACCACCAGGTCCGCCGCCGCCAGGAAGCGGCGACTCATCCCCTGCCCCAGCGCGTCCAGGCGATCCATTGTCTGGCCCAGGCCCGCCGTGTCCACCAGCCGGATGGGCCAGCCCAGGAAGTCGGCATGCGCTTCGATGGCATCCCGTGTGGTACCCGGAATTTCGGTGACCAGGGCCCGCTCACTTCCCAGGAGGGCATTGAAGAGGGACGACTTGCCGGCGTTGGGGGGGCCGGCGATCACCACCAGACCGCCCCTCCGCACCCGCTCGGCGAGCGGAGCCGTCGCCAGCATCCGTTCAATGCTGGTCAGGGCCGCGGCCCGCGCGGCCTCGAGGCGGTCACGGGATATCGGGCCGTCGTCCTCATCCGGAAAGTCGACTTCGTAGGCCAGGAGGGCCAGCAGCTCGAGCAGCTGGGTGCGCAGGCCGCTGATCCGCTGCGACAATCCGCCCTCGAGCTGATGGAGGGCGGCCCTGGCCTGAGCCGGCACCTCCGCGTCAATCAGGTCACCGACGGCTTCCGCCTGAAGCAGGTCCATCTTGCCGTTGAGCACGGCACGGCGGGTAAACTCGCCCGGCGCCGCCGGACGGGCGCCCGCCATCTCGAGCGCGGCCACCAGCCGGGCCGGGACGACGGCGCCGCCGTGACAGAAAAATTCTACCAGATCTTCACCGGTGTAGCTGGCCGGTGACTGGTAGACGAGGTAGATCCCGCGATCGATGAGCCCCGCGCCATCGCGGAACCCGGCGTAGCGCGCCACCCTGGGCGGGTCGGCTTCCAGTCCCGGTACGACCCGCTCCGCGATGGCCAGCGCACCCCGCCCACTCAGTCGCACCACGGCGAGCGCCGAGCGGCCGGGAGGCGTGGCCAGGGCAACGATGGGGTCGGTAAGCATGAGGAAGGCTATCCGCCGCCTGGCATGACCTTACTTCTTCTTTCCCACCACCACCGGTGCCGGATTCTTGGCCTGGGCCTTCATCCGCTCCTTCGCCAGATACCATTGCTGCGGGATGCTGACCAGGTTCTGGATGAAGTAGTAGAGGTTAAGCCCCGAGGCGAAGTTGACGAACATCACCGTCATCATCACCGGCAGGAAGTAGAGCATCATCTTGGTCTGCGGGGTGGGAGGCATCCCCGCCATGCCGACCTTGTTCAGGCCGAACATCGAGAGCCCCATCAGGACCGGAATGATGAACAGCGGATCCTTCAGCGACAGGTCGGGCAGCCACAGGAACGGCTGGCCGCGCAACTCGATGGTGTTGGCCAGGACGAAGAACAGCGCCAGCAGGATGGGCCAGGGCAGCAGCAGCGGCCAGCAGCCACTGAAGGGATTCACGCCTTCCCGCTTGTAGAGCTCCATCACCGAGCGCTGCAGGGCCTGCGGATCGTCCTTGTGCTTGTCCTGCAGGCGCTGCATCTCCGGCTGCAGGGCCTGCATCCGGATGCTGGCGCGCATGCCCTTCTGGTTGAGCGGCCACAACATGACCCGGATCAGCACCCCGAAGGTGATCAGCACCAGGCCATAGGACAGGTGCAGGTTCTGGTGCATCCAGACCAGCAGCCAGCGGGCGCCGACGGCGATGGGCCGGATCATGGTGCGGAAGCCGGGCCAGCCGTAGGGATTGATGTCGTAGAAGTCGTGGCCCACCGTGCGGAGCCGAGGATACTCCATCGGGCCCAGGTACAGCCGGTACTGGAAGTTTCCGGCGGCGGGGACCGACATCGTAAACAGCGTGACGGCGTGGGTCACCTTCTTGGGTCCCGCGACCGCCGTCATGGTCGCACCGCTGATGTGGGCATCGGCGGAGTCCACCGCCAGCAGCGCGGCCACAAAGTATTTCGACTTGACCGCCGCCCATTCGAACGGGCCCTCGAGGGTCCGCCGTTCGCCGGCGTCGAGCGAGGCAAACTTGACCAGCTTCGACGCGTCGGTCTTGGTCACCAGGCCAAATTCGTACAGATTCGCGGCGCTATCCGCTTCAGTCTGCCGGAACCCGCTGCCCATGTCCGCCAGCAGATGCCCGCCGATCGGCCCTAGCCCTGTCACCCGTCCGCTGACGCCAATCTGGTAATCCGCCGGCTCAAACCGGTAGCTCAGCTCGACGGTGACCCCGCCGCGGATGGCCGCGAGGGTCAGGACCTGGGTGCCGGTGACCTGAATGGGCCCGGGAGTCGCCCCCGTCCCACCGGTCACCGTGAAGTCCCAGTTCGCCAGGGAAAGCGTATCGGCGCCCACCAGGAGCGCCAGCTGGTGAACCCCGACGCCCGGGGGCAGCAGTTGGACCGTTTTCCCCTTGTCCGCGGGGTTGAGCGCCTGGTAGTGGAGCATCGTGGCCGAGACGATGGCGCCGCCCCGAGTGGAGATGCTGTACGCGTAGAGCGGCGAAACGACGGTGATCGTCTCCGCCGCACGTCCCGGTGCCTCCAGGCTGGGCTCCGACGTCCGCGGCAGGCCACCGATGGGATTGCCCGGCTGGGCCAGCGCCGAGTCGGCCGGCAGGACCGTATCCGGACGTCCGGGGGCTGGCCCTTCAAGCCGGGGCGGCGGACGTTTGATGAAGAATGTGGGGCCGATGGCGATGACCATCATCAGCACAATGGCCCAGATTACACGACGGTCCATGCGAATCAGCGGTGGGGGTCAGGGAACCGGGTCATAGCCGCCGGGATGCCACGGATGGCACCGAACCAGGCGACGGGCACCAAGCCAGGCGCCCTTGAGTGCGCCGTGGCGCTGCAGCGCCTCCAGCGTGTACTGCGAGCAGCTTGGAGCAAACCGACAGCTCGGCGGCAAACCCGGGGAAATGAACTTCTGGTAGAATCGCACCAGGGCGATCAACAGCCAGGTGAGCGGGAGAAGCGCCCGACCCAGAGCCGTCCGGGGAACCGGAAAGAGGCGGGCCGCGCCTTGGCTCACTTCCGACGACCGGGCGCCCCCAAGCTGGGGATTGGCGGCGGGTGGGGTCTCGAGACTCTGCATCAGGCTCGCCTGTCATCCGTGGCGACCGGACCCTCGCCCGCCAGGGCCGTCGCCAGGGTACGCAGTTCCTGCTGGAGTTCCCCGAACGTTGCCCGATAGGCCTCTGGCCGCGCGCGAACGATCAGGTCACGGGCACCCTGGTGCTCCTGGATCTCCCGGCGCCAAACCTCGGTCAGCCGGCGCCGCAAACGATTACGGGCCACCGCCGTGGACTGGAACTTCGGAACAACCAGTCCCATCCGTGGGTGGCCCGCCGTGTTGTCCATCCAGACAAACTCCAGCAACCGCAACCGCCGCCGCCGGCCCGCTTTGAGGCACCGGGCGCGGTCCCGGGCCAGCGCCAGCCGGTGCGATCGGGTGAGCCGTTCGTCGGCCGTCAGCGGCTCCCGTGCTTGGTCCCGATCGAGACGGTGAGGGCCTTGCGGCCCTTCTTGCGCCGGCGCGAGAGCGTCGCCCGGCCCCAGCGCGTGCCCATCCGGGTGCGGAAGCCGTGCTTGGCGGTGCGGCGCTTATTGCGCGGACGATATGACGGATTCATCGGGTAATCCCCTCAAATGAGCCCGCAAAACTACCCGGAGCCCCCCGCTCAGGTCAAGGTTGACTTTTCCACACGGCGCTCGTACAATCGTGCGCCCTTGCGAACGCCCCACCGGTTCTAAGCAGCATGCCGCTGTCCGCAAAAGATCTCTGGAAGCGCATTCTCGAAGAGGCCACCCGCCAACTCCCCGACACCACGGTTCGGGCCTGGCTGGAGCCCACTGAAGCCGTTGCCCTGGAAGATGACACGCTGGTCATCGCGGCCCCGGACGAGTTTGCCGCCAAATGGAACGAAGCCAATCACGGCGTCCTGCTCTCCCGTCTTGCGGAGAGCGTGGCCGGGAAGCCGCTCGGCGTGACCTTCCGGGTCCAGGAGGATCGCCAGCGGCGGCCGCAGATGGACTTCTTCGTGAGCCCTCCGGCGGCCCAGGCCGGGGGGCGGGCCGTCGGCAATCCGAGCAACCAGCCGCTCAACGACCGGTATTCGTTCGACACCTTCGTCATCGGCAAGTCCAACCAGCTCGCCGCCGCCGCCGCCCACGCGGCCATGGAAGCCCCCGGCAAGACCTACAACCCGCTGTTCATCTACGGCGCCACCGGGCTGGGCAAGACCCACCTGATGCAGGCCATCGCCCACGGGCTCCTGCGCCGCAGCGGCGGCACCCGGGTGCTCTACGTGAGCGCTGAGCAGTTCATCAACGAGGTGATCGAAGGCATCCAGAGCCGCACCATGCCGGAGATCCGCAAGCGGTACCGCAACGGCATCGACCTGCTGCTGGTGGACGACGTGCACTTCCTGGAGCGGAAAGAGTCGACCCAGGAGGAGTTCTTTCACACCTTCAACACGTTGTACGAGGCAGGCATCCAGATCGTCCTGACCTCCGACCGGCCGCCCAAGGACCTGCCCGGCCTGGAGCCCCGCCTGGTCAGCCGGTTCGAGTGGGGCATGGTGGCCGACATCGGCCAGCCGGACCTGGAGCATCGGATCGCGATCCTGCGCAAGAAGCAGGAGCAGGACCACCTCGAGATGACCATCCCGGACGACGTGTTGCGCTTTATTGCGGAGCACGTGCGTTCGAATGTGCGGGAGCTCGAGGGGTGTATCATCAAACTGCTCCTGTACGCCTCGTTGAAACACCGGGAGATCTCCATCGAGCTGGCCCGGGAGGCCCTGGCGGACAAGATCCGCCCCGGAGACGATCTCCCGTCGGCGCCCAAGACGATGCCCACCATCGACCGGATTCAGGACGTGGTGGCCCGGCGCTGGGGAGTGACCTCCGAGCAGCTGCGCTCCAAGGCCCGGATCAAGACGCTGGTGGTGCCCCGGCAGATCGCCATGTTCCTGGCCCGGGACATTCTGCAGATGCAACTGATCGAGATCGGCCAGGCCTTTGGCGGGCGCGACCATTCCACCGTGATTCACAGCGTGGACAAGGTCACCCGGCAGATGGCGCGGGACCGGGGATTCCGCGATCGGATCGAAAGCGCCCGGACAGAACTGGTTGCACAGTAGTTGTCCACGCGGGATGTGGGCGGCGTGGGAAGTGCGGGGAAGTGGCGGAGTTTTCCTGAAACCGTCCACCGCCTCCACACCCGGTCCACAGTCCAAAACGGGGCAAGCTGGTGAGCGACGGGTGGTTGCCGATTCCGTCCACATATCCAGACCCTCTACTACTGCTACTAGGTTTACTTATACAGGTATTAGTAGGCTTTTTCTTGCACAGTCGAGGAACCGGATGAAGTTGACGATCACGCGGGAGCAATTCCAGGAGGGTTTGCAGGCGGTCAGCGCCTCGATCCCCACCAAGACGACTCTCCCGGTGCTCTCGAACGTGCTGCTCGAGGCCACGGGCGATGGGCTCCGGCTGTCCGGAACCGATCTCGACATCGCGGTGAGTACCAGCGTGCCGGCGTCGGTGGACCAGGACGGCGCCATCACCCTGCCCGCCCGGAAACTCTCCGACATCGTCAAGGAACTTCCCAGCGCGGCCATCCGCCTGACAAGCTCGGGGGAACAGCGCGCCACCATCGAGTGCGGCCGGGCCAAGTTCAAGCTGCTGGGCCTGCCCCGGGAGGAGTTCCCGGCGTTTCCGACCGTGAAGTTCGAGGGCGGCTGGCGCTCCCGGGCCGGGGACGTGCAGAAACTGGTGTCGCACGTCGCCTTCGCGGCGAGCACCGAGGAGAGCCGCCCCATTCTCAACGGTGTCCTCTGGGAACTCCGGCCGGAAAAGATGCGCATGGTGGCCACCAACGGCCATCGGCTGGCACGCATGGACGTGCCTGTCACGGCCGGCATCGGCAAGGGCCAGGCCGACCTGATCATCCCGCCCAAGGCCCTCGAGCAGATCCGGCGGCTGTTCCAGGACGGGGACGAGCTGGACATCGCCCGGAGCGACAACCACCTCGGCTTCAAGTCGGCCACCACCCAGGTGTTCACGCGGCTGATCGAGGGGCCGTACCCGAACTACGAACAGGTCATTCCGCGGGAAAACGACAAGACCATGACGGTGGACCGCGCCACCCTGGCGGCGTCCCTCCGGCGCATGAGCATCGTGGCCAGCGACCAGACCCACCGCATCCGCATGGCGATCAGCAACGCCTCCTGCAAGCTCTCGGTGCAGACACCCGATCTCGGAGAGGCCCAGGAGGAGTTCGCGGTCAACTACGAGGGGGATACGCTCGAGATCGGCTTCAATGCCGCCTACCTGCTGGAGATCCTCAAGTACATGCCCACCGACGAGGTGCGCATGACCTTCAAGGGGCCGGAGCGCGCCGCCACCATCGAGCCGGTCGGCTGGAACGATCCCGCCGCCTACCTCACCCTGGTCATGCCGCTGAGGCTGGTGGACTAGACGGTTAGGCGGTTAGTGTCCAACCCATCCGCCTAACCGCCTAACCGCCCAACCGCCCTTCATGGCTCCCCGTCCCCGCAAACCCATTCACCTCATCGGCGTCCCCATGGATCTGGGCGCCGGGCGGCGCGGCGTGGACATGGGCCCCTCGGCCATCCGGATCGCCGGCCTGCACCAACGCCTCGAAGCGCTGGGCCACCCGGTCATCGACGAGGGCGATCTCGAGATCCGCAACGTCGAGCAACTCAAGATCGGCGACCCCCGCGCGCGCTACCTGGCCGAGATCGTCCGGGCCAACCGGCTGCTGGCGGACAAGGTCCGAAAGGTCCTGAAACGCGGGCATTTTCCGCTGGTCCTGGGCGGCGATCATTCCATCGCCGCGGGCACGGTCTCCGGTGTCGTGGCCTTTGCCCGGGAGCGCAAGCGAAGGGTCGGGGTGCTCTGGGTCGATGCCCACAGCGACATCAACACGCCCCGGACCTCGCCCTCAGGCAACGTGCACGGCATGCCCCTCGCCGCCCTCCTGGGGCTCGGTCCCGGCGCCCTCGGGCGCATCGGCGGCGCCGGCCGCAAGCTTGACCCCACCACCGTGGCCATGGTCGGCATCCGCAGCGTGGATGAGGGAGAGCGCAATCACCTGCGGCAGCTGGGGGTCCACGTCTACACCATGGCGGACATCGACCGTCACGGCATCCACATCGTCATGGAGAAGGCGGTCGCCAACGTCTCACGGGAGACGGACCTGGTGCACGTGAGCTTCGATCTGGACGCCGTGGATCCCAGCCTTGCGCCAGGGGTCGGGACGCCGGTTAAGGGCGGCCTGGACTATCGCGAGGCCCACCTGGTGATGGAGTCGCTGGCCGCGGCCGGCGTCATGGCCTCGCTGGAACTGGTCGAGATCAATCCCATCCTGGACGACCGCAATCGGTCCGCGGAGTTCGCCGTGGAGTTGATTCAGTCGGCGTTCGGAAAGCAGATCCTCTAGGCGGGCGCCGGTGGCCCTCGGCTTGGGGGCTAGTGGTCGGAGGTCGTGCCGGGCGCAATCGAGTCTGGCGGCGTCGTGGCCGGAACGTCCGGGGTCGGCGTCGAGCCAGCCGGCAGCGGCAGGGTATCGGGCGCCACCTCGACGGAATCGACCGCCGCCTCCAGCGAGTCGGGGTATTCGGGCGCCGGCTCCTCTTCCTGATCCACTCGTGGCACCTCCAGCTGCTCCCCCCGCATCCGACGCAGGATCAAGTTCTGCCGCCCCCGCATCCGTCCCGGTTTTCTCAGCGGATTGGAGCTGAGGGGAAACGGCAGCGCCCCAGCCAGCGCGGCGGCCTGTTCGCTCGTCAGGCGTAGCGCACCGCGCTTGAAGTACACCTGGCTTCCCGCCTCCACCCCCCAGATCCCGTCCCCCAGCTCCACGATGTTCAGGTACAGCTCCATGATCCGTCGCTTGTCGAGGGCCAGCTCCAGCCGCCAAGCGGTGACCGCCTCCTTCACCTTGCGGAAGGGATTCCGGGAGGGGGAGAGGTAGAGGTTCTTGGCCAGCTGCTGGGTGATGGTACTGGCCCCGCGCAGCTGGTTCCGCCGGCTCCAGGCCCTCGGCAGGACGGCGAGGAACGCCCCGCGATCCGCCGGGTCCCCGAGATCCAGGCTCGGCCGGCGATAGCCGAGGGCGTTGGCCAGCGAGAGGTAGTCGATTCCGCCATGACGGTAGAAGTTGCCGTCCTCCCCGATGATCACCGCGTCCACCATGGCCGGCGCGATGGAATCGAGCGGGATCGGGCGGTAGCGCACGGGTTGCTTTCCCGCGCCCCGCATGGCCATGAACGCGGTTTGCCGGGGCCAGTGGGTCCGATACCAGACTGGGGGCGGCCACACCGCCAGGAGCCAGAGGAGGACGCCACCGGCCAGGACGCCCAGGAGGAGGAGCACCCGGCGCATGGAAGGGATTACGGGAGGAGGGACGCCTTGAGAAATGACACCTGGCGTGCCGGCACCGATTGGCCGATCGCCGGCAGGTCCACCACCAGGTCGGTAACCCGCGTGCCGGAGGCCCCCTGGACCCGGCCGTCGAGCGCCAGGTCGATGTCGAGGGTATCCACGCCGGTGGCACGTACCGTGATCGCCTGGCCGAACTGGGTGCCCTCACCACTGGCAGTGCGGGTCCGTACGACGGTCACGCGGAGCGAGCCGCGCGGCCCGGCGGAGGGTGCGGCCTGTGCCGTCACCGCCGCCCGTTCGGCCGCCTCGAAGGCACTCACCCGCGATGGAACGGACGCCGAGTCGGACCACGAGGCGCCGGGTCGGGCGCCCCCTTCGGGAAGCGGCGGAAAGAGCAGGGCCACCTGGTCGCGCACCTGATCGCCGTGCAGCGAGGCGGGCCCGCCGCCCAGGTCGGCAATGCGTCCGGTCGGGGTCCGCACGAACGTCCAGCGGGCCTGATGGGCACTGTCGATCTGGGCGAACGGCAGGGGAAAATCGCGGTCGGCCACCAGCGAATCCAGGACCACGCTCACGCCGGTGCCCGTATCCGTGGCGGTCCAGGTGAGGGTGACAAACGCCGTGCTGGCCCGCACCTGCAGCTGGGATTCGCCGCTGGGCATGCTCACGGCGATCGAATCCCGCCGAGCCAGCATGTACCGATCGATGCCGGCCCCGCTGCTCGGGTAGCGGATGGCCGTCTCTGACGGGCGGTCGGTGCGACCCGGGTCGATGTTGGGGCGGGAGACCTGCCCCGGTGAGGGGGCCGGGGTCGCCGCCGGCGGAGCGCCGCCGGCGCAGGCCGCGCCGAGCAGCAACACCACCGTACGCCCAGCAGCGGACATCGGCTACGGAAGCAGGCTGGAGGTACCCTCGAGCTTCACCGTCACCGGGATCGGTTCCGGCAACTGCGCCACGGTGATCGCCAGGTTCTGCAGGGAGGTGAAGGCCCCGCCCAGCAGAATCCCGTCCCCACGGATGAAGAACTGGCTCGTGCCGGTCGAGGTGCCCTCGATGGCGAGGGACCCCTGCGGCGTGGTCTGTTCGCCGGAGATCGAGCCGCTCGAGGCGCCGACCAGCTTCAGGACCTTGGCGCCCTGGTAGGTGTCCCCGGCGGTCTGGAAATTGGTGACCGTGCGGACCGCCAGCCCGGCGTTGTCGGCATCGGTCGTGTCGGTCCACTGCTGTCCCTCGCGGGTGCCTGGCCGGACCGGCGGGAACACCTGCTGCAGGGCGCTCTCGACCACCTGCGCGAGCGGGTTCTCGCCATCGGTCTCGAGCGCGCTCAGCCGTCCGTTGGCCTGGACGAAACCGCGCCAGGTGGTTCCGGCCAGCGCCTTGGCGGCGTCCGCCGAGACCGGCGAGCCGGCTCCGGCCACCACCGAATCGAGCACGATGGTGGCCACCTTGCCATCGGCGCTGTCACGGGTGTCGACGGACACGTAGCTGGTGTTCTGGAACTCCTGGGTCTGCTGCCCCTGGCCCACGATGGTGAGATCCTGGGTGACGACCGTCTTGACCTCGAGCCGGTAACGGCGGGGAGCGACCGGCGTGGGCCAGGACCAGGCAATGAGGGCGCTCAGGCACAGGGCCGGGGCGACCCAGCGACGAACCGTCATGCGATCCTCTTTCGGTACCGGATGGGGGTGGTTCAGGAGGGCGAGGCCTGAAGGTCGGACTTGGTCTTGCCGAAGACGGCGACCAGCTCAACCTCGTCGCTGGAGACCTTGAGCAGCTTCCAGCCGCGTTTCCGCATATCCTGCCGCCAGGTGATCAATCGTTCCCAGTCCCGGGCGCTGGTCCGGAACACGCGCAACTCGGCGACCTGTTCCCAGGCCTCCGGGTAGGGCTTGTTACGATCCTTGGGTGCCATAGGACGGGACATCGGGCTTCCTGCCGTCAAATATCACCGAAAGCTAGCCCGCCCGCCGGGGATTCGGGAAGGCCGGGGAGGCAAGGGAATCATGGAAATTCACCCCCGGCATGGGAACTGGATGGCCCGTGCCGGGGGTGAAGTGCAGGTCGGACTGTAAGCCGAGTTCTGTTTGCTCCGCCGAGGAGACCCCGGCGTGGCAGATGATCATCTGTCTGGGACGGCCGTCGCCGGCCGCCTCGAGCAGCCTACCCGCGGTTGAAAACGGGGTGGGACACCCCTCACCGCCTATTTGGCCTTGCTCCCACTGGGGGTTACCGTGCCACCGCTGTTACCAGCGATGCGGTGGGCTCTTACCCCACCTTTTCACCCTTACCTCAGGCTTTCGCGCGAGGCGGTCTGTTCTCTGTGGCCCTGTCCGTCGCCTTCCGGCGCCCAGGTGTTACCTGGCAGTGTACCCGATGGAGCTCGGACTTTCCTCGAGCCGGTTGCCCGGCCCGCGATCATCGCGTCCAGCCTGCACTCGGAATCTAGGGAGAGGGACGGTGCGGGTCTACTAGGACCGCGGGCCCGGTCTATCCCCCCACCCCCGCCAGGCGTGACTTGATCCGGGTGATGAGGGGGTCGATCAATTCATCGGCCTCCTGCCACTGGGCCAGCGCCTGCCGGTACTCCTCGCGTGCCTGGACCCGCTTGCCCAGGCCCTCGTAGATCGTGCCCCGGAGCAGCCGTGCCTGTCCCAGCAGGAGCCACCGCACATCCAGCGACATCGTGGAGAAATGCTCCGGGTGAAACAGCTCGAGGGCCTGCAGGGCCCGGTCATCGTCACCCAGATCATGCCAGAGGTGGGCGGCGATCATGGCGCGATAGCCGCTCCACTGGGGCTGGGACTTGTACTCGACAGCGGCCGCGGAGTCGGGCCGCTGGAGGAGTTCCCGGGCGCGGGCGGTGTCCCGCCGGTCCAGCGCCCGCAGCGCGTCGATCTCGGGCGGCGTGCCTCCGCCACCCAGCGCTTGCAGCTCCTCAATCGGTCGCGGATCGCTGCGGTTCTGCAGGTACAACCCGAGGGCGGCGGCCCAGCCGTAGGCAATGACCTCCGGCTGTCCGGACCTGGGCGTCTTGCGGGCGCTGTCGGCGATGGCGCCCCACGCCGTCTCGAGCGCCTTGGCGGGAGCGCCCAGGGCTGTGGCTAGGTGACTCTGATTGAGGTGGTTGAAGAGCGTCCGGTTCCCCACCCGGCGGCTCCCGACGTATTGCGGCATGTACAGCGCGCTCAGGTCGGAGGCGAGGGTCAGGTTCCGGCTCGCCAACTCGAGCTTGCCGGCCCAGCCGAGCAGGTTCACGCCGTGCATCACCTCGCCGACGGTCGAGTAGGGCAGCCGATCCAGGTCGAAATCCTCCGCCCGGACGGTTTCGAGCGCCTGCTCCACCGTGCGTACTGCCTCGGTCAGGTTCCCCTGCTCGGTCTGGACCTGGGCCCGCAGGAACGGCAGGTCCGCCCGGCCCGCCGTCCCCGGGCGACCCGCCAGCAGGTTGATTTCGCTCAGTGCCGCATCGAACTGCCGGCCGGCCGACAGCGCGAAGACCAGCGCGTTCTGGGCGTGGACGTTGTCAGGCTGCTGGGTGAGCCACTTCCGGGCGCTGGCCACGCCCTCGCTCCGGGCCCGCCGGACCGCGGCCGCCACCGTCTGCGAATCGAGCTGTACGCGCACCCCACCCGCGTCGGTGACGACCAGCGAGTCGGTTGGGAGCAGCGCCAGAAACGGGTTGTCCATGGCCGCCCAGCGGTAGATCTGGGCCAGGTGCTCATAGGCCAGGTAGTAGTTCGGGTCCCGGACGATGGCGCGCTTGAACGCCCGGAGCGAGGTCGTCAGGTGTTCGGCGCGCTGTTCGGTGCGTGGATCGTGAAAGGCGACATCGCCCAAGCCATACCAGGCATCCGCGTCGGTGGAATCTTTTCCCAGCAGGGCCGCATACGCGGCCTCGCTGCGTTCGTGCTCCCCGGCCATGAACAGCCGATAGGCCTCGATCATGGCCCGATCGTGGGCCGGCAGCCGGCCGCTGAATCGCGCCGCCTGCTGAATCGCCTCGGCGGCGATGGAGTCCTTCTCCCCCGCCACCCAGCCGCGGGTGAGCGACAGCTTGTAGTGCGCCAGCCCGAAACTGGAGTCGATCTCCACCGCCCGGCGAAACAGCCGGTCTGCGGTGCTCAGATTCCACCCGCCGAGCGCCTCGATCCCCTCGAGATAACTGCGGTAGGCGGCCAGGGACGGCGTGGTGACCGAGGCCAGCCCCGCCGTGACCCCGGTCGGCGCCCCGGAGACGTTGAGCAGCTTGGCCGCCAGCTGATCGAAGAGCGGCCGGACATCCTCTCCCGGCGCACCTTCGATCTGCTGGATTTCGAGCCGCTCCCCGCTGGCCACGTCGTAGACCCGGGCCACCACCTGCAGGGAGTCGCCGATCCGAGTGTAGTCCCCGAGGACCACGGTCCACACGCCGGCGTCGCGGGCCAGCCGTCGGGCCATGTCGAGCCCGACCGGGACGCCGGAGAGCAGTTCCCGGCGGGCCAGGAGATCGTGGAGCCGCTCATGGTCCACGACCGTCAGGTCGGTCCACTGGGACAGGTTGAGCGCCAGCATGCTCACACTCCCGTCGCGCAGCCACTCGACCACCGGATCCTGCCGCACATTCTCGAAGGGGAGGACCAGGATCGAGTGCCGGGGATTCACGCCGGCCGCCGGCCCCGCCGGCCGGAGCGCCACGACGGCGAGCGCCAAGGCCGCTGCCAGCCCGGTTCCGGCGAAGAGCACACGCCGCCGGCGGTTGGTCGGCCCGTCCTGCGGCTGGGGAACCTCGCCGAGGACGGCGGCGCGGAACGCCGCCCCGGTTTGCCAGCGTTCCGTCGGGTCCTTGGCGAGCGCCCGCCCGATCGCCCGGCTCAGCGCTGGCGGACTCTCGCTCCGGAAGGACTCGACCGGCACCGGTGCTTCGGCTAGGTGCATGGAGGCGACCGCGGCGGCGTTGGAGGCCCGGAAGGGAGGCCTGCCCGCCAGCATTTCATACGCCACCACGCCCAGGGAGTAGAGGTCGCTCCGGGCGTCCACCGCATCCCCGGTCGCCTCACCGGCGGAATGCACCGCCACGATGCTGGGATGGCGGAGCCGCGCGATCATCCGCGCCTCCGCCAGGAAGCGCTGGGTGATGCTGGCATGCACCGCCAGCTCGGGATGGACCACCTTCACGGCCACCGGCCGGTCCAGCGTGGTGTCGCGAGCCAGGAAGACCACCCCCATGCCGCCGGAGCCCAGTTCCCGCTCGAGGCGGTACTGGGCCCCCAGCGCCGCCTGCAGGCGGGCGAAGAGTTCGGGGGACGGTGTCATGTCTTGCAAGGTAGACTCGATGCTGGGAGACGACTATCCGGTCCACGGCATGGACGGGCACCTCTCCTTTGACGCACCCGGGTCCGGGAAGGTTGCACCCGGCGCCCCCGCTGGATTGACCGAGGGTTGAGGGCGATCGCGTATGCTGTCGGCGGTCCTCACCGGAGCGTACCAGTGTCCTCAGCCGTCCTCGCGCCCCCACCCGGTCCTCCGGTCATCGCCGCTGTGCTGAGGCCGGACGAGCTGTCCCGGGTGGAAGCGGCCAGTTCCGGCTGGTTTTCGCTGGTCCACCGCGAGTCGATCTCCGAGGCGATTCGCGCCGTCCGCGAGCGGCCGGTGGACGCCGTGCTGCTCTCGGTGCATCGGTGCGGCACTTCCCAGCTCGACGCCCTCGGCAGCCTGGTGCGAGGCTTTCCGGGCATTCCCACGGTCGCGCTGGTGAGTCGGCATGATGCGGAGGGATCCGTCGCCCTGCTGCATCTGGGTGCGACCGGGGTGCGCCAGGTGATCGATGTGACCGGTCCGGACGGGTGGCACCGACTCCGGCAGCTCCTCGGGCAGCCCGCCACCCGGGATGTCGCCCGGATCCAGGGGCCGGTAGTCGCCGCCCTGGGCGAAGTTCCGCCGGATGCGAAGCTCTTCTTCGAGGCGCTCATCCGCCTGGCCCCCGACGTGCCGACCGCCCGCGGCCTCGCGGAGCGGCTGGGGGTTCGGGCCAGCACCCTGATGTCGAGGTTTCTGCGAGAGGGGCTGCCTTCGCCCAAGAGTTACCTGGCCGGGATGCGGCTGGTCCACGCGGCGGTGCTGTTCGAGCGGCCGGGGTACAGTGTCGCCGACGTGGCGTACCGGCTCGACTACTCCTCACCCCAGAGTTTCGGCCGACACCTGCGCAACCTGCTCGGCGTGACCACGTCGGAACTCAGGCGGCGGTACACGCTGGAGAGCGCGCTGGAGCGGTTTATCGGCTTGATGGTGGTGCCCTACCGGGAGGCCTGGTCGCGGTTTCGCCCGTTGGCCAAATAGGCTCACCAGCTTCGAGGGTTAGGGGCTAGCGGAGCCCCAAGCGCGTAGCGGTTGTTAATGCTACTACCTGATGTCCGGCAGCCTCAATGGTCGCCCGCCCCCCTTCCTCCCTGTCGACCACAGCCAGCACCCCCAGCACCTGGGCCCCCTCCGCCGCCAGGGCCTCGATGGCCTTCAGCGCCGAGCCGCCCGTGGTGATGACGTCTTCCACCACGACCACAGTCGTGCCTGGACTGAAATTCCCCTCCACCCGTCGGCCCGTGCCGTGGGTCTTGGCTTCTTTCCGAACCGAGAAGGCGTCGATGGCCGGGGGCTGATCGGTGCTGGCCCGGGCGATGGCGTAGGCCACGGGGTCGGCGCCCATGGTCAGTCCCCCGAGGGCAGACGGGGACCAGCCGCGGGCGCGAATGGCCAGCAGGCCCGCCCGGCCGATGAGGGTCAGTCCTTCGGCGGACATGGTGGTGAGCCTGGCATCGATATAGAAGGGGGAGGAGCGGCCGGAGGCGAGGACGAAGTGGCCGCGCTTCACCGACCGCGCCAGCAGGAGGCGGTCGAGTGCGTCGTGGTCCGGGGAGGTCATTTCCCGAAGATGCTCTTGAAGAGGCTCTTTCGCTCCTCGGGTTGGCGCAAGGCGGTGCAAATCCGGGCGGAGAATTCGTCAACGGTCTTGCTGCGCTTGGGCAGCTCGCGTTCCAGCCCGGCCATGACCGCCTCTTCGACGACGGTCGGGAATCTCAGGCCCTTCATCGCCTGATTGAGCGGAATGGGTGGCTGAGAGAGCAATTGCTGGAACAACTCGCGGGGGGACCGGCCCGCGTACGGCAGGGTGCCGGCCAGCAGGTAGTAGGCGATCGTGGCCAGGCTGTAGACATCCGCCTGCTCGTTGACCAGCTCGCCGGAGAGCGCCTCGGGCGCCACGTACTGCAGGGTCCCCACAAAGAACCCGGTACGGGTCAGCCGCTCCTCGGGCTTATGATCGGAGTCCCGGGCGATCCCGAAGTCCAGCAGCACGGCGCGCTGGGTGGCCGGCGTGTACATGATGTTGGCCGGCTTGAGATCGCGGTGAATGATGCCCAGCTTGTGGGCGGCACTCAGGGCGGCGGCGGTCTGCTCGATGATCGTGGCGACGAGTTCCGGCGCCAAGCGCCCCGACCGGATGGCGAATTTCTCGAGCGTCTCTCCCTCGACCCACTCCATGGCGAGGTAGTAGAGATCCTCGGTCTGGCCGTAGTCGTAGGTCTTGACGATGTTCGGGTGGCCGACGCGGGTGCCGAATTCCGCCTCGCGCAGGAAGCGCTTGACGGCCACCGCGTCCTGGGCCAGGCGGGCGCGCAGCACCTTGAGTGCAATCTGGCCGCGTTCGGCATGTTCGGCGCGGTAGACCGTCGCGGTGCCGCCTTCACCCACATGCTGGAGGAGGCGATAACCGGCCACGGTGCGACCGAGAAGGTTGTCTTGACTCATGGAAGTGCTCCAAGCTAGTCCGCGGCGGGATGGCGAGCAAGCGCATCCGCCGCTTGACCATGTTCACGCGCGACCACTAAGCTAGGTCTCATGAAATCCTCGCTTCGCCGTATTGCTCTGTGCGCCGCTGCCCTGCTCGCCGCCGGTTGTGGCAGCTGGGGCCGGGTCGGCAGCCAGCCCGAGCCCTCCCAGGCCGAGGCGCTGACCCAGATTCTGGATGTCAACGCGGTCTACCGCCGGTTGGGCCGCCTGACCGGTCCGGCGCCGGTGCCGTTCATCGCGGGGGTCGCCTTCTTCGGAGGCACAGGTGACTCGACGGTGGCCGTGGTGGGGCTGTCGCTGGAGTCCCGGAATCTTCTCTTTCAGCGCGACGGTGACGCCTTTCTGGCCCGCTACCGGGTGGAAATCACCGCCACCCCGGTCGGCGGCGGCAGCGCCACGCGGAGCGCCAAGGACCAGAGCGTCCGGGTGGCCCGGTTTGCGGAGACCCAGCGGAACGACGAGAGCGTGCTGTATCAAGAGGGCCTGACCCTGCTCGCCGGAACCTGGCGCATCGCCGTGCAGGTTACCGATCTGGGCGGCGACAAGACTTCCAGGGCGGAAGCCGAGTTCCAGGTCCCGGCCTACGGCCCCGGGACCCACACCACTCCCGCGCTGGCCTACCAGGTACGCGGGCGGGGGAAACGGGGAGCTCCCGTGGCCATCATCCTGAATCCGCGCGGCGCGCTGGCCTACGGCGGCGACTCCGCGATCGCCTACGTAGAGGCCTACGATCTCCCCGCGCCCAGCGTGGTCCCGATCGCGCTCGTCGATGCGCGGGACAGCGTGGTCCTGCGCGATTCCCTGCGATTCGAGGGCGGCCGGGAGGTCGAGAGCAGCGTGCTCCGGTTCGCTCCGAGCACCACCTCGCTGGGTGAACTGCGGATTGTGGCCGGCAGCGGGGCAAACGCCCGGACGGCCACGGCCCTGGTGTCGTTTTCCACCGGCTGGGTCATCACCAACTTTGACGAAATGGTGTCGCTCCTGCGGTACTTTCCGCCCTCGGTGCAACTCGACTCGTTGCGGAAGGCCAGCGGAGCCGAACGGGCGCGGCTCTGGGCGGTGTTCTACAAGGGGACCGACCCCAACTCCGCCACGCCGGCGCATGAACTGCTCGACACCTACTTTGCCCGGCTGGCTCTCGCCAATCAGCGCTTCCGCAACGAGGGCACCCAGGGCTGGCGCACCGACCGGGGCGAAGTGCTCATCCGAATGGGCGAACCCGATGAAGTCTTCGATGCCAGCCCCACCACCGAGGGACGGCTGATTCGCTGGGGATACACCCGTTACAACCTCTCGATCTATTTCGTGGATGAGAGCGGGTTCGGCCGATTCAAGCTCAGCCCATCCTCCCGCTCGGCCGTGGAGAACGTGGTGGGACGGGAACTGCGATAGCCGGCGGCACCGGAGGGTCGGCCGCGTCGGGACCGACCCGACCGCCTTATCTTTTGCCCCATGCCTGCCACCGGCCCACGGCTCTTCCTGATTGACGGCTACGCCCTCATCTATCGCGCCTTCTTCGCCCTGATCGCGCGGCCGCTCCGGACCGCCAAGGGAGAAAATACCAGCGCCGCGTGGGGGGTGGTCAATTTCCTGCTCCGGCTGCGGGAGAAATATCACCCCGAGTACCTCGCCTGGGTGCACGACGCCGGCGATTCGTTCCGCAGCGAAATCTTCCCCGAATACAAATCCACCCGTGAAAAGCTGGACGACGAACTGCAGGCCGAGTTCGATCGTTCGGTGGAGCGGATCGAGCAGCTGCTGGCCGCCTTCCGGGTGCCGGTCGTCGCCGTGCCGGGGTACGAAGCCGACGACGTGATCGGCACCCTCGCCCGCCTGGGCGTGGAGCAGGGCTACCAGATCATCGTGGTCTCGGGCGACAAGGACTTCTATCAGCTCATCCGGCCCGGGGTCGCGCTGCTCAATCCCGGGCGGGGCGGCCCGGCGGCGGTGGACGAGCAGTGGGTGGATGAGTCCAACGCGTCGGAGCGCCTGGGCGTGCCGCCGGCCCAGGTGGTCGATTACCTCGCGCTGGTCGGAGACGCCTCGGACAACGTCCCGGGCGTGAAGGGGATCGGCAGCAAGGGCGCCGTGGAGCTGCTGGCCCAATTCGGCTCCCTGGAAGCGCTGCTGGAGCGCGCCGGCGAGGTCAAGGGCAAACGGGCGCGCGAGGCACTGCAACAGCGCGCGGCGGAGGCACGGCTCTCCCAGCGGCTGGTCAGCATTCACACCGACGTCCCGGTGACGCTGGACCGGGAGGCGCTGCGCGAGTGCGACCCCGATCGGGAAGCGCTGCAAAAGTTGATGGGGGAGCTGGAATTCTATTCCCTGGCCCAGAAACTCGGCGATGCCGGCACCTCGCCGAAACGCCCTGGCGCCTCGCCGCCGGCCGATGAGGTCGCCGCGGCTACGGCGCCGGCCGCCGGGGAGGGGCCGTCCGATCGCCCGGGCGGCGAGCCGCCCTCGGGGCCGCCGGTACGGCTGGTCACGGACGTCGCCGACCTGGCGGGGATGATCGCCCGGCTACGGGCGGCGCCGCTGGTGTCCCTGGACACCGAGACCTCGTCGATCGATCCCCATTCCGCCGACCTGATCGGGCTGGCCCTGGCCGTCTCCCCGGAGGAGGTGTGGTACCTGTCCTTCGGGCATCAGCCGCTGGCGGGCGCGCTGGCCGCGCCGGCGCCGGTCCACAATCTTCCTCCGCTCGCCGATCCGGCGTGCCTGGCCGTGGCGGAACTCCTCCGCGATCCCCAGGTGCGGAAAGCAGGCCACAACATCAAGTACGACTGGCAAGTGCTCCGGCGGGCCGGCGTGGAGCTGGCCGGCGTGGCGTACGACACCATGCTCGCGAGCTTTGTGCTCGACCCGGGGCGTCGCTCGCACGGGCTCGATACCCTCAGCCTGGAGCATCTGGGCCGGCCGATGCAGCTCTATGCCGACCTGACCGGGAAGGGCAAGTCCCAGGTGCCCTTCGCCGAGGTGGCCCAGCCGCTCGCGGCGGCCTATTGCGGCCTCGACGCTGCCACGGTGCTGGCCCTGCGCGATTTCTTCGCGCCCTCGCTCCGGGAGATGGGGCTGGAGCCGCTGCTCAACGACATCGAGCTTCCCTTGATGCCCGTCCTGGTGGACATGGAGTGGGACGGGATCCTGATCGACCGGGCGCTGTTCCGGCGGATCGCGGGGGAACTGACCGAGGACATGGCCCGACTCGAGGCGCAGATTGCCCAGGCGGCGGGCACGCAGGTGAATCTCAACAGCCCCAGGCAGCTGGCGGTACTGCTCTTCGAGCAGTTGCACCTCCCGGTCCTCAAACGCACCAAGACCGGTCCCTCCACCGACGCGGATGTCCTGGAGCAGCTGGCCGCGCAGGGCCATGAGATCCCGGCGCTCATCATGGCCTATCGTGAACTGCAGAAGCTCAAGTCCACCTACGTGGATGTCCTCCCCGGACGGATCAACCCCGGTACCGGCCGGATCCACACCAGCTTCAACCAGACCGGCGCGGCCACCGGCCGCCTGAGTTCATCGGATCCCAACCTGCAGAACATCCCGGTGCGCACGCTTCGGGGCGAGGAGATCCGCAAGGGCTTCGTGCCGGCCGCCGGGTGCCAGTTCATCGTGGCCGACTACTCCCAGATCGAGCTGCGCCTCATGGCGCATCTGTCCGGGGATCCGGCGTTCATTCAGGCCTTCCGCTCCGGCGGCGACATTCATCGCCAGACGGCCTCGGTGATTTTCGGCGTGGCGCTGGAAGAGGTCACGGCCGAGATGCGGGCCCGGGCCAAGACCATCAACTTCGGCACCATTTACGGCCAGGGCGCGTTTGCGCTGGCCCGCCAACTGGGCATCACCCAGGAGGAGGCCAAGGCGTTCATCAGCCAGTACTTCGAGCGCTTTGCAGGGGTCCGTGCCTATCTTGACCTGCAGGTCAAGCTGGCCCGGGACTCCGGCTACGTGGAAACGCTGTTCGGCCGGCGGCGCTACATCCCGGAAATCAACGACAAGAACTTCAATCTGCGCTCGTTCGCCGAGCGCACCGCCCAGAACACGCCCCTCCAGGGCTCGGCGGCCGACTTGATCAAGATCGCCATGATCCGCATCCATGCCGCGCTGCGCGCGGGCCGGCTGCGCACTCGCCTGCTGCTGCAGGTGCACGACGAACTGGTGCTGGAGGCGCCCGAGGGGGAAATTGAGGCGGCGGTGGGCGTCGTGCGCACCCACATGGAAGGGGCCGCGCAGCTGAACGTACCGCTGGTGGTGGACGTGGGTATCGGACCCAATTGGCTGGAGGCCAAGCGATGAGACGTCAGGGCTTTACCTTCATCGAAATCCTGATCGTGATGATTGTGATCGGACTGCTGGCCTCGCTGGGCATCGCCCGCCTGCAGTCCACGAAGGAAAAGGCCACCCTGGCCTCGATGGTGTCCGATCTGCACGGGGTGGTGGAGGAACAGGAGGGGTACTACTTCCAGCACCGCACCTACAGTCCCACCATCGACTCGCTGAATCCCAACCCGACGGCGGGGAACACCATCACCATTCAGGAGGCGACGATCACGGGCTGGTCGGCGACGGTCGTGAATCCCAAGACGGCCAAGACCTGCGCCGTCATCGTAGGTTCGGCCACTCCGATCGGCACGGCCAATCGTGATGGCGTGATGACCTGCTTCTAGCGCACCTCTCGCTTTCGCCGCACCCCTGGCCACCAGTTCCATTCGCCCGCCAGGTGCATGATCGCAGGGACCAGCACCATGCGGATGATCGTGGCGTCGAGCAGCACCGCTACGGCCAGCCCGAACCCGAGGAACTGCATCGCCAGGACCCGGGCAAAGGCAAAGACCCCGAAGACCAGGATCATGATGAGCGCGGCGCTGGTGATCACCGACGCCGTGGCCGACAGGCCCTCCTCCGTGGCCTTCTCGTTGTCCCCGGTCTTGTCGAACGCCTCCTTGACCCGCGCCAGCAGGAACACCTCGTAGTCCATGCTGAGCCCGAACACCACCGCGAACACCAGCACCGGCACCACCACGAAGATGGCCGAAGTCGGCCCGTCGAGGCCCAGCAGGGAGGCACCGATCCCGTGCTGGAACACCAGCACGATGAGCCCGAACGTGGCGCTCACCGACAGGGTGTTCATGATGATGGCCTTGATGGGCACGAGCACCGAGCGGAACACCAGCGCCAGCATCAGGCCGGTACAGGTCAGGATGCCGAACACCAGGATCGGGAAGCGGTCCAGCAGCATGTTCTGCAGGTCCAAGGATGAGGCGGTGTAGCCCCCGACCAGGATGGTGGCGTCCTTGAGCTGCTTGGGCGGATTGGTGGCGAAGTCGCGCGCCTTCTGCGACACATCCATGCCGGACGTGAGGCTGGTGGTGTCGCCCAGGACCACGTCTATCAGCGCCACCCGCGCGTCCCGGCTGAGATAGGCATCGATGAAGTCGCCGTATTCCAGCCGCGCGGCGGGCAGGTCGCTGTAGAGAATGGAGTACTGCAGGATCGACGTGCCCGACTCCAGGTCCACGATGCTGCGGACCTGCCCCACCCGGGGGTCGGCGCGCAGGGAATCGGAGAGCACCTTCAACCCACGGAGGCCCGCCGCCGAGGTGGCCCGCTGGCCCTCCGGAAACTCCACCACGACCTTGACCGGGAGGATGATGTTGGACACCCCCATCCGGTCCAGCGCCGCGACGCCCTGGCCCGCCTCCGTGGCGGAGGGCCACCAGTTGCGTGAGGGCAGTCCGATCTTGATCCAGAAGACCGGGGCAGTGAGCAGGGCGATGAGTGTCCCGCCGATCATCAGGGCGCGGACCGGGTTGCGCGAGAGCCCGCGGGCCCAGCGCTCCCAGGCCTGGGGCGCATGGTACCAGGTGAGCCGTCGTGCCAGCCACTTGGGGCGGTCGATCTGTCGCCCGAGGACGGCGAGCAGCGCGGGCAGGAGCGTGGTGGAGAGCGCCATGGCCACGGCCACGACCACCAGCCCACCGATCCCCACGCTCTGGGTCTCCACCAGCGGCGTAAAGAGGAGCGCCGCAAACCCGACCACCACCGTCATGCCGGAGGTCAGCACCGCCACGCCGGCCGTGCTCAGGGCCCGGGCGGCGGCTTCCTCCCGCCGCAGTCCCCGGTTGAGCTCCTCCCGAAAGCGGGTGACGATGAGCAGTGAGTAGTCGATGCCCACGCCCAGTCCGAGCATCGTCGTCATGTTGAGCACGAAGACCGACATGGGGGTGTAGGCCGAGAGAATCACCACGATGGCCAGGGTGATCCAGATGGCCATGAACCCGACGATCAGCGGCAGCAGCGCCGCCACCAGCGCCCCGAACGCCAGGAGCAGGATGCCGGCGGTGAGCGGCAGGAGCCGTCCCTCGCCCCGGCGGCTGTCGCTGGCCGAGACCGTCTTAATGTCGAGATCGAGTGGGGCGCGGCCGGTGACCCGCAGGCGGTGGGTGGTGCTGTCCACGCCGGTGGCGCGAGCCGCGCCGGCGACGATGGCGCGCACGGCGGGCACCAGCTTGCCCACGCTGTCTCCCCGCGGCGCGCTGAGCGCCAGGGCGATGAACGTAGTGCGGCCGTCCCGGCTGAGGAACGTAGAATCCCCGGTACCGCGGAAGGAGGCGGTGGTACCGATCCACGGCTGGCGGCCCAGGGCCGCGAGCAGGCTGTCGATCAGCGGCCGGGTCGGGACGCTGTCCACGTGGCCCGGTGCTTCCACCGTGATAACGAAGATGTCGTTCAGCGGCTTCGCGAACCGGTCTCGCAGGAGCTGTTCGGCGCGGCTGGCCTCGGTCGGCTGGCGGGTCCCCCCGCCGACGTCGAGGACCTGGACGACTTGCGGAGCCTTGGCCGCCGCGATGTAGCCCACCACCGTCCAGCCGACGATGATGATCCAGCGCCAGCGGATGAGGGCTCGCGAGAGTCGGGAAGCCACGAGTGGAGACGCTCCGGGGGTGAGGGCGCGCGGCGGGCGGGCCAGCGGTACGGAAAAGTGTAGGCCCCGTCGGTCCCACGCCAGCGGTAGCGCATCCCGCCGCGGAACGATGATATTCGAGGACCATGCTCCGCCGAGTCCTGCTGGCCCTGGCGCTGTTCGTGCTCTCCTTCACGGTGACGTCCAAGATCCGCGAGGCCCGGGAGGCCGCGGCCATTGCGCTCGAGCCCGCTTCCCCGGTGCACGGGCTGGAGCTCACCGCCAGCAGCCAGGGTGCCCGGGCGCCCCTCCCGGTTGGTCCGGTGGCCCCGCTCGACTCGCTGGCCCGCCTGACCGCCCGGATCCAGATCAGCGCCGAACCGGACCGGCACTATCTCGATTCGCTGTTCACCCAGACCGATTCCATCATCCGCCGCTGGAACCTCGAGTCCGGCACTCTGCCGATCAGCATCGTCCGAGGTGGTGCGCCGGGATTCCTGCCGGAGATGGTCGCGGATGCCCGCTGGGCCATCGACACCTGGACGCCCGGCATGGTCGGGGTCCAGCTCCACGAAGTGCCCGACAGCGCCGACGCCCGATTGATCATTCGCTGGTCCGACACCCTGGGTCCCGACCGCGCCGGCCTCACCGACGTCATCTGGGATCGCGCCGGCCGGATTCACCGGGCGGTGGTGTGGCTCAGCACCCGCTCTCCAACGACGGGGCGCCTGCTGCCAGCGGAGATTCGCCGGGCCGTGGCGCTCCATGAGCTTGGGCACGCACTTGGCCTGCCACATTCCCCCAGGCGAGAAGATGTGATGCATCCGATCGCGACCCAGACGGTGCTGTCGGCCCGGGACCGGTTTTCCCTCAATCTGCTCTACCGCTTGCCCACCGGATGGGTCGGCGTGGCGGACGCCGGCCCCCGGCGATGACACGCTGGCTGGTGCTGGCCGCCGCGCTCGGGGGCGCGGGCTCGCTACCGGCCCAGGATTTTCGGGTGGCGGATTCGATCGCCGAGTCAGGCGTCCGGCGCGGGGTCTACCCTGGGGCAGTGCTGATCATCGGCCGGCGCGACGCGGTGCTCCACGAGCGCGGCTTCGGGCATCTGACCTGGAATGCGCCGCTCCGCACCCCCGATCCCGACTCGACCCTCTGGGACCTGGCATCGCTGACCAAGGTCATCGGCACCGCGATGGCCATGGCAACCCTCATCGAGTCCCGCCGCATCGGCCTCGACGATCCGGTGGTGCGGCACCTGCCCCGGTTCACGGGAGACGGCCGGGACGCGATCACCATCCGGCAACTCCTCAACCATACCAGCGGGCTCCGGAGCTACGCACCGTTCTACCGGCAAGCCGATTCCCGAGACAGCGCGGTGGCGTTGATCTACGGCGAGCGGCCCCGTGGGCCGCCGGGAAAGCGGGCCGAGTACAGCGACATCAACTATCTGCTGCTGGGCCTGCTCGTCGAACGGGTGACGGGCGAATCGCTGGAACGGTACGTCGGTCGTGCCGTCCTGGAGCCCGCCGGACTGCGCCACACCGGTTACCGCATTGCCGATTCGATGGAGCAACGCACCGCCCCGACCGGTCAGTGGCGAGGGCGGCCGGTCTGCTGCCGGGTCAACGACCAGAACGCCGTACGCATGGGCGGTGCGGCGGGGCACGCCGGGCTGTTCAGCACCGGGGAAGACCTGGCGCGATTTGCCCGGCTCTGGCTGGGGGAGGGAACACTCGAGCGGCGGCGGGTGCTGGCGCCCTGGGTGGTGCGCACCTTTCTCACCGCCGACACGGCGGTGCCGACCCGCTACCTCGGCTGGGAGCGGCCCGATCCGGAGCACCGGGACGATACCGCGTTCGGTGGCCTGCTCTCGGACCAGGCCTACGGGCATACCGGCTGGACCGGAACCCAGCTGTGGATCGATCCGTCGCAGGATCTGTTCGTGGTGTTCCTCACCAACCGCAGCTTTGCCCCCAGGATGGGTGACTCGATCCGGCAGCTGCGAGGGATCCGCGGCGCGCTGGCGAACGCGGTAGTGCGCGCGGCCGCGCCGTAGGTCACTCCCGGCGAGGGCCGCGGCCGGGTCGCGCCACATCGATCACGTCAGCATGGAGCCCGGCAGCCGCGCTCAGGTGATGGCGCTCTCCCAGCCCGAGTCGGCCGCAAAGAGACAGGAGGACCGCGTCGCGCGGACCGCCTCGGCCACGAAGGCGAGGTCCGGCTCCCGCCGGAGTCCGAGAATGTCCATGTCGGCCAGCGGCGCATCGCGCAGGGCCTGCTTGAAGTCTCCCACCACGACGCGGTGCTTCGCCCGCCGATCCATCCGGCAGAGATCTTCCAGTTCGGTCATGTGGGCATTGGCGCCGGCCATCTCCGCCTCCGTCGCGACCACGGTGATCAGATTGAGCTCCGCCCGCCAGGCTCCCGCGAGCCGAAGTCCCATGAGAATGGCCAGATTCAGGTTGTGGCGCCGCAGGTAGTCCGGGATCGACAGCTCGGCCGTGCGCGGAGGCACCCACAGATTCACCGCCTTGGCCATGCCGAGCCCAGCCTTGTCGTGCATGCCGAGCAGAATGACGCCGACCTCCAGTCGGATGGCTTCCGCGATCAACTGGGCGAACGCCGGATGCCGGGCGGGGTCGGACGGCAGGTCGAGCAGCAGGATGTTGGGCCGGAAGAAGGCGCTGCCCAGCGCCTGCAGTCCGGTGATGGTGCCCTCCTGAAAGCCGGCCGAGTCCACGATGGAACTGGTCGCCATGATCCCGCTCTTCCGGAACGAGGTGCACAGGCGGCGGATCCGGGGCTCCAGGTCCGCGACGGTGTCCCGGGTCGCCAGTCCAAGGAACTTGACGCTTCCCAGAGTGACGACCACCCCGACGGCCACGAGGCTGAACGTCGCGTTGATGATGAACATCGCGAACAGGCGGCCCAGCGCCCCCAGCAGCGGCACAATCCGGGGCAACCGCAGCGTGGACCGGAAGCTCATGAGGCCAAGGGAGGATTCGGCCAGCAGCACCACGTTGATCACGGTGTAGGTGATCAGGAAGAACATGGTGATGAGCGGCGCAATCACGTTCAGGTCACGGAGCAGCAGTCCCGCCAGCACGATCGCCCCGGTGACCAGCATGGCGCGGCGGGGCTCGCCATCATCGATCTTGCCCAGCCACTCGCCACGCGGGATGATGCGGTCGCTGGCCAGGGCCGCGAGAATGCGCGGGGCGCCGACCAGCGAGGTGAGCGCGGAGGAGAAGGTGGCGCCCAGCAGGCCCGCCAGCACCCCAGGCGCCCACAGAGAACGGTCCAGCATCACGGTGTAGTCGGAGGCGAGCTCGCCGGGAGAGGCCGCCTTGGCGGCCCACACTGCCAGGGCGACGTAGACCAGGCAGGACAGGGCGATGGCCCAGAGCGTACCCGCCGGAATGCTCCGTCGTGGATCGCGCAGCTCGCCCGACATGTTGGCGCCCGCCATGATCCCCGTGGCCGCGGGGAAGAAGACGGCGAAGACGGCCCAGAAGTTGGTGCCGCTGAACCCGCTCTCGGGCGAGCCCGGATAGGTCCCCCACAGCTGGGGCTCGATGGGGGATCGCCAGACCGCCACGCTGCCGAACACCAGCACCAGCGACACGGCGATCACCACCAGAACCGCGTGCTGAATACGAAACGCGAGTCCCGCGCTCACGTAGCCGATGCCGAACACCACCCCGAAGGTGACCAGGTCGACGAGCAGCGCGGGGTGGTGGGGGAAGAGCCACTGCCAGCCTTCGCGGAAGCCGAACACATACATTGCGACGGCGAGTGCCTGGGAGAGGTAGAGCGGGACGCCGACGCTGCCGCCCACTTCGAACCCGAGCGCGCGGGAGATGATGGCATAGGGCCCCCCCCCGCACCGAGCCGGGTGTTGGTGGCAATCGACGAGAGCGAAAGGCCGGTGGCTGCCGTGATGCCGTTGGCCAGGAGAATGATGCCGATCCCGCCCAGCAGGCCGGCATTGCCGACCGTCCACCCCAGGCGGAGGTACATGATCACGCCGAGGATGGTGAGCAGCGTCGGCGCGAACACCCCGGAGAAGGTGCCGAAGAGGCGAACGGCCGGCTGGCTGGGCGCCGGCTCAGCCTGGCTCATGATGCTGTCTCTCTGCGAGCACGGGGGGAAGTCCGTGGTTCGTGGATATACGGGGCCGCACCCATGGTATCAGGCCGGGGTCACGGCGGCAACGGAACGCGCAACGAGGGCTCCCGCGCCCGCGCACACCACCCGGGGGGAGGCATGGGGGATGTGCGTTTCTGTGGGCGCTGAGTGGGGGCGAGGCTGCACCGGCGCCCTAGCGGGATTCCCGCCAGAACCGCAGCTTCTCCCGGAGCGCCGGAGTTCTAGCGACCTGCCACCTTCACCTCGCGGGGAGGTTCCATGCCCACCTACATCTCGCTGCTCAACTACACGCAACAGGGCCTCGCCAACGCCAAGAACGGCCCGGCCCGGCTTGATGCGGCCAAGGAGGCGTACAAGAAGGCCGGGGGCGAGGTGAAGGCCTTCTATCTCACCATGGGGCGGTACGATCTCGTGCTGGTCGCCGACCTGCCGAATGATGAAGCGGTGGCCAGGCTGGCCCTGGCGCTGGGGGGACAGGGCAACGTTCGCTCCGAGACGTTCAGGGCCTTCAACGAGGCGGAGTATCGCAAGGTGGTCGCCAGCCTCCCGTGAGCCGGGAAGCCGGTGGCGCCTCGCCGGGAACACCCACGCTTGCCCAGTGGCGCCAGACCTGGATGGCGTTGGGCGTCCCGACGCCCGACGACGCCCTGTACCGCCAGCTGATCGGTCGCTATGCGGAGCCGCACCGGAAGTATCACAACGCCCGGCATCTCGGCGAATGCCTGGCAGGCCTGGCCCCGGTTCGCGCCGAGGCGGCCCATCCGGGGGAGGTCGAGCTGGCGCTCTGGTTTCACGATGCGGTCTACGATGCCCGGTCCCAGGACAACGAAGAGCGCAGCGCGGACTGGGCGCGGACGGCGTGTCGCCAGGCGGGATTGCCCGCGGAGGTGGCCGATCGCGTGGGAGGGCTGGTGATTGCCACGCGGCACGATGCGGTCCCCCAGAGCGGGGATGCCCGAATCATCGCCGACATCGATCTGTCGATCCTGGGCGCAGCGCCTGCGCGATTCGACGAGTACGAGCGCCAGATCCGGCAGGAGTATGCCTGGGTGCCGGCCCAGTTCTTCCGGCGGGAACGGCGGAGAATCCTCGAGGGATTCCTGGATCGCCCGCGGATCTTCCACTCCATGCACTTCTTCCAGAGCCTGGAAAGCGCTGCCCGCGACAATCTGCGGCGATCCATCACGCGACTCGCCGGGTCGTCCCGCCCGGCTCCTCCGTGACGGACAGCACCGGCCCCCGCTCGGCGTTCCTCTCCGCCGCCACCTGGCACGGCACGCTCGAAACGGCCGCGGCCATCCTGGCCAGACATCCCGAGCTGGCGGATCAGGACATCCACACCGCGGCGGTGCTGGGTGACGAGGTCGCCGTACGCCGGCACCTCGCGCTCGATCCCGGGACTGCCACCGCCACCAGCGAGCCGTACGGCGGTCATGCTCTCACCTACCTCTGTCTCTCGAAGTACCTCCGGCTCGAGCCGGCCCGGTCGGCGGGATTCCTGGCGGCGGCCACGGCGCTGCTGGATGCCGGGGCCGATCCCAACGGCGGGTTTTGGACCACGGGACCCTACCCGGAGTTCGAGACCCCGCTGTATGGCGCGGCCGGGGTCGCCCATCACGAGGCGCTGACCCGCCTGCTGCTGGCCCGCGGGGCCGACCCGAATGACGAGGAGGCGGTGTATCACTCGCCGGAGACCGACGAGCGCGGCGCCATGATCGCGCTGGTGGAGACCGGCCGGCTCACCGCGGACAGCCTGGTGATGATGCTGATCCGCAAGCACGACTGGCACGACTACGAGGGCGTGAAATACCTGCTGGAGCATGGAGCTCGGCCCGATCTCCAGCGGAATCTCGGCTTTCGCCCCCTGCACCATGCCATTGCCCGCGACAACAGCCGCGACATCATCGAACTCCTGCTCGACCACGGCGCGGATCCCGTCCTGGTGCAGGACGGCTTGTCGGCGGTGGCGCGCGCGGCGCTGCGCGGTCGGGGTGACCTGCTGGCCGCGTTCGAGCGGCGGGGTGTGGCGATCGACCTGCCCGGAATCCTGGGGCTGATCGCAGCCTGCGCCCGGAACGACGCGGAGGCGATCCGCCGGGGGGCCGAGCCCGGGCTGGTCGCCGAGCTGGTCGCCCGGGGCGGCACGCTCCTGGCGGAGTTTACTTGGACCTGGAACACCGACGGTGTCAGGCAGCTGCTCGATCTCGGCGTGCCGGTCACCGCCCTGTACCAGGGCGACGGGTATTTCGATATCGCCAGGGACAGCATGGCGCTCCACGTGGCAGCCTGGAAGGCTCATACGCCCACCGTGAACCTGCTGATCGAGCGCGGCGCGCCGCTGGACGTCCCGGACGGGAAAGGCCGCACTCCCCTGACACTGGCGGTCAAGGCCTGCGTGGATTCGTACTGGACCTATCGGCGCACCCCGGACGGGGTGGCGGCGCTGCTCCGCGCGGGAGCCTCGACCCGCGGTGTGCCCTTTCCGTGCGGCTACGCCGAGGTGGACGAACTGCTCCGACACCACGGTGCATGATGCCGTGGGGGCCACACGATCCTCGGGACCGACGTGTGATGACAGGAAGCGCCACCACGATTAGGATTCCCTGAGGAGGAAGTCATCATGCAGACATCCGAAACAATCCGGAAGGCGCTCCGCGGAGTCAAAGACCCGGAGCTCAACCTCAACATCATCGATATCGGACTGGTGTACGACGTCGAGGTGAACGAGGCCGGCGCCGTGCACGTGAAGATGACCCTGACCAGTCCCGCCTGTCCCGCCGGCCCCGAGATCGTCGGAGACGTGAAGCGGTGCGTCGAGGATCTGGAGGGGGTCACCAGCTGCGAGGTGGAGATCGTGTGGGAGCCCTACTGGACCCCGGAGAAGATGGATCCCCGGGTGCGGGCGTTCCTCGGAGGGTGAGCGGCGGGGCCGGGCACCTGCCCTACCCCTTGAGCACGTCCACCAGTCGCTGTCCTACCACCTGCCGCTGCCAGCGGTGCATGCCCTCCACCTGCGTCAGCGCCTCGGTACTCTGGGGTTCCAGCCGGGCGATCGCCTCCAGCAGGCCGTTGGGGCAGAGGACGCCCGGCGCCAGCGGTAATTCTCCCGCAATCCGATTCCGTTCCTGCTTGAGCTGCTCCAGCCGCGCCTCGTAGGCCAGGTCCGGCGGCGGACGGCGGATGCGTTCGAACGTCGGAAGGCTGTCCGGCGGCGCGTTCACCCCCCGCCGGACCGCGGCGAGCAGCTCCTCGCCCCTCTTCCTGAACTGATCGGGCGACAGCGCCTTGAGGTCGCGGAGCGCCGCGTCATCGGCCGGCATCGCCTTGGCGATGGTGACCATCGCTTCGTTCTGCAGGACCCGGAACGCTGCCCGGTCGAGTTGCCGGGCCGCCTGCTCGCGCCATTGATAGAGCTCTCGGAGGACCGCATACTGATGGCCCCGCAGGGTGCGCGCACCCTTGATCCGGAGATACGCCTCTTCGGGAGGCCCCGCCGGCGACCAGCGCACCTGCTCGAGCAGGACAAACTCCTCTTCGGCCCAGGACCAGCGTCCGATGTCTTCCAGCGCCTGCTTGATGAGGTCTCGCAGCTCGGGGAGATGGCGAGTGTCGGCGGCGGCGTACTCCAGCATCCCCGGGAGCAGCGGGCGCATGGACCAGTCGGCGCGCTGGTACTTCTTGTCGACTTTCAGCCCGAAATACTTCTGCAGGAGCGCGGCCAGCCCGATCCCGGGTTCGTTGAGCAACTGGGCCGCGATCCGGGTATCAAACAGATTCGTCGCCGTGAACCCGAGGTCGCGGTGCAGAATCCGGAGATCGTAGTCGGCATCGTGAAAGATCGTCTCGACCGCCGGATCCGCCAGCAGGGACCCCAGGGCGCTCAGGTCCGCCACAGCCAGCGGATCGATGACGGCTGTTGCCTCACGGGAGGAGACCTGGATGAGGTAGATTCGGTCGTTGTAGCGATGAAAGCTCGCCGCTTCCGTATCGACCGCGAGCAGCGGTGCGCCCCGCACAGCCGCGATGAACCGATCGAAGGCCGGTTGCGTATCGAGCAGGAGTTCAGTCACGCGGACTGACCATCTCGCGCCCGCTGGCGATCTGTTCCAGCGCCTTGGCCACCTGGATCTAGCGCGAGCCGCGCGGCGTGGCGGATGTAGTCTGTCGGTGGCGTCATCGCGATATCGGTCCGTAGGAGCATGGTGGAATAAAGTTGGCCACTGGCCCGTTGACCAGCCGGGCGAGTAGCCTATGACCATGACCATTCCGCTGCAACGGTTGGTTCCGGCGCTTCTCCCCCGGCACCCGCTGGGCCGTTTTCCCTCGCCGCTCGAAGACCACCCGGCGCTCGCCGATCAGCTCAGACTGGCACGCCTCGCCATCAAGCGAGATGATCAGAACGGCACCCCGTTCGGTGGCAACAAGCTCCGCGGGCTGGAATTCCTGCTCCCCACCCTCGGCAAGAGCGTGGTGTCCTTCGGCGGATACGGCTCCACCTGGTGTGCCGCCCTGTCGGTGTATGCCGGGAGCATGGGGTGCAAGGCGTTCCCTGCGCTCTTTTCCCAGCCATGGAGCCAGGCAGTGGCCGGCGTTCTGTCCACCACAGTTCAGCACGGGGAGCCGGTACTTTCGGCGACCAAATTGGGTCTCCCGCTTGCGCTGGCCCGGTCCTGGTGGAAAGCGCGCCGTTTTGGCCGGCCATCCTGGCTTCCCGCCGGTGGCGCGACCCCTCTCGCGGTGCTCGGAAGCGTCAACGCCGCCCTGGAGCTGGTGGAACAGGTGGATGAGGCCAGATCCCCGCGGCCGGACGCGGTGATCGTCCCCTGCGGCTCCTGCGCCACGGCGGCCGGTCTGGTGCTCGGCTTTGGGCTGGCACGCTGGCCCGTAACGGTGTGTGCCGTTCGCGTCTCCGAGCCATGGTATACCACCACGAACCGGGTGCTCAGCCTGGCCCGCAGAAGCGTCCGGCTCCTCCGGAGGTGCGGTCTGGAAGGCGGAGTGGACCTGGCGCCGCTCCTGCTCATCACCGATCAGCTGGGGTCCGGCTATGGCCATCCCACGCCGGCCGCGATGCGCATGCAGGAACTGATGGCTGCTGCCGGGATCCGGCTCGACCTGACCTACTCCGCCAAGGCCGCCGCCGCTCTCTCCGGGCTTGGGAGTTCCTTCCCGCGCCAATTGTTCTGGCATACCTTTGACGCGCGCCTTGTGCACCAACCGGCGCTCGATCATCCGCTCCTCCGTCGGGCTCAACTGCACGCGGAGTCTCTGTGGCCTCACCTGAAATCGACCTGACTGTCTATCCCGACGAGTGTGACGCGTTCGGCCACCTGAATCAGGCGGCCTTCGTCGCGCTTTTCGAACGGGCACGCTGGGAAGTCATGGCCCGCGGCCCCGGGATGGACTATTTCCAGCGCCAGAGGACCACGCCGGTCGTGCGGAAATCGGTGGTGGAGTATCACGCCCAGGCCTTTCCCGGCGATGTGCTGCGCTTCTCCCAGGTGCTGGTGCACTTGGGGCGTACCAGCTTCACGCTGCGGCAGACCGCACGCCGGGTGCGGGATGAGATCCTGATCGCCACGGCGGAGCTGGTCTTCGTCTGCGTGGATCCGCAGGGCGGGCCGGTCCCGGTACCGGAGTCGCTGCCCCAGGTGATCAGCGATCGACCACTTGCCGGCAACCTCCGCCGGATGGCCCTCAATGGGGTGAACTTGGCCGTGGATGTTCGGGGCCAGGGCCCCGCCCTGCTCTTCATCCATGGCTATCCGCTGGACCACACCCTGTGGGAACATCAGCTGGCCCACCTGGAGGGATGGATGCGGATCGCCCCGGACCTCCGCGGCATGGGGCAGTCCGACGCGCCCGATCTGGGCTACAGCATGGCCACCTACGCGGACGACCTGCTCGCCCTGCTCAACTCCCTCGGCGTGGAGAGGGCGGTGCTGTGCGGACTGTCCATGGGCGGCAATGTCGCCTTCGAGATCCTCCGGCGTGCCCCGGAGCGCGTGCGCGGGCTGGTGCTCATGGATACGCGGGCGGAGCCGGACAGCGCGGAGGGGCGCAAAGGGCGCGACGTGTCGGCCGTCCACGCCCGCGACGGCGGCGCCGAGGCCATCGCCAATCTGATGCTGCCGAAGGTGCTCGCGCTGGCAACTGTAAAGGAAAACCCGGGATTGGCCGCCCAGGTGCGGAAGCAGATGGCCGCGACGCCCGTGGCTGGAATTCTCGGGGCGCTCGGGGCGCTCAAGGACCGGCCGGACAGCGTCCCACTGCTGCCGACCCTGGAGGGAACCCCGGTCCTCGTGATGGTGGGAGACGACGACCAGATCACCCCCCCGGCCTCGGCCCAGGCGATGGCCGATGCCATTCCGGGAGCCCGGATGTCGGTGATCGCCGGGGCCGGGCACCTGCCCCCGCTGGAACGGCCGGAGGCCACAACCGCCGCCCTGGCCGAATTCCTGGCGGCCGTGTCCCGGAGCCCGTAATCGGGGGATGCAACTTTTTGGGGAGTCCGGGCGTCTATCCCTGTGACGGCCGACCGCTGTACCTGACTGCTGCACCTGACTGCGCCGTCGCTAGTACAATCCTCCCTTCACGCCCAGGCGCCGCGGCCAAAGCAGTTCGGCGCCTGGGCGCCTTTCTTTACCCACTGAGACTGGGCCTTCGGGCAAAGAAACCGGGTGGGGTCCGCGTGGGACCCCACCCGTCTGGTTGCCGTCGGCGGCCGCTCGGCCCGCCCTATTTCTGGGGTCGGCCTGGCGGGGTGTCGCCGGTGAACACGTCCTTGTTCTTGGCGATGTAGGCCTTCTGTTCGGCCGGCACATCTTCCTCCGGGAAGATGGCGTTGACCGGGCACTCCGGCTCACAGGCTCCGCAATCGATACACTCGTCGGGGTGGATGTACAGCTGATCTCCGCCCTCGTAAATGCAGTCCACGGGGCAGACATCCACGCACGCGCGATCCTTGACGCCAATGCAGGCTTCACCGATCACGTAGGTCATGCAGGCACTCCTGAACGCGTGTTGGAACCGGCTCGGCCGGGGCACCCCGCCGGATGCTCGGGTCTCAGGCGCCAAGTATTGTCAGAGCCTCGGGCCCGGCGCAAGGGGGCGATTACCTTACCGCCAATGCGACGCATTGGCCTCGCCCTTCTCGGCATCGTCCTCGGTACCTCGGGCGTCAGTTACCCCCTCTCCGGCCAGTCGGCGTGCGGGCAACCGCTGGCCCTGGTGCTGTCCGGAGGCGGGGCCAAGGGGCTTGCCCATATCGGTGTCCTCCGGGTGCTCGACAGCCTGGGCATCCGACCCGACCTCATCGTTGGCACCAGCATGGGGTCGATCATCGGGGGCATGTACGCCAGCGGCTACACCGGGCGCGAAATCGACTCGCTGGCCCGGTCCCTGACCCTCTCGGACCTCTTCACCCGGTATACCCCGCGGGTTCCCGATGCCCTGGCCCCCAGGCCGGCGCTGGCCGTGTGGGAGCAGGGCGATGCCGGATTCTCGCTGCAGCGAGCGGCGGTCCGGGAGGGCGAGGTGAACAGCCTGCTCAACCTGGCCATGTTGCGGGGCAACCTGTCGAGCCGGGGAAACTTCGATTCGCTCGCCATCCCCTTCCGGGCGGTGGCCACCAATCTCTCCCGGCGCACCAAGGTGACACTCCGCTCCGGAGACCTGGCGCGGGCGGTCCGGGCCAGCATGTCCATCCCCGTCGTCTTCGAACCCGAGCGCATCGACGGCCAGTACTTGGGAGACGGTGCCCTGGTGGCGAACATCCCGGCTCAGACTGCGCGCGACGAAGGTGCCCGCCGGCTGCTGGTCTCGGACGCGACCGAGCACCTGAGCGACAGCCTGAATTTGAACGATCCGCTCGTGCTGGCGGAGCAGCTGCTGGGCTTCCTGTTCACGCAGCCGGCCGCGACTCCGCAATCGGGTGACCGGCTGATCCGACCGCCCGTGGACACTTACAAGAGCCTCGACTTCGGCCGGGACAAGGTGGCCGAGCTCATCGCCCTCGGTTACCACGCTGCCCGGGAGGCGCTGACGGACTACCCCTGCCGGATGCCGGAAACCGCCCTGCCGCTCCGGTCACGGCCGCGGGAGTATCACGTGGCGCACATCACCGGTAACACCGATCAGAGCGCCGAGGGGCGCTTTGTCCGGAGGCTGCTGAGCCTGGAGGAGCGCAAGGCTCTGGATATTGAGCAACTGCGAACCGGGTTCCGCCGGCTGGCGCACCACGACGGATTGCGGGCGGTCTGGCTTCAGCCCTCGGGCCCGCCGGATTCGCTGACCCTCGCCCTCATCGTGCGGCCCGCAAGCCGACGGATGGCCGCCGTGGGCCTGGCCTACGACAACGACCTCGGCGGGCGCATGTGGCTGGGCGCCGTGGACCGGCGTCTGCTCGGACAACGGGCCGAAGGATCGGCGGCCCTGGGTCTGGGCGAACAGCGGCAGGACCTGGAGCTTGGTCTCCGCACGTTCACGGTGGCCGAACACCCGTTGCGCCCGGCGGCCACCCTTCTGCTCGCGCGGGAGCAGGTCCGAGCATTCGACGGTCAAGGCACGGAGCAGCGAGCGCTCAAGACGCATGAGGCCGTTGGTTTCCTGGGGTTGGAGCAGGAGCTCGGCCACATGTGGCAGGTCGCCATCGGCGGGCGCGCCCATCTCTGGGAAGAGCCCGGGCGCAGCGGGCAGGAGGCCTTCGGGGGGTTGCTCCGCCTGTCCAATCTCAATCGGCTCGGGCCGATGCGGGCGCAGGCGGAGGTCGCTGTCACCGATGTGTACACCCGTTTCCAGGCGTCGGTGGCGGCACGGACCACGCTCAGCAGGACCGTCGCCCTGACGCCCTGGGTAAGGTACGGGTGGGGCGAGGACCTGCCGTTGCCGTCCACCTTCGTGCTGGGCGGGTGGGGCGGCTTCCCCGGATTTCATATTGGCGAGCAGCGCGGCGACCGTGAAGCTTTTGCCGGAATCGCGGGCGCGGTGCGGCTGGCGGGCCCGCTCGGTATCCGGGTCGAGGCCGCCCTCGGTCAATCGGCCAACGGCGGACCGGCGCTCCCGCAGGGCAAATGGGAAGTTGGCGGCCGAGCCGGCTTCGGCGTGGATACACCCATCGGGCCGATCCGGCTGGAGTACGGCATCGAGCGCGGTGGTCGGAATGGGTTCTTTGTGAGGCTGGGAGAGTGGTTCTGACGGTGGCGGGGCGCCACCGGGTCGCTTCTAGTGTCCGAGCGACGCCTGGCGCTCTACCGCCGCAAAGGCCTCCGACTCGGCGGCATTGGCGGTCAGGAGGGAGACGGCAATGCCACTGAGGAATCCCAGCGGCACGGTGACAAGCGCAGGGTTCTTGAGCGGAAACCACGCCGTCTGCCGGTGCAGCACGTCGATCTGGACCGTCGGGGAGAGGTAGATCAGCGCCAGGGCCGCCAGGGTTCCCAACAGCATGGCGGTCACCGCACCGGCGGTGGTGCACCCGCGCCAGAAGATGGCCAGAACCAGCGCGGGGAAATTGCCGCTGGCGGCGATGGCAAAGGCCAGGGAGACCATGAAGGCGACATTCTGGCCCTTGAAGGTGATCCCCAGGACCACGGCCGTCACCCCGAGCGCCAGCGTGGCCAGTCGGGCCACCCGCAGCTGTTCCTCCGCCGGCGCCCTCCCGCGCCGCACCACGTGTACCCACAGGTCGTGCGAGAGCGCCGCCGCCCCCGAAAGCGTCAGCCCCGCCACCACCGCCAGAATGGTGGCGAATGCCACGGCCCCGATGAACCCGAGGAACGGCGTGCCGCCCAGCAGCTCGGCTAGGAGCGGCGCGGCCATGTTGCCGCCGGCATCCACCGCCCGGATGGCATCGGGCCCCACCAGGACCATGGCGCCGAATCCCAGGATGAACGTCATCAGGTAGAACGCGCCGATCAGCCCCGTCGCATAGAACACCGACCGGCGCGCCGTCTCGGCGTCGGGCACGGTGTAGAAACGCATGAGGATGTGCGGCAGGCCGGCCGTACCGAACATCAGCGCCAGACCCAGCGACAGCGCGTCGTATGGGTTGGCCACCAGCCGGCCCGGACCGAGCACGCCGTCACCGTAGCGGGCGGCGGCCTCCGCGAACAGCCGCGCCGGATTCATGTCGAAGCGGGCCAGCACCAGCAGCGCCAGCAGTGACGCGCCACACAGCAGCAGGACCGCCTTGACGATCTGCACCCAGGTCGTCGCGATCATGCCGCCGAAGAGCACGTAGGCGATCATGGCGGTGCCCACCACAACGATCGACACCTCGTACGACAATCCGAAGAGCAGCCGGATCAGGCCCCCGGCGCCGACCATCTGGGCAATCAGGTAGAGGGATACCGTAGCCAGGGTACCGGTCGCAGCGGCGATCCGGACCGGGGTCTGCCGGAGCCGGAGCGCCACCACGTCGGTGAAGGTGTACTTGCCCAGGTTGCGGAGCGGCTCGGCGATGAGAAAGAGCACGACCGGCCAGCCCACCAGCCAGCCGGTGGAGTAGATGAGTCCGTCGAAACCCGTGAGGGAGACCAGCCCGGCGATGCCCAGGAAGCTGGCGGCGCTCATGTAATCGCCGGCCAGGGCCAGTCCGTTCTGCGCCGCCGTGATGGAACGGCCGGCGGCGTAGAAGTGCTCCGTGGTCCGGGTCCGCCGCGCCGCCCACCAGGTGATGCCGAGGGTGACGCCGAGGAACAGGAAGAAAAACAGCTTGGCAATCAGGCCTCCGGCCATGGCGCCCAAGCCGCCTACCCTCCCAATCCTTCGTCCCGCAACCGCCGCAGTTCCGGGTCGTAGCGGGTATTGGCCCAGCGCACGTAGACCCAGGTGAACACCCAGCAGGCGACGATCACCAAGGCGCCGAGCACGATGCCGAGGCTCAGGCCCGGGGCCAGCAGGGTCCCGAGCAGCGGCTTGTTCCAGGCGATGAGGGAGATGAAGCCGAAATAGACAACGCTCACGAGCAGCGTCAGTGTGAGCGCCACGCGGCGCCGGGCGGCACTCAGCGCCCGGAGCCGCGCCTCGCGGTCATCCACGGATCAGGACCGGCCGAGCAGGTTCTTCTTGAAGCCGTCGCCCGGCCCGGGCTTGGGGCCGATCCAGGAGGCCAGCAGCGCGTCGGCAAAGGCCTTGCCGGCGATCGTGCCCTTGCTGGTGCCCGCGACCGTGATCTCGGTGCCCGTGCCCGGGATGTAGGTGAACGTGAAGGCCTGGTCGTCCTTGATGTCGTCCATCATCCCGCAGAGTTCGACGAACTGATGCTTCAGTTCCTCCGAGGCGTTGGGGGTGTTGTCCGTGAGGCCGTCATCCCAGGCCCCGCAGATCTTTCCCTTATCCACGCCCCGCAGGAAATGCATTTCCATGCGACGGGGAGCGTCCGCGGCCAGGATCGCTTCCGCATTCTCGGACCGCGACGCCACATAGAGGCCCGCCACGTAGACCTTGATGATGAACTTCTTGCGCAGCGCCATGCCGTTCAGGGTCAGCGTGTGCCCGCCGACCTCGATGGACGCTGGCAGGGTCACGCCATTCATGGTACGGCTGGTATCCGCGGCTGACGGGGTCACGGGGGCGGGGGGTGCGGCCAGCAGGCTCGTAAGCAGGAGGAACATGCGTAATACCTCGCGTACAGGGGAATGACCGACGGTGTCCGTGGGCAACTTGCGCCGCCCGCCGGGGCGGCGCAAGCACTCAGGGCCCGGTCAGGAGGACGGACCCGGGGATGAGTCGCACCCCGGCCCCGGCCGGAATCTGGACATAGAGGTCGCGCCCGCTGACGGTCAGCGCCGGGTATTGCCGTCCCACGCTGCCCATCAGGGGCGCCAACAGCATTTCCGGAATCGCGATGCCGTCGACGGTGGCCTCCTGGAGGTGAAACCGGACCGCCTCCCGGCCGGCGGGGAGCAGTGCCACCCGGGCCTCAATGCGCGTCTGGGCCGGCAGCAGGAGCACCAGCTGGGAAAGCGCCTGCCGGGCCTCCGCGGGAAGGTCGCTGATCCTCCCCCCGATCCGGATGAGTGAGGTATCAATGGCCACCAGGAAGCCGAAGTCCGGCGGGAGTGTGCGCATGCCGAGGCGCGCCAAGAGGTACGCGGCGAAGTCACCCGCCCCAACCGCCGCCTCCGGCAACAGCCGACCCAGGTAGACGGAGTCCACCAGCGCCGAGGCCCGGAAGACGCCGGGGGCCGTGATCGTCGACCATTCTTCCCCGGCGCCGGAGGTCTGGGCCGCAGCCGCAGCCGGGGCCAGCAACGCCGCAAGGAGGGTCAACCGTCGAGCCAGTGTCAGCATGTCGCGAAACCTGTGAGTGAGCCGTACCTTGGACGTGGCAACTGCCCGGTGGCGCACTTCCCTTCCCCCGGAGGCACCATGGAATGGACCATCGTTGGAATGAATGTGCTGTACGCCGTGCTCGGCGTGGTGCTCATGTATCTCTCCTATCGGCTCATCGATCGGATGACGCCGGAAGTGGATTTCAACCAGGAACTGCAGCGGGGAAATGTCGCCGTGGCCATTTTCATCGCGGCCCTCTTCCTGGCCATCGCCATCATCATCGGTGGGGCCTTGAATTGAGCCTCATCGGCGCCTGTCGGGCCTGCGCCGCTGTCCTCTGCCTCGCGGCCCTTGCCCCGCCCCTTCCCGCCCAGCGGGCCACGGAGCGCTATGACGAGAGTTTCCGGAAATACAGCAAGCGGTTCTTCGGCGTCGCGTTTGACTGGCGGGTGTTCAAGGCCCAGGCACTGACCGAGAGCAACTTAGACACGGCCGCCCAGAGCTGGGTCGGGGCCCGGGGGATCATGCAGCTGATGCCGGGGACATTTCGGGAGATCCAGTCGCGGAACCCGGACTTCAGTTCCATTGATGATCCGGAGTGGAATATCGCCGCAGGAATCTTCTATGACCGGCGACTATGGCGGATGTGGCGGGATTCCGTGGATGCGGCCGATCATCGCGCGTTCATGTTCGCGAGCTATAACGCCGGCCGAGTCCCGATCCTGCGCGCCCAGGATCTGGCCCGCCGCCACACCCTGGATCCACGCCTGTGGGCCAGCGTCGAGGCGGTTGCCGCCGGGGTGCCACGCTGGCGCCACCAGGAGACCCTTGGGTACGTTCGCCGGATCAACGAAAACCTGGCGCGGGTGGACTCCCGGGGCAGAGTGATCCGACGTGCCCCGGGTGAGCCGCCGGAACGCCCCGCCCCACTGCCCTCCCCGCCCTCCCCGGTTCCGTAGACAGCATCCGGCGGCCTCCGTGCGTCGCGGTCCGGCGCTCCTCGCTACCCGGCGAACCTGGCGCCGTGGCCGGACCTCTCCAAGGCCCGACCGGGGGCGCCGAAGCGACGGCCTGTATCCGTCGCGCGAGATCCCCAGGTCTGCACTCAGGCCCCCCGAAAGCGTCAGGGGAGAACCGACAGGCTCTCCCCCGGACGCGGCCGGCTTCCCTCGCTTCGCTGGATTCGCTCAGAGGAGGCCGGTCAATGGGGTGGCGTAGCTGGCGCTGCGAGGCTCGGGCTCACCGTAGCGGCCCTCGTGGGCGTGCTGCCGGTTCCACTCCTCGCGGAGGCAGAACGGATCCAATCCGTGCGGACGATCGACCGCGAGGACGCCGTCGAGATGATCGATCTCGTGCTGCAGCAGTTCCGCCCGGTCGCCCTCGAGGTCGGTGCTCTGCCAGGCACCCTTCAGGTCCTGATAACGGACCTTGATCCGATACGCCCGGGAGACGCGGACGAAGAGACTGGGGAACGAGAAGCAGTCGTCCCAGACGGTGAAGTCCTCATTGCCGACGTCTACGATCTCAGGGTTGATCAGCGGCCAGGCCTTGTCCATCTCCACGTAGACGATGCGCACCGGGGCGCCGATCTGGGGGGCGGCGATGGCCCGGCCGTGGCCGAAACGCGACTGGAAATCCCGTAGGGTTTCGCGCAGGTCATCGACGATGACCCGCACTGCCGTGGAGCCCGGCTTCGCGATCGGCTCGCAGCGAGTTCGGAGGATCGGATCGCCCAGCATGCGAATGCGGTGGATGGTCATCTTCGGGTCCGCTCAAGGGTCATGTCAGGGGTCCCAATCTTCATTCAAGCGAGAGGCGTCGCAATGGGCTGTGTCACTTCCGCACCCGCCCCGCCAAGGGTGGCTCGGGTGATGGGCGGCATTCGAAATACTACAAGACTGTATAGTAGTTGTATAAACAACTAGTATTTTAACCATACCGAAGAGCTTAGTAACGCCTTGTATTACAAGCTGTTCCAGTAGGTCCTCGGCCCAACCTCCCTGTCGGAATCCTGGAGCCTTCGGCTCGCGCTGACCTCGTCCAGCCACCGTGCTCAGCGGCGCTCACGACGGTCGCCGTGCCACTACCAATTGCCGTAAGCGCCTTTCTGAACAACACTTTATGGGATTAATCCCAATAGTATGGCATTAAGTTGACAAATCCCGACCCAGCCTCTAGGATTATCGCCGCATGGGATCAGCTCTCTCCGAACCGCTCACCGACTTGCCGCTGCCGCCGGCCTACAAGGGACCGCGCGGGGCCATTCTCGTCGCACTCAAGCGCTCGGCTGCGCTGACGGCAAGGGAACTGGCCGAGCAGCTCGGGCTATCATCCAATGCCACTCGGCATCACTTGAAGGAACTGGAGACTGAGGGGGTCATCGGGTATCGGCGGGAACAGCGCGGCTTGGGGGCCCCGACCTTTGCCTGGCACCTGAGCCCCGCGGGCGAATCGCTCTTTCCTCAGCGCTATCGGGAGCTGCTGACGGAAGTACTGGACCGGGTGGACGCCCAGGCTGGCCGGGCCGCGGTGGTGGCGGCCCTGGAAACGCGATTTGCCGATCTGGCGGTGAAGCTCCGGGCCGAGCTGGGCGAGTCCACGCCCTCGCAGCGGATGAAAGCGGTGACGCGCGCCCTGATCGAGGGTGGCTACATGGCGGAGTGGCGGGACCACGAAGGTGAGTTTCGCCTGACCGAGCACAACTGCGCTATTCGGGCGCTGGCCGAGCGGTTCCCGGAAATCTGTGATGCCGAGGCCCGATTCCTGGGTGAAGTGCTGGCCGCCGTGGTGGAGCGGGAGTCCCACATGCTGGCTGGATGCAGCGCCTGCGAGTATCGGGTGCGTTTCCCCGAGCACCCGCCGGTGGCCTTAACGTCAATGCATGAGCCGGGTCCACGGACCCGCGAGGAGCAGGCATGAGTTCAACGGAATCCGCGGTTGAGGCGCTGGTCAACCGGGAATACAAGTACGGCTTTGTCACCGACATCGAATCCGACACCATCCCCCGCGGGTTGAACGAGGATGTGGTGCGGCTCATCTCCACCAAGAAGGGCGAACCGCCCTTCATGCTGGCATGGCGGCTGAAGGCGTACCGCCGGTGGCTGGAGATGAAGGAGCCGCACCACTGGGCCAACGTCACCTACCCCGCCATCGACTATCAGGACGTGATCTACTATTCGGCGCCGAAGAGCATCAAGCCGCTCGCCAGCCTCGATGAAGTGGACCCGGAGCTGCTGCGGACCTACGAAAAGCTGGGGATCTCGCTGTCGGAGCAGAAGCGGATGTCGGGCGTGGCGGTGGACGCCATCTTCGACAGCGTGTCGGTCGGCACCACGTTCAAGGCGGCGCTGGCCAAGGAGGGGATCATCTTCTGCTCCTTCTCCGAGGCGGCGCGGGAACATCCCGAGCTGGTGGAGAAGTACCTGGGCTCCGTGGTGCCGTACAACGACAATTTCTTTGCGGCTCTCAATTCCGCGGTCTTCAGCGACGGCTCATTCGTGTTCGTCCCCAAGGGCGTGCGCTGCCCCATGGAGCTGTCCACCTACTTCCGCATCAATACGGCGGACGCGGGACAGTTCGAGCGGACCCTGATCGTGGCCGAGGAAGGCGCGTACGTCAGCTACCTGGAAGGGTGCACCGCTCCCAAGCGGGACACCAACCAGCTGCACGCGGCGGTGGTCGAGCTGATCGCGCTGAAGGGTGCCACGATCAAGTACTCGACCGTGCAGAACTGGTATGCCGGCGACGCCGAGGGGAAGGGCGGGATCTACAACTTTGTCACCAAGCGCGGCAAGTGCGCCGGCGATGACAGCAAGATCTCCTGGACCCAGGTGGAAACCGGCTCGGCGATCACCTGGAAGTACCCCAGTGTGATCCTGCAGGGAGACCGCTCCGTGGGCGAGTTCTACAGCGTGGCGGTGGTCAACGGCCGGCAGCAGGCCGACACCGGCACCAAGATGATCCACCTGGGCCGGGACACCCGGAGCACCATCGTCTCCAAAGGCATCTCGGCGGGGCGGGGGAACAACAGCTACCGGGGCCAGGTGAAGGTGCTGCCCCGCGCGTCGGGCGCGCGCAACTACACGCAGTGCGACTCGATGCTGATCGGCAACAAGTGCGGGGCGCACACCTTCCCGTACATCGACGTCCAGAATCCGACCGCGGCCGTCGAGCACGAAGCCTCGACCTCCAAGATCGGGGAAGACCAGATTTTCTATCTCAAGCAGCGCGGGCTCAACACCGAGAACGCCATCAGCATCATCGTGAACGGCTTCTGCAAGGAAGTCTTCAAGGAACTGCCGATGGAGTTCGCCGTGGAAGCCCAGAAGCTGCTGGGCGTGAGTCTCGAAGGAAGCGTCGGGTAGGCCCGACGACCATGACACGGACCGCACGTGGGCGCGACGCCCGCACTACGCCGAGGAAATGAAGAGTGCTCAAGATCACCAACCTGCACGCCAAGGCCGGCGACTCGCCGATCCTGAACGGTATCTCCCTGACGGTCAACGCCGGGGAGGTGCACGCCATCATGGGGCCGAACGGCTCCGGCAAGAGCACGCTGGCCCAGGTGCTCGCGGGCCATCCGGCCTACGAGGTCACCGATGGCCAGGTGCTCTATGAGGGACAGGATCTGCTGGAACTGGAGCCCGAGCTGCGCGCGCAGGCAGGCGTGTTCCTCGCCTTCCAGTACCCGGTGGAGATCCCCGGGATCTCCAATGCCTACTTCCTGCGGGCGGCGTACAACGAGATCCACAAGGCGCGGGGCGAGGAGGAGATGGATCCGATCGACTTCCTCGATCTGGTGGAGGAGAAACTCAAGCTGGTCGAGTGGGGCCCCGAGATCATGTCCCGGGCCGTCAACCACGGCTTCTCGGGCGGCGAGAAGAAGCGCAACGAGATTCTCCAGATGGCCGTGCTCGAGCCCAAACTGGCGATTCTCGATGAGACCGACTCCGGGCTGGATATCGACGCGCTGCGGATCGTGGCGGCTGGGGTCAACCAGCTGCGCCGGCCCGACAACGCGACCATCCTCGTGACCCACTACCAGCGATTGCTCAACTACATCGTGCCGGACTTCGTCCATGTGCTGGCGGGGGGCAGGATCGTCAAGTCGGGCGGCAAGGAACTCGCCCTCGAGCTCGAAGCGAAGGGCTACGAGTGGCTGACCGAAGAGGCGGTGACGGCGTGACCGCAGGGTATCTGCAGGACTACGAGACGTTCGCCAAGAACGGAGGCGCCCGGGCGCCGTGGCTTTCGGGGCTGCGCCAGGCCGGGCTCGACGGCTTCCAGCGCGCCGGTTTCCCGACCAGCCGGGACGAGGACTGGCGCTTCAATGACCTGGCGCCGCTCACCGGCCGGGAGTTCCGGCTCGCGGCGCAGGACGTGAGTGGGGTGACGGCGGAGCAGGTGGCCCCGTTCCTGTTTGCGATCCCCGGCGTGCGCACGCTGATCTTTGTGAATGGCCGCTATGCCCCCGGCCTCTCCGCCCCCGGCGAGTTCCCCGCGGGCCTGACCATTCGAAATCTGGCCGGCGCCCTCGGTGGCGAGACCGCCACCGTGGAGCGCCACCTGGGCCGCTACGCGACGCCAGCGGCCGGCGGCTTCACCGCGCTCAACACGGCGTTCGTGCGGGACGGCCTCTTTGTCCACGTCGCCCCGGGTATCGATGCGGGCGCCCCGATTCATGCAGTGTTCGTCTCCGACGGCCGGGCGGACGGGGCGGTCACCTATCCCCGCAACCTGCTGGTGGTGGAGCAGGGGGCCAGGCTGGCGGTGCTGGAGAGCTATGTGGGTCTGGCGGGCGGCATCTACTTCACCAACGCCGTGACCGAGGCGGTCGTCGGCGACGGCGCCCACCTGGAACACACCAAGATCCAGCGCGAAAGCGATGCCGCCTTCCACATCGGCACCACCCATATGCAGCACGGGCGGAACAGCCGGGGGCTGTCCTTCTCCGTGAGCTTCGGCGCGGCGCTGTGCCGCAACAACCTGGACGTGGTGCTCGACGGCCCGGGCATCGAGGCGGAGATGCTGGGACTGTACACCGGCCGGGGCCGGCAGGAGGTGGACAACCACACCAGCCTGCTCCACGCCCACCCCGACTGCTCCACCCGAGAGGTCTACAAGGGGATTCTCGACGACCGGTCGCACGGCGTCTTCAACGGGAAGATCTACGTCACGCCGATCGCCCAGAAAACCGACGCCAAGCAGACCAACCGGGCCCTCTTGCTCTCGGAGCAGGCCCGGATCGACACCAAGCCGCAGCTGGAGATCTTCGCCGACGATGTGAAGTGCACCCACGGGGCCACGGTGGGCGCGCTGGACCAGACCGCGGCGTTCTATCTCAAGAGCCGCGGCATCGGGGGCGAACTGGCCCGGAAGATTCTCACCTACGCCTTTGCGGCGGAGGTGCTCGAGGAGATTCCCCACGCGGCGGTGCGCGCCGATCTGGAGGCCATCGTGATGCGGCAGCTCGAGGAGCGGAGCGAGGGGTGATCGCCCAGGGCCTGCAGCCCGAGGTTGCCCACGCGGATGCCCCGGCATTCGACGTGCTGGCGCTGCGTCGCGAATTCCCGATCCTCCGCACCCAGGTGCACGGCCGGCGGCTGGCCTACCTCGACAACGCCTCCACGGCCCAGAAGCCCCGGTCCGTCGTGGAGGCCGAGTCGGACTTCGTCCTCCTGGCCAACGCCAATGTGCACCGGGGCGTTCATACCCTGAGCCAGGCCGCCACCCAGCGCTACGACCAGGCCCGCGAGCAGATCCAGCGGTTCATCAACGCGCCGGACCCCGCGGAAGTGGTGTTCACCGCCGGGACCACCGCGGCCCTCAACCTGGTAGCCCAGAGTTACGCTCGTACCGTGCTCCGCTCCGGGGACGAGATTCTCCTCACGGAGATGGAACACCACTCCAACATCGTACCCTGGCAGCTGGTGGCGCAGCACACCGGCGCGCGTATTCGGGTCATCCCCGTCACCGATGCCGGCGACCTGGATCTCTCGGCTGCAGAGGCCCTGATCACCGCCCGGACTCGGGTGGTGGCGGTGGCCCATGTGTCCAATGTGCTGGGCACGGTGAATCCGATCAGCGCGCTCGCGGAGCTGGCCCACCGGCACGGTGCCGTGCTCGTGGTCGACGGAGCACAGGCGGTCGCCCACGCCCCGGTGGATGTGCAGGCCCTGGGCTGTGATTTCTTTGCCGCGTCCGCCCACAAGATGTACGGTCCCACCGGGGTCGGGTTCCTGTGGGGACGGAAGGCACTGCTGGAGGCGATGCCTCCCTGGCAGGGCGGGGGCGGGATGATTCAGCAGGTGAGCTTCGAGGAGACCACCTACGCTCCGGTACCGGCCCGGTTCGAAGCCGGGACGCCGCCGATCAGCCAGGTGCTGGGCATGGCCGCCGCCGCCCGCTGGCTGCGGGCCCTCGACTGGCCCGAGGTGCAGGCGCACGAAGCGGCGCTGCTGCAGTACGCCACGGAACGGATCGTGATGCAGCCCGGGGTCCGGATCATTGGCACCGCCCGGGACAAGGTCAGCGTACTTTCGTTCGTGGTGGACGGGGTCCATCCCCACGATGTCGGTACCGTGCTGGATCTGCAGGGCGTCGCCGTCCGCGCCAGCCACCACTGTGCCCAGCCGTTGATGCGCCGGTACGGCGTTCCCGGAACGGTCCGAGCTTCCTTCGCCGTGTACAACACCCGGGAGGACGTGGACCAGCTGGTCGAGGCCCTGGCCGAGGTCCGAAAGGTGTTCGGCGGATGAGCAGCGCCAGCGAGCTGTACCAGAGCATCATCCTGGACCACAACCGGGCACCGCGGAACTTTCGCGAGCTGCCGGGCGCCTCCGGGAGCGCCGAGGGCTACAACCCGTTCTGCGGGGACCAGCTGAAGGTCTGGATCGCCCTGGACGGGGACCGGATCAGCGAGGTCACCTTTCAGGGCTCGGGGTGTGCCATTTCCAAGGCCTCGGCATCGCTGATGACCACGGTGGTGAAGGGAAAGACCATTGCTGAGGCGGGCAAGGTCTTCGAGAGCTTCCACCGGATGGTGACGGGGCAGGGTGGGCCGGCGGACGACCTGCCGGCCAAGCTGGCGGTCTTTGCCGGGGTGCGGGAGTTTCCGGTCCGGGTCAAGTGCGCCAGCCTTGCCTGGCACGCCCTCCGGACCGCCCTGGCCCAGGGCGATGGCGCCAAGGTGTCCACCGAGTAGGTCGAGCCTTTGGCCGCGACAACGAACCCAGAAACTCTACAAGGAAAGCCAATGCCTTACGATCCCCGAATGGTCCAGCCGATGCGCGATGAAATGGTCGGCATGGGCGCCAAGGAACTCACCACCGTCGCCGAGGTGGATGCGGCGCTGGGCGACCAGCGTGGTACCACGCTGGTGATGGTCAACTCGGTCTGCGGCTGTGCCGCCGGCAGCGCCCGCCCGGGCCTGGCCGCGGCGCTCAAGCATGAGAACCGGCCGCAGCAGGTCGTGACCGTGTTTGCCGGCCAGGATACCGACGCGACCGCCCGCGCCCGGCAGTTCTTTGCCGACTATGCCTCCAGCAGCCCCTCCCTCGCGCTCTTCCGCGACGGAGAGGTGGTGCACTTCGTCCATCGGCACATGATCGAGGGACGGACCGCCCAGGACCTCGCCCGGGACCTGGCCGGCGTGTTCGACAAGTACTGCGCCACGAGCGACGTGTGACCGGGCACGTCTTCCACCCCGGCCACGCCGAACTGCACGGCATTACCGTCGTCGTGGAAACCCTGGGCGAGGTGCTGTATGTGGGCCGGTACCACGAGATGACACCGAAGGGCCTGCTGCTGCATGATGCCGCCGAGCACCGCCCCGGCGGTAATGCGCTCTCCCGCGAGGACTTCATGGCCCGGACGCTCAAGTTCGGGGTCCGGGCCGATCACCGGAACCTCGTGCTGCCAGCCGGAGAGGTTCGCCGGATTACCAAGCTGATGGAGTGGACGGCCTAGCCGTCAGGGCCAGACCTGCTCGCCGGACTGGTCGACCAGCGTGATGGCGTCGACGGGACAGGCCTTGGCCGCCGTGAAGATGCGCTTGTCCTTGGCCCCCTCGGGGTCGAGCACCACGCAGAGCTCCTCGTCGTCCAGCCCGAAGACCTCCGGCGCCAGCGACACACACTCCGCATTGCTTGCGCACAGTTCTCGATTGACGCTGATGGTGTAGGGCATCAGGCATATTATAGGAACAACGATTCCGACCGGCCAGAGCCCCCCGCCACCGCCCCGGTCCGGGTGGTCCCCAGGGGACCGTCCGCCCGGGCCTGACCTTCGCCGGCCAACGGCCTCGCAGTACCTTTCCTGCCGTCCCTCCTACAGCCACCGTGGGCCCGAAACACCCGCCAGGGCACCGGCGTATGGCGGCCGACTCTACCTGAGACGTCCATGACGACCAACCTCATCCTCGTCGACCGCATTACCAAGCGGTACTCCGGGCACACCGCGGTCAGGAGCCTTTCGCTCGCGGTCCCCAAGGGCGGCATCTTCGGGCTCCTGGGGCCCAATGGGGCCGGCAAGACCACCACGATCCGGATGCTCCTCAGCATCATCGTCCCCGACGAGGGCTCGGTGACGCTGTTCGGGCAGCCTGGCAGTGGCCGGGAGCTGTCGGCGAAGATCGGCTACCTGCCCGAGGAGCGGGGACTCTACCCCAAGATGCGGGTCCTGGACCAGCTGGCCTTCCTCGGGGAGGCCAAGGGGCTCTCCCGCTGGGATGCGCGGAAGCGCGCCAAGCTCTGGCTGGAGCGGCTGGGCCTCGGCGACTGGACCGCCAGGAAAGTCTCCGACCTCTCCAAGGGCATGCAGCAGAAGGTCCAGTTTGCCGGCGCGCTGCAGCATGACCCAGAGCTGGTGATTCTCGACGAACCCTTCGCCGGGCTCGATCCGGTCAATAGCCAGGTGATGCGGGACGTGGTCGTCGACGTGGCCCGGAGCGGGCGGACGGTGCTCTTCTCCACCCACATCATGGAGCAGGCGGAGAAGATGTGCGACCGCATTGCGATCATTGCCCGGGGCGAGAAGATCGTTGATGGCCCGCTCGCGGAGGTGAAGGCGGAGGCGGGGAAGAGTCACGTGGCCCTGACCTTCACCCGGAACGCCCAGGCCGCGAAGGCGGTGCTCGCCGATCGGTCGCTGATCGCCAGCTACGACGATGCCGGCGCCAGCGCCGAGGCCGAATTGGCCAAGGGCGCCGACGCCGAGCGGCTGCTCAAGGCGCTGATGCAGGCCGACGTTGGCCTGTCGCGGTTCGAGGTGGTCGAACCCTCCCTGCAGTCGATCTTCATCGCCAAGGTCGGTGCCGATGCCGCGCGACCCGCAGCCCGCCAGGAGGCCTAGGTGAACAAGGTCTTTGCCGTCATCCGGCGCGAGTTCATCGAGCGAGTCCGGACCAAGTCCTTCCTCATCGGCACCTTCATGGTTCCGCTGCTGATGGGGCTGTTTGGCTATCTCCCGGCGATGCTGGCCAAGCGGGAGACCGGCAGCAAGCGAATCGTGGTCCTGGACGCCGCGAGTGGCGCGATCGGGGATAGCGTGGCCGCCCTGCTGGCCCGCGACTCTGTCGGCGACGGGGAAACCCGCCGGGCACGGTTCCTGGTTACGCACCTGCGGGCGGGGGATCGCCTCGCCGCTCTCCGCGACTCCGTGGTCACCCGGATCGGCCTGCAGAACGGCCCCCCCGATGCGCCGGATGGGGTGCTCAGTCTCACCGATGAAGCCGTGACCACCGGCAGGATCGGGTACCTGGGCTCGAATGTGGGCAGCTTCCGCGACATGGGGGCTATCGAACGGATGGTCGGTCCGGCGCTCCGGCAGGAGCGACTGCTCCGCCAGCACGCCGACTCGGCGATCATCGAAGCCGCCAACGTGAGGCTGGATCTGCTGAGCAGCAAGGTGACCGACGGGAAGATCACGGGAGAGAGCGGCGAGCAGACGTTCTTCCTGGCCTACGCGGTGAACCTCCTGATGTACATCGTGCTCTTACTGTACGGTATCCAGGTGATGAGCGCGGTGATCGAGGAGAAGACCAATCGGATCGTGGAGGTGCTGATCTCGAGCCTGACGCCGTTCCAGATGCTTCTGGGGAAGGTGATCGGCGTCGGGGCGGTGGGCCTGGTCCAGCTGGCGATCTGGGGCGGCGCCGCCTTCTTCGCGACCAGCGTGCTGGGTGCGGACATGTCACCCCAGACCACCGGCCTCGACGGCAGCACATCGGCGGTGTCCCTGCCGGTCATCTCCGCCGGTCTGGTGACCGTCATTCTGGTCTTCTTCCTGCTCGGCTACTTCCTCTACTCCGCCCTGTACGCGGCCGTCGGGGCCATGTGCAACACCCAGCAGGAGGCGCAGCAGGCCAATACCCCGGTCACCATGTGCATCGCGATCGGGATGGTGGCCGTCTTCGCGCTCATGAACGACCCGTCCAGCGGACTCGCCAAGGTGTTCAGCCTGATTCCCTTGTTCGCACCGATGGTGGTGCCGGTGCGCTACGCGCTCTCCCCGCTCCCTGTGACCGAAGTGCTCCTGTCGGTCGTGTCGATGATCGTCGGGATCCTCCTGGTCGTGGCCATCGCAGCGCGAATCTATCGGGTGGGCATCCTTTCCTACGGCAAACGCCCCAGCCTTAAGGAGCTGTGGCGCTGGGTCCGGACTTCCTAGACGGTGGGGGGTGGGCGGCTCAGCCCGCCCACCTCACCGCCCGGTTCGGCGATCAATAGCGGAGCAGATCCCCTTCCATCATTCGAATGGCCGTGCCTCCCACCCGAACGGCCTTCACCGATCTCCCCTCCACATCAGCCTCTATCCGAATTCGGCTTGGTCGGCCCATCTCGACACCCTGATCGACGATCCATCGGATGATCCCGTCGCCGGGTGATTCGGAATCCACGAGATACCCCGCAAATGCCGCAGCCGCACCACCGGTGGCCGGATCCTCAACGATGCCCATCGCAGGCGCGAACATCCGGGCGCGGAATGGGGCATCCTGGGAGCCGGTGTCCCCGCAAAACACGAACACCGAAGGCGCCCAGTACTGCGCCAGCCCGGACGCCCAGGCTGCCGAGTTCAGCCGGGCCCGCGCCAGCGCAGCCCGATTTCTGACCGGGACGAAGAGGAAGGGAACCCCACTCGAGTAGGCACGGGGGCCGAGTCCGTCGGTGAGGATGTCCTCAGCGGCGATACCCAGGACTCGGGCGATCTCCCCCGGGCTCGGCGGCGGTGGTCCCGCCTCCGGTGTCCGGGCTGCGGTCAACTCGGCGAACAGCGATCCATCCGGCCGCAACGTCACGGTCACGGGAATCGGCCCCACCTCCTCTTCGACGACGAACCGGCTTTCGGGATTGGCAGGCGGCGCGATCCCCAGCTGCACCAACAGGATCGCCGCGCCGACCGTGGGGTGGCCGGCAAAGGGATCTCCACCCCAGGCGTATAGATCCGGAATCGACACAACCCCGCCCCGATCGGGGGCTGGACGAACACCGTTTCCGAGAGATTGAACTCGCGGGCGATGTTCTGCATCTGTTCCCCGGAGAGGGCCCCGGGATCGGGAAAGACGGCGAGCTGGTTTCCCCCGAACGGGCGATCGGTGAAGACGTCGAGGGTGTAATAGTGGAGCGGCACTGGATCCTCCGTCCGGGGCACTGATCCGTCGCTCGTGCGACGGGATCCGAATGATAGATCGGCTGGGGCCGCGGACACGCGAGGCTGGGCTCTGCCGGAATTCTGTCGGCTGTCGCCGGGCCGGCCGGACACCTAGTTTTCCCTTCATGGAACGATACGACGTCATCGTGATCGGGGGCGGCCACGCGGGTGCCGAGGCTGCCCGTATTGCGGCGCGTATGGGTGCCAGGACCATGCTGCTCACCCAGCGGCTCGATACGATCGGTCAGATGTCGTGCAATCCGGCGATCGGTGGAATTGCCAAGGGAACCGTCGTTCGCGAAGTAGATGCCCTCGGCGGGCTGATGGCGCGGGCGACCGACCGGGCTTCGGTGCATTTCAGAATGCTCAATCGCTCCAAGGGCCCGGCGGTCTGGTCGCCGAGGGCGCAGTGCGATCGGGTGCTATATCGGCAGGCGGTGCGTTCGCTGCTGGAGAACGAGCCCAGGCTTGTCCTCTGCGAGGGGAGCGCGGCGCGGCTGACCCTCTCAGGCAATCGGGTCACGGGGGTCCGGGCCGACGACGGTCGAGAATTTTCGACGACGGCCGTTGTGTTGACCGCAGGGACGTTCTTGCGGGGGCGCATCCATGTTGGGCTGGCCGCCGAGGTACCGGCCGGGAGGGCGGGTGAGTCACCCTCGGATCAGATATCGCAAACCCTTATAGAACAAGGACTTACGATAGAACGCTTCAAGACTGGAACGCCACCGAGAATTGATGGCAGGAGCGTGGATCTGTCTCGGCTCGCGAGGCAGGAGAGCGAGGCCGCGCCGTACTGGTTCTCCTACCACGAGCGGGCCGCACCACTTCCGAGGATGACCTGCTACCTCACCTGGGCGGGCGCGGAGGTCAGGGCTGTTATCGAGCAGCACCTTGACCAATCCGCACTGTATGGCGGAGTCATCAGCTCGCGGGGTCCGAGGTACTGTCCGTCCATCGAGGACAAGGTCGTCAAGTTCAAGGACGCGGAGAGGCACCAGGTATTCCTGGAGCCCGAGGGACTGGGAACTGACGAGATGTACGTGAATGGGCTCTCGACATCGCTCCCGGAAGCCGTTCAGCTCGAGATGTTGCGGGCGGTGCCTGGACTCGAGGACGTGGTGATGACCCGGCGGGGCTATGCAATTGAGTACGACTATTTCCCTCCGACGCAGTTGCATCCCACGCTGGAGACTCGAGCGATCGCCGGATTATTCCTCGCCGGGCAAGTGAACGGAACCACCGGCTATGAAGAAGCCGCTGGGCAGGGCATCATGGCCGGCATCAACGCGGCTGGCTCAGCCCTCGACCTTCCTCCGGTGGTTCTTGGCAGAGACGAGGCAATGATCGGGGTATTGATTGACGACCTTGTGACTCGTGGGGTAGACGAGCCATATCGCCTATTTACCTCGAGGGCGGAGTATCGGCTCCTGCTCCGTCAGGACAACGCGCTCCGGCGCTTGCTGCCTCAGGCTGCCCGCCTGGGGACGCTCGCTGGGGGGGAGGAGCGCTCGGCTTGGGACAAGCTTCAGCGGGAGGAAGAAATTCGGCGATTTTCGGACGAGACGGCGATTCCACCGGGGTTGGTAAATGATTTACTCATCGGCGCCGGCGGGCAGGGCCTCGCCGAGCCAGCACGTATCTCGGAAGTCGCTCGCCGGCCTGGAGTGGCGCTCGCCGACCTGCTCAGCCGTTCGGGTCGAGACGAGGGTTTGGAGGATTCGACTTGGGCGGAGGTGGAGCTCAAGTATGAGGGATATCTTCAGCGGGAGCGTGAAGCGGTGGCCCGCCTGGAGTCGATGGAGCACTTTCTGCTTCCCGGCGATCTGCCCTATCGATCCTTCGGGTCGATCTCGATCGAGGCGAGAGAGAAGCTCTCGAGCCGAGCGCCGGCGGACCTTGGACGAGCTGGACGGATTCCAGGGATCTCCCCGAGCGATCTACAGAACCTTGTGTCCGAGGTACTCAAGTGGAGGCGGAACCGGGAGAGCTGCCTGGCCTAGCCCGCGTTTCACGTGCAACACCTTTGGGCGCGACCGGTTTGTCGGTAGCGCCCTTTTTCGCACGTTTCACGTGAAACAGGCCAACTCCGGCCCCTTCGGTAACGCAGAAACGGGGTCAACCCCGCGTATAGCCAGCAAATAGCAATTGTTTCGCTCCAGACATGAGCACCTTATATTGCTTCCTTCGCCCGTGGCTACTAATGGCAATCGGTGCGAACGCCAGCAAGTATAGTGGTGTAACTCGTTGTATGATAAAGTGTTACGATGCCAAGAATAATTGCAATTGCCAATCAGAAAGGTGGGGTCGGCAAGACGACCACGGCCGTCAATCTGGCCGCCTCCCTGGCGATTTCTGAGCGAAAGACGCTGTTGGTGGATGCCGACCCTCAGGGGAACGCCACGAGTGGCGTAGGCATTCGGCGTGACCAGCTCCGGCTCTCACTCTACGATGTCCTGATCGAGGGTCGTGCTCTGGCCGATGCGCTGCTCAACGATCCCGTGCTGCCGTATCTCGATGTCGTCCCGGCCACGCAGGACCTCGTGGGAGCCGAACTCGAGCTCGTTGAGCGTGCCCACCGAGAAACGGTCATGCGGCGCGCGCTCGACTCCTCGCGCACCACGCACGAGTTCGTGCTGATCGACTGCCCCCCGTCCTTGGGCTTGATTACGCTGAACGTGCTCGCGGCCGCGGATGGAGTGATCATCCCGATCCAGTGCGAGTATTATGCGCTTGAGGGCATCTCCCAGCTGCTCAACACCATCAAACTGGTCCAGCAGAACTTCAACCCTGGGCTCGCGATCGATGGCGTCTTGCTGACCATGTACGATTCCCGGATCAATCTGTGCCGACAGGTCGCCGCCGACGCCAAGGAGTACTTCGGCGGGCGCATGTTCTCCACTCCCATTCCGAGAAATGTCCGGCTGGCCGAGGCCCCCAGCTATGGCAAGCCGATCCTCCTGTACGACATCCAATCCGTCGGTGCCAAGAGCTACCTGGCCGTGGCCCAGGAGCTGGTGCGGCGCGTCCAGGCGCCGGTCACCGGAGAGCCGGCACTGCCTGAGGTCCGGCCGTGAGCGAGTCCAAGCGGCTCGGCCGTGGGCTGGAGGCGCTGCTCGGTCCGATTTCCCGGGCCGACGCCGAGGCACAGGGCGCCCTGCTCGAGGTCCCGGTCTCGTTCATTCGCCCCAATCCCTACCAGCCGCGCGCCAAGCTGAACGAGCCCCAGTTCCAGGAACTGGTCGCCTCGATGGAAACCTCCGGCCTGCTGCAGCCGATCGTGCTGCGGAAGCACCTCGACGGCTACCAGCTCATCGCCGGCGAGCGGCGCTGGCGTGCCGCCATCAAGCTGGGCTGGCAAAAGATCCCCGCAATCATCAAGGACGCCGACGATCGCACCTTGCTGACGCTGGCGCTGGTGGAGAATCTGCAGCGGGACAATCTGTCGGCGATCGAGGAGGCCCGCAGCTATCACCGGCTGATTGAGGAATTCCAGGTCTCCCAGGCGGAAGTGGCCCGGCTGATTGGTCGCGACCGCTCGACCGTATCCAACGCGCTTCGCCTCCTCAAGCTGCCGGACGAAGTGGCCGACATGGTGGATGACGGCCGGCTCTCGGAGGGTCACGCACGGGCCCTGCTCGGCCTCTCGGAGCGAGCCCAGATCACCAGGATGGCCCAGGACGCGGCGACCCACGGCTGGTCAGTGCGAGATCTGGAGGCCAAGGTCCGGAGCGGCCGGCCGGCATCCAAGCGCCGTAGTCCGAAACCCCGGCAGCTCTCGCCGGAACACCGTCGCATCGAGGAAGTGCTCCGCCAGCGGCTTGGCACGGAGGTGCGGGTGACGGCCCGCCGCCGGGGCCGCGGCTCCGTTGCCGTGAGCTACTACTCCGATGACGATCTTGCCCGGGTACTGGAGATGATCCTGGGCGAGCCGTATGCCGGATGACTGGCGCCAGGAGGCACGTGACCCTGGTGGTCCACGCCGACGGCGCCCTGGCCTCCCGCACATGGCGGCTCCCGCTTTGGCTTCTCCGCACGCTGGGCTTTGCGCTGGCCATCGCCGCCGGGCTGCTCACACTGAGTCTGGCGACGTACCTCCCGATCGCCGCGGAGGCGGCGCGTGTTCCAGGCCTGGTCCGCGAGGTGGACCGGCTGGAGGGGGAAAACCGCCGGATCGCAGAGCTGGTAGCCGCGCTGGACAGCGCCGAGCGGCGCTACGACCGCATTCGGGCCATGCTGGGGGCGGACCTGATCCCGGATCCCGTCTCACTCACCTCTACCCTGCCGGTCGCGCCACCGGTGACGGCGAGAATCGCCGGGGAGTTCAAGGGGTATGAGCAGGGGGCTTCGCTGCCACGACACTGGCCGCTGGATGAGCCGGGCTACGTAACCCGGGGCCAGGAACCGGGCGGGCCGGGAAATACTGCGGGCGAGGCCCATCCCGGCTTGGATATTGCAATTCCTATCGGTCGGCCGGTACGGGCCGCCGGTGGCGGGACCGTGCTGGAGGCGGGCGACCAGGCGGAGTATGGGACCTACGTGCTGGTACAGCACCCAGATGGCTATCAGACGCTGTACGGCCACCTGTCACGTCTGACGGTGCGGGCCGGCAAGCCGGTGGACGCCGGAGATGTCCTCGGACTCTCGGGAAATACCGGACGATCTAGCGCTCCGCACCTCCATTTCGAAGTCCGACGCGCCGGGACTCCCATCGACCCGCGCACCATCCTGAAGGAGCCAGGCTGATGGCGATCTTTTCAAGACCCTCCCAGCAGGGGCGCCCCGACTCCGGGGCCCGGCGGAGTGAGGGAACCGGTCTCACCATCATCGCCCAGGGGACCACCATCGTGGGCGACGTGGGCAGCGACGCTGTCGTCAAAGTCGAAGGCACCATTCAGGGGACCGTACGCGCCGGCACCCAGTTGCTCGTCGCCAACGGCGCCGTCATTCGGGGAGACGTGTTTGCGGCGGAGATCGTCGTGGGTGGCGAGATCCATGGCAGCGTCCACGCCGCCGAGCGGGTGGAGATTCAGGCCAGCGCCCTCGTCAACGGGGACATTCGCGCCCAGCGGATCCAGGTGGCGGAGGGCGGGAAGGTGAATGGCCAGATCAGCATGGAGCCGACGGGCGAGCATGCCTCACATAATCCATCGCGGATAGGGGTGGACCAATCGTCCGTTGTGTGAGGCGTTTCGATGCCCGACTTCCCACATTCGTTGAAAAGTGCCCGAAACTGTGGATACGGGGCCATTTCTTCCTGTTACATTTCGTTAACTGTCACTATAGTGCCGAGACACTGCCGTGTTGATGCGCGGATTATCAGCAACACTGCTCGTCATTTTGAATTTAAGTAGTTGTAATAACAACTCCCACAATACACGGTTCAGGGTCGGCTTGGTGACGCCAGGCTCGGTCGCTGACGCCGCGTGGAACTCAGGCGCTTACAGCGGATTGGAATGGATTCGCGACTCGTTGGATGTGAGCGTGAGCCACGTCGAGGCCAGAACCCCCGGCGACCAGGAGGAGGCACTTCGCACCTACGCCGCTCAGGGGTATGACCTCGTCTTCGGACACGGTTTCGAATTCCAAGGGCCCGCAGAACGGGTATCGGCGCAGTTTCCCAAGACCGTGTTCATCGTGACCTCCGGTGAACGGGTAACCGGGAATGTGGCGCCGCTCATCTTCCGGCTGCACGAAGCCTCATTCCTGGCCGGCATGGTAGCGGGCGGAATGACCAAGACCGGCTCCCTGGGATTCGTCGGAGGCATCGAGCTCCCGCCGATACGAGAGGCGGAAGAGGCGTGGGTGGCTGGTGCGCGCGCCGTCAATCCAGGAGTGACCCCGCGATCGACCTACCTGAACACCTTTGACGACGTGGCGGCTGGACGGGAAGCCACGCTGGCCCTGTTGCAGGCGGGGGCGGACATGTTCCACCACAATGCCGACCAAGCAGCCCTGGGAATGTTCCAGGCCATCAAGGATTCCCCCAACGCATACGCCTTCGGTGCCAACCTGGACCAGAGATCCCTGGCGCCCGGCCGAGTGCCGGGCTCGGCGGTGATCGACCTGCCGCGCGCCTTCCTGACGGTGGCCCGGGAGGTGAAGGCCGGGGCCTTCACGCCCCGAGTCGAGTCCTTCGGTCTGAAGAGCGGGGTAATTCGGTACGAAGCCGATTCCAGTATCGAGGCGACTCTGCCGGCGGCGCTCCGGCAGCGGGTGAACGCCGCCCGAGATTCCATTATAGCCGCCGACACTGCCACGATCGCGGTGCCCTGATGACGGCGACCGCCGTCCCCCTGGCCGGGCTGGTGGAGTACCTCGACGCCTACCTGCGGATCGGGGAGGTGCCGGACGAATCGGTAGCCCTGAATGGGCTGCAGGTGGAGAACGCCGGCCAGGTGGGGCGGATCGTGGCCGCGGTGGATGCGACCCAGGCAACCATCCACGGCCTCATGCCGGACACTTCTGGACAACGCAAGGGCAGGCGTGCGGAAGCAGGACCGGCCTCACCCACACTGCTCCTGGTGCATCACGGCCTCTTCTGGGATGGCAACCGGCCGGTGACCGGCCGCCGGTATCAGCGGCTGCGCACCTTGTTCGATCAGGACACCGCGTTGTACGCCGCTCACATTCCACTCGACATTCACCCAGCGGTAGGCAACAACGCCGTCCTAGCCGCTCGGCTCGGCCTGACGGCGACGACGGCGTTCGGGGACTACAAGAGCATCCGCCTCGGCGTGATGGGGGATGCTCCGGCGCCCGTGCGAAATCGGGAGGCGCTTCGGGATGCGCTGGCGAGAACACTCGCAATTCCCGCCGAGACCATCCGGCTCGTGGCCGGCGGCTCCGACGACATTCGCCGCATCGGGATCATCACCGGGAGTGCCGGCGGCATGCTGGGGCAGGCGCGGGAGGCTGGATGCGACACCTTCGTCACCGGCGAAGCGTCGGCGCATCATTTTCATGACGCGATGGAACTCGGCATGAACCTCCTGCTGGCCGGCCACTACGCCACAGAAACGGTGGGGGTGCAGGCCCTGGCCATGCATCTGGCCGAGCGGTTCGGCCTTCCTTGGGAGTTCCACGACCACCCGACCGGCATGTAGAGGCGGGGCGCGCACCGCCGGTGGCGATCCGCCCTGGACGCAACCAGACCCACCCCACTCGCGACCGCCTCTCATCGGCGGCCGCGCCCCCAACATCCAGACGGCCGCCCATGGCTTCATTGCTGGCGCTGGACGGGATCAGCAAGCGGTTCGGGGCACTGACCGCCTTGTCCAAGGTCGATTTCGATCTCGCCCCCGGGGAGATTCACGCCCTGCTCGGCGAGAATGGCGCCGGGAAGTCCACGCTGATGAAGATCGCCTTCGGGATGCTGGCGCCGGACGAGGGCACCCTCCGCATTGACGGCGCCCCCGTCCGGCTGCGGAACCCGACCGACGCGCGCCGGCATGGGATCGGCATGGTGCACCAGCATTTCACCTCCATCCCGGCGCTCTCGGTCGCTGAGAACGTGGCGCTGGCGGCCGGCTGGAGCCTGCGGCCCGCCATCCTCGCCCAGCATGTCCGCAGCCTGGCGGAGGCAACCGGGCTCACGCTCGATCCCCAAGCCGTGGTCCGGGATCTTTCGGCCGGCCTCAAGCAGCGACTCGAAGTGCTGAAGGCCCTGGCCGCGGATGCCTCCATCCTCCTGTTCGATGAGCCATCCTCCGTCCTGCCCCCCAGCGAAGTGGACAGCCTCCTAGCCATGCTCGGCCGATTCCGTGCCCGGGGTATCTCGTCCGTGCTCATCACCCACAAACTGGACGAAGCCCTGTCCATCGCGGACCGGGTCACGGTACTCCGACGGGGTGTCGTGATTCACCACGGAACAATCCCTGGAGAAACCGCGGCGAGCCTCGCGCGACACATGCTCGGATCGACCCCGCCGCCGCGGGAGCCGCAGCCGGCAGCCGCGCCAGGCGAGGTGCGGGTGGCGTTGGAGCGAGCGGAGGTCGCCGCGCTCGCTGCAGGGGGAAGCGGGCTCCGGCAGGCCACCTGCGAAGTGCGGGCGGGAGAGATTCTCGGCGTCGCGGCGGTGGACGGAAACGGACAACGCGAGCTGCTGCGGCTGATCGCCGGCTTGGCCCCGCTGACCGGCGGATCACGCGCGGTGACGTCGCCGGTCTCGTTCATCCCCGAGGATCGCATCGCCGAGGGTCTGGTCGGTCCGTTCTCGCTGACGGAAAATCTGGTCCTGGCCCGCGGCCGCTTGGCGCCTTGGATCAACGGTCCGTGGGTGGACTGGAAAGCCGCCGCCGAGCGGGCCGGCGAGCTGATGGCCGAGTATGCGGTATCGGCTGCGGGCCCGGAAATACCGGCGCAGACTCTGAGCGGGGGGAATCAGCAGCGGATGCTCGTGGCGGCGGCGCTGGAGCGGCATCCTGCCGTGCTGATCGCGGAGAACCCGACCAGGGGTCTCGACCTGCGGGCCGCCGCCGAGATTCACCGCCGATTGCGGGACGCCGCGCGGAGCGGCGTCGCCGTGATCGTGTACATCGCCGACCTGGACGAGCTGCTGGACCTGGCCACCCGGATCGTGGTGCTCTCCAATGGGGTCTTGAGTGACCCCGCCCCGGGGGCCGATCGGGACGCCATCGGCCGCCAGATGCTCATGGCCCAACCGGCGTGACGCGGCCCCGAGCAGGGCCGACGATGGCGTGGTTGCGCCGGTGGCTGACGCCCGTGCTCTGGCCGTTGGGTGCCCTAGGGATCGGGTTGGCGGTCCTGGCCGTCGGCCTGGGCTTGAGCGGCTACGATGCCGCAGCGGCTCTCGCGGCCCTGTGGCGCGGCCCCTTCGGGTCGGCGGACGCGATCCTCTCCGCCCTGCTGCCGCGTGCGATTCCCCTCATCATTATCGGATTGGGTATCGGTCTCGCCTTCCGGGCCGGTGCCCTCAACATCGGCGCCGAAGGACAGTTCTACGCCGGTGCGCTGGCCGCGACGTGGGTCGGCCTGGCACTAGGCCCCCTCGTGGGCCAGTCCGGCGGCGTGCTGGCGCGCGTCGCCGTCCTGTCCGCTGTGCTCAGTGCCGCGCTGGTCGCGGGACTTCTCTGGGCAGCGGCCCCGGTGTTGCTGCGACTCCGGTTCGGGGTGCTCGAGGTCATCAGTACGTTGTTGCTCAACTTCGTGGCCGAGGCGCTGGTGAGCTGGATGGTGCAGGGACCGCTGCAGGAGTCCCGGCACGTCTATCCGCAGAGCGATGCGCTGCTGCCGGTGGCGCGACTTCCTCAGCTGGCGGGTACCCGACTGCACCTGGGGCTGCTCATCGCCCTGGTACTGGCGCTCCTGCTGTGGGTCTTTCAGCGGCGCACACTGGCGGGCTTCCAGTTGCGCGCCACCGGCGAGAATCCTCTGGCCGCCCACGTCACGGGTGGGGTGCGGATCCGGCGTGTGTTTGCCTGGGCCCTGCTCCTGTCTGGCGGGCTGGCGGGATTGGCGGGCGGGGTGGAACTGACCGGAACGAGCTATGCGCTGTTCCAGAACCTCTCCCCCGGGTATGGATTCACCGGCATCGCGGTGGCGCTGCTGGCGCGCCTCGATCCGCTAGGCATCGTGGCCACGGGCTTGCTGTTCGCGGCGCTGGAAGCCGGAGCGAGTGCCATGCAGCGCGACGCTGGCGTACCCGCGGTGGCGGTCTACATGGTGGAAGCGACCATGATCATCGCGGTGCTCCTGTCGGAGGCGCTCCGGCGCCGCCGAGCACAGGCGACCACGGGAGAGCGCTGACCGTGGACGCCGACCTGTTCACCTCCTTCCTTGCCGCGACCGTCCGAGTGGCCACGCCGCTGCTCCTGGCCGCGCTGGGTGAGATGGTCGCCGAGCGCGGTGGGGTCATCAATCTGGGAGTGGAGGGGGCGATGCTCGCCGGGGCGCTCGGCGCCGCCCTCGGCGCGACGGCCGCCGGCCCTTGGGCGGGAGTGGGGGCCGCGGTGCTCGCCGGGCTCCTGGTGTCGGCCCTCTTCGCCGCCATATCGGTGGGCGCAAGAGCGGATCAGATCATCACCGGCACGGCCATCACCCTGGGTATGGTCGGCTTGACCGGCGCGGTGTACCGCAGTGCCTACGGTCCCGGCGGTGTCGGACTCAGCCTGCCCACGTTCCGCGTGGAGCCGCTGCCCCTGCTGTCCAAGATCCCCATCCTCGGTCCAGCACTCTTTCAGCAGACCGTGCTGACGTACGTGGGCTTCCTGGCGGTGCCCCTCCTCTGGTGGCTGCTGTTCCGGACTCGCTGGGGCCTGGCGCTCCGCGCGGCCGGAGAATCCGCGGAAAACGCCCGGGCCGCCGGCGTGGCGGTGACGCGGGTGCGCACCGAGGCCGTGCTGGTGGGCGGGGCCTTTGCCGGCCTGGCGGGGGCCACCCTGGTGCTGGCCCAGGTCGGCACGTTTGCCGAAAAGATGACGGCGGGGCGGGGCTTCATCGCCATCGCGATCGTGGTGCTGGGTTCCTGGCTGCCGGGGCGGGTGCTGGGGGCGGCGCTCTTCTTCGGGGCGGCGATGGCACTGCAGTTCCTGCTGCAATCGTTCCTGCTGAACATCCCCTACCAGTTTTTCCTCATGCTGCCGTATCTGCTCACGCTGGTGGTGCTGGCGGGCGCGGTGGGGCAGGCGCGGGCGCCGGCGGACCTGGGCAAGGGGTGAGGGTCAGGGCGCCACCATGCGCGCCTTCTCCGCGGCGATGATCCCGCGCACCCGCTCGCGCAGCGCAGGCACATCCGTCGCCGTCAGGCCGGCCGTCTCCACCGGCGCCAGCACGCGTGCCTCCGCCACGGAACGCCCGATGCGCCAGTCGTGCTTCCCCAGGGCGTAGCGAGTCCCGTGCACCACGATCGGCAGGATGGGCATGCCGGTTTCGATTGCCAGCCGGAAGGCGCCGTCCTTGAAGGGCAGCATCTCCCCGGTCGAGGAGCGGGTCCCTTCGGGAAAGATCGCCACCGAGACCCGCTGACCGAGGATGGCCTGGCACCGGCGCATGGCCTTGGCCGCGCTCTTCGGCGTCCCCCGTTCGACCGGCACGTCACCCGCAATCCGCATGTTCCAGCCCAGGATCGGCATGCGCAGGATCTCGACCTTCGAGAGCCACTTCATTTCCCACGGCAGGTGGCTCAGCAGCAGAATGTCCACGAACGATTCGTGATTCGACACCACCACGTACGGATGGCGCGGGTCTGCTGGGAGCTGGCCACCGATCCGGAAGCGCCAGAACGGATTCAGGGTCGCGGTGACGACGCCGATCTTTCGGAACCAGAGCCCGACCCAGTAGCGCCCCGGATCAAAGGGCAGCGTAACCAGGCGCATCAGCGCCAGGATCGGCAGCCAGATCAGGTTGCACAGGCCGAGGATCAGCCAGACCCAGAGCGAGACGGCGGTGATATACGCCCGGGAGAGCAGGCTCACTCCGGCACCGTGTCGTCCCAGAGCGCAAAGATGTTGCCGTCCGGATCGGCGATCATCGCCATGATCCCGAACGGTTGCCGGGTCGGCTCCGCCAGGAAGCGGACGCCCCGCTCATGGAGCCGCTCGCAGTAGCCCAGGATGCCCTCGACCCGGATCGTCATGCCGGTGTGGCGGCCGACTAGCGCCCGGGCGTCGGGATGGATGGCGGGGTGCACGCCGAGGTGCGGGGGCTCCTCGAGGAACTCGGCCCCGAAGGATCCCTCTTTCACCATCGGAAGCCCGAGGTCGTCCCGATAGAAGCGCTTGGCGCGCTCGATGTCCGTGACGAACAGGGCAATGGAATGCAGGGTCGGCATATCACGTGGTCAGGGTAGGTATCACGAAATCGGTCGGCGGCGGGACCGGGAACGTGAACACAGTCCGGAATGGCCGCCTAGATCTTGCGGTGTTCCCACGCCGCGCGCCAGTTCCGCCGCATCCGCTCCAGCCCCGGACGAGCGAGCGGGGTGTCGCCAAAGAGCTGGGTGAACTTCTCGTCGGACATCTCTTCGAAGTACTCGGGTCCCGCCCCTTTCAGGGTGGGTCGCGGCAGGAACTCCGGGACGCGGGATTCCTCCGCGAAGCGCTGGTTCCAGGGACAGACCTCGTTGCAGATGTCGCAGCCGAACGCCCACCCCTCCAGCCGGGCCTCGATCGGGGCGGGAATCTCGCCCTTCTTCTCGATCGTCACGTACGAGATGCAGCGGGTCGCATCCAGCACCCGCTCGGCGACAAAGGCGCCTGTGGGGCAGGCGTCCAGGCATCGGGTGCAGGTGCCACACCGGTCGGTCTCGAACGGCTGGTCGGCCTCGAGCCGGAGATCGGTGAGTACGCTGCCGATGAAGAACCAGGAACCGGCATCGGGCCGGAGCAGCATCGTGTTCTTGCCGATCCACCCCAGTCCGGCGCGCTGGGCCAGTTCCCGCTCGGCGATCGGACCAGTATCGGCGTACGGCCGGGCGACCGCGGCCCCATGGGCGCGCAGGAAGACGGCGAGCTGCTCCAGCCTGCCGAGGGTGACCGTGTGGTAGTCCTGTCCCCGCGCGTACCGCGCGATACGGGGGCTCGGCTCGGCATCTGACTCGGGATCATGGTAGTAGTAGCTATCAAGGACTACTATAGTGCACCGAGCCTTCTTGTCGGCCAACTGTGGGTTTTTCCGTTTTTTCGCCTGCCGATGGATGTACCGCATGTTGCCGCCGTAGCCGGCCGCGAGCCATCGGTCCAGGCTGTCGGCGTGGGGCAGGGGATCCAGCGTGGTGATGCCACAGGCGACGAAGCCGAGACGCAGGGCCTCGGCTTTGACGGCGGCGGTGAGCCGGAGAGACATCCTCAGTCCGGAGCGGAGGCGCCGGCGGCCAGATGTTCGCCGGTGGAGCTTGAGGTGGCGAGGGCCTGCGTCGGCCCGGAGGCCCGCGCGCCGAGCCCGCGGCCGTCGGTTCCGCCGACCCAGGGGGAGGTAATGAGGCGCGCGCCGCGCTGGTAGGTGAAATACGACCAGGCCCACTGAATCATCACGATGAGCCGGTTGCGGAAACCGATCAGGAAGAAGATGTGGACGAAGATCCAGAGCAGCCAGGCGGGAAACCCGCTGAAGCGCATGCGCCAGATATCCGCAACGGCGTGTCCGCGCCCGATCACCGCGAGCTGCCCCTTGTCCCAGTACGAGAATGGACGACGCGGCCGCCGGGCCAGGTCTCCCGCGATGGTACGCGCAGTGTACTGGCCCATCTGGATGGCGACCGGGCAGATCCCCGGTAGCGATCCGCCGCGCTGATTCTTGACCAGTGCGGCATCTCCGAGCACGAACACCTCAGGATGGCCCGGGATGGAACAGTCCGGTTCCACCAGCACCCGACCGACGCCATCCAGCGGCGTCCCGAGAGTCCGCGTGAGGGGGCTGGCCACATTGCCGGCGGCCCATACGACGGTTCGCGTGGGGATGGTCCAGCCCCCGGCGACGACGTAGCCGGGACGCACGTCCGTGACCATGGTCTGCTCGCGCACCTCGACGCCCAGCCGGCGGAGTTCGTACTTGGCGTGTTCGGAGAGCTGGGGCGGGTAGCTGGAGAGCAGTCGGGGGCCGCCCTCGAGCAGCATCACGGTCGCTTCGCGGGGATCGATCTGCCGGAAATCCCGCCGAAGCGCGTAGCGGCGAATCTCCGCCAGGGCGCCCGCGACCTCGACGCCAGTCGGGCCGCCGCCAATGACCAGGAACGTCAGGTGGGCATGGCGCTTCACGGGATCAGTTTCCCGCTCGGCCCGTTCAAACGAGAGCAGCACTCTCCGGCGAATCTCCTCCGCGTCCTCCAGGCTCTTCAGGCCGGGGGCAAAGACCTCCCAATCATCCCGCCCGAAGTAGCTATGGCGGACTCCAGGTGCCAGAACGAGATAGTCGTAGTTGATAATACTACCATCACTCAATACGACTTCACGTGCGGCAGTCCGGATTTCGCCGGCCTCGGCCATCAGGACCACGGTGTTGGCTTGATCCCGGAGGATGGAGCGGATGGGAGAGGCGATATCCGACTCGGACAGGGCCGCCGTAGCCACCTGGTACAGCATCGGCTGGAAGAGGTGGTGGTTCTGGCGGTCGATCAGGGTGACCCGGACCGGCGCGTCGGCGAGCCCCTTGGCGGCGTACAATCCGGCAAAGCCGCCGCCGATGATGACGGCGTGAGGTCTAGTCATGCAGGATTCTCCGCCGCCAGTGCGCGAAGCGGAGAACATCCTCGACCGGCGGAAGTTCTCGCTCGGCACCGTAGGCGGTGTGCAGTCGCCAGTGGAGGTAGACCGCGTCCGGCACCGGGAGGAATGGAGCCTTCCGCCACCACTCCCGCCGCCGGAACGCCCACGCAAGACTGAGCAGATCGCCGGCAATCCGCGGATTCAGCAACGCCCGGCCGGCGAGTTGCGCGCAGAGTCCGGTCCAGGAGACGGGTCGAGCCATGTGGACGAAGATAACTACACTATATTCCCCCCTCCATGACGGTCTCCGCTCCCGCCGACCGGTTCTCCGCGCTCCGGGACCAGTTCCCGATCTTCCGTCACACCGCGTACCTCAACAGCTGCTCGCTGGGCGCGCTCTCGGAGCGGACCCGCGCGGCCCTGATCACCTACCTCGATGAGTGGGAGCGGCGCGGCGCCTCGGCCTGGTACGACACCTGGCTCCCGGCGGTCGAGCGGCTGCGGGCGGGGTACGGGCGGATCATCGGCACTGGTCCCGAGAACATCTCGATCCACTCGTGCATCTCGACGGCGCTCTCGGTGGTGGCCGAGTCCCTGGATTACCGAGCGCGACCCAGGGTGGTGACCACCAGCCTCGACTTTCCGACGGTGGCCTACCAGTGGCTGTCGAAGCAGGCCCGCGGTGTCGAGGTGGAGATCCTCGAGAGTCCCGACGGGATCGGGGTTCCGCTGGACCTGTTCGAGCGCGCGATCGACGAGCGCACCGCGCTGGTCGCCACCAGCCACGTGTTCTTCACCAGCGGAGCGATCCAGGACCTGCCCGCCCTGGCCGCGCTTGCCCATGCCAAGGGGGCGATGCTGCTGGTCGACGGCTATCAGGGCGCGGGGCAGGTCCCGGTGGAGGTCCAGCGCGGCGCCATCGACTTCTACTGTTCGGGCGGGCTCAAATGGCTGCTGGGCGGCTCGGGGATCGCCTTTCTGTACGTGCGGCCGGACCGGATTCCCCGTTTGGACCCCGGCATCACCGGCTGGTTTGCGCATGCCACACCATTCCAGTTTGACGCCCGGACGCTGGTTCGGGCGACGGATGCCAGGCGGTTCGATCTGGGGACGCCGTCGGTGGCGTCGGTGTATGCGCAACTCGCCGGGCTCGAGGTACTATTCGAGGCAGGGCTCCCTCAGGTGCAGGCGCGCACCGTGGAGCTGACCGTCGATCTCATCGCCTGCGCGCAGGATCACGGGCTGCACCCCAAGGTGGCGTCGGCACCGGGAGACCGGAGTGCCATCGTGATGCTGCCGAGCGCCGACCCCGCCAACGATGTCAGGCGGCTGGCGGATGCCGGGTTCATCGTGGACGCCCGTCCCGGACATGTGCGGGTGTCTCCCTACTTCTACAACCTGCCCGGCGAACACCGGGCGTGCATCGAGGTACTGGCGCGTGGCTGAGCGTGAAATGCGGCATAGTGACCGGCCCCGCGGGCCGACGGCGGATGAACAGCTCCTGGAGAGCGAGAGCCAGCCGGAACGCCCGGATGCGTTGCGCAAGACCGATCCCTGGCGCGTGCTCCGGATCATGGGAGAGTTCGTCGAAGGGTTCGAAAAGCTGGGTGATGTCCAGGACGCGGTGGCGATCTTCGGGTCGGCCCGGACGACGGAAGCCAATCCCGAGTATGCGGTGGCGGTGGAAACCGCCCGCTTGCTGGCGGAGGCGGGATTCCCGATCATCACCGGCGGCGGCCCTGGTATCATGGAGGCGGCCAATCGCGGAGCGGTGGAGGGAGATGGCGTCTCGATCGGCTGCAACATCGAGCTGCCGCACGAACAGGGCACCAACCAATACGTGCGCCGGAGCATGTACTTCCGGTTCTTCTTTGTCCGGAAGACGATGTTCGCCAAGTACTCGATGGCGTTCGTGGTGTTCCCGGGCGGCTACGGCACCCTCGACGAGCTGTTCGAGGCACTCACCCTGATCCAGACCGGCAAGGTCAGCAGCTTCCCGGTGGTGCTGGTCGGCACGGCGTACTGGACGGGGCTGGTGGACTGGCTCAGGGAGACCATGGCCCGGCAGAAGAAGATCAGTCCGGACGACCTCAAACTGTTCCACCTCACCGATGACCCCCGGGAAGTGCTCCGTATCATTCAGGAGGCGAAGGACAACGGCGGACACAACAGCGGAGAGGAAGCATGAGCCGGCCCAGTGCCAACCATCTGCGCGGCCGCCGCATCAACCCGGCCGCGATCACCGGCAAGGAGACGGTGGCCGAGCTGATCGACAATGCCTTCCTGGCCTACAATGCCGGCCGGCTCCGGGAAGGATGCCTGCTGTTTACCGAACGGATGCTGGCTCCCGAATCCACGGTGGCCATGAGCATCACCGGCGCCATGACGCCGGCTGGGCTCGGCATGTCCTCGCTGATTCCGCTCATGGAGGCTGGGTTCATTGACTGGATCATCTCGACCGGCGCCAATCTCTATCACGACGCGCATTTCGCGCTGGGGCTGTCGCTTCACCAGGGGAGTCACACCGCCGACGACGTGGAGCTTCGGGAGCAGGGCGTCGTGCGGATCTACGACATTTTCTTCGACTATACCGTGCTGCTCTCCACGGATGCCTTTGTGCGGGAGGTGTCCGCCCGGCCGGAGTTTCAGCGAGAGATGAGCACCGCGGAGTACCACTACCTGCTGGGAGGCTACCTCCGGGAGCGGGAGCGGGCCCTGGGACTCAGCAAGCGGTCGTTCCTGTCCATGGCACACGAGCTCGAAGTCCCCATCTACACCAGTTCCCCCGGCGACAGCTCGATCGGCATGAACGTCGCCGAGCAGGCGCTGGCGGGCAGCAAGCTGCGGTTCGACGTGAGCGCCGACGTCAACGAAACGGCGGCCATCGTGCTGGAAGCCAAGCGGACCGGTGGCAAGAGCGCCGCCTTCATCGTGGGCGGCGGGAGTCCCAAGAACTTCCTGTTGCAGACCGAGCCTCAGATCCAGGAAGTTCTCGGGATTGACGAGAAGGGCCACGACTATTTCCTGCAGATGACCGACGCCCGGCCCGATAGCGGCGGGCTCTCCGGAGCCACGCCCAACGAGGCGGTGAGCTGGGGCAAGATTGATCCCGACATGCTGCCCGGGACGGTGGTGGTCTACATGGATAATTCCGTGGCGCTGCCACTGCTGACCGCGTACGCCCTGGCCCGCCACGCAGCCCGGCCGCTCAAGCGGCTGTATGCGCGCCGGGAGGCGATGATGCAACGGCTGGTCAAGGAGTATCATGCGTCGCTGGCGTTTCGCGACGACCGGGCCGAGAAGTCCAAGATCAGCCGGGCGTAACACCCTCGACCTTGTAACCCGCATCTTCAATGGCGGCACACACCTGGGCGGTAGTGGCCTCCCCCTCGGGAACCCGCAGTTCCGCCCGGCCGATCCGCACTGACCTGACCTCAACTTGGCCGACCCCCGCCAGCGCCTTGTTCACCGCATTGAGGCAGTGCGAGCAGCTCATTCCGGATATAGCTATCGTGATGTCTTTCATGATCTTAACTCTCTCCGACCCGATCCACATGGTGGCCACGCCGCCGACCCGGTCACGCTGGCACCGGGTTTTATTCGGGGCCACTGCTGGCTTGGGTGAACGCCCGCTGGCGGCTCCCGCTCCGTCGCAACATACTGCCACGGGCCGCAGGCATGGACCCTGCCCTTTCCGAGGGTATGAATCTGGACGAAGGAGAGTTCCGCCAGCTGATCCCGATCCTGCACCCGCACACGCGGATGCAGGATCTGGACGCGCTCCGGGCCTGGTACGAGGCCGTGGCGGACGTCGTCCGGCTGGAACTCCCGGTTGACCTGCTGGCACTTTGGCTCTTCGACGCGGACGGAGTCGCCACGCTGCTGGAGCCGGAGGCTCTGGCGGCGGACCACCTGGACATTCCTCCCGCCGACCCACTGGTCAACCAGACGGCGCTCGGCGCGATCGAGGACCGGATCCGTCGCGCCGGGTATGGCTCGGTGCTGTTCCAGTCGATCCGGCACGGGGGCCAGGATGTCGGCCTGATTCTGCTGGCCGCCTTCCCGCCCTACGTGTACGGCCTCACCTCCGAACGGCTGATGCAGGTGGCCTCCGAGACGATGGCGCCGATGCTCGCCCGGCTGACGCGTGGCGACGATTCCGCGGCTCGGCGCTCCGCAGGGCACCCGATCGAGGAGCACGCCGAGGCCGCCGTCGAGGCCCGGCGGAGTGAGGGGGACCTGCTGGCGTCGCTGGCCGACGCGATCAGCGGTGCCGGCACTCCGCGCGATCTGATGCTGGCGCTCTCGTTCTCGCTGCAGCATGTCCTCCCCCATGACGCCTACGAACTGCTGATCCCAGACACCGCCGGCGAGCAGTTCTATCGGCTTGGGCTGCACGGCCATGGGGCGCTCTGGGGTGATCCGACACTCGTCCGGCCGCTGGGGGAGCTCGATCCGGCGCGCCTCTTCGGGGACCAGAACAGCATCCTGGTGGAGGATGCGGCCCACCTTTCGGACCCGGCGCTGCCGGTCCTGGTCACGGTGCGCGGCGCCGAGACGCCGCCGCGTTCGCTGCTCGGCGTGCGGCTCCGAGTGGTGGAGCGGGTGACGGGGTACCTGCTGCTGGGCGCCGCGGGACCCGGGCTCTATCAGGAGGAGGATCTGGTCCTGTTCGACCGGATCGGCGCATTGCTGGCGCCGCGGATCGAGAGCATGGTGCTGGCGTGGCAGTACAGCGTGCTCAGGAGCCAATTCGATCTGCTCCGACATGTCCCGATGCACCTGGCACGGGTGGCGGAGCTGCTGGCGACGACGTCGTTCCTGGGCGAAGGGAGCAAGATCTTTGTGCAGCAGGCCGGCGCGCTCCTGCCGCTGGGCGCGCTGGAGTTTGCGATTCGGCTGAGCGACGATCAGCGGGTCGCGGTGGTGCGCCCGGGGGTGACCACGGCGCTGGCCGACCTGCCGCAGGAGCCGATTGACGGGACCGGCGTGGCTCAGGTGGTGCGCGGCGAGGTTCCGTATCTGCTGGAGACTGATCACGAGGAGACCGGGCCGGTCTCGGTGCTGGTGGTGCCACTCAGGAGTGGCGGCAAGATCTTCGGGGCGATGGCGCTGACGGTCTCGGGGGAGGGAGCGTTCTCGCGGACCGACATGGCCCTGGCCCAGCAGCTGGCCGATCTGGCCGCCCCGCACCTCGATCTGGCGCGACGGGCCGGACCGCTGGTCATGCCGTATATCCCGGGGTGGAAGCGGCCCAGTTTCCGGCCGGACCGGGAGCAGACGGAGTAAGCGGGAGGAGCTTTCCCTCGAAGCACCGCCGTTCCGGATCGCTGGTCCCCGCCCTCGCCGGCCATTGGTTTCCGACCGTCAGGCAGCATCCTCGCCAGGCACCGAAGGGAACTCCCCACTCTCCAGCCCCGCGAGGAGATCGAGTAGACCGCTCACCTCCCAGGACTGATGGCGCTTGCCAGTTGAGAGCGGCCGGAGCACGCCAGCCTGTTCCAGCTCCCTGATGCCCTGGTAGATGGCCGCCTTGGCCCGGCCGGTGGCGGAGGCGCACGCCGGGGCGGTGATCATCGGGTGGGCCGGGAGCACCTCCATTATCGCCCAGGCGGCGGCGCCGGCCCGTGGGGCCCCTCCGCTGGCGGTGAGGTGGGCCCTCCACCGGGCACCGAGTGCCTGCACCGCGACCACGTAGGCCTGGGCGAGCCGAGCGGCGTCCGCAGTGGCGGCGGCGACATACTCGATCCAGTCCGCCACGTCATCCCCGCGGAAGCGAATCAGGCCGTTGATATAGCGCTCCCGGGCTCCGGCCAGGACCACGCTGATCGGAGGCACGCACGCCGCCGCCAGCCCGCGGCGGCGGAGCACGACGTGGAATAGGGTCCGACCCGTGCGCCCGTTACCGTGGTCGAAGGGATGAATGGTCTCGAACTGGGCGTGGACGAGCGCAGCCTGGACCACGGGCGGGAGTACGGTGGCGTTGATCGCCTGACAGAGATCGGCCAGCAGCGGCGCCACCGCCTCCGGGGGCGGCGGTACGAAATCGGCGCCACAGGGATGGGAGTCGTTCCCGCCGATCCAGTTCTGATGGGATCTCAGCCGCCCGGCAGTGTGCGGCGCCTCTGAGCCCTCCATGAGCCGCCGATGGACGGCCAGGATCTGGTCTACCGTGAACTCGTCCACAACCGCGGTCTCCTGGAGAGCCAGCTCCATGGCACCGATGTTGGCCAGGACCTCCCGGGCCGTTGGTCCCGCCCCGGTCCCTGCCTCTGTCCGTGCTTCGGCGCGGGCCAGTTCCCCTGCCGAGAGTTGTATCCCTTCGATCCTGGAGGACGCGATGGCCTCCGTACGGAGGAGCAAGCGGGAGAGCGGCATCAGCGCCGGCCGGGCCGCCTCGTTCAACGTACGGATGGCCAGTTCGGCCTCGGACACCACGCCGCTGACCTTGGCGGGTAGGCTGGGGGACACCTGCGTCAGGGGATCGGGGAGGAAGAACTCGTAACGGCAGGACCGCCGGTACGCGGCGGGTGCGTATATGTGGGGAGCATGCTGCCAGATCTGGGAAACGCTGCGACCAGGCATTCTGTACTTCCCGCTTTGACCAGTTCAGGTCACGCGATAGGCTGAACTAATTCTTACCTGTGGTTCAGATTATTCAAGTGGCTGAACCGCCCTGACCGGATTTGGGCGATGGCTCGGGGCGAGTGATGTCCGACAATGAGCCAATCTATCTCAACTCCCCAGGATGCACCGGCTGCCGTGTCCTTGATTCCTCCCTCGCCCACCGAAAGAAGATCACCCCGAACGCGAACCAGACCGGGAGGTCCCCCACGATCTTCATGGAGAGTCCCGCGACCCTCTGATCCTCCAGCGCGGTGAGGATGGGGAAGATTCTCGGCGCCAGTTCATAGGTGGCGTAGAGTGGGAAACTGGCAAAGGTGAGAAACGCCGAAGGTACGATCGTGGGCAGGGTGGAAGCGAAGAGATAGCCCATTTTGAGCGGCCGGCCGATCCGGACCACCTCGGGGCTCGGCCCCATCACCGGCCACCAGAGGGCAAAGCCGGCGCCGAACCAGGCAACGTCGATCAGCAGCGCACCGGTCTGGGTAGCCATGGCCGAGTCCACCACTTGGGGCACGTGGGTCGCCAGCTGCACCAGGGCGTACACTCCCAGCCCGAACCAGGGACGGCCCAGGAAGCGGAGCAGCTTTCCCCAGCGGGCGCCGCTGGCGGCACGGCGCTGGAGCTCCACGGGGATGCCGAGCAGGAGGCAGGGCGGTGCAATGACCGAGAGCAGGATGTAGCTGACGGTATGGAAGCTGGCGAGATATCCGGCGCCGAGAGCGCCGATCGGCCAGTCGAGCGCGATCCAGAGGGCGAGCAGTCCGGCGCAGAACCACACACGGTGGGCCGGTCTGACGGCGGGGCGGGCTGGCCGTCGGCCGGTCGTCCACCAGTACCACACCGCAATCAACCCGACGAACAGCCAGACGCCCGGATAGGCCCGCCACTCCCAGGTCCACGGCTGTCCGGTGGCGGAGCACCACCACTGCATGATCAGCCCTTCACAAGCAACTGGAGGTCTCTGGCCCAGTCGGCCTGGCGGATGCCGAAGGGATAGACCACGTGCGCCAGGTTGTCCCGCGTGAAGGCGAGGATCAGCGTCGAGTGACCGATGGTGTACGTGTCCGCGGTGGCCCCGGGCTCCTTGATGGTCTGGCCCAGCTTCAACTGGCCCATGGCGGCGGCGATGGCCGCACTGTCTCCTGTGAGGCCGATGAATCGGGCGTCGAACTTGTCCAGCCAGGCGCGCATCTTGTCGGGGGTATCCCGGGCAGGGTCGGTGGTGACGAACACCACGCGGAGGCCGTTGTTCACATCCGGCCCCAGCGTCTTGAGCGCCGCGGCGATGTTGGCCAGGTGCACCGGACAGACATCGGGGCAATTGGTGTAGCCGAAGAACAGCAGGGCGACCTTGCCCTCGGTCTCCTTCCGGAAGTCGAAGGCCCGGCCATCCGTGGTGGTTAGGGTGAAGTCGGGCTTCGGGATCGGTGGCTGGATTTGCGGGCCAGCGAGACCGTCGGGATTGAAGGCCTTGGGCGGGGCCGGGGAGCAGGCGCCAGCCAGGAGAAGCGAGATCGCCAGTCCGGCCAGCCCGAGTCTCAGGGTGGCGGCGGGGTGGACGACGGGGCGCGCCGTGCGCGCAGGGAGTGGTGGGGTCATGCTCACTGGACCAGGGTAGGCGCTGGCAGGGCCACGAGCACCGCCGTGACCGAGACCAGCAGGAATGCGATCAGCAGTTCGATGGTCGCCGAGGTGGTGAGGGCGGCGGTTGCGCCGGCGGACCCGAGGTCCGGCGAGAGCCGGCGCCAGTTCCAGGCGCCGAACGCCAGGGTCAGCATCAGCAGGGCCAGCTTGAGCAGCAATACCCGGCCGTAGGTGGTGCCCCAGAGGCGGCCGAAGTCTCCGATATACGAGAAAGCAAGCAAGCTTCCGGTGCCGATCGCCAGCGCCGCTCCCGACAGCGCGAGCGGCGAGAACGCCCTTACCATGCGCGCCACGTCCCGATGGACCTCACCCCCCCCTCCAGGGGAGGGGCCGCGGGCCGCCACCCGGAGGCCGGCGAGCCACATGGTGGCGAGGCTGCCAAGCCAGATGCCCCCGCCCACAAGATGCAGCGCGTGCAGGCCGAGCCCCAGTCCGGTCCCCCAGGGATTCTCTGGCGCGTGGCCGGTGCGGGAGGTCGCGGCCACGACGGCGAGCACCGCCGCGCCTAACAGGGCCAATCCGGAGGCCGGCTGGCGCCGGCAGTAGACTGCCAGCGGCAGCACCACCAGCGACGCGGCCAGCTGGACCAGCCACGCCCGGCCCCACGCGGTCTGCACCAGGATGGGACGGGCGGCGTCCCAGGTGAACGGCTCGAAGGGTTCCAGGAACGAGCGCACCTGCCCGTAGCCCCGCGCCAGGTGCGCCAGGATCAGGAGCCCGGCCGCCCAGGCCGCGATCCGCCAAGTGCGCTCGAGGGCCAGCGCCGCCAGCGACTGATCGTCGTCTTCCTGCGTGCGCCACCGGGGGAGGAGTGCCGCAAAGGCGCAGGCCCCGATCAGGCCGAGGGTGGCCAGGTACGCCAAGGCGCGGGCGGCGGCGTAGAGGTCGAGCGGCAGGGTGGGGAGGTCGTGATCCACGGGAGTTGTGGCTGCTACTCCGACTTGCGTTGGGGGGCGGCGTGACACCGGCCCCGAACGCGGAGCCGGTCTGGGCCGCTCCGCACCCCCTGCCGAAGAACGTTCAAGGCGTGGGGCTGGGGGCCGGGGTGTAGGTGAAGGAATACCTGCCGCGGACCACGTGCCCATCGGTGGCGGCGGTCTTCCAGGCCACAACGTACGTGCCGGGGGCGAGCGTCACCGGGATGGCCCCGGCCACGGACAGGGTGTCGTCGGTGGCGGCGAGCTTCACGACCGCGACCGGAGCGTTGTCGGTGCCAAGCAGGGTGGCCCCGGAGAAGGCCAGCTCGGGTCGGGTATTGAACCAGAGGCGCACGGCCTTGGGCGCCGTGGACAGGGTGGTGTCCACGGCGGGCTCTGCCTTGACGAGGTGGGTGTGCAGCGTGCTCCGGGCTCCCAGGAGGAGACCGGCGGCCGCCAGAAGTGTGATCGTAGGACGCATCATGCAACCTGTCCGGTGCTGGTGTGGTGGGAAGAAAGATAACGGCGCCAGCCGGAACGCCACCCGGGAGCCGGCGGGCCCGGCGTGTTCCAGGGGGAGGACCTGCACCTCCCCTGTCGGCGACCCTTGCCAATCCCGAGGTCGGCCCATCACCTTACGGCCTTAGAAAGGTGATTTCGCCGTGCGCCGTTCGCCGCTGTTCCGACCTCTCGGCTCCATCCTGTCTCTGGTCTTTGCCGTCAACGCGGTGATGGCCGGGCGACCGCATGGCTGTGCCGCGGACCAGTCGGCGCACCTGCGGCCGGCATCGCACAGCTCGTCGGGTCACTCCGCCCACGGCGGCGGGGCCCACCTGCCCGACCGGTCGGTCCCAGCCGAGTGTGATTGCGTCGGCCAGGCCTGCAGCAGTGCGGCGGCTGTTGTCCTTACGCCCGGATGGGGCGGCCTCGCCGTTGCTACGCTCGAACCGGCGGCCCCGGATCTCCAAGGTGCCGCCACCCGCATTCCCGTTCCGCCACCGCATCTCCTTCCCTTCTCGCTCGCCCCTCCCGCGCAGTTGAGCTGACGGCGCCAGGCGCCGTGGCTCGCCGAATCTGACTGAACCGGCCCGTGCCGGGGCGTCCGCCATGGTGGACGCCTCTGCCGCGCCGCCTCTCTCAACTTCCTGCGCAGGAGCACGTGATGACCGTACGTCCCTTTGCCGCCGTCGTGGGCATTTTTCTGGCCGCTGCCGCGTGCGGCAGCGATGAAGCCACGTCCCACGGCCACGTGCCGCATACCGTGAAGGTGTTTGACGGCGCGGTCGAACTCACCGAACCAGTACAGCTCACCACCTCCCAGGCTATCCGGGTGGAGGTGAAGTTCTACGCCGAGGATGGCGATGAGCTAGTCGGGCTCGATGCCGATCACGTCGCCGCGGTCACGTTCATGCCCGCCGGATTGGCGACGGCGGTCGTGGTCGCGGGCGAGCCGTTTCAGTTCGACGTGACGGCCGGTGCGACCGCTGGGAGTGGCACCTTTACCGTGGGGTGGGGCACGACGCGCCGGACGATTTGAGCTTCGGGCCGTTCACCGTGGATGTCACCGATCCGGCGCCGGTGGTGGCCGCCGGCCAGGGCGGGCCGGAGACAGAACCGAGCGCCCCATGACCCCCCGCGGCAGCAGCCTGCTGCTGTTGCCCCTCCTGCTGCCCGGGCGGCTCGCCGGGCAGCAGCGGGACAGCACCGAAGCCCCCGTCCAGCTCCGGACCATCGAGGTCACGGCCCCGGCCCCGCACAAGCCGCCATCAGACGCGCTGGGGGTGACCGTCCGCGCCGAGGTGGTGCAGCGCGCACCGTCCACCAATGCATACGACCTGATCCGGCGCACCGCCGGCATCGAGGTGCATGAACAGGGTCAGGGTCCCGGGTGGGCCTCCGATGTGGTGTTGCGCGGATTCACTTCGGATCACTCCTCGGATGTGCTCCTCACGATTGATGGCGTGCCGATCAACCTCCCGATTCACGGTCACGTCGAGGGCTACGCCGACTGGAGCATCCTGTCGGTGCCGGCGGTCAGCAGCATCGCCGTGATCCCAGGCCCCGCCAGCCCGCTGTACGGCAACTTTGCCTTCGGCGGAGTGGTGGCCGTGGAGACCGCACGAGACGCAAGCGGCACGCTGGTCTCCACCGGGGCTTCGAGCCATGGGGACGCCGGTGGCTGGATTCGGAGCGGCTGGCGTCGCGCGGGATCTGGCGGGATGATCGCGCTGGAGATGCGCCGGGATCAGGGCTGGCGGGAGAACTCTGCGGGCTGGCTGGGGAATGGCCTGCTTCGCGGATGGTACGGGGTGGGCAACGCCCGCATCGAAGGGACCCTGGCGGCCTACGGATCCTCGTGGGACTCGCCGGGGTTCCTGAGCGTGGCCGACTACAACGCGGGCCGGCTCGAGCCAGCCCAGGATCGCACCGATGGTGGAACGGCGCGGCGGTACATCGGCAGGGCCGCCGTGAGTGCGCCGGTTGGCAACGCCTCCGCTCTGGACGTGGCGTTGTGGGGCCAGGTGGGGCGCTCGACGGTGTTTCTCAACGTGCCCGAGGATGATGTCCTGGCCCAACAGGAGGAACGAGACCGGCGCTCGGCTGCGGGGCTCCAGTTCACCCTGCGCACGCCCACGCCTTCCGGAGAGGTCAGTGTGGGGCTGAGCGGCCGGGCCGACGTCGGACGGTACGATCTCTATGCCACCGTCGGCCGGAATCGCACCGGGACCACCCAGAGCACCGACGGCCGTTACCGCGAAGGGTCGGCCTGGCTCCGCTGGACCAGCCCCGCCGGGCGGACACTTCAGGCCGATGTCGCGCTGCGGGCCGATGCGCTCCGGTTCGCGAGCCGGGACCGCCTGGCTGGCGACGGCATGTTCCAGCATCACGGCACCGGTCTGCTGAGCCCCAAACTCGGACTCCGCTATCAGATCCTCGGCAATCTGGCGGCGGTGGGCTCGGCGAGCCGGGGCTTTCGGAGCGCCATCGGGGTCATCGAGGATCCGTTCCGGCCACTCGTTACCACGTGGTCCAGCGAGGCCGGGCTGGAGTGGAGTCTCGCCCGCGCCGAAATCCGGCTGATTGCATTTCAGAGCAATGTGCGGAACGAACGCGTCCAGGATCCGGTCACCCTGACCCTGACGGATGCCGGCCGGAGCCGGCGACGCGGGCTCACCATGAATCTCGGCTATCGTCCCACCACGACGGTGCATCTGTTCGGCGAAGCCACCTACAACGACGCCCGCATCACGGGCGTGGACGGTGCAACAGCGTCGGCGGCCGCGGCGCTCCGGGCTCAGGGCGATAGCGTCGTCTTGTTTCCCGGCCCTCTGGCCCATCACGAAGAGTCGCTCACGCCCGGGGCCCGGGTGCCGGGGGTGGCGCGCTACTTCGGGCGAGTGGGAGCGGAGGTCCACTTCAGGACCCGCCTGGAGGGGCGGCTGACCTCACGATTCTCGGGTCCCGTCGTGCCGATCGGTGAGCCCGGCGAAGCGACCCAGGCCTATGTGCTGGTTGATGCGGGAGTGTCGCTGGAACTGCCGATGCTGCGCGGGACGGTGGATGCTGACCTGCTCAACGTGGCCAACACCCGGTACCCGGAGCTGCGGGCGTCGGAGTATCTCAACCCGGGCCTGCCCCGCACCCTGCGGATCGCGTTCCGGACGGGCGCCGGGCGCTGAGTCAGGCAGGGTGGCCGGCGCGGCGGGCTACTCCGCCACGCCCATGACCCGCCGACTCACGAACGCCATCAGGAGCAGCAGGCCGAAGACGCACACGATCAGCGGCCCCGTCGGCAGGTCGTAGCGGAATGACAGCCACAGCCCGCCCGCCGACGCCAGCACTCCGGCCAGCCAGGCATAGACCGCCAGCCGGCCCCGGTCGCGGGTAAACTGGAAGGCGATGGCCGCCGGCACCACCAGAAACGAGAAGACCAGCAGCACCCCGACGATCGGGACCGAGAAGGTGATCACGATGCCGAAGGAGAGGTAGAACCAGAAGTCCCACCAGCGCAGCTTCCAGCCGTTGGATTCCGCCTGCGCCGGTTCAAAGGAGATGGTCAGGAATCGGCGCCGCAGCAACCAGTGGAACACTCCCACCACGGCATACACCACGGCCAGCCGCACGATGGCCGGCCAGCCGACCCAGAGCAGGCTGCCCACCAGGATGTCCTTGATGGCCTCGCCGCCCCGGGGTGCCTTGTCGGCCACCAGGATGGCGGCCGCGGAGGCGACCACGTAAACGATGCCGATGATCGCTTCCTGGGGCACCCGCCCCTTGCCGTGATCGCTCCGGGTGAGCGCAAAGACCGCGGCTCCCAGGGTCGTGAAGCCGAGGGCGTACACGAACGACCGGACCGAGTCGGGGTCGGCGCCGATGAAGATGGCGACCGTCGAGCCCAGCGCAGCCATCTGGGCCAGCGAGAGGTCCACGAAGATCACCTCGCGAGCCAGGACGTGGAGGCCGAGGTAGCTGTGCAGGGCAACGATCACCATGCACGCCACGAGTGGCGCCAGCCAGAGACTGTGCAGCAGTTGGTCCAGCATCATCGCGCTCCCATCTGGAATCCGGCGGCGAGCCCATTGATCCAGCTGTCCATCAGGTCAAAGTAGCTCTCGATGCCGGGGGCTCCGTTCGTGTTCTCAGCCACCACGACGGCACGGGCGCCGGTCTTGGCCGCCACCTGCTGGATCTGATTCCGGTCGAAGTAATTGGAGGCGAACAGCACCGGGATCTTCTTCTGCTTCATCATGGCGATGACCTCCTCGACATGGCCGGGCGTCGGCGGGATCCCGGGCTTGGCCTCGATGTACCCGGCGCAGGTCACGCCAAAGCGATTGCTGAAGTAGGCCCACTCCTTGTGGTAACAGACCATCTCCCGGCTGCGGAATGCTTCGGCGGTCTTGAGCCAGCCGCCCAGCCGGTCGAGGAGCGGCTGCCCCTGGTACTTGTTCTTGCCGAGGAACTCCAGCAGCTGGCCCGTCGAGAGCAGCCGGTACGCCACCGCCGGCGTCAGGACCTGGACCAGGCCCGCTCCCATCGTGGCGTCGAGCACGCGCTTCTCGAAGTCCTGCTCCCGCTGGGTGAAATACTCCGCGCTGGCCGGCTGCACCCGCCGGAGTCCGGTCAGGATGTTGCGGGCAATGATGATCGCGTTGACCGGATCGGTGTGGATATGCGGGTTGCCGTCGGCGTGGATATCGCCCTGGGAGCGATCCACCGAGGTCGGTATTTCGAGCAGGGTGACGCCGGTGTAGGCGGTCACGTATCCTGGGCCGCCCTCGGAGACCTTGCGATTGCCGGCGCGGTCGAGCAGCGGCGGGACCCAGAGTTCGAGATCCAGGCCGGTGGTGACGAAGAGGTCCGCATCCCGCAGCAGGGCCACGAAGCTGGGCTTGGGCTGGACGAAGTGCGGGTCCTCGTCGCCGTGAGCGATGGAGGTCACGGTGCCCCGGTCGCCCGCGATCTCCCGGGCGATGGCCCCATAGGTTGTAAGGCTGGTGACGATCTTGAGCGGGTCCGGTGCCTGGTGGCCGGGAGTCAGCGCGGCCAGGGCAAGCGTGAGCAGGAACATGTCAGTAGGTCTCATGCTTGTGCGGCCCCATGGCGAAGACCGCCTGGAGGAGCAGCTGGTTGCGGGTGGCGCCGCTCGAGGCATGATGGTGCTGACCCTCGAGGCGCATATAGACGAACTCGCTCTGCCAGAAGGTGAGCGTGGGGCTCAATTGCCACTCCGTGGCATAGGCACCGCGGGGTGACTCGAGCCAGTCGCCCCGGGCCCCCAGCACCCAGCGTCGTGAGGCGCGGTAGGTGAGTCCGGCAAAGGCGCCATAGCGATCGGTCCGGGTCCCGGCCTGATCGGCATGCAAACGATACCCCTCGGCACGGAGGGTCAGCTCCTGGCGCGTGCCCGCCGCAGGAGGCCGCCAGGTGATCCGGAAATCCACGCCAAGGAGGCGACTGGACAGCGCGCTGTCGGCATTGTTGCCGCCGGTGCCGGTGAAGCCGAGCTGGGCGTAGGTACTGCGTGAGAGCTGCCAGAAGTTCTGCAGCCGGATCAGCGCGGTGGGCTGGCGCCCGCCGGCGTAGAGGGGATCGCTCGCTGCCGTGGTGCCCTGCAGGGTGAGTTCGTGGGTGCCGCCCGCCAAGGAGAGGGGCAGGGCGGTGTAGAGGGAGGCGCCCACTCCGGCCAGTCCCTCGGGTCCCAGATACCGCTGATACACCAAGGGGTACTCCGACTCGGGCAGGGCGTGCAGGTGCCAACGGTTCAGGTCCCCGAGGGATTGTCGCATCCGGCCGACATCGAGCCGGACCCGTCCCGGGAGGCCGGTCCAGGTGAGGTACCCTTCCTCGACTCCGACCTCCTCATCCTCAAAGGCCAGGAAAACCTTGGCGGTGGAGTAGGGGTCGAGGGTGGACTGGAACGCTATCTCGAACTCTCTGGCGACACCGTTGTCCTGCTGCGGTGATTGATCCCGTGCCACCAGCCGGATGTCTCCGGTGGCGCTGATGTCGGGGTTCAGGGCGGAGGCGTTGCGCTGCCGCCCGATGAACACGGGCTCGGCCGGGGTGGTGTCGGCCGAGACCGCCCCCGGTGCTCCCGCGCCGGCTGCGTCTGCCGCTGCCTGACGCAATGCCTCCAGCTCGTCCACTTCTCCAGGTGCCGGTTGCGGCGGGGCGGCGGCTTGCTGGCAGCGCGCCGCGATCAGGCGTTCCAGCCGGCGGGACAGGTCTGTCAGGGCGACGGTGGTGGAATCGGTGCCGGCGGGAACACGGATGCTGGGGCCGGCGGGGCAGGGCCCCCGCTCGAGCGAATCGAGCCGGGCGGACAGGGCCGCGATCACCCGCCCCAGACTGTCGGCCCGCTCCTGCCCGGCCGCCGAAGCGGCGGGAAGCACCAAGAGCGACCCCAGCAGCAGGGCTGTTCGGAATGGAGTACGCATTTTTCTCCCAACGACACGGGTGCCCAATGACGGGCGCCCTGGTTCAGAACCGGATCAATGAATGGTGCGGCGGTTCAGACGCTGGGAGGAGCGCGGGAGAGCTGGGACGGGGTGGCGGGCGCCGGCATCGTGGCCGGCAGGAACGCGAATCGTGGGGTCGAGTCGACGCGGGGAGTGGCGGGTGGCTGGACCGGCCGTCCGCCCAGACTGCGCTCGGCGGGGACCGCGTGATTGAGCTGACAGACCTGCACGTGCGCCGGCGCGGAACCTTCTTCACTCAGCGTCCGCTCGGCGCGCGCCCGGCCGCCGGGATTCGCGTGAAAGACCAGGGCGTCGAACAGGGGTAATCCGACCCCGCCGCCCAACAGGGCGAGCAGGAGCAGGATGGCGGAACCCCGGAGGCGGCGGGTCATGGTGGGTAAAAGCTACCACCCGGCTTGGCGAGCAGGTAGTCCGGGCTCAACCGGGGCCGTCTCCCGGCGGTCCGCCGTGCGCGGCGCCTGACACCTAGAACGGCACCGACACCGCCACGGTGTACGCCTGATTACGGACCTCACCGCCCTCGGTGACCGAGCGCAGTCCCCGCTGCAGCTTCACTTCCAGGGAGAGTTCGCTCCGTTCCACCGGGATGGCGATACCCGCACCGGCGACCAGCGCGACATCCCACCCCCGGAAGGCAGCGCCAGACGTCTGGGCGCACGTCTGCCGGACGACCGGGACCCCGGGCTGTTGGACCTCCACGTTGCAGCCGATCCGTACCGACGGCGCTCCTCCGCCGAGCAAAACAAACCGGGTGTCGAGCGGTCCGGGCAGACGAATGCGGAGCAGGAGGGGAAGGTCCATGTAGACCAGGTCGGCCTCGAGCCGAAGTGTGCCCAGTGAGCTTGGCACGACCACTGTGCCGCCGCGGCTGGCCAGGGTGATTCCCGGCTGGACCGCGATCCCGCCACTCAGCGGGAGCCGGAACCACGCTCCCGCGAGTGCGCCGTCGCGATGGGTTGCTCCGCTGGCGTCGGCACCGGTGAAGTTGGCGCGGCTATAGCCCAGCTCTACGCCCAGGCCCGGCCCGGTTTGGGCGGCGATCCAGCCCGGCGACACCATGCAGACGAATGCCCACCACCACCGGCATCGGGTCATGCCGGCTGCGGCTCGACGCCCTGGGAACTCCGGGCGTCGGCCCCGGCCACGGGTCGGCGGAGCGGGCCCTCGCTCGGCAAGATGAACCAGAAGCTCGACCCGGCGCCGTACACGGACTCACAGCCGATGGTTCCGCCGTGCATTTCCACCAGCCGTTTGGACAGGGCCAATCCCAGGCCGGTGCCCTGGGCCTGCCGGCTGGCGGAGCTGTCCACCTGGCTGAATTCCATGAACAGCTTGCCCACATCCTCGGTCTTGATGCCGATTCCGGTGTCCCGAATTGAGACCCAGACGGCGTCGCGCGACACCAGCCGCGCGGTCTCTCCCGAGCGGTCCGCGGGGAAGGGGAGCGGGGCCCGGGTAACGATCGCGGAGACAGTGACCAGCCCGTCTTCCGGCGTGAACTTCGAGGCGTTGGCCAGGAGATTGAAGAGGATCTGACGCAGCCGGGTGCCGTCGGCGATGAGCAGCATCGGCTCCTCACCCACCTCGAGCTTGCACTCCTGGCGCTTGGCCGACCGGAGCGGAGCGGTATCGGTGATGGCGCTGAGGATGATCTCGCGCAGATCGGTGGAGGTCAGGGAGAGCGTCATGCGCCCCGCCTCGATCTTGGAGAGATCCAGGATGCTGTTGATCAGGCCCAGCAGGTGCTGCCCGTTCCGGAGGATGGAGTCGAGGAACTCACGCTGCGACTCGTTGAGCGCCCCGAGTTCCTCGGTCAACAGCAGGTCGGAGAAGCCATTGATCGCGTTGAGCGGGGTGCGCAGCTCGTGGGACATGTTGGCCAGGAACTGGCTCTTGAGCTCGGTGGCCCGCTGCAATTCGCGGTTCTTGGCGGCGAGCACTTCTTCCTTGCGCCGGCTCTCGTCCAGCACGTGGGCGCGATCGAGACCCAGGATGACCTGGTCGCCCAGCATCTCGATGAGCTTGAGGTCGGCCTGGCTGAAGGGCCGGCCATCCTTGCGGTTGTACGCCGTCAGCACGCCGATCACCATGCCCGAAGCGCGCAGCGGCACGGCGGCCAGGGATCGGAGGGGAAGGCCCGGGACGGGGTAGTTGCGGGGGTCGGCCATCATGTCAGGCACGGTGAGTCCGGTCTCATGGGTCACCACCCAGCCGAGCAGCGAATGGTCCGCGGGCAGGAGCTGGTCGATGGCTTCGACGATGGGGCCGGAGCCCGCGGCAATGCGCACGAACCGGCCTTCCTCCACCACGAAGCCGATGGCCGCGCTCTCGCTCTCCAGGAGGTCGGCCGTGGCATCGGTGACTACCTGCAGGATGTCCTCGAGGGCATCATCCGAGGCCAGCGCGGCCGCCACCCGCTGCATCCACCCCCGCTCCCGGTCCCGCAGGGCGGCGTACGCTTCGGCGCTGGCCTGAGCGGATTGGCGCGAGGTGAGTTCGCGGCTGAGGAGCAGGGCGTGGAGCAGCAGCAGGGTGATGCCGGCGATCAGCAGCGGCACCCCCCAGGTACGGTCCTGACCGGCGCCCCAGCCTCCGGCCGCCGCAATCAGGCAGCCGGTGAGCAAGTGAAAAACGGGGAGCCGGGCCGTGGCAAGGTTGCGTCCGGGATCGTCATGGTCCGCATCGGCCCGGGCCGAGAGACGCGCCGAGAGTTCCCGGCTGAGGAGGGCCGCATGCAGGAGCAGCAGGCCAATCCCGAGGATCAGGAGGGCGATCCCCCATCCGCGATTCTGGCTCACGCCCCAGCCTCCGGCCGCCGCGATCAGGCAGCCGGTAAGCAGGTGCACGACAGGAAGTCGGAAGAGCGTCAGGGACATTCCCTGTAGCATCGGCCCGAGACGGGGGGAATACAAGGGCGGCCGGCGGCCTAGGGGTCGGTCAGAATCTCGTGGAAGGCGGTCTCGCCGGTGTCCAGCATCCGGCGCAGGTAGGGGCGGCACAAGCCGCAGGACGCACCGCAGCCGGTCTCACGCATCAGGTCGGCCAGGGTCCAGCCGCCCGCCTGCGCCAGCGGGAGCAGCCGCGCAAATGGGGTGTTGCGGCACACGCAGTGGCCGATGGAAAGCGTCATCCGGGAGCCGGGCATGGGTGGCGCGGGCGGGGGATCATGATGAACGTGCGCGGTGGCCGGGCCCGGCTGGAGTCATCCCAGCGGTCGCACCGTCGGCCTACGGGTCCGTCGGCCGGAGATCCAGCTCGCTGATCAGCGCCCGCTCCGGCAGCGCGAGCGCGTGCACCACCGTCTGGGCCACATCCTCCGGCTGCAGGATCTTTTCCACGTTGGGAGAGAGCTGGTTCTGATTCCGGATCAGCGGCGTGTCCACCGATCCGGGGCAGATGGCGATGACCCGGATGTGTTCCTTCCGGACTTCCAGCATGAGCGAGCGGCTGAATCCCAGCACGGCATGTTTCGACGCGGCGTACGCGGTCCCCCCGGCAAAGCCGTTCCGCCCGGCCAGGCTGGCGATGTTGACGATGGCCCCGCGCTTCCGGTCCCGCATCCCCGGCAACACCGCGCGGGTGCAGAGGTAGATGCCGCGGAGGTTGGTGGCCATGGTGGCGTCCCAGTCGTCGAGCGACAATTGGGCAAACGGCTTGAGCACGGCGATGCCGGCGTTGTTGACCAGCACATCCACCGGGCCGAGCTGCCCGGTGACCGTGGCCACCATGGCTTCGACGTCGGCGGGGCTCGAGACATCGCAGGGATGCCCGGCGGCGGTGATCCCAGCCTTGGCAAGATCGTCGAGCACCAGGCGCAGCTTCGAGGGCGTCCGGGCGCACACGCCGACCGCATATCCCAGCGCGCCGAGGGCAAAGGCGGTGGCCCGGCCAATACCTTCGGTGGCGCCGGTCACGAGTGCGGTAGGCATGCGGGAAGGTAGGGCGGTGGGGTGGGAGGGCGGAAGGGACGCGCCACCCTATCTTCCTCGTCATGACCTCCCCTCACCGCCCCCCACGTCGCCGCCCCAAGCCGGTGGAGCCGCCCAAGCCATTGCGGGAACGGATCCGCTCCCTGCGCCACCTGCCCCGCCTGCTCCGCCTGGTGTGGGACACCCACCGGGGGTACGCCAGCGTGATGGTGGGGCTTCGGCTGTTTCGCGCGCTGGTGCCGGTCGGGGTGTTGTGGGTCGGCAAGCTGATCATCGACCAGGTGGTGCTGGCGCTCGGAGTGGGCGCGGTCCAGAGTGCCGCCCGGGGGCTGGGGGACCCGGTGGTCCACACCCTCGCCTGGCTGGTGGCGATTGAACTCGGACTGGCGGTGGTGGGAGAGCTGCTGGCCAGGGCCTCGGCGCTGGTGGAGAGTCTGCTGGGTGACCTGGTGGCCAACAAGACTTCGGTGCAGCTCATGGAGCACGCCGCCAGCCTGGATCTGGCGCAGCTGGAGAATCACGAGATCTACGACCAGCTGGAACGGGCCCGCCGCCAGACGGTGGGACGGATCGGGCTGGTCACCGGCGTCCTCTCGTCGGTGCAGGACGTCGTCACCCTCGCCAGCCTGGCGGTGGCACTGACCGTCTACGTGCCGTGGCTTCTGGTGCTGCTGGCGCTGGCGGTGCTGCCGTCCTTCCTGGGAGAGACCCGGTTCGCCGCGCTCTCGTACTCGCTGCTCTACTCCTGGACCGAAGAGCGGCGGCGGCTCGATTATCTGCGCTATATCGGCGCCAGCGACATCTCCGCCAAGGAGGTGAAGCTCTTTGGCCTGGACCGCTTCCTGGTGGACCGTTACGCCGAGCTGTCCACGGAGTTCTACGAGGCCAACCGCGCCCTGGCGGTGCGCCGCGCGGTGGTGTCCTCGCTGCTCGCGCTGATCGGCACGCTGGGCTACTACGGCGCTTTTGCCGCGATCATCTGGCTCACCATCACCGGTCACCAGTCGCCCGCCGGCCCGTTCACGCTGGGCGTGCTGACCTTCCTGGCGGCCTCGTTCCGGCAGAGCCGGGACATGATCCAGCGTACCCTGCTCACCGCTTCACAACTGGTGGAGCAGAGCATGTACCTGGACGATCTCTTCTCCTTTCTGGCGGTTCAGCCGGGCATCGTGTCCCAGCCGGGGGCACCGAAGGTGCCCGCCCCGATCCGGAGCGGGTTCGTCTTCGAGGACGTGGGCTTCCGGTATCCCGGATCCGAGCGCTGGGCGGTGCGGCACCTGTCGTTCCGTCTGGCGCCTGGTGAGCGGCTGGCGCTGGTGGGGGAGAACGGCGCCGGCAAGACGACCCTCGCCAAGCTGCTGGCCCGGTTGTACGAACCGACCGAGGGGCGGGTGCTGCTGGACGGCCGGGATCTCCGCGAGTACGACGTGGCCAGCCTGCGCCAGCAGGTGGGCGTGATCTTCCAGGACTTCGTGCGCTACGACTTCGCGTTCCGGGAGAACATCGCCGTGGGCGATGTGGCGCGCCTGCAGGACCAGCCGGCGCTCGAGACCGCCGCCGGCCGGAGCCTGGCGGACAGCGTCCTTCCCCGGCTGCCCGGGAAGTGGGAACAGATGCTGGGCCGGCGGTTCGAGGGCGGCGTGGATCTCTCGGGCGGCGAGTGGCAGAAGGTGGCGCTGGCCCGGGCCTACCTGCGGGACGCGCAGCTGCTGATCCTGGACGAACCGACCGCGGCCCTCGATGCCCGGGCCGAGTACGAGGTGTTCCAGCGGTTTGCCGAACTCACCGTCGGCCGGATGGCGGTGGTGATCAGCCACCGCTTCAGCACGGTGCGCATGGCCGACCGGATCCTGGTGCTCATGGGCGGAGAGCGGGTCGAGGAGGGTTCGCACGCAGAGCTGGTGGCTCGGCGCGGGCTCTATGCCGAGTTGTTTGCGCTACAGGCGGAGGGGTATCGGTGAGCCGGCGGGTACGCACCCCTGGTGAGTGCCATCCTGATCGAGCGGGGGACGTAGGGCACCGGTCCGGCCGGGGTGAACCCCCGCTCATCCCGGTTTCACCCGCCCCCATTTGACACCTCTCGCTCCGGCCTGCATCATAGCCCAACCCCTTCAACAAGGAGGTTGGGCCCATGCGGGTCTATGCGACACCCGCCATTCGCAACGTGGCGTTCGTGGGCCACGGGGCAAGTGGCAAGACCAGCCTGGTTGACGCGCTGGCGTTCGTCTCGGGCTCAAGCAGACGCCACGGTTCCATTCAGGACGGCACCACCCTCACCGACTACTCCGCCGACGAGTTCGATCGCCAGCACTCCATCAGCCTGGGGCTCGGCTTCGCCGAGTGGACGGACACCAAGATCAACCTGATTGACGCGCCCGGATTCCTCGACTTTCTCGGGGAGGCCACCGCCGCGCTCTACTCCGCCGACGCCGCCGTGGTGGTGCTCAACGCCACCGGTGGCGTCGAGGTGGGCACCGAGAAGGTCTGGGAGATCTGTGACCGGCTGCACCTGCCCCGTCTCCTGTTCGTGACCCAGATGGACCGGGAGCGGGCCGATTTCGGCCGGGTCTTCGACGACGTCAAGGCGCACCTGTCGCCCAAAGTGGTCCCGGTGGAGATCCCCCTGGGCGACGGCGCCGACTTCCACGGCATCGTGAACCTGCTCACCGATGAGGCCCACCTCTACAAGAAGGGCACCAAGACCGGTGAGTTCGAGCCCGGCCCCCTGCCCGACGATGTGAAGGAGACCTACCAGAAGTACCATGAGCAGCTGGTGGAGACGATCGCCACCACCGACGACGCGCTGCTGGAGAAGTACCTGGAGGGCGGAGAGCTGTCCCGCGAGGAGATTGTCGCGGCGCTCAAGAAGGGCGTGCTGGCCGGCGAGATCGTGCCCATGCTGGTGGGGAGCGCCACCCTCACCTACGGTACCCGGGCGCTGCTCACCGAGATGGTGGACCTGTTGCCGTCCCCGATGGAGGCGTCGATCCCCGACAAGGAGGGCGACCACGATGGCGCGCCGCTGCTGGGGCACGTATTCAAGACCATCTCCGAACCGCACGTGGGCGACGTGACCCTGTTCCGGCTCTACCGCGGCGACCTCAAGAGCGGCGATGAGGTCTGGAACCACGAGCACAATGTGGCGGAGAAGCTCAACCACCTCTCGGTGCAGCAGGGCAAGGAGCGCATCGAGGTGCCGGAGCTGTCCGCCGGGGACATCGGCTCCGTGGCCAAGCTCAAGGACACGCATACCAACGACACCTTCTGCCGCAAGGACCGGGCGGTGCACCTGGAGCCGATCCCCTATCCGGAAGCGGTGGCGACCTCGGGCGTGATCGTCAAGAACCGGGGCGAGGAGGACAAGCTCGCCGCCGGGCTGCACAAGCTGCACGAGGAAGACCCGACCTTTCACTTCGAGTACAGCTCCGAGCTCCGTCAGACCCTGATCCACGGCATGGGGGAGCGCCACTTCGAGATCATCCTGGGCCGGCTGGAGAAGAAGTTCGGCGTGCACGCCGAGCTCACCCGTCCCCGGGTGGCCTATCGGGAAACCCTGCGGGGCAAGGCGGAGGGCCAGGGGAAGCACAAGAAGCAGTCCGGCGGCCGCGGGCAGTACGGCGACTGCTGGATCCGGTTGGGGCCCAGGCCGCGCGGCGCGGGCTACGAGTTCGTGGATGACATCGTGGGCGGAGTCATTCCCAACAAGTACATTCCGGCCGTGGACCGGGGCATCCAGGAGTCCGCCGCCCGCGGGATCATCGCCGGTTTCCCGGTGGTGGACTTCCAGGCCGAGTGCTTCGATGGCTCGTACCACGACGTGGACAGCAACGAGATGTCGTTCAAGATGGCCGGTATTCTGGCGTTCCGGACCGTGGCGCCCAAGGCCAGGCCGGTGCTGCTGGAACCTCTGCTGGATGTGACCGTACGGGTACCGGCCGAGTATCTCGGGGATGCGATGGGGGATCTCTCCTCCCGTCGGGGACAGATCCTGGGTACCGAATCCGACGGGCGGCTCACGGTCATCAAGGCCATCGTGCCCGAGTCGGAGATGTACAAGTACGCCACGACACTGCACTCGATCACCCACGGCCGCGGCACGTTCCACCAGGAGTTCCACAGCTATGCCGACGCGCCGCCGGAAGTGACGGCCAAGGTGGCCGCCGAGCACAAGCGCGACGACGGCAAGGAAGAGGAGTAAACCATGGCGGTCGATCCCCGTTTCACCACTACGGCGTTCACCATCGAAGGCCACCGGGTGTCCCAGACCCTGGGCGTGGTCCGGGGCATCACGGTCCGGTCCCGCTCGGTCTTCGGCACACTCGGCGGCATGATTCAGACCATCGCGGGCGGCAACATCACGATGTTTACCCGGCTCTGCGAGGCGGCCCGGGAGGAGGCCTTCCACGTGATGCTGGTCCATGCGGAGGAACTCGGCGCCAACGCCGTGGTCGGCGTGCGGTACGACGCGGGCGAATTGATGAGCGGGGTCACCGAAGTCCTGTGTTACGGCACGGCGGTGGTCCTCGAACCCACCTAGAGACCCGCCCGGGGGGGCCGCGGGGCCGAAATGTGCGCCGCTGCACTCCCCGAGTGCGACCTGTCTCACAGTCTCAACCTCCATCCAGCGCGTACTTTGTGGGGTCCCCACCGAGGAAACGCATGTCGGTCGTCAGCCAGGTGGCCCTGCTGGTACAGCCCTGGGCCGACTTCTATGCCAACAGTTCGGCGGCGCAGACCGCGGTGGCGTTCGGCCACTTCGGTGGCATGATGACCGCGGGCGGGTTTGCCCTCGCCGCCGACCGGGCGACGCTGCGCGCCCGCACCGGCGCGGCCTGGGAGCATCGCCGGCATCTGCGGGAACTGCACTCCATTCATCCCATCGTCCTGGGCGCCCTGGCCGTGACCGCCGCCAGCGGCCTGCTGATGTTCGCGGCGGACGTCGAGACGCTGGCCGGCTCGGGCGCCTTCCAGTTCAAGCTGCTGCTGGTGCTGCTGCTGTTCGGCAACGGCTGGTTCATGCTGCGGGCCCAGCGGGTGCTCGGGGCCGGGAACCCGTCGGATACCGAGGTCTGGCTCCGGCTGCGGCGCTGCGCGGTCGCGAGTCTGGTGCTCTGGTTCGCGGTGGTGCTGGCCGGCGTGCGGGTGACGATCAGTTGACGCCATGAGCTGCGAACACCAATGCGCTCCCCCCGATCGCCGCGAGTTCCTCAGGCGCGCCACCACGGCGGTGGCCGCGGCCCTGGCGGGTCTCGCGGCTTCGCCGCGCGAGGCGGTGGCGCTCCCGCTGCGCATCGGAGCGGCGCTGGCCGAGCTGGGGGACGAGGTGAGCTATCCGCTTCCGGCCGCCGACTGTGCTACCATTGACGAGGCGCGCGAGGTGATCCTGGTCCGCTGGAAGGGGGCGGTCTACGCGTTTCCGCTCTCCTGTCCGCATCAGAACACGGCGCTCCGCTGGCGGACCGTGGAAGACCGGTTCCAGTGCCCCAAGCACAAGTCCCGGTACCAACCCGATGGCGCCTTCATCAGTGGTAAGGCCACCCGCAACATGGACCGCTTCGCGGTGCGCAGACAGGGGAAGAGCGTGCTCGTCAACCTGAAGAAGAGCTATCGGAGTGACCGCGAGGCGGCGCGCTGGACGTCCGCCCTGCTCCGCCTCTGATGCTGCTGCCGCTGCTCCTGGCGCAGACGCTGGTGAGCTACGCGCCGAGCGTGGAGAACCTGTCCGTGCTGGCGGCGGCCCGCGAGGCGCCCGGGACGCCCGTGCTGTTTCCCCGAGACACCACCCGCCCGCCCCAGGCGGTGACCCTCTCCGACGGCTATTACACCCGGCTCGACATTCACCGCTACGCCAGCTACGCCACGCTGCCGCTCTTCATCGTCGAATACCTGGCCGGCCAGAAGCTGCTGCAGGAGGGGAGCGATGCCCCGCTCTGGGCCGACGCGGTGCACAAGCCGGCCGCCTACGCCCTCGCGGGGGTGTTCACGGTCAACACCGTGACGGGATTGTGGAACCTGGCGGAATCGGGTGGTGTCCAGCAGGGCAAGACCCGCCGGTGGGTGCACGCGATTCTGATGCTGGCCGCGGACGCGGGATTCGTCTACGGGGCGAGCATTGCGCCGAGTACCGAGGATATTGACGCGCGGATTGCGGCTGGGGAGCGGGGGGGCTGGACGCCACACAAGCGGGTGACCATGGCGTCCATGGGTGTGGTGGTGGCGGGGCTGGCCATGATGTACATCTGGGACTGATCGCCTAGTTCTCCAACTCCTCCGTCAGAGCCTGGCCCAGCCCGCTCGCGCCGAGCCGCCCGAAGATGCCGAGGGCCTCATCGCGGTGCGCGGCGGACTCCGCCGCCTGACCCAGCCGGTGTAACGCAATGGCCGCGGCCGCGAGGGCCTCCGCCTGCAGTTGCAGGATGCCGAGCCGGAGGGCCGCATCCCTGGCCGAGAGCGCCAGCATCGCCGCCACCTCGGCTTTCCCTTCCCGCAGGGCGAACAGCGCCCGCAGCCGTCCCAGCTCCGCCAGTCCGACCTCATCGCCCGAGTCCTTGGCCAGCCGCTCGGCGCGATCGAGTTCAGGGCGGGCCAGGTCCAGCGCGCCCTGGGCGATATGAATTTCCGCGCGGCCCATCGCGGCGAGTGCCCTGAGCGCAGCCTCTCCCACCGCCTCCGCGTGCCGTACGGCCTGCAGCGCCGCGGCGTCCGCCTCGCCCCAGTCGTGCTGCTGCCGGAAGGCGAGGCCAAGGTTGTGGTAGGTCTGGGCCGTGCCACGCCGGTCGCCCAGGCGCTGGTAGGACAGGAGCGCGGAGCGGTAGAGACTCAACGCCGCATCGGTGCGATTCCGGAGGTGCGCCACCGATGCCAGGTTGTTGGAGGCGTTGGCGGTCATCCGGGTGTCGTCCAGCATGCGGGCGAGTTCCAGCGCCTCGGCCAGGCAGCGCTCGGCATCGTCGAGGCGGCCGTTCTCGAAGGCGATCACCCCGAGCAGGTTGAGCGCCCGCATCCGGCCATCGGTGTCGGCCCGGACGCGGAAGCGCTCCAGCGCCGCTTCGGCGAGGGTGATCCCGCGGCTCAGCTCCCCCAGCCGGGTCGCGGCCGTGGCCGCCAGCAGCTCCACCTCCGGCCGCGCGCGGGCCGCGGGATCCTCGGTGCGCTGATGCGCATCGAGAGCCTCGCGGAAGCGCCCGGCCTCCACGAGCTGGCGCAGCTCGCGGGCGGGATCGAGGGGGGGCTGAGGAGAGGTCATGGCTCCGGTGCGCGTTATCGGTGGTCGGCGGACGGCCGACGGCTAGTAGGCCAGCGCATAGCGGCTGAACCCGTTGAGCTTGGCTTCGATTTCATCAATACCCTCGAACTTGGCCGTGCCGACCCTGGTGTAGTCGTCCACCAGGGTGGGCTGGCGCCAGACGTCAATCTGGTGCTCGATGGCGTCGTCCTCACCGTTCACCTGGCCGTCATCGTTGAAGTCGCCGTTGGTATGGGCGTACTCGATCTTCAATTCCGCCGGATGCCCCGGGTCGAAGATCAGGCCGGTGGGTTCGAGGTGCACCAGGATGCTGTCGTTGCCGACCCAGGCCAGCGTGATCAGGACCGAATCGCCCGCCTGGAACAGCGTGCCGTCGGGGTAGCGGAGCAGGCTCTGCCCATCGAGCTTGAGCCGCACGAAGTCCTCGGTGCTGCCGTTGCAGTCATCTCCCGGCTCGGGGAAGACCAGCGCCCCCTCGATACCGACCCCGCGCTTGGCCCAGAACCGCACCGTGTCGGCACACAGGGCCGGCGTGGTCGGGGCCAGCCGGATGAACGTGAGCTGTCCCGGGGGCACGGGGCCGCCGCCATCTCCGCCGTTGGAGTTGCCGCATGCGGCGGCGCCCGCCACCAGCGCGGCAAGGGTCAGCAGACGGAAGGTGCGCATCTCAAGGCCTTTCTCCAGTATGACCGGGCGGCTCCGCGAGTCGCCCGTACGAAATTCGTTGCTAGCTGTCATCGCCCCGCCCGTCGAGGATCCGCTGCAGCCTGGGCCGCGAGATCTCCAGTCGGCGGGCCGCCTCACTCTTGTTCCCCGCCACCAGCTTGAGCGTCTGCTCCGCCGCCGCCTGCGTGATGGCCCGGATCGTCGCCGGGAACGGCAGCACGCCCTCCGCCACCGCTCCGCCCCATGCCGCGGGTGTCTCGTCCAGGGGTCCGACCAGATCGAGCGTGCCGGGAGGGCTCAAGACCAGCGCCCGCTCGATCGTGTTCCGGAGCTCCCGCACGTTGCCGGGCCACGGATGCGCCCGGAGGGCCTGGCGCAGCACGGGTGAAAGGACCGGCACCGGCAATCCGTACTGCGCCGCGAGTCGGCCGGCAAAGGCCTCCGCCAGGATCTCGATGTCCATGCCGCGGTCGCGCAGCGGCGGCAACACCAGCGCGACGACGTTGAGCCGGTAGTAGAGATCCTCCCGGAATTCTCCCACCTTTACTGCTCGAGCCAGGTCGACGTGGGTGGCCGCGATAATCCGGACATCCACCTTCCGATTCTGCTGTCCCCCGACGCGCCGGATCTCGTGGCCCTCCAGGGCGCGCAGCAGCTTGGGCTGCAGCTCCATCGGCAGGTGGCCGATCTCGTCGAGAAACACCGTCCCACCATGGGCCATCTCCATCAGGCCGGGCTTGGCGGTAATCGCCCCGGTAAACGCCCCCTTCTCGTGGCCGAACAACTCGCTCTCCAGCAGGTTGGCCGGAATGGCCGCGCAGTTGATCTCCACGAAGGGAGCGGCGGCCCGCGGGCTTTCGTAGTGCAGGGCCCGCGCCAGCAGCTCCTTGCCGGTCCCGGTTTCTCCCCCGATCATCACCGTCACGTCCGCGTGCCTGGCAACCCGCCGGCCCTGCTCCAGCGTCCGCTGGAGAGCCGGACTCTCCCCGACGATCGCCTCGAAACCGGAGAGCCGTCGCTCGTCCGCGGCATAGCGCACGGCCTCCCGGCGACCCTCGGCCTCGCGCCGCTCCCGCTCCAGCGACCGACGCAGCAGGCCCAGGTCTTCCGGCAGGGCGAAGTAATCGCGCGCTCCCCGCTGGATGGCCGCCGCCGCCAGGCGATGGTCGGGTGATGCTCCCACGACGTACCTGGACACCCCGCCCGGCGCCAGCCCGCTCAATTGATCCAGCGCGACTCCCTCGGACCCTCCTGCCAGGAACAGCAGGCAAGCGGCCTCCGGTGGCGGTCCGTCACCTCCGCCCGGACTCCAGTCCACGGTCCGGGCGTGCAGGTCCTCTGCCAGCTCCGCCAGCGTGGCCCGGAACGAATCCGACAGGCGCACGGTGGCGAGCGTCCACGTGGCGGCGGTCAGGTGCTCTCCTTGCCGGCCGTCAGCGGTCTGCCGACCGCGTATCAGTCATCATCGGAATTCCCACCGTGATCTCCGTGGTCGTCATCATCGTCGCCGTCATGGTGGTCATCGTCCTCTCCATCCCGGTCGTCATCCCGGAAGGCGCGGAACGAGGCCCGAATGGTGTCGCGGACCAGGTTTTCATTCGGCCCGCCCTTGAGGGCGCTGGCGGGGTCCACCAGCACACCATTGGAGACGAACCAGGCCGCCAGATCCACCTGGATGGTCACATCCACGCTGGTCAGCCCGCCACTGATCACCAGCGGCGGCACCAGATCCATCCGCTGCTGGGCGCTCAGGTCGGTCTCGTAGGTGAAGGGTACATCGTTGAACGTGCCGGAGGCGCGGATGCTGATCCCCTGGAAGTCCGGATGCTGGGTGAGGAACTGTGTGTCCTGGGGGTCGCCGTCATCCTCGGGCTTGTGGAGCTTGAGCCGGAGTTCGTCGAAGGTGCCGGTGTCCACCGCGACGCTGAACGCCCGGGTGATCCCGGCATTGAGCGGCAGGTCGAGGAGGAACGGGCCGGCGTTGTAGTACTCGCAGCCGTCATCGTCATCGCCATCATGGGAGGCCGTGGACACGGAGTCATCGTCGTTGGCGTCGTGGTCATCGTCATCGTCATTGCAGGCCGCCTCATCGGTCCGCTTGAACCGGATGTCCCGCAGCACCAGCTCCACCTTGTCGAACACCAGGATGTCGCTGCCTGCCGTCACGGTGTCGCCGAGCAGGGACGCGCCCGCGGTGCCGGCGCCCCCCACGGCGAGGTTGAAATTCACCTGCGGACTGGTGCTTGGACCGGCGCCGTTGCTGCTGCAGCCAGCGGCGAGCCCAGCCAATGCGACGAGCGCCGCCGGGCGACGCAGAAAGATCAGACTCATTTGGGTGCTCCTGATCGGGAAAAGAGAAGGGTTCCTACCGGATCAGTTGAGCAAGTCAGGTGCCGCTGGGGCCATGGCCGTAAGTGCCTGTATCATATGGTACTAGCATCACGTGACCGATAGTTCTCCTGCCACAGAATGATCTGCGCTGCAACGGAATGTTACATCTCAAACGGCTCCATGTGAACCAGGACGCCGAGCACCTCGGGTAGCGCCGCCCGGATGGAGGTCTTGACCCGGCCCGAAAGATTATGAGCGTCATGAAGGGACATGGACGGATCGGCCTGCACGTGGATGTCCACGAAATAGCCCAGGCCCGCTTTCCTGACTTTGAGTTTCTCGACCGCGCGTACCTCGAAGGTGGCAAGCGCCGTGGCGGCGATCCGCTCGATGAGCTCGGCGCCGGGGCTCCGGTCCATCAGGTCATCGATGGCCGGTCGGAGCAGCCGGACGGCGTTTACCACGATCACCAGGGCGGCGGCCAGCGCGGCCCAATCATCCGCCGCCTCCCACCCCGGCCCGCCGATCAGCGCCACGCTGATGCCGACGAAGGCGGCGGCCGAGGTGATCGCATCGCTCCGGTGGTGCCAGGCGTCCGCCTTGACCGCGGTGGAGGAGACCTGTTCCCCGACCGCGAGTACTCGGCGGAACAGCAGTTCCTTCACCAGGATCACTGCGACCAGGACCACCAGCGTAAAGGACGCGGGGGCGTGGTGCGGGGTCTGGATTTCCCGGACGGCCGCCACCGCGATACCGAACGCCGCACCCAGCAGCATGAGCGCCACCATGCCCGCGGCGAGCGGTTCGGCCTTGCCGTAGCCGAAGGGATACTCGTCATCCGGGTCCCGCGCGGCGATCCGGAGCCCGCCCCACACGATCAGGGATGAGAAGATATCCGCCGCCGATTCCACCGCGTCCGCCACCAGGGCGTAGGCGTGGCCCAGGATCCCGGCGACGAGCTTGACCATGACCAGGAGGGTGTTGACCAGGAGGCCGGTCTGGACCGAGCGGATGCCGTGCTGGTGGGCCGAGGGCATCGGGGAAACATAAGGCGGGGGTGGCGCCGCGGTTGCCAACACCTACTGCGGCCGGAGCCGGACGCCGGACGGAGATCCCGTCCGGCGCCCGCCGGTGTTCGTCAGTCCGTGTCGGTGCTGTCGTCCGCACCGTCGTGGTCTTCATCCTCGAAGGCGTTGACCGACGCCTCGATATTGCTCTTCACTTCTCCCTCGAACTGGCCGCCCTTGTTGGCGGTGAGGGGGTCGATGAGTCCGTCGCCGGCCTGATTGAGGAACCAGGTGGCCAGGTCCACCCGCAGGGTCACATTGGCGCCGGTCGTCTCGGTCACGAGCAGCGGCGGGGCAATGGTATACTCCTGCTCGACGTCGAGGTCCGAGGTGTAGGTGAACGGCGTCCCGTTCCAGGTGCCGGTGGCCATGATGCTCACCCCGTCAAATTCCGGATGCAGGGCGATGAACCCGGCGTCATCGGAACTCTCGGGCTTGTGCACCTCGAATTCGATCTTGTCGTAGCTGCCGGTATCGATCTGGACGGTGAACTGGCGGTCCGCGCCGGCGCCAAGCGGCAAGTCAAGTAGAATCGGGCCGATCTCCAGCTCCTCGCATTCATCCGTGAGGGTGGTATCGCAGGCGGAGCCGCCAACATGATTGAGCTCGATCTCCCGCAGCACCAGCTGCACGCTGGTGAAGACGATCACGTCGTTTCCCACCGTGATGGTCTCGGGGCCGACCAGCGCGGCCTGGCCGGGGGCCGCGACCTTCTCGGAGGTGGCCAGCTGAAATGCCACCTGGCGGCCGCTGTTCGTGGGGCCGCTCGAGTTTCCCGAGCAGGCGGCCAGCGCCGCGAGTGCCGCAAGGGAGGTAGTGGTGTACTTGAGGACTGACATGGTCTGCTCCTGGTGGTAGTGGTGGCCCGTTGGTCCATCTTGCCGGGCCATGACTTAGCAACCCTCATGCCGGACCAGGAATGCCGGCATAGTGCGTTGTCGCAGAATAAGTTAGATATTCTGTCGTCTATCGCCGATGCTGAACGCCATGTTCCATCCGGCACGAATCGATGCAGTCAGGCGGGCACCAGCGACTGGAGGAGCCATGCGCATCACGCGTCCCGAACCGGATGAGTACGCCCCATACTACGGCACCTACATCAACGAAGTCACCGGCGACTGCGCACTCGCCGCGCTGGAGCGACAGCGGGACAGCACGGCGCGCTTCCTGGCGGGCTTGCCGGAAGGCCGCGGTGGACACCGGTACGCCCCGGGCAAGTGGAGCCTGCGCGAGGTGATCGGGCACCTGTCGGATGGCGAGCGGATCTTCAGCATCCGGCTGTTACGGTTCGCGCGGAACGACCAGACGCCGCTGCCGTCTTTCGACGAGAATCTCTACGTGCCCGAGGGCCGTTTCGAGCGCCGGAGCCTGGCCGACGTCGCCGGGGAGTTTACCGCGGTGCGGGATGCCACTCTTGCCCTGGTCCGCAGCCTCGACGAGGAGACCATGCTCCGGCGCGGCACCGCCAGCGGAAAGATCATGAGCGTCCGGGCCCTGGCCTGGGTGATGGCCGGTCACGAGGCACACCATCTCGATGTGATTCGGGAGCGGTACCTCAAGTAACTCGGCGCCGCGGCTGAAGCGGTCCGCACCAGGGAGAGCCAACCGATGCAGCGTGCGCGTGTGATGCTGGCCCTGCTGGTCCTCGTCGGCTGCCGGCTCGAGCGGCGGCCGCCGGCGGTGCGGGCGGACCTGATTCTGACCGGGGGCGCGGTGTACACGATGTCTCCCGGGCGCCCCTGGGCCGAGGCGCTCGCCATCCGGGAAGGGAAGATCGTCTTCGTCGGCGACTCGGCCGGGGCACAGCGATTCCAGGGGCCGGGGACGCGGACGCTGGCGCTGAACGGTCGCATGGTCCTCCCCGGCTTCAACGATAGCCACGCCCACCCGCTGTCCGGGGGGCTGGAACTGGGCGAGTGCAACCTCTACGAGGCCAAGACGCCGGCGGAGGTCGAGGGCGCCATCCGCGCCTGCGCGCAGGCTCATCCCGACCTGGCCTGGATCAAGGGCAATGGCTGGCAACTGCCGGTGTTCCCCCATGGCAATCCCGGCCGGGCGCTGCTGGACCGGGCGGTGCCGGACCGGCCCGCCTTCTTCTATTCGGCCGATGGGCACTCCGCCTGGGTCAATTCGCGGGCGTTGGCCCTGGCGGGTGTCACCCGGGCGACCGTCGATCCGCCGAACGGGCGGATCGAACGGGACCCCCGGACCGGCGATCCGTCGGGGACCCTGCGCGAGAGCGCAATGAGCCTGCTGGCAGACCATCTCCCGCCGTACACGCTCGAGGCCCGGATGGGGGCCGTGCGCCGTGGACTGGCGGAGGCCAATCGGTTCGGGATCACCAGCATCACCGACGCGGATGTGCCCGAGGAGTACGCCGAGGCGTATGCGGCGGTGGACCGGCTGGGCGGGCTGACGGCGCGGGTGTTGATGGCCCTCCGGGCGGGCGAGAAAGGCCCGGTCGCGGCGGACGTGGCTCGGCTGGTGGCGCTGCGGGATCGCTATCCCCGGAGCAGCCGCCTGACACCGGGCTCGGTGAAGTTCTATGCCGATGGGGTGATCGAGGCGCGCACCGCGGCCCTGCTGGCACCCTACTTGGACCGGGGCCGGGACGCGGGCCCGCTGGTATACCAGCCGGGCGATCTGACCGAGCGGATCACCGCCGTGGACCGGGCCGGATTCCAGATTCACATCCACGCCATCGGGGATCGTGCCATCCGGGTGTCCCTCGACGCCCTCGCCGCCGCCCGCGCGGCCAACGAACCGCAGGACCGCCGCCCGATCCTGGCCCACATCCAGTTGTTCGATCCCCGCGATATCCCGCGTTTGCGCGAGCTCGGCGTGATCGCCAGCTTCCAGCCGGTGTGGGCTCAGGCGGACCCGTACATCACCGACCTGACGATCCCGGCGCTGGGCCCGGCGCGGAGCCGGTGGCTGTATCCGATCGAAAGCCTGTTCCGCAGCGGCGCCATCGTGGTCGGCGGCAGCGACTGGACGGTGTCCTCGCTCAATCCCCTCGACGCGATTCAGGTGGCCCTGACGCGCCGTAATGTCGATCTGCCGGCGGGGCCGGCCTGGATCCCGGAGGAGCGCGCGACCCTGGTGGAAATGGTGCAGGCCTACACCAGCAATGCGGCCTACGCGGCCCGCACCGAGCGGGAGACGGGCAGCCTGGAGGCCGGCAAGCTGGCCGACGTGATCGTCCTGGACCGGAATCTCTTCGACACGGCCGTGACCGAGATCCACGCGGTCCGGGTACTCCTGACGCTGCTGGAGGGACAGGTGGTCTGGCGCGACTCGGCGCTGGTGTACTGACCCGGCGCCGCCGTCGGTCCCTTGCTAGATTGCCCGGGACCCCAGGATGGCCCGTCCAGGTCCTGCTGCCGGAGAGCGCATGTCGAAGCGAGAAGACGCGAAGATCGCCAAGCTGATCAAGAAGAACGCCGCTCCGAAGCCCGGGCCCAAGCCCGGCATCGAGGTGCAGTACGACCCGACCCTCCGGCTCCGCCCGGCGGAGGACGGCACGGAGACAAAGCGCTTGTTCAAGGAGATGAAGAAGCGCGAGTTTTAGCCTCCAGTTCGGCCGTCCGGATGCGGTGATGCGAGGTGTGCCAGACCGCAGTCTTGCCCCGGAGCAGGATCACCTGGGGAGAGTGGTGCGGCACGGCAAGTGCCCGCGCCAGGTCCTGGGAGAGCGGCCGCTGCCGCAGGACGTCCAGCCGATAGACGGCCACCGCCGTCTGCCCCCGCGCAAATTCCGCCACCTCGTCCGCCGCGTCATAGGAGATGCCGCAGGCCGGGCTGTGCTTGTAGAGGAGTGTGAGGCGGTCGGTCGGGAGGGAGTCCAGCCACTGCGCCGCGGTCGGCGCAGTGATGTCATGCAGGGTCATTGGCCCACGCCAGCGAACCGGGTGCCGCGGCCAGGCCCGCCGTGGCGGCGGCCAGGGCGTCCCGGGGGACCCAGGCGATGAGGTGGCTGGCGCCCTCGTCTTCCACGTAGCTGACCCAGGTATCCCAGGGTGGCGTGTCCCGCTCATCGAAATAGCCGCCGCTGGCATCCCGGGCGCTGCCGCGGGAATGGGGCGGCGTGGGACGATAGTGAATCAGCACCCCGCCGCCCATCGGCTCGAGACTCCGCCACCACGAGCGACCAAGGAGTTGCCGCCGCCGGTCGGCGACGCTGCGCAGGGTGTCGGACCAGGAGAGGGCCGGGGGCGGGACCAGCACCAGCGAACGCAGCGCCTCTCCCGGTGGTCCGGCATCGGCGCGCCGGGTGCACCAGGAGACGGTTTCGGCAATCAGCTCCCGGAAGGAATTGAGCGAGTCCGCTGGCTTGGACTCGCTCGCTGCGGTATCCCGGGACGTCTCACCCGCCGGGTTCACGCTGTCCGATGCCTCCGGTTGAAAGACCCGTCGGCTTGGATTGTTGCCCTGTTGGGGGGGCTTGGCAAGGCCCCAGGGCCGAGGCGCTACTTCTTCTTGGGAGCCTTGCCGGTGCGCTCCAGGGTCCGGAGCCACTTCACGGCCGCGGCCAGCGCGTCCTTCTTGCCGCCGTTGGAGAAGTCGCCGAAATAGGCGGTGAACCGGGGACGCCAGCCCTTGGCGGACCGGCGATGGCCCACCCGGACCACATACCCATACGTCCGGGTGCTCGGCTGCTCGACCCGGCAGATGCCGGCGGGGAGCGTGCGATTCTTCCGGCGGGTGCGGGGCGCGGGGAGGGCGACCTTCTTCTTGGCGGCAGTGGACCGGGCCGGCTTCCGGGCGCGAGGCTTGGCCGCTGGCTTCCGGGCGCGGGTGCTTTTCTTCGCCATGCTATCTCTCCTGAAGGAACGCCAAAGGCGTAATGAATAGCTGAACCTGACGGGGCCGCACAAGATCGCACAAGAGGCGGGAGAAGGGAAGTGCCTAACGGCAGAACTCCTCCAGCAGGGCGACGTAAAACTGGACGCCCCACCCGATATTGGCCACCGTGAGCCGCTCGTCGTTCCCGTGGACCTGATACCGGTTCTCTTCGATCGGGATGAGATAGGGATCCAGTCCGTAGGCGATGAGCCCGGCCCCGGCGTAGGTCGGCCGGTCCGTGGCGCCCGGGCTCACCGGGGTGGCCAGGGGGACACCCGGCAGGAGGCGGCCGGCCACCCGCTCGATGGTCCGGAACAGGTCGGTGTCGAGTGGGGCGTCGTACCGAGGGGTGATCGGCGCGATTTCCGTCAGCTTCACGAGGGAATCCCCGATGACCCGCTCCAGCTCCCGGCGGAAGGCCGCGGGATCTTCATCGGGGAGCAGCCGGATATCCAGCTCCACCGAGGCCCGCTGGGGGATGGTGTTGGTCTTGTCCGACCCGGCCAGCACGGTGGGGGAGATGGTGTTGCGAAGCAGCGCGTTGCGCTCGGGCTCGGAGAGCAGCCAGGCCCGGCCGGCGGGGTTCCGCAGGGCGGCGCGGGGGTCCGCCAGCCAGCGCCTGCCCGGCCCGGTAGCATCGGCAGACTGCGCCTTGAAGAACCGCTCCACCGCGGGTGAGAGGCGGAGGGGTGTCTCCCAGGCGGCCAGCCGGGCGATGGCCCGTGCCAGGCGGGGGACCGGATTCTGGTCACCGATCGGCACGGAGCCATGGCTGGTCCTGCCTTCCACCGTCAGGCGGGTCCAGAGCGGACGTTTTTCGCCCACATCCACCCCGAACCAGCGCACCTTCCCGTTCTCTACCCGGGTGTCGGCTCCCTCCGTAAGGAGGTACTGCACACCCTCCAGCAATTCCGGGTGGCGCTTCACGAACGTAATCGCCCCCAGCCCGTCGCTCTCCTCGTCGGCATTTCCGATATAGACGATGTCACGCGCCAGCGGCAGCCCGGAGCGCTTGATGGCGATGAGCGCCATGAGCTGGATGATGCCGTGACCCTTCATGTCGAGCGCGCCCCGGCCCCAGACCGCGCCGTCCACGATCTCCCCACCGAACGGATCGCGGGTCCACTGGCCGCGGGTGGCCGGCACCACATCCATGTGGTGCACCAGGGCGATGCCCGTCGCGGTCCCGCTGCCCTTGAGCCGGGCGTACAGGTTCGCGCGCCCGGGGCCCATCTCGACGGTGTCGAGGATCTGGCTGGCGATTCCCTCCCGGGCCAGTACGTCGGCAAGCCAGTGGGCCGCGGCGAGCTCGCCACCGGGGGGATTGCTGGTATTGACGCGCAGGTATTCGCTCAGCAGCCCGGCCGCCTCCTCCTGGAGCCGGTCCCAGTCGTGCTGGGCCGCGAGCGGAGGAGCGGCGAAGAGCGTCAACCACATCAGGAACAGAAAGCGCATGGGTGCTGGGGGCTGGAAGTTGGACATGCGCAGCGTGGGGCCGATGTGAGGCGGCGCGGCGCAGCCGACCTGAAGGTACATTGCTCCCCATGACGCCGCTGTCCCGAAGCATCCTCGCGGTCCTGGCCGGGACCATGGCCGCCCTCATCGCCATCATGGTCGTGCAATGGGTGAGTGCGATGGTATATCCACCGCCCCCCGGGTTTGACCCGAACGACCGGGAGGCGCTCAAGGCACTCGTGGCGTCGCTTCCCCTGGGTGGATTCCTTCTGATACTGTCCAGCTACCTGCTCGGCGCCAGCCTCGGCGGGTACCTGGCGGCTCGGATGGCGCCGTCGCGCCGACCGGTGCATGCCGGCATCATCGCGCTGCTGCTGGTGGTGGCGTCGGTCCTGAACCTTCGCGCCGTGCCTCACCCTCCATGGTTCTGGGGTGCCAACCTCATCATCGTGGCGGCCGTGCCGCTGCTGGCCGCCCGGCTGGCCGAGCCCCATGCCGTGGTGGCGCACGGGGAGGTCTGAGGGCCGACGGGACAGTTCACGCCACCACAATGTCGATCGTGACGCCGCTCATCGTGACCTGCCGTGTCCGGGTCCCGGCGTCCAGGCCGGCTCGCCGCGCAGCCTCCGCGCTGAGCTGAATGGTGCCGAACTCTCCGGCATCCTGCGCCAGCTTGGCGGCAACGTTCACCGGGGCGCCAGCCACGTCGCGGAGCCCCGGTCCCAGCTCGAAGAGCAGCACCCGCCCCACGTCGATGCCGATGGACAGTTGCACCGATTCCTGGTCCAGTTGCTCCCGAAGCCGCCGCGCAAAGGCCAAGGCAGCGTCGGCCGCCTCAAAGGTGTACAGGCTGGTCCGGCCACTGGTCTTGATCTCCGAGCCCGCCTGACCCTCCAGCAGGCTGTTACCCAGCCGCTTCACCGCGGCCGCCAGCGCCAGATCGTTCAGGGCGGCGACTTCCGGGATGTCCTGGTCCTCATGTTCCCGCTCCACCATCACGATGGCGACCTCCTGATAGGCAGGCCGCGGCACCACGGAGGTGCGGCGGGTGCGCTGAAACTGCGCCAGGCCGGTGTAGAACTCGTCCGTGAAGGGGAGGGGATACTTGAAATCGGTAATCTCCAGCCCGTCCCGGCGGGGCCCGTCGGTGACCCGATAGACGGCCCCGAACCGGCGGGCCAGCTCCTCCCGCTTCCGCAGGGTGAAGGGCCCGGGTGGGAGCAGCGAGGTCAGGTCGTCGGTCACCACCAGCTCGCCCGCCTCGGTGTAGTCCTCCGCGATCAGCTCCACCCGGTCGGCATCCGGACCGTGGAGTCCGCGCGCCAGTTCGTAAAAGGTGCCCCGGTGGCCGGCCATGCCGATCCCGACCTCACACTCCTCCCGGACCCGGTCCAGCAGGGTCAGTAGCATGCCGACGACATGATCCGCCGGAATCCCCTCGGGATAGAACATCGCCGTGTTGTCGGCGGCCCAGGTGCCGATCGGGATGCCGCCGATGGCCTTGCCGCAGGCGTGCACCAGTTCCTTGGGCCGGCTCACCAGGGCGAGGATCTCAATGAGCGAGCGCTCCTGGGTGAGGCGGGTGAGACCGGCCGCGTCGGAGCAGACCACGATCCCGCGCAGGGTGAACGGCCCGAGCAGCTCCCGCGCCGCCTCCACCGTCTGGCTGCTGCGGGTCCAGGCGGCGATCACGTCGAGGGGCAGCGCCTCGCCGGCATCGGCGGGGAGGTCGAAGAATCCGGGTGGGAAGCGGAGTGGGGAGAACCGCGGCATGGGGGCGCTACGCTACCAGCGGACACCCTGCATGTGCCGCCAACTCTCCCGCGCGAACTCCAGCGGGTCCGTCGCGTCGTCCTGCTCGATCAACCAGTGCCGGACCCCCGCCTTCCGCGCGGCGGCCAGGAGCGTCGCCCAGTCCATGATGCCCCGGCCGACCGTGACCTGGCGTCCGTCCGCCGCGCGATCCTTGATGTGCACCAGCCGGAATCGATCGCGGTAGCGCTGGAACAGGTCCAGGCTGTCGGCCCCGCCGTCCCGGGCCCAGAACAGGTCGAGCTCGAAGGCGACCAGGTTCTTGTCGGTGTGCTGCACCAGCAGGTCGTACCCGGTGATGCTGCCGGACAGGGGGGCAAACTCGAACTGGTGATTGTGATATCCGAGACGAATCCCCCGGTCGCCGAGCGCCTTCCCCAGGTGATTGAGGCGGATGGCCACCGCCGTATACCCGGCGAACGTGCGCCACCGTTCCTCGAGCCAGGGCACGATCACATACTGGTGCCCCAGCGTCTGGGCCGTGGCCGTGACCTCGTCGAATCGCTGTTCGAGGTCATCGAGACTCACATGGCCGCCCGGCGCACGCAGGCCGGCCTGGTCGAGCATCTCCCGGACGGCTGGCGCGGGATGCCCGTAGAGGCCGGCGAACTCCACCTCCCGGTAGCCGATGGCCGCGAGCGCGTTGAGCGTGCCTGACAGGTCGGCGGCGGCCGCGTCCCGGACGGTGTAGAGCTGCAGGCCGAGGGCGCGCTCGCCCGCGGGGAGGGAGCTGCCGAGCAGGGGGGCGAGTCCAGCGGCGACGCCAAGGGTCTGGAGAAACTCACGCCGGGTGGTTTCGGCGTCACCCCGAACGTCGGGCGCCGAGTGAGTGGTCATGCTCGGCAAGGTACCCGGCGTCCGGAGTGGCGTCCAGCGGATCAATTGACCTGGCAGCATCCCTCGGCGCAGCGCGTCCAGAGCGTGGCGTCGGTGGCAATCCAGTGCCATCGGGCGGCGGCGGGTACCCTGAACCCGTTTGCCAGCGCGGCCGCGCTGTGGTCGTGGCGGCTCACGCAGCGGTATCTGGACGTGGCGCCGGGAGGGTCGATCTTGGCCCACCAGAGGCTGGCGTAACCGCAATCCGGTGCGGTCACCGGCACACCGCAACTGGTGCGATCCCCGTTACACAGGGAGACGACGTTCTGGCGTTTGGGGTCATTGGACGCCTTCAGGCCGAACTTCGAGTCATACACGCTCTGCATAGCCGACAACCGGATCACAGCGACCGGCCGCCAGGTGCTTGCGAACGCCGTCTCGTCGTAGCTGCCGAGATCCGGGTGCGGGTAGGCCGTTCCGATTACCCCGCTGGGCTCTAGCGGGCCGGCCGCCGCAGGCACATCCAGATCCTGCTCGTCGAACCAGCCCTTCACCTCCAGCGTCCGGCGCTCCGCCAGTGGCAGGGCGGCGTTGGAGGTCACCGTCGAGGAAACCTGGCCCGGACGACGACTGATCTCGCACCAGGTGATCGGTCCGCACTTGATCCCGATGTACTGCTCTTCGTGCCTGGGGTCCCAGTCCCACCGGGCGACAGGGGGGATGTCGTTCGGACTGAAGCCGTTGTGGCGGATCTCCCGCACTTCCATGCGGGTCCCGCCTGCAACACGGCCCTCGACGACCAGCGGACACCCGTTCTCGTCAAACAACGGCACCAGCCATGCCACGAGCTTGCCCGGCGTTCCGGAGATCCGGAGACAACTCCAGCCGGGACCGATCCCGAGCGGATTGTAGGCCTGGCTGCCAAAGTTGAAAATCTGCGCCACCGCGACACTAGGGTTCACGACGCCTCTGGGTGAGGCAGGCTTCTGATCGGCCATGCTGTCGAGCCATGTCGTGATGCTATCGAGCTTGAAACCAGCGAAGATTGCAATGAGCGGCCCGAACTGGGGAGCCTGAAGCGTCGCTCCCCCGGTTCCCGGCAACAACATCCGCTGGCAGTCATGGAACTCGGGAATGTTGGTGATGGGACCGGCGAGGGGGACTGTGGTTACGTAGCCGCTCGAGCCAGCGGTATCGCGACCGTTTTTCCGTGGAATACGAGTGGCGTGATCGGGGCACTCGTACCGAGTGATATTCGCCGCATGCGGGGGCGGAGCACGGTGATCGGGGCCAAGGATAGTGAGCAGGCCGGCGGCGCCGGGCGCGGCCAGCAGGACGAACAGACCTGTGAGGCGGGGGGTCATCGCTCAACTCCAGGAAGAGGGGGTCGTGAAGGTGCCCTGTTTGGTTCAGTGCGGTGAACAGCAGCCTTCGGCGCAGCGCATCCAGCCGGTCTCATCCATGGCCTCCCACCACCAGCGCGCGGTGGCGGGTATGGGATGGCCGGTGTGGTCCACGCGCTTGACGCAGCGGTAGACTATCGTCCCGTCGGGGGCGGTGAAGCGGGCCCACCAGTTCTGTTCTGATGGCTTGTCCCCCCACTCCGTGTTGCAGGCCGGCGCGCCCCCGTCGGGAAAGCAATGCTCCCCGTGGCACATGGCGATTTCGGTGAGTCGGGTGGCCTCCCCGGAGGTCGGAGGCGTTGCGGCCACGAAGTTGAACCGCTTCCGGTAGGCCGGGATGTCCTGGGACATGGCCACTTGGCCGGTGACTCGCCACTGCCCGTAGTCCTCGAGGTTGTAGGTCCCGATCTCGGGATCGGGGAAGATGGTGCCCAGGACGCCAGAGGGCCGGGCCGCGCGGAAGAGCGGCTTGACCGCGAGCTTCTGCTCGTCGTACCAGCCCTTGATCGAGAAGACCTTGTCCTGACTCGGGTCATCCACGCCGTAGACCGGGGACGGGTCGTAATCGTCGTCCTGAGTCACTTCGCACCAAGCCGGGCCGCATTTGACCCCGATGTACTGGGTCAGGGCGCTGGCATCCCAATCCCACCGCCCCACCGCCGGCACCACATCCTTGGCGGCTCCTTCCTCCGGAAAGCTCCGCGTGACGTGGAGCGCCTTGGCGTTGCTGGGGACCGCAGTGAGATCCAGGTCCTCGAGACAACGCTCCGCATCATCCACCGGGACCATCCAGGCGCCGAGCCTGGTGGGATCGATGGGGTACAGGTAGAGACAGTTCCAGCGTCGCTGGATGCCGAGCGGGGCATAGCCGCCGTCCCACGCGAAGATCTCGATGAAGGCGCGCGCCTTGGTAGGAGGAATGAAGGCCACGGGAGGCGGCAGGCCGGGTCCGCCGCCGGCGAGCGAGTCCGGGATGGCGCCAGCGGGGGGAACCGCAAGTTCAAGCGCGGCTGCTCGTTTCTCCAGGTCCGAGGCCACCCATATGCCGGCCAGGGCACCATAGCGGGTCCCCCGAAGCTCCAGCAGTCGCTGGCAGTCGTGGTACTCGGGGATGGCGGTGATCTCGCCGGCAAGGGGAACGACGTTGAATGAGTCGGTCTCCGTGACGACGGGATAGGAATGGTTCGGGCACTCGATCGGTGCCGGCCGCCGGACGAGCAGGACGACGGCAATCACCACGACGGCTACCGCGGCGGTGGCACGAAGGGTCGTAGGCCTCATGTTGATTCCTCCAGTACCGGGTCGGGCTGCATCGGCCTGCTGGGTCAAGTCTGGGTCGCAGGCGCTACCGGGGTGTTACGAGATTATTCAGGCGTCCAAGCCGCGAGGCCGGCGCCGGGTCGGCGTCCGCCCAGAGGATGGCTACCGCGTTCCGCCACAGCCGGGCATCGGCGGTGTGGCCCGCGGCGCGGGCCAGTTCGGCGCGGAGGAGTGCGGCCCGCATGAGGGAGCCCGCATTGGGCGCCGATGCGAGCCAGCCGGCGTCGGCGCGCTCCAGTACCATGAGGCTCGCGTCCAGCCACTGAGCGGCCGCTTCGGGCTCACCGAGTTGCCGGAGCAGCGCGGCCTCGGGATAGAGGGCGTCGTAACTGAAGGTGGCCGGGTCCAGGGCCCTTCGGGCCGCACCAATGCGGGAGAGGCTGTCGCGCGCGGCCGCCGAATCGCCGCGCAGCCACGCGCCGATGGCCGCGCCCAGCGGATCATCTCTTGCCACCTCGGCCCGGAGTGACGCGAACTCCACATCGGGCCATGCCATGGTGGCTGCCCGGCTAAGAAACTCCTCACGGAGTGAGGCGGACGCCTCGGCGGGAACATCCCGCTCGAGGCGGCGGAGCAGGTCTTGCTCCAGGCGGAGGATGCTGTCCGCAGGCCCACCAAGCGCGGCGAAAGCGAGCAAGGCGCCGCCGTCCCGGATCAGCAGCGGCGCCTCGTCCCAGGCGCGGTAACCCCCGGGAAGCCTGCTGTACTCGGCCGCAAGTGCGGCCCGCCCGGTGAGCGTGGCCAGGCCGGCGAGCAGCGATTGCACCGCCACCGGGGCTCGGGCGGGTGGGGCGCGAGTCAAGAGAGAGTCTGCCAGCTCCTTGGCGCGCTGCAGCTCCCGCAGATCTGACGGCCAGCCGAACTTGAGGTGTAACCAGGCTTCGTTGATCGTGATCGCCAGCCGCCCCGCCGGATCCGACTGCAAGTCACGGGCACGGCGGAGGGTATCAATAGCCGCCGGGTTCCCGAGCAGCTCCAGCGCAGTCGCAAGTGCCACCAGGGCGTCGGGACTCTCGGGCTGGCTCGCGCGCCACGACTGTGCTACCTGCAGCAACTGCTGCCGTTGCCGGCGGATCGCCACCGGCTTGGTGCCGACCAGGGGGGTGAGCTCGTGGATGGGGTCGCCCCGGCTGGGATAGGGGATGCATACCAGTGAGTCCCCCTGCCACCCGATTGTTGCCAGGAAGGCGGTCGTATCCGGGGCAGCCGACTGGCCGCGCCGGACCTCGTTACCGCTCGCCCAGAACAAACGCCGCAGCGAGCGGTAGCGATCAGCGGCGTGGGAGGCGAGGATGGCGGGCTGGAGCACGAACGCCCGCTGATAATCGCGGAGCGCGTTGTGCTGGCTGGTGCGGAATCGCCAGCCGGACGGACTTCGGTGATCCGGAATGACTGCGTGATCCTGGTCCTGGCACTTGGCCGAGCCGTAGTGGGTCACGAAATCGTCGGGCCAGCGCTGGGCGAGGCGATGCCACAGGGGACAGGCATGACCGAGCTCCCCTCGCGACTGGGCGAGCAAGGCCTCGGCCACGCCCTGATCGCGGCTGTCCAACTGCTGTCGGCGACTCCAGGCCCGCTCGACCGCGTGCTGCCAGGTCGGCGGCTCCAGCCCCTGCCAGGCGCGGACCGCCGCGAGCCAGAGGGCGGGCGCGGCAAAGTCGGGGTCGGCCTGAGCGGCCTGATCGAACGCGGTATCGGCCGGGGACAGCTGCCACCGCTGCAACAGCTCCAGTCCTCTGAGAAACGCTTGCCGGGCAGGCAGCGAGCGCGTCGGGTGCGGGGTTCCGAGGGCCTCGGGTGAGGCATCGCGAAAGAGCAACCGGCCTGCAAGCGCGGTGAACTCAGCGCTCACCCCGGCGAGGTCGCGACCGATCGTCGTGGTCGCCGCTTCCCCAAGGCGGAGGCCGTCCGCGGTGAGGTCGTGGAGTGTGGCGGAGACCCGGATCGAATCGCCCAGCCAGGACACCTCCCCACGCACGTAGCGGCCCGCGCCGAGTTCGCGGCTCACGCGGCGAGCGAGGAGTCCGGGTGGGACCGTCGTGTCCTGCCGGGCCAGGGCCTCGCGCAGTTCGAGCGGGGTCACCAGACTGACTCCATTCCACTGGCTGAAGGCGTCCACGAGCCTGGCCTCCTCGTTCAGGCGCGGGAGGGTGGTATCGGCGTACGAAAACGGGAAGAAGGCGTAGCGGGTCGTGTCGGGCAGAGGCCGGGTGTCCGCGGCGCGGAGCGGCCGATACTGCCACGCCCCCCACACGATGCCGATGGCGGCGGCGCCAACGACGATACCGCGCCAAGTGATTCGCGCTCGCCCGGAGGGCTGGCCCACCGCCTCCGCGAGCGCGGCCGCGAACTCGCCCACCCGGTCAAACCGCCCGGCCCGGTCGGCGGTGAGGGCGCGCTCCAACGCCTGGGCTACCCGGGTCGGCAGGTCCCGCCGCGCGGCTCGGAGCTGCCGCCGGACAGCGCCGGGACTGGTGTCATCGTGGCCGGGCGGCTGGCCGGTCAGCATCTCGAACAAGACGCACCCCAGGGCGTACTCGTCGGCGCGGCCATCCACCTCGCTGGCGCGCAACTGCTCCGGTGGCATATAGGCCGGCGTGCCGATCAGGAGCCCCGACTCGGTCAGCCGGTCCTCCTCGCTCTTCCCAGTGGTCTGGGCCTGGCGGACGATGCGGGCGATGCCGAAGTCGGCGATGAAGGCATGACCGCTGGCGAGGAGGATGTTGGCGGGCTTGATGTCGCGATGGACCAGGTCGAGGGCGTGGGCATGCTCCAGCCCTGCCGCGACCTGCCGGGTGAGCGCGATGGCTTCGGGGACCGAGAGGCGGGGGTCCCGGGCCAGCCGGTCCCGCAGGGTGCCGCCCTCGATGTAGGGCATCACATAGAAGAGAAACCCCGCGGCCTCATCCGAATCGTACAGCGGCAGGATGTTGGGGTGGCTGAGCTGCGCGGTGTGCTTGATCTCGCGCAGAAACCGGTCCCGGCCGAGCAGCAGGGCGATGTTCTGTTCGAGGACCTTGATCGCCACAAGGCGGGTATACTTGCGGTCTTCGGCCAGATAGACCGTAGCCATGCCTCCGGCACCGAGCTGGCGCCCGATGCGGTACCGTTGAGGCAACTCCGCCTGGAAGATCTCGAGATCGTGGTCCCTCACGCCTCGCCTCTCAAGAGGAACAGGTATGATGCCGCCCCGAAGGGGTCGCCACAAGGCGTGCGGTCCGGGGACGCGGGCAGACCTTCCGCTGGCCCCGGGCCTCGGATATTGTTGGGCCGTCTCTCCTCTCTTGCCGAGCCCCCCATGCAGCCACCACCCCGCGGTGTCCTCGTCGCCGCGTCCTTCCTCGCCTTGGCATCCTGTCTCCCGGCTCAGTCCGGGGCGGACGCTTCGGTGAATCAGCTCAATGCGCGCGAGCGCCGCGAGGGGTGGACGCTCCTCTTTGACGGCGCCACCACCCGTGGCTGGCGCGGCTACCGGCGCACCGACATGCCGGATGGGTGGCAGGTGCAGGACGGCGCCCTCACCCGCGTGGGTCCCGGTGGCGACATCATCAGCGAACGGGAGTTCAAGGACTTCGAGCTGGTGCTGGAATGGCAGATCGCCCCGGGGGGGAACAGCGGGATCTTCTTTCGGGTCACCGAGGGGGGAGAGGCCAGTTACCACACCGGTCCCGAGATGCAGGTGCTGGACGATGCCCGCCATCCCGATGGCCAGAGCCGGCTGACCTCGGCTGGCGCGGCCTACGGCCTCTATCCTTCCCCGGCGGGCATCGTCAAGCCGGCCGGCGAGTGGAACACGGTGATGCTCCGGGTGAAGGGACCGATGGTGGAGCAGTGGCTCAACGGCGTGAAGGTGGTGGGATATGAGTTGCTGAGCCCGGAATGGCAGCGCAAGGTCGCGGCCAGCAAGTTCAATGAATGGCCCGGCTACGGGCGCGCGCCGCGAGGGCACATCGGGCTGCAGGACCACGGTGACCGGGTGGCCTTCCGCGGCATCAAGATCCGAGAACTGGATTCACCCTAACCCCACGACCATGCTGCGCTTCAAACTCTCCACCATGATGTTCCTCCAGTATTTCATCTGGGGGGCATGGTTCGTCACCCTGAGCACCTACCTGAGCACCACGCTCCGGTTTGACGGCCCGCAGATCGGCGCGGCCTACGGCGCGATGGCCATTGGCGCCATCGTGGCGCCGTTCTTCGTGGGCATGATCGCCGACCGCTTCTTTGCGACCCAGAAGATCCTGGCGCTGCTCCATCTGACCGGGGCCGGACTGATCTACTGGGCCTCCCACGAGCAGGGATTCAGCACGTTCTACCCGCTGCTCATCGGCTACGCCGTCTGCTACACCCCCACGCTGGCGCTCACCAATTCGCTGGCGTTCGACAACATGACCGACCCGGCCAGGGAGTTTCCCTTTGTCCGGGTCCTCGGCACCATCGGCTGGATCGTGGCAGGGCAGCTGGTCGGGCGACTGGGCCTGGAGGCCACGGCGGTGCCGATGCAGCTCGCCGCGGGCGCATCCGTGGTGCTGGGGCTGTTCTCCTTTGTCTTGCCGAACACCCCGCCGCACGCCGCCGGCAAGCCGCTGTCGGTGCGGGACATGCTCGGGCTGGATGCCCTGGCGCTCATGAAAGACCGGTCGTTCGCGACCTTCGTCCTGGGCGCCTTCCTGCTGTGCATCCCGCTGCAGTTCTACTATGCGTTCACCAATCTCTTCCTCAACGAAGTGGGCATGGCGGCGCCAGCCAGCAAGATGACCCTCGGGCAAATGTCCGAGATCCTGTTCATGCTGTCCCTGCCGGTGCTGCTGAGCCGGTTCGGCACCCGGGTGGTGCTGCTGGTCGGAATGGCCGCGTGGAGCGCCCGGTACTTCCTGTTCGCCTTCGGGGATGTGGGCGGGGCGGCGTGGATGCTGTATGCCGGCATCCTGCTGCACGGCATCTGCTACGATTTCTTCTTCGTGACCGGCCAGATCTACGTGGACCGGCAGGCGGGCCAGAAGGTCCGCGCCGCCGCCCAGGGGTTCCTGACGTTCATCACGCAGGGCGTCGGATACCTGATCGGCAGCCTCGTGTCCGGAGTTGTGGTGCAGCAGTTTGTGCTGGCCGATGGCGGACACGACTGGCACAGCATCTGGCTCCGCCCGGCCATCGGCGCGGCGGTGATCCTGGTGATCTTCGCGTTCCTGTTCCGGCCCCGGGATTCGGCCTCTACCGCGAGGAGCGCCGCGTGACCAAGACTGATGTCAGCCGCCGGGAGTTCGTGGGGACCACCGCCGCCGCGGCGACGCTGTTCCATATTGTCCCCCGCCACGTGCTCGGCCGCGGCTACCGCGCGCCCAGCGACATGCTCAACATCGCCTGCATTGGCGTGGGCGGCATGGGCCGGAACGACGTCCGCGGGCTGGAGAGCGAGAATCTCGTCGCCTTTGCCGATGTGGACTGGAGCCAGGCCGCCGACGCCTTCCGGACCTATCCCAAGGCCCGGCGCTACCGCGACTATCGCGAGATGCTGGACAAGGAGGCCCGGAACATCGACGCCGTCACCGTGTCCATACCCGATCACGGCCATGCCGCCGCGGTGCTGCTGGCGCTCCGGGCCGGCAAGCACGTCTATTGCCAGAAGCCGCTGGCCCGCACGCTGGGAGAGGTGCGCGCACTGATGCAGGAGGCGGCGCGCCGGCCCAGGCAGGCCACCCAGATGGGCAACCAGGGCCACACCTTCGAGGGCATGCGCATCATGCGGGAGTGGGTGGAGGCGGGCGTGATCGGCCCGGTGCAGGAGGTGCACTACTGGACCAACCGGCCCATCTGGGCCCAGGGCATGGACCGGCCCACCCAGGCCCACAACGTCCCGCCTCAGCTCGACTGGAATCTCTGGCTCGGCCCGGCGCCGGACCGGCCGTACAACCCCGCCTACGCGCCGTTCAGTTGGCGCGGCTGGTGGGACTTCGGCACCGGCGCGCTGGGCGACATGGCCTGTCACGGCATGGACGCCGCCTTCTGGGCATTCGACCTCGGCTTTCCCACCCGGGTAGAACCGGAGACCTCGAAGCTCTATCCCGAAACGCCACCCAAAGTCTCACGGGTCACCTACAGCTTCCCCGCCAAGGGCAATCGCGGCCCGATCACCGTCTACTGGCGGGACGGCGGCCTCTGGCCACCTCGGCCGGCGGGACTGCCGGAAGGGATGAACTGGCCGCCCGAGGAGATCGGCGGGCAGATGTGGGTGGGCACCTCGGGCGCCATCTTGGCCGGCATGTACGGTGAGGACCCCATCGTGCTGGACGCCGCAAAGAATGCCGAACTCAAGGCCAACCCGCTGCCGCAGAAGTACCCGCGCTCTCCCGGCGTTTACAAGGAGTGGCTGGAGGCCATCCGTGCCGGCGGCCAGCCCAACTCCACCTTCCCCGGACACGCCGGTCCGCTCACCGAGATGGTGCTGCTCGGCTGTCTGGCGGTGCGGATGGGCCAGCCGCTCGCGATCGATTCCACCAAGGGGACGGTGACCAACGTGCCGGTGCCTGACGAGTGGATCAGGCCGTCGTACCGGCGCGGCTGGTCCCTGTGAGCAGCCGGGGCAAGCTGCTCCAGGTGCTGGGCGTCACCTTCGGCGTCGCGGTGATCCTCGGCAACACCATTCTGGTCGGCATCCTCCGCACCCCGGGCGACGTGGCCACCCGGCTGCCGAGTGTGGCCCTGTTTCTCGGCGTGTGGATCGTGGGCGGGCTATACGCATTGTTAGGTGCCATGTCCCTGGCCGAGCCGGGCGCCATGGTGGCCGAGTCAGGCGGCCAGTATGTATTTGTGCGACGGGGCTTGGGGGAGTATCCGGGGTTCGTGGTGGGCTGGAACGACTGGCTCTCCACCTGCGCCACGGTCTCGCTGGGTGCCATGGTGTTCGCGGAGTATCTGGAGCCGATGGTGCCCGTCCTGGCGGGGCGCCGGGTGGCGGTCGGGGTGGTGCTGGTGCTGCTGTTCGGACTCATGCTCTGGCGCGGCATCCGGGTCGGCGACCTGGCGCAGCAGCTCCTGAGCGCCCTCAAGGCGCTGGCCTTCGGACTGCTCATCGGCGTCTGCCTGCTGCTGCCGGTGCCGGCGCGCGAGGCGGTCACTCCGGCGGTGCTGCCGGCGGGCATGGCGATGGTGACGGCGATTGTCCTGGCGCTGCAGGCGGTGATCTATACCTATGATGGATGGACTGGCCCGCTCTACTTCGGCGAGGAGGTTCAGAATCCGGGGCGGGGGATTCCCCGCGCCATGGCCTTCGGGGTGCTGCTGGTCATCCTGATCTACGTGCTGGTGAACGTCGCCTTTGTGCGGGTGGTGGGCATCAGTGCGATGGCGGGCGATCCGTTCGTCGCGGCCACGGCCGGCAAGGTCCTGTTCGGGGAGCGGGGAGACCTGGTCATCCGGGCACTGGTGCTGCTGTCCATCCTGAGCGGCATGAACGCCTGCCTCCTCATGGCGCCGCGGGTGGTCCTGGCCATGAGCCGGGACCGGCTGCTCCCTGGCGGCTTCGAGACGGTCAATGCCGGCGGGACCCCGACCGTGGGTCACTGGTCCAGCGTCGGGGTGGCGCTGGCGTTCATCGTGAGCGGCACCTTCAACACCGTGCTGGCGCTGTGCGCCTTCTTCTTTGTGGCCAGCTACACCCTCTCCTTCCTCAGCGTCTTTGCGCTCCGCCGCAAAGAGCCCGACACGCCTCGGCCCTATCGGGTGCCCGGTTTTCCGTACACCACTGGATTGATCGTGTTGGCCTCGGTGGCGTTCCTGGTGGGCTCGGTGATCACCGACTGGGGCAACAGCTGGAAGTCCATGCTGCTGCTGGCCCTCAGCTACCCGGTGTACCGGATCATCATTGCCAACCGGCGACCCGCCTGACCATGCGATTCACCCGCGCCATCGTGCGTCCGCCCGCCGCCACCTTGGCCGACGGCATCACCTCGTCCGGCCTGGGGCCGCCGGACATGGCGGTGGCGCTCAAGCAGCACGACGCCTACTGCCAGGCGCTGGAGCGGCTGGGGCTGTCGCTCATCCGGCTGGCGCCAGATCCGGCCTTTCCCGACTCCACCTTTGTCGAGGACACCGCCATCGTCACCGCACGCGGCGCCATCCTCACCCGGCCCGGCGCCAGCAGCCGGGAAGGTGAGGTCACGGCGATCGGTGCGGCGCTCCAGGAGTGGTTCCCGGAGCTCGATGCGATCACGGCCCCCAGCACCGTGGATGGCGGCGACGTGTGTGAGGCGGGCCAGCACTTTTTCATCGGCCTGTCGGAGCGCACCAACCCCGAGGGCGCGGCCCAACTGGCCGAGTGGCTGGGCCAGCATCGCTTCACTTCCAGCGTCATCGACATCCGCGGCATACCGGGGCTGCTGCATCTCAAGACCGGACTCTCCTGGCTGGGCGAGCGCCGGCTGCTGGCCACCGCCGAGATCGCGGGACACCGGGCGCTGAGCGGGTGGGAGGTGGTGCGGGTACCGGAGGGGGAGGACTACGCTGCCAACTGCATCCGGGTCAACGAGGCGCTGCTGGTCGCCCGGGGTTTCCCGGCGACCAGCGCGCTGCTCGGTGAGCTGGGGTACGATCTGGTGCCGCTGCCGATGACGGAGTACCGCAAGCTGGACGGCGGCTTGAGCTGCCTGTCGCTGCGGTGGTGAGGGGGTAGCGGCTTCCTCGTTGTGAGGCGTGGCAGCATGCTACGGTATTGACAAATTGTACAAATTGCATATTTTGGGCATGGCATTCTCGATTGCATTCGAGGTGATGGCCATGTAAGTGAACATATGACAACGGGTTAGATATGAGCGAGAGGTTTTCTGCCAGCGAGGCTAGGGAGAAACTAGCCGAGATTATCAACGAAGTGGCCTATGGGGGACGAAGAGTAATTCTCCACCGACACGGCAAGGACGTCGCAGCAGTGGTTTCTGCAAAGGACCTCGAACTACTTGAGGAGTTGGAGGATCGGTTGGATCTGGAGTTGGCAAGAAAGGCCCTCAAGGGCAAGGGTGAACGCGTAGCATGGCAAGACCTTCGAAAGGAGCTTGGTCTATGAGCGTAGGGGCACGGACTAGTAGTAAGCCGGTTTCGACCCTGGCGCGGGAAGATGTACAAGGTTGAACTAGGTTCGGGCGCTGCGAGACAACTGAAGAAATTGACGCCCGAAGGCAGGAGACGAGTCGGGACGGTGTTGGACGGGTTGGCAAAGGAGCCAAGGCCAGAAGGAGTCAAGAAGCTATCTGGGGAGGAAGGGATCTACCGGGTGCGGACCGGTGATTACCGGGTACTCTACCAGATCCAAGACAAGGCGCTAATTGTTCTGGTCGTAGCGATTGGGGACAGAAAGGACATCTACCGGTAGTCTCGTGGCGGCTCCAAGTCGGGCCCGCCGTTTCTTTGTTGTAGCCTTGTATCTCTGATTTACGCTGAGTCGTAGATTCTAGCTAGGGTGGTAACCCGATCGGCCTTTGGGCCTCGAGCCCGTGCGTTAGCCTGGGTGCCACCTCGTCTGGATCGCCGAGAGCCCG